>VFQT010000420.1_pt1 | contig 63405 bp, 47 predicted proteins | sample 3512381 | NCBI WGS metagenome assembly VFQT01 (sample SAMN10412376, study PRJNA504923) | tailings metagenome | isolation source: Relicate 2 Philex TSF3 active mining site | place: Philippines: Tuba, Benguet | collected 2017-08-29
GAGGCCAACGAAGATTTCAAAAGAGGTTTGTACTCAGGAAGCATTGGCCTGATTGAACCCAACGGCGATTTCGATTTTAATGTGGTTATTCGCAGCCTATTATACAACCGTCAAAAACAATATTTGTCTTTGGCAGTGGGCAGCGCGCTCACCATTGGCGCAAATCCCGAAGACGAATACAATGAATGTCTCTTAAAAGCCGACAAACTCATTAATGGACTCGACTGAGCAACCGATCGTTTCCGAAACGCTTGCAGCACTTCGGTCTTTTTTTGAGCAGCACGCTGCTCCCAAGTATCTTATTGCGGTAAGTGGTGGCAGAGACTCGATGTTGCTCTGTGACTTGCTTTTGCTTTTGAAACTCCCAATCGAACTCATGCACGTCAACTACGGGTTGCGCGGCAACGAAAGCGATCAAGACCAAAAGCTCATTGCGCAATATTGCCAAAAGCATGCACTGAAATTACATTGTTTAAAGAGTGAGCTAGCCCAACAGCTTCTTGTGAAAAAGGCCAATTTGCAAGCTGAGGCAAGGGCGGTTCGTTATGGTTTTTTTAAGGAAATCCAGGCCAATAATCCGGAAAGTTTGATCTGTATTGCACAGCATCTAGATGACCAAATTGAAACATTTTGGCTGCAGCTCGCCAGAGGAGCCGGGCTCAAAGGCCTCGCTGGAATGCCTTTTGCAAAGAACAAGATTTTAAGACCACTACTGAATTTGAAACGGTCAGAAATTACCGCACTCTGTGCCACACTCCAAACCCCTTTTCGAAATGACAGTAGCAACACCAAAACAAAATACCGACGCAATTTATGGCGCCTGCAACTCATTCCGTTCTTAAATGAGCAACTCCCAAACTTGCAGGCAGCCGTTCAACACCTTCAATATTATTTTCAAAAGGAAGTCGAAGACCAAGATCTTCAACTTCAATTGGCCATCGATCATTTTGCAAAAAATAAAAGCGTTACTTTAAAAGAATTATCTCAATTAACTGCATATCAATATATTGAACTTTTTAAAAGGAATGGGTTTCCAATGCACATTACCAAAAGAATTAGCGAATTATTTAATGCAGAAAACAGCAAGTACTTGCAATGGACAGATCCCATCAATTCAAATTTGAACTACCTGGTTAAAAATGAAAAAAGACTCGATTGGTTCATAAACGAACCTTGTCATTGGGCTTATCAATTAAATCATACACCGCCCAACGCTATGCCGAACAAGCACCTCATTGACCTAGACCTCATCAAAGGCCCAATCCATTTTCGGACTGTTCAGCCCAAAGACAAAATAAAAATAAAAGGACTGACGGGATCCAAAAGTGTGTGTCAGCTACTCAAAGAGGCTGGTGTTCCAGCACCGCTCAGACCTTTACAACAGGTCTGTTGCGACGACCAAAAAGTCCTTGCTGTACCCGGGCACAAAGTCAATTTTGCCGTTGTAGCTAACGCGTTTTCTTCAAATGTTGCGGAACTCACTTTTCAAAAAATCCTTACTTTTGAGAATGACTGAATTACCAAAAGATTTTGTAGCGCGCATCCAACAAGATTCTTTTGTTCCCGATCAGCTGCTTTCATCTTTAAACGAAAATGCACCAACATCGGTTCGGCTTCATCCCAAACGCCGTTCCTCTTTTCAAAACACCTTACCTGTTGCTTGGAATTCAAATGGCATTTACCTTTCAGAACGCCCTTCTTTTACCTACGACCCCCTGTTTCATTCCGGTGCTTATTACCCGCAAGAAGCCGGCTCGATGTACTTAGAGCAAGTATTCAAATCGCTTTCACTTCCGGAAAACCCGGTCGTACTCGACCTGAGTGCCGCGCCCGGTGGAAAAAGCACACTTCTAGCAAGTTTACTAGATCACAAAGGCCTTCTGCTTGCCAATGAAATCAATCGATCAAGGGCTTATATTCTGAGTGAAAACCTCAGCAAATGGGGCTATGCGAACACCTTTGTTTGCAACCACAAACCAAATGAACTACATGCGCTAGATGGACAAATTGACGTTTTGGTGGTAGATGCGCCTTGTTCTGGGGAAGGCATGTTCAGAAAAGACCACAATGCCCGCTCCGAATGGAGCTTGCAGAACGCTGCTATTTGCGCTACGCGTCAAACCGCCATCTTACAAGAAGTTTGGCCCTTGCTCAAAGAAGGTGGTTACCTCGTCTACTCCACTTGCACCTTTAATCCTGAAGAAAATGAGGCGCAATTGACACCTTTCCTTTCAGAACAATTAGCACTTAGGCAAGAACTTCCCTTTTTTGAAGGTTTACAAGCCGACCGCCATGGTATTGGCTATTATTTTTTTCCAAATCAAGTCCAAAGTGAAGGCTTTTACATTGCTGCATTAAAGAAAACCGAGCGTGCCAACAGCACAGGTAAAAGGCCGAAAATGCAGCTTACCCAAGGGGTACCGAATGAACTGAGCGCTTTGCTTTCTGCACAGCCTGCACTTTCCTTCTGGCAAGAAGAGGACAACCTATTTGCGAGCACACCCTTTGCGCTTGAAATTTATCCGCTGATTCAAAAATTAAAATTTCTCAAAAAAGGTCTGCATGTAGCCATCCAGCATAAAAAAACGTGGACCCCAGCCTATGACATGGTTTACAGTTTGGCTTTGCAATGGGACTTGCCGCACAAAGAGGTAGACTACAATACAGCATTGCAAATATTAAATGGGCAAAGTCAGCAATGGGAAGCACCGGCCGGATTTTATTTTGTCACGTATCAACATCAAAAAATAGCCCTCATCAAACAAATAGGCCAACGCTTTAATAACTTACACCCAAATGAATGGCGCATTCGACACTTACCTAAATAGCATCAACAAAAATGGAACTGCAAGCAGCCTACCAAAAACTATACGCGTACACCTCTAAGCGTGTGGCGCTCTCCGAAAATGACTTTGAGCTGATCAAAACAAAATACCACTTGCGCAAAGTCAATAAAAAAGATTTCTTTCTCAAGGAAGGTTCTAAGCACTTTCATCAAGGTTTTGTAGTTAGCGGAACGCTGCGGGTTTTTTATACCGATGCCAAAGCCAACGAACACGTTTTGTATTTTGCATTTGCCGATTGGTGGGTTGGTGATTTATCTGCATTTCATTTTGATGAAGCAGCCACACTCAATGTGCAAGCGCTGGAAGACAGTTACATCCTCGAGATTGCCAAAGAAGACCTCGAAGAATTATTTGAGCGTGTTCCGGCCTTAGAACGTCTTTTTCGCATTATGGCACAACGCACTTTAGCCGTTTTACAAAAACGGTTTTTTATGACCGTTTCAGCTCATGCCGAGGAACGCTACAAGGAATTACTTCAAAGACACCCAGGCATTGAGCAAATTGTTGCGCAACACCAAATTGCATCGTACCTCGGTATTTTACCCGAGAGCCTTAGCAGAATGAAAAAAAAGCTAGTATCTTCGCCACACAATAAATAAATCATGAAACAGTTTAAACGTATTACACTCGCCCTTTTCTTATTTGTAGGGCTCTTCGTGCGTGCCGATGAAGGCATGTGGTTCTTGATGTTTATCGATCGCCTCAATCACCGCGACATGCAAAAAATGGGGCTCCAGCTCACTGCTGAAGAAATCTACAGCATCAATAACTCATCACTAAAAGACGCCGTTGTTCAGTTCAATGGAGGTTGTACCGCAGAGCTCATCTCTAAAGACGGCTTGCTTTTGACCAACCACCATTGTGGTTACGATGCAATTGCCGAACTTTCTACACCAGAACACGACTACCTCACCAACGGCTTTTGGGCCGCAGACCGCAGTCAAGAACTCAAGCCAAAATCATTGTATGTTCGCTTTTTTGTCCGCATGGACGACTGCACCAAGCGCATCATGGCTAAAGTCTCTGACAACATGACCGAAGCCGAGCGTGAAAAGGTCATTAAGGACGAAATCGCACTCATTGAAAAAGAAAATAGCGAAGGCGGCAAATACGTCGTTTCGGTACGTTCTTTCTTCCAAGGAAATGAATTCTATTACTTTGTTTACCAAGATTACAAAGATGTGCGCTTGGTGGGCACCCCTCCAAACAGCATTGGTAAATTTGGAGGAGACACCGACAACTGGGAGTGGCCTCGTCACACTGGTGATTTCTCGATGTTCCGCGTGTATGCCGATGCCAACGGCAATCCAGCAGATTACAGCACCACCAATGTTCCCTTGCATCCAAAGCACCACCTTCCGATCAACCTAAATGGGGTCAAAGAAGGAGATTTCGCCATGATTATGGGCTACCCTGGCCGTACCAATCGTTGGTTGCCTGCTGGCGGTATTGACCAAAATGTAAAATATGCTTACCCTGCATGGGTAGAGGCCTCTAAAACCGCCATGGACGCCATGAAATTCTACATGGACAAAGATGCGAATGTGCGTTTGAACTACGCCTCAAAGTATGCCCGAACGGCCAACTATTGGAAAAACCGTCAAGGCATGATCGATGCGCTCACCAAATTCCAAACTGCTGCGTCAAAAGCGAAAAACGAAGCTAAATTTGATGCTTGGGCTAATAAACCCGAGAACAAAGCCAAATATGGCGATGTCGTAAGTACCATCAATAAATATTACGCTGCCACCAACGACAAAGCACGTCATGACAACTACTTGTCTATCCTGTTCAGAAATTCAGAATATGCAGCCATTTCTCGTGGATTGGGCGCCCAACTAATGGCTTATGCCAAGGCAGACCAAAACAAAAGAGCGGCCATGAAAGCAGATCTTACGGCTGCGATCAACGAATTTTTCGAAACGACCTACGGCCCTGCCGAAATGGACATCCTTATCAACGGACTCAACTTATATGCTGCCAAAGCAAATTTTGAATTGGCCAACGGCGTTTCGGCCATGTATGCCGACGGTTCGGTAGCCAACGAAATCAGAGCCATGTTTGCGATGTCTATTCTCGTATCCAAAAATGGAATGCTCGCCTTCTTAGAAGCACCAAGCGAAGGCCAATTGACCAACGATCCGCTCTATAAATTATCTTCAGATATTTTGGCGCAACTCATGAAGCGCACAGATGAGCTCACCAAACTTACCGACGACTACAACCGTGCATATCGTTTGTTGGTTGCTGGCCTCAGAGAATCTGGCCTCAGCACAATTCTTTATCCAGATGCCAACAGTACCTTGCGTTTGACTTACGGTAAAGTCAGTGCGCTTCCTGCCGACAAACGCAACGATGCCAAAATCAATAACTACACCACGCTTCAAGGCACCATCAATAAATACAAACCAAACGACGAAGAATTTGATTTGCCACAACGCCTTATCGAGCTCAACAACAAAAAAGACTTCGGTCGTTATGCCGACAAAGCGGGTTACATGCCAGTAAATTTCCTGACCAACAACGACATCACAGGAGGAAACTCTGGCTCTCCGGTATTAAACGGAAAAGGTGAACTCATTGGATTGGCATTTGATGGCAACATCGAGGCCATGGCTGGAGATGTTATTTTTGATCAAAAACTTCAAAAAACAATCAACGTTGACATCCGTTACGTGTTGTTCATCATCGACAAATACGCTGGTGCAAAACACATTGTTGACGAAATGACAATTGTTGAATAAAGCATTGCAAGTTGGTGCTTCCAACTAACTTGTAAGGAAAAGGCCTCTTCGGAGGCCTTTTTTTATTTCTTTTAAACCGAAGGATTTGGCTTAACTTTGCAAACAAAAAAGAATATATGGGCTTTTTTCAACTGATCAGTGGAAAAGAAATCTTAACAGCTACAATGGTCTTGTTTGCCGTTATTGACATCATCGGAAGTATTCCGATCATCATCAATTTGCGTCAAAAAGTAGGTCACATTGAGTCTGAAAAAGCGAGTATAGTTGCGCTTGTTATTATGGTGGTTTTCTTGTTTATCGGTGATCAAATTCTTGGCCTCATCGGCATCGATGTGTATTCATTTGCCGTAGCCGGCTCCATATTGATCTTCTTTATTGCCATCGAAATGATTTTAGGCATTACACTTTACAAAGATGAAGAACCCGAAACAGCCTCGATTGTGCCAATTGCCTTTCCATTGATTGCCGGAGCTGGAACCATGACAACCCTGATGTCCATGCGCGCTGCTTACGCAGATATCAATATCATTATTGCCATTGTCATCAATGTTGGTTTGGTATACATTGTACTTAAACTCTCTGGCAAAATTGGTGCTTGGCTTGGAAAAGGTGGCATCGGAATTATTCGCAAGGTATTCGGTATCATTTTAATGGCCATTGCCGTCAAGTTATTTACTGGCAATATCCAACACTTGTTTTAACCCAAATAAGTTCGGTAAACGCGCTCAAAATCTTTGAATTCCAGTTTTTGATCGTGCTGACAAGTGCCAATTTGACTTAATAAACAAATACGAACCTCGTTTTCCTGATTTTTTTTGTCTTGTTGCATGAATTCCCAAATCGCATTTATATCTCGAGGAATTTGCAACGTGAAGTGTTTTTTTATCACTTGCTCAATCGACAAAAATTCATTTTTACTCAAACCAGAGAACAGCATAGAAAGGTGGCTTTCTAATAACATACCAATAGCAACTGCATGCCCATGCGAAACGGGCGTATCGGAATGCAGATAATAGGATTCAAGCGCATGACCAATTGTGTGGCCAAAATTCAAGACTTTGCGCAAGCCTTTTTCCAGAGGGTCTGCAACAACAATGGCTTGTTTGATTTGAACACCTCTTTGAATAGTCTGTTGGTCTAATTCCGTCTGAATATCTTGAATAAGTGCTAATTTCAACCAAAGATCGGGATCGGAAATCAAAGCATGTTTGAGCAATTCAGCATAGCCATTTTTCCATTCTACATGCGGAAGCGTACTTAAAAAACGTAAGTCAATAAAAGTAGCCTCCGGCTGCGCAAAGGTGCCAATTTGGTTTTTGTAACCAGCAAAATCGATACCGGTTTTAGCGCCAATGGAGGCATCAACAATAGCCAATAAACTGGTCGGGACATTGATAAATGCGATACCACGTTTAAAAATTGAGGCCGCAAATCCGCCGAGGTCGCTTACCATTCCTCCGCCAAGATTAATCAAGAGGTCATGACGGCCAAAACCGGCCTCTGTGAGGGTTTCCCAGACTTGGGTACAGATTTCCAAAACTTTGCTTTGCTCTCCGGCAGGCAACACAATTACTTCGGCATTTGCCAAGGCTTCAAAACTGGTCAATAAGAATTCAAGACAAAATTCATGGGTGTTTTCATCGACGAGCACCGCCTTTTTGGATTGACTAAAAGTGTGTAAAAGAGCGTCGAACTTAGACGCTTCTAACGGCCCCCATTCTACGGAAAAAGCATGTTCGGAAAAAGAAACCGTGTTCATGACTCAAATTTACGAAAAGCGCTTAATTTTGAGGCATGATTTCCTTCGACAACACAGAAATAGCCTTTCGTTCCAAGAGCAGACAAGATTTGCAACGTGCCTATTTATTATTTAAAATCATCGGCGCACCAATCATTGTCAAAATTGGCAAAACACTCACACCTCTTGCCCTTAAATTACACCTGCCAATAAAGGGACTGATTAAAAAAACAATCTTTAAACAATTTTGTGGCGGCGAAACCATCGAAGAATGTGATCAAACAATAGCACGTTTAAGTGCGTATGGAATTGGGACCATTCTCGATTACTCAGTAGAAGGGAAAACGGAAGAAGCCGATTTTGAGCAAACCACCCAAATTATTATTCAAACCATTGAAAAATCGGCAACCGACAAAGCCATTCCGTTTGCCGTATTTAAAATTACAGGCATTGCACAGCATCATTTAATAGAACTTGAATCTAGCCGGATACGCGCCAATCGCAAAGGCGTTGAATTCCGTGAACTGAGCAGCCATGAAAAAAAGGGGATTGCAGCCATTGTTGAGCGCATTGACCGCATTTGCGCCGCTGCCGCCAAGCACCAAACCCGCTTATTTATCGATGCCGAAGAAACCTGGATTCAGACCGCTATTGACCAATGGACCTTTGAAATGATGCTCAAGTACAACCAAGAAGCATGCATTGTTTACAATACCGTACAAATGTACAGACATGATCGCTTGGCCTTCTTACACAGCGAATTTGAACGAGCGAAAACCGCAAACATCCATTACGGTGTAAAGTTGGTGCGCGGCGCTTACATGGAAAAGGAACGGGCGCGGGCACTTTCTATGGGTTATCCTTCACCCATTCAACCAGACAAAGCGAGCACAGACAAAGACTACGATTTAGGATTGGCTTTCTTAGTGGAAAACCAAGCGATTTTCTCGGTTTGTGCCGGAACACACAACGAGAACAGCTCCTTAATTCTCACTGAGTTGTTACAGAAAGCAGGCGTTGAACCGGCCAATCCGAAATTCTATTTTGCCCAACTTTTGGGTATGTCAGATCATATTTCTTATAACCTCTCGGATGCGGGCTATCAGGTGGCCAAATATGTACCGTTCGGGCCTGTAAATGAAGTATTGCCGTATTTGTTGCGCAGGGCCGATGAAAATACATCTGTAGCTGGGCAAACCAGCCGAGAATTAGGCCTCATTATCAAGGAAAGAACGCGCCGCAAACAAGCTAAAAGCTAACTCTTTGCACTAAAACTACTCTTTGAGTAAGGGAAACACTTGGTTATCGACTGTAACCAAATAAATTCCTTTTGACCAATTCTCCACACGAAGCAATTCATCGGGAACAAGCTCACCAGACCAAATCATTTGACCAATTTGGTTTGTTACTACCACCTTTTTGGGCATGCCTCCCTCCCACTTGAAGGCAAAATGCGTTACTGCCGGATTTGGGAAAACCTGTACATGACTACCTTCAAAAGCGGGTGTCAAGCCAACGAGTTGCTGGGTGGTAAAAACCGTATCGGTTTGCACATAGGCCGAACCATCACCATTCACTTTGAGTACAAAGATATTGCTGCCACCATTCAATTGATTTTGGCCATCTACAATAACTGAATTCATGCCAACCGCAATAAAACCGCCATCTAAAGTTGGACGAATATTGCCAATGTAGTCATTGCCTTCATTTAGAATCGTGCTCGATGGCCAGCCTGTGATCCAGTATCCGTAGAAGGCATCGCCGTATCCAAAATAGAGATCGTATGGGTCTTGGAAGGTATTGCTGTTGAGAACCTGAACGCCAAGAATGGTGAGGTCTTGTTGCGGCAAATAGGCCAGCTGCTGAATGATATCGGTATAGCCTGTGGCTTCAACCGGAGCTACTTGTGTCAAAACAACACCATTTTGATCCACCGAGCCACTGAATTTATCGTAATCTCCATCGGATTTGAGGCGATAGCCCGAAAATTGCAACCCATATAAATTCTTGGTCAGATCCAATACCGCGAATTCTCCACTCAGATGCCCCAAGGTATCGAACCATAAAATTTGACCGTTGTCGTGAAGCAAAAGGACAAAGCCTTTTGTATCACTCGAATCAGCAACATACCATTCTCCGCCAACTGCATAGGTGGTGTCGCTCATTCGTACAATACTGTTGGCGCGGTCTGTACCAGCAGTACCGATAGTCTTGGTCCAAAGCGTATCGCCATTTTTATCGAGACGCATAAACAAAAGATCGGCCGCAGATCCTAAAGTTGCTTGGCGCTCTCCCACCAAAACAAAACCGGTATCAATCGTTTGAGTGCCGTCGTGGATGCGTTCCCAAGCAGCATGCGGGTAGGTTTTGATCCATTGTTGGTTGCCCGATAGATCTGTAAAAATAAGCATAGGATCAAAGTTTCCGGCGCTCCAAGAATTAGACATTCCAGCAAGATAATAACCAAGCCCTGGACGATAAAAAATCCTTTTAACCTCCTCGGTTTCTTGAGCGCCGTAAGCCTGGCTCCAAACATAGTTTCCAAGCGAGTCGAGTTTCATCAAAAAACCCTGTGCGTTTTCTTCCCAGCTACCGCTACTACCCGCCACTAAATAAGTGGTGTCTGGCAAGGCCAACACATCTTCCCCTTTGTCAAAACCAGTTCCTGAGTATAGTTTGTAAAAGCGCGTTTGAGCGTCAAATTGCAGCGAAACGCTTAAAAATAAAAGGACAATTAGAAATCGCATCGGTACTGTATGTAAAGTGAAGCGCCATTTTGCATGATGATATTATCAGAACGCAAAGCAAGTTGACTGCGCTTGAAATGAAAGGCAGAGTATGCCTGAGCACGTAAACCGCCGAAACCGCCGTAAGCCATTCCAACGCCAGTGTGCCACACTTTTGAAAGGCGTACATGCGCACCCGCATAAATAAGCGGCGTATAGGTTTGACGCAAGATGAATTGGGCTCCATAGTAAGCTTGTAGGCGAACCGTAGACTCCCAATCTATGCGTTTAGCCAAAATAACAGTAGTCGGCAAAAATACCCAGTTTGAGGTGGTGCTGCGTTGATAACCAAGTGTATCCAAGAATTTACCGGCGAGGTCATTTAAATTGGTTTGTTGCCATTCTGCCAAACTAAAACCTTGGTATTGAAGTGCGCCATTTAAAGCATAGGTTGGCATATTGGAAAGACGAGCTACTCCAAAATTCTGAATGAGTAATTGGAATTGTTGTTCTTGATCTTCTTCTTGTATCGAACCAAAACGGTAATCGAGATCTATCGCAAAGCCAAATCCGCCTTCGGCATTCGACATTTGAGCAGACCCTTCTAGTGCGAGGTTGATCTGGGCACTCGAAGGATCTTGAAACCATATGCCATCTTGCAACGAAGCACCAATATGGTTATGAACCGATACAAAATGAACCAAAAGAGCGGACTGTGTCAAAGAATTAACTACTCCAAATCCTATTTTTGAAAAAGAGATGGACTCGGCTCTTAAATTTCCCAAATTGAGGGTATCTCCGAGATAAGGCAAGCCACCCTGAAATACCAATCCAAAAGCGTCTTTTGAAAAATGTAGACCACTGTATTGCTGTATACCAGCACCAAAGGCCCAATGATAACTTGAGGCTGTTTTCTTGGTGTCTTTTGATAATGCCCACGGGCTTTTCCAAACGGCATTAGACCCCATTTGCAAGCCAAATGAATTGCGCGCACCAAGTTTGGCCAAAGATTTTGCGATGGTACTGGAATCTATAGCACCTCCATAGAAGAATGCGTCTGGAATTTGACGACGAAGACCCGTGCTGTTATAGTTTCCGAAAGCATCCAATTCAAAAGACTGCTGCGCAACTAAAACTTGGGTTTGCAAAAGCACGAATAACAACAGGCGTTTCATGGTTAAGGCTTGATTTGGGTTTGAAGTTGGATCTTCATTTGTAGTGCCAAAAATGCATTGGCCTGAACACTTTGTGCACTTGGTACACCTGTATTAGGATCTGTTGTGGCAAACGTTGCACTCACCAATACTTGGTTGAGGTCTTGTAGATCGGCAACCACCTCGGGCGGAAGTACAATTTTTATTTTGCTTTTTTTCTTTTGTAGGCCATCTAGAGGATCAACTTGGCCAAGCAAGGCAGAGGCCAATTGTGCGTCGGCCACTACTGTGTGCCAGATTTGACCATCTTTCATGAAATAAATGACAAGGTCACAAGCCAAAGGAAAAGCATTTGTGGCGTCTAAAATGAGCGTTGCGGCACTCACATGAGACTTATTTAAATCTTGAGCCAAGTCGATGGCAAAGGTGTCTTGTAAGGTAAGGCCATCTGCGGTTAGAGAAAGTGGCATTTGGGCAGCTACCTTGACTTTTAAGCGGCTGTGCGCAAAAGCTTCGTCGTGACCAGCGCTGGTGTTCCCCCATGGATTGGGTTGGATCTGATAGCTTATCTGTTGCTGTGCACCAAGGTGTTCGAGGTAATTTTTAATATTTGAATTGTTTTGGTCAAAATGCAAATTCAAACTTGAGGGCTGCAAGGTATTCCAACTACCAACAGCAGGAGAAATAAACATACTTGGTCCAATGCTTGGGGCTGATAAAGCGATGGTTTGCCCCTGACTATTGGTGGCGCTCAGTTGTTCAATTTGAGCGCGCAGGGCCATTTTGAAACCGTTCTCAATGGTGAGGTCCATTTGGAGATCTGGGAGCGTTAAATTGCCGGCGGAAATGAGGTCCAGATAAGGCAATGTAAATTGTTCGATACCTGAAATGATGGCTGAGCCAAAATAACCTTTAGCGTAATCGAAGCGCAGGTTTTTAAAGGCAGCTTCGAATTTAAATACTTGATTATTGTAAATAGAAACCGTGGCGCCGTTTGGATCTGTTTTGAGGGTGAGTTTTGACTGAAGTTTATTAAATTCCAATCCTTGTGTTCCACTGAGGTCGATATCGTAACCACTTAGGTCTATAGTTTCGGTAGAAACGGTGGGGTTTTGCACCGTTCCGGCTGCAACAGTATAGTTTTGAACAAAAACCTGACCATTGGAACTCACGCCGGGAAGTTCAATTTGATAAAGCACAGCCGTATTGAGCGGATTATACACTTTGAGCTGAATTTGCCCACTCTGAACACGTACTTTTTTGAGTTGGATATCGGCGAGTTCGAGATCATGTGTTTTGACGCTATTGACAAACATGAAGCCAGGCGAAACGTTATTGACCGTAAAATTAGATTGATAGGTCTGAACGATACTTGTGTCTGGAATTTGAATGAGGTCAGAGAGCCCTAAATTGAGGATATTTCTAGTGAGGTCGACATCGATTTGACCATTATTGATGGTAAGCGTAGAATCGTTGTATAGATTTTTTAAGCTGAGTGTATCATGCAATACAGGAAGCAGCCAATCTGACTGCCAACGCGTGGCTTCTTTTTTACAAGAGGCCATCGCGACAACAAGAATAATTGGAAGTAGCAAACGCATTTTACACTTTTTCTATAATTGCGGCATAGCCCTGCCCTACACCAATACACATGGTGACCAATGCAAAGCGCTTGTTACTGCGTTTGAGTTCTCTTGCGGCTGTTAAAAGCAAACGGGCGCCCGACATACCGAGCGGATGCCCCAAAGAGATGGCGCCACCATTAGGGTTGATGCGCGGATCGCGGTCATCTAAGCCGAGGGCGCGTGTGCAAGCCAAAACTTGCGCAGCAAACGCTTCGTTGATTTCGATGAGGTCGATGTCGGCTAAAGTGAGACCGGCACGTTCTAAAGCTTTTTGGCTTGCCGGCACTGGGCCAATGCCCATAATACGGGGTTCTACCCCAGCAACAGCTGCCGAAACAATTTTGGCCATGGGGTTTAGGCCGTGATCTTGAACGCCAGTGGCGTTGGCCAACAGCAACGCTGCTGCGCCGTCGTTGAGCCCTGAGGCATTGCCTGCGGTAACGCTTCCCTCTTTTTTGAAGGCTGGCTTGAGTTTGGCTAATGTTTCTATCGTTGTATTGGCTCTAGAGAATTCATCTTGCTCAAAACGAAGGGCTTCTCCCCTTTTTTGAGGGATTTCTATGGGCAGAATTTCTCCTTGATAGAAACCTGCCGCCTGAGCAGCAGCTGTTTTCTGCTGGCTCCAAGCTGCAAAAGCATCTTGGTCGGCTCTGGATATTTGGTACTTTTCAGCTAAATTTTCGGCAGTCATGCCCATGCTGTCTACGCCGTATAATGCCTCCATTTGTGGGTTGATGAAGCGCCAGCCAAAACTGGAATCGAACATTTGCGCATCCCGACCAAAGGCACTAGAAGTTTTGGAAATAACCCAAGGGCCGCGTGTCATGTGCTCGACGCCACCAGCCACATACACATTGCCTTCGCCTAGGCGCAAAGCGCGCGTGGCGTTAATGGCTGCAGCAAGACCTGAAGCACAAAGCCTGTTGACCGTTTCACCAGGAACCGTTTGCGGGTAACCGGCAAGAAGTAAAGCCATTCGGGCTACATTGCGGTTGTCTTCGCCGGCCTGGTTGGCACAGCCCAACAACACATCTTCTATACAATTTGGGTCTAGACTTGGGTTGCGTTGCAATAAACCTGCGAGGACTTTTGCAGCGAGATCGTCTGCACGCAAGGCAGCTAAACTCCCGCCAAAATTGCCAATTGCACTGCGGATTCCATCAATTAAAAATACTTCTTGGGACATGAATTTGTTTTTCTAATCAAAGATAAAATAAAATGTGCCGTCGACAAGAATTCGGCAATTTTAGTTAAGTTCGCTGTCATGGAAAATACGGACTGTCCGATCTGCCAAAGTGCAGTAACCAAGTCAATTTACAAAGACACCCTGCTACATTGCACCGCTTGCAAGCACGGCTGGGCAAATATGCAATTGGATCATGCCTTTTTACAGGCACTTTATGCGGAAAATTACTTCAAAGGCGAAGAATACGCCGATTATTTGGCAGACAAAGACATCCTTCAACTCAATTTTAAAAAGCGAATCAACACGATTTCCAAACAATTACCAACGATAAACAGCGCGCTTGAAATCGGTTGTGCGTATGGTTTTTTTTACCAAACGCTCCAAGAAAAATTCCCTCATGCAGCTTATATCGGCTACGATATCTCGGCCGACGCTATTTCCTATGCCAAGCAGCATTTTGGACCTTATTTTTCAGCAGACAACTTTTTAGATAGTGCAGCTGCACAACAACACGATGCCATTTTCATGTGGGATGTCATCGAACACCTCTCGGATCCAGCTGCTTTTTTAGCCAAAGCACACAACGTTTGCAAACCAGGCGGTATGCTATACCTGACTACCGGCGATTTTGGCGCATTACTTTCTCGACTTCAAGGAAAAAAATGGCGCATGATTCACCCGCCAACGCATTTACATTATTTTACAAAACGAAGTATTCAAAAATTATTGCGCGCCAATGGTTTTGAAACAGTTTTTATCAAATACCCGCCAGTTTACAGGTCCTTGGGCCTCATCTATTTTGCCTTATTTATACTGAATAAAAAGCCATCGCGCTTTCACCAATGGATCTACCGACACATCCCGAGGGGAGCAGCGATTCCAATAAATACGTTTGATATTTTCTTTGTCGGGGCTAAAAAAATCAGCAACTAATGTATCAGTCTATCAGCTCACAAGATCTCCAATACTTCGAAGACCTTTTGGGAACGCGTTGCAAAAGCGACCTTCCCACCAGAGAAGCCTACAATCACGACCACACCGAAGACCTGCACTTTACCCCTCATGTCGTGCTGTTCCCTGAAAACACCCAAGAGGTTTCAGCAATTTTGCGTTACTGCAACGGCAAAAACATTCCGGTGACGCCAGCAGGTGCAAGAACAGGGCTCAGCGGCGGCTGTTTACCTATTTATGGCGGCGTTTTGCTGAGTAGTGAAAAACTCAACCGCATTATTAAAATCGATGAGAAAAATGCACAAGTCACCACAGAACCAGGCGTAATAACAGAAGTCCTGCAAAATGCTGTTAAAGAAAAAGGCTTGTTTTACCCACCAGACCCAGCGAGCAAAGGTTCGTGTTTTATTGGCGGCAACATTGCCGAGAATTCCGGAGGTCCCAAAGCGGTAAAATATGGCGTCACCAAAGATTACGTGCTCAATTTAGAAATCGTTTTGGCCGACGGCACAATTATGTGGACCGGCGCAAACGTGCTAAAAAATGCAACGGGTTACAATCTGACACAGCTTGTGGTGGGCTCAGAAGGTACACTGGCATTTGTGACCAAGATTGTTCTTAAACTCATCCCACACCCAACCCACACCCTCTTGATGTTGGTTCCCTTTTTTGATGCCTCACTTGCCTGCGAGGCGGTTGCAGCAATTTTCAATGCGGGTATTACGCCGAGCGGCATGGAATTCATGGAACACAACGCCCTAAAATGGTCTCAGGCTTTTTCAGGTGATTTCAGTATCGAAGTGAAAGATAACCACGCAGCGCATTTACTCATAGAGGTGGATGGTTTTGACCCAGAACAGCTCATGAAAGAATGTGAGGCTATCTTGGCCGTACTTGAAGACTTCCAAACGGATGAAATTCTTTTTGCCGAATCGGAAGCACAAAAAAACACCTTGTGGAGCCTCAGACGCAAAGTTGGCGAAGCCGTAAAAGCACAATCTGTTTACAAAGAAGAAGACACCGTTGTACCGCGCTACCAACTTCCAAAGTTACTCCAGACGGTAAAGACTGTGGGTGCCAAATACGGTTTTGAATCTGTTTGTTATGGCCATGCAGGAGATGGCAATCTACACGTCAATATCATCAAAGGCGAACTCAGCGACGCATTTTGGAATGAAGAACTCAGCGTTGCCATTCGCGAAATCTTTGCTGCTGTCGTCGAAATGGGTGGAACAATCTCTGGTGAGCACGGGATTGGCTTGGTCCAAAAACCCTACATGGACTTGGCATTTAGCAAAGCAGGACTTGACCTCATGTCTGGCATCAAAAAGGTTTTTGATCCAAACGGCATTTTAAATCCAGGGAAAATTTTCTGATTGGAGACAAATCAGTCTTGTAGCCAATGTAAATTGCGGCTGTACAGAAAAACCCAAAAACCACCATACAAGACACCAAAAATGGTGAGTAGCGTTGGAATGTCGCTCAACGGATTGAAGAAATAGGGTAAAAAGGTAGTACCCAATGTATAAATGATGTAAAAGTGAAAACCCAATTTTTTGGCACGATACATCAGGACAATCCCTACGAAACCGACCACCAAAAATAAGAATTGAAGGCTATTATAAGCCTGAAAATTTCGAAACATATTCAGTGTAACACCTTCCATTTGGTCGATGATATAAATGAAATCTTCGGCGTTTGCTTGCTCTAGCTGCGTGCGCATTTTTGCAAAATCTAGCTTCGTGCTTTTGATCATTTGCTGATCGGGAACTACACCGAGCATGCCACTAAGCGAGCCTAAGGAAGCAATTCCGATATTAATGGCTGTTAAAATGACTAAAACCAATAATAAAACGGGTCGTTTAGCTGGCGAAGGATCTATGCTATTTTCTTCAAATAATTGGGAATCAGTCATGTTGGATATATTCTTGAATGAAGGCCACGCTTTTGGACAAATCTGAGGCAAGCACGCGGTCTGTATCTAAACTCGGGACCTGCACACGGTAGGCTTCATAAAGATTTTCTGACCAAACAGCAGCCTTGAGTGGGCGCCTGAATTCAAGCCCTTGGGCGGCATGCATTAATTCAATGGCGAGTATTTTTTGACAGTTATCTAGCACTCGGTATAATTTGGTAGCTGCGTTGGCGCCCATACTGACGTGATCTTCTTGACCATTGCTGCTGTCGATTGTATCCACAGAAGCTGGGGTGCAAAGTTGTTTATTTTGGCTAACGATCGATGCACAAGTATAATGACTGATCATGAGGCCAGAATTGAGCCCTGGGTTCTGGACCAAAAATGCGGGTAAGCCACGTGTTCCAGAAATCAGTTTGTAAGTGCGGCGTTCCGAGATACTGCCCATTTCGGCCATGGCAATTGCCAAGAAGTCGAGAATGAGCGCCAAAGGTTGCCCGTGGAAATTACCCGCCGAAACAACCTGGTCGTCGTCTGGAAAAACAGTGGGGTTGTCTGTTACGGCGTTTAGTTCTCTGGTCACAATTTGAGCGGCGTGGTCTAGTGTATCTAAAGTGGCGCCATGCACCTGAGGAATACAGCGGAATGAATAAGGATCTTGCACATGCGCTTTGGCTTGAGACATGATTTCACTACCTTCTAATTGCGCCCTAAACCAAGACGCTACGCGTATTTGCCCCACCTGATTGCGGATTTCATTGACATTAGCCAAGAAAGGTTCTGTGCGCGCATCGTAGGCCTCCATTGATAGCGCTGCTACCTGATTAAAGCCATCGAATAAGCGGTAAGACAAATCCAGCGCAAAGGTTGCGTAAGCAGACATGAATTGCGTGCCATTGAGCAAGGCCAATCCTTCTTTGGATTGAAGTACAATTGGCTTTAAATTAAATCTTTTATTTAATTCAGAACCGCTAATTTTTTGATTATCAATATATACCTCTCCTTCTCCGAGCAGCGGCAAGCACAAATGCGCGAGTGGCGCTAAGTCACCAGAAGCACCCAAACTACCCTGCTGATAAACCACTGGGTAAATGTGGTTATTGTAAAAAAACAAAAGCCTTTCTACTGTTTGGAGTTGTACACCAGAAGCGCCCTTTGACAAACCCAAGATTTTCAGCAAGAGCATACGGCGCACGATTTCTTGCGGCACCTCCTCGCCCATTCCACAGGCATGAGAACAAACTAAGTTGCGTTGCAACTGTTCAAGGTCTTGACGACTCACTGCGGTATCGCAAAGCGAACCAAACCCTGTATTGACCCCGTAAATTAGCTGTGTAGATTGCGCCACCTTTTGATCGAGGTAAGCCCTGCAGGCATTGATTTGCGTTTTGAGCGCTTCGGATAATTCGAGCGGTTCTTTTGCTTGCAATAAGTTTTCGAAGTCTTCTAGACTGAGGTAGTCTGAACTGAGCGCTATCGGCATTTGGTGTTGAATTAGGAACGCACAAATTGTGCAAAATCTTTAGCAAAGTAAGTCAGGATGCCATCTGCACCTGCTCTGCGCATACTGAGCAGCATCTCTGAAACGGCGCGTTGGTAGTCTAGCCAACCGTTTTGAGCGGCCGCGTAAACCATAGCACACTCACCGCTGACGTTGTATGCGGTAATTGGTAATGGGAAATTATCCTTGAGCAAGGTAATGACATCCAAATAACATAAGGCGGGCTTGACCATCAGCATGTCGGCACCTTCTTCAAAATCGAGTTGCGCCTCTAGCAGAGCCTCTCTTTTGTTCGCAGGATTCATTTGATAGGTCTTTTTATCGCCCATTTTGGGAGCGGAATTGAGCGCATCGCGGAAAGGCCCATAAAAAGCGCTTGCGTATTTTGCCGTGTATGACATGATAGACACATCGGTAAAGCCTTCTTGATCAAGTGCTTGCCTCAGATAACCCACGCGGCCGTCCATCATATCTGAAGGGCCAATGATGTCCGCACCCGCTTGGGCTTGCGCCAAAGTCATTTTGGCCAATATGGGAAGCGTTTCGTCGTTGAGAATTTGTCCGTCTCGAACCAAACCGTCGTGGCCGTCAGAGGAATACGGATCCATGGCGACGTCGGTCATGATAACTGCTTCTGGAAACCTTTGCTTGATCTGGTGAATCGCGTTGAGGTAGAAATTATCGGTGGCATAGCTGTAGCTTGCCATTTGATCTTTGAGCGCTTCATCTACCGCCGGAAAGATATCGAAAGTTGCGATACCTAAATTCAGACAAGCTTCGATTTCTGACAAGAGTAAATCCAAAGACCAGCGGTAATTGTTGGGCAAAGAGGCCACCTCTTCTTTGATGCCTTTACCGTCCTTTAAAAAAAGCGGGTAAATCAGGTGCTGTGTGCCTAAATGCGTCTCTTCGACCATTTGGCGAATGGCGCTGCTTTTGCGATTGCGACGTGGGCGAATGGTGTTCATCTTACATGAGCATACCTCCACAAACATGGAGCGTTTGACCTGTAATATAGGCCGATAAATCAGATGCGAGGAATACCGTTGCATTTGCGACATCTTCTGGCTGCCCACCGCGTTTGAGCGGAATGCTGTTGCGCCAAGATGCCACCACCTCTTGATCCAAGACTTCTGTCATTTCGGTTTCGATGAAACCAGGTGCAATGGCGTTGCAACGGATATTGCGAGAGCCAAGTTCTGCGGCTATTGATTTGGTAAATCCGATAAGGCCTGCTTTTGAAGCTGCGTAATTCGACTGCCCGGCATTGCCTTTAACACCCACAACAGAACTCATGTTGATAATGGAGCCCGAACGCGCCTTGAGCATTGGTTTTTGAACCGCTTTGGTCAAATTAAATGCCGATTTTAGGTTGGTATTGATGACTTCGTCCCATTGTTCTTCGGTCATGCGCATCAAAAGTGTATCGCGGGTAATTCCGGCGTTGTTGACCAAGACGTCAACCGTTCCAAAAGCCGCCACAACATCGTCTACTAATTGCTGTGCTTCGTCAAATTTTGAAGCATCTGAACGAAAACCCTTAGCTGTACCGCCATTTGCGGTGAGTTCTGCCTCTAGGGCACGCGCTTTTTCTTCTGAGGATAAGTACGTAAATGCAACGATAGCGCCTTGCTTGACGCACGTTTCTGCGATTGCTTTTCCTATGCCTCTTGAGGCACCTGTAATGAGTACAACTTTGTTGTCGAGTAAGCCCATATGATTTTGAATTTTATTTGCTTTCAAAGATAAGATTTTCTTGCAAAGCAGCGCGCCGCTTTAACGATTAAGGTAATTTCAAAAAGCTTTGATTGCTGCGGATGCGCAAATCGGTGCGGCTGATTCCTTTGCGACGAAAAGTAGTGTCGCATAGTGAGCTGGCGTAGTGTGGCGTAACCTCCACCCGGCCCGAGCGAAGCACGGGAAAAACCTCCTCAATTTTGGGGGCGCTACAGTAAGGCGCACTGCGTTTGCGCAAAGCCACGCGAATATCTTGTAAAAGCCCAGGTGAGCCTTCTAAGAACAGCCGATTGATTTGTTTGCCTTGTCTTGTGAATAAATAGTAAACAGTGGTTTTGCGCTTCCCTTCTGCCATTGGACAATCCATTAAGATTTCTTGATCCATACTCAGTACATTATCGGTAGCCCAAAGCACTTTGTATTTAATCTTGATTTTTTGTTGGCCGACACAAAAAACACCAATGGTGTCAAGTTTGATGAGGTGTTGCATCAGCTTACTAAAGGGATGAACACCGAAATTCGGATAGGTCAAGCCTATATTTTCTAAAGTTAAACGTGTAGGGGTATTTTTTACCGGTATTTGATCAGCACTTTTTTCAAGTATGTCGAATTGGCTATTGCGAATGGGATTCTCTCTTCCGCAGGAAAAAAAAATTGTTCCAACCGATAAAATAAAAACAAATCTCAACATCAAACTAGAAGTGTTCCGTACAAATCGTAATGATCTGCATTATTAATTAAAACACGCGAAAAATCACCTAATCTGACATAGCCATCGGCTTTTTTTACCAATACTTCGTTGTCTACCTCTGGCGAGTCAAATTCGGAGCGCCCAATAAAGTAGTCGCCTTCTGCACGGTCAAAAAGCACTTTGAATTCCTTGCCCACTTTAAGTTGATTGAGCTCATAGGAGATACCACTTTGCAATTCCATAATGAGGTCAGCTCGCTCTTTTTTAAGTTCGGCAGCAACATCATCTGTAAATTGATACGCATGCGTGTTTTCTTCGTGCGAATAAGTAAAAATACCCAGACGGTCAAAACGGGTGCGCTCAACGAAGTCGTACATTTCTTGAAAATCAGCTTCAGTTTCAGAAGGATAACCCGCAATGAGGGTGGTACGCAAGGCTAAGCCCGGAACTTTTGAACGGATTGTCGCAACCAATTCTTCGGTTTTTTCTCTGGTAATGCCGCGACGCATGGCTTGTAATATTTTGGTAGAGCCATGCTGCAAAGGCATGTCGAGGTATTTACAAATATTGTCGCGCTCGGCCATTACCTCCAAAACATCCATCGGGAAACCCGACGGGTAGGCATAATGTAAGCGAATCCAGTCCAAACCTTCGATATCGGACAACTGCTTGAGTAAATCTGAAAGCGCGCGCTTTTTATAAAGATCGAGGCCGTAGTAGGTCAAGTCTTGTGCAATCAGCATGATTTCTTTTACGCCTTTGGCTACCAAGCCTTTGGCCTGAAAAACCAAATCTTCGATGGGTGTGGATTTGTGCCCGCCGCGCATCAGCGGAATGGCACAAAACGAACATGGGCGGTCGCAGCCCTCCGCAATCTTAAAGTAAGCATAATGACTTGGCGTTGTTAAAATGCGTTCGCCAACGAGTTCATGTTTGTAATCGGCTTTGAGCGTTTTAAGCAAACGCGGCAAATCGCGGGTGCCAAAATAAGCGTCAACCTCCGGGATTTCTTTTTCGAGCTCGTCGCGGTAGCGCTCAGATAAACAACCCGTTACATATACTTTTTCAACCAAACCTTCTTGTTTGGCTTCAGCGTAACGCAAAATGGTATCGATCGATTCTTGTTTGGCGTTGTCTATGAACCCGCAGGTATTGATGATTACGATTTCGGAGTCGTCTTGCTGGGCTTCGTGCTCGACCTCGAACTGATTGGCCTTGAGCTGTGCCATGAGCACTTCTGAATCAAACGTATTTTTAGAACAGCCAAGTGTAACCACATTGACTTTGTTCTTTTTAAGGGTTTTGGTCTTCATTCGGCTACAAAAATAGGACTCTTTGCGCAAATGGTATTACTTTTGAGGACACTTGTCAAACAACAAGCCATGAAATTACTTTTTATCCTTCCGCTCACCTTCTTAATTACCGCTTGTTTTGTACCCAGATCCAAACGTGCCTCAAATTTAACCATGGCTACTCCTATTGAAATAATAACTTCTGAGATCAATGAGGCGCTTTATAACCAAGAAGTAGCTCCAATCCAAATAGATTCAATTTCCATATCGGAAAACATCTTGATTTTAAAATTTAGTTGTGCTTTTAACCCTGGCCGCTTGAGTTTAGTGGGCAGTCCCATGTTGGCCAAGTCTTTCCCGCCGATCAGAAATTGCAAGTTCGTTGTTCAAGAAAGCTATATCAAGCAAAATAAAGACAATGAAAATCCTTACCATGGCGTACAATATTTTCAGCTCAACCCATTGTCTCACAAGTTCATCAAGGACGCCCCTACTTACCTACAAATCGAAGGTTGGCCTGAAAAAATACTTTTTATTTATCCCGAATAATGGCAGAAGAACGCATTGATAAAATTTTGCTCGAACGCGGGCTTGTCAGCACAAGGGTACGCGCCGAAGAACTCATCAAAAAGTACGGCGTGAAGGTCAACGGTAAGCTCTTTTCCAAGCCTGGTAAAAAAGTACCTACCGATGCGCAAATAGAATTACTTGCGGAAGAAATTCCTTGGGTTTCCAGAGCTGCATATAAACTCATCGCAGCGCTTGATTTCTGGAAAATAGACGTCAAGAACCAAACTTTTATGGATTTAGGTGCGAGCACAGGTGGTTTTACAGAAGTGATGCTCAGTAGGGGTTTAAAGCGCTGTTATTGCGTAGATGTCGGGCAAAAACAGTTGCACGATAAAATTGCCCAAGACGAGCGCGTTGTCAATCTTGAAAAAACGCATGCCCGCGACCTCACCGAAAAGTTAGTTCCTGAATTACTCGACGGCTTGGTGGTAGATGTTTCCTTTATTTCTTTAGAAAAAGTGCTGCCCTTTACCATTCCATTTTTAAAACCAAAAGCAACGGTCGTTTTGTTGGTCAAACCACAATTTGAATTAGGCCCTGGTGCGCTCAACAAAGCAGGTGTGGTCAAAGACAGCAGCCTCTATCCAAACCTTCTTGAAAACATCCATCAAATGGCCTTACGCAACCAGCTCGAATGGAAAGGCACCATTGATTCGCCCATCCTAGGCGGCGACGGCAACAAAGAATTTTTGAGCTACTTTGTAAAGATTTAAGCTATTTTTGCGGCATCATGATGGGAATTGAAGAATTAGAACGCGCCTTTTTGGATATTGATTTTCAGGCCAACCGCATTGCCAAACTCAAAGAAGTTGACCCTGATCACTTGCATAAATTCAATCAACGATCCGAAGAAATCCGTCAACAACTCTTACAAATGGGCCTCAGCCCTGATTTACATGAAAGTTTGGCGCAAAAAAGCCCCATTGATGAACAATACCAACCCAAATACAATTGGGCGAAAAAGGTTTTAAATGTTTTGCTGTTTGGTCAACATAAAAAGCGTTACATACCCAAGCAAAAAGAGGCTTATTTCAGAAAAGAAGTCGCGGAACGAAGTCGGCTTTATGCCTACGCCAAAGGGCACCTCAGTGTAGATTAATCTAGAACCTGTATCATTTTAACAACAGTACCCATATTAGTGCTCAAATGGAGCCAATAAACACCTTCGCTTGTATTTTCAAGTTGGATTGCACTGGTTTGGGCATCTTGCTTGTCAAGTTCAAAAGCTACTTCCTTTCCAAAAAGATCTGTCATTGTTATTTTTTCAATGAGCATATTTGGCGCAGCCTTTAATTCAAAATGACCCTTATTTGGATTAGGATACAAGGCTATTTCTAAATTGAAATTGACTTGCTCCAAACTCGCATTTGGATCGGTGTAGGTACATGCACATTTGTTTTTCACTTCGTTGGTCTGAACTACGGAAGGTGCTTGATAAATGGCTTTTACCCAACAATGCTGTCCGGCCTGTGTGGCTGTGGCGTTGCGCAAGCGAATGGTATGCCAGCCACTATAGGTAGGCGTAAAGGAAAAAACTCCGTTTCCAGTTTGGGTGACAGAATCAAGGGGGTTGCAATTTTTATCTAAAATTCCCAAAGTGAGTCCAAGATTAGGTGCACTCGGATACCACTCAATCTGGACGCTCTCTCCTTGTTTGGCATAAATGCGACCCACAACGCGGCAATCTAAACTATTGGAAGGCAATTTACCACCTTGTTGCAAGGAGTTAGCATGCCGATCGCCGAGATCATCGTTCATTTCCCATTCTTGCACTACATTTTTAGCAGGGCGCACATAGGTGGTGTCTATGCCCTGAGGGGCCCAAACGCAATACCCGCGCCTTCCAAAGTTGGCACTCCCATCGCATGGTGGTATCGAAATATTCACTTTGCCTCCACCGTATACAGTAGTTGGATTGGAATTAGCGCCCGAATAATCGACAAGAACGGTGCCGTCGGGCCAATTCGTCTGAACACCGTTGAGGTGCTGCCATTGGTTCCAGTTGTCGGTAACGCCGATGAGTGCTTTGGCGCCTCGTTCTATCACCAACGCGTCCGGCGCCTGCCAGCGCACAAAGTAGGCACCTTCTTTGAAATGTAGATTCTGATGACACCAAAGTAAATTGACGATATCGGCATCTGTCGGCAAAGCTGCTACATCTGTGGGGAGGTGCCCAAAACGGTTGCCATTATAACCTACGTTGAATAAATCTTCGAAGAAAAGCTGAGGAGCGCCGTCGAGCGACATCACAATAGCGTGGGCAGCAGAAGACCGTGGGTCATTGGGTTCGATATGTGGGCTCAATTCAGAACCTGAATTCCAACCGGTGTAGTTGCCTTGGGCAGAAAGTTGTGGTCTGAAGGTGTCGTGGTTATTGACAAAAGGAACCGTTCGTTGGTGATTTTGTTGCTGTTGCGATGGAATTTGACTCAAATCATAGTTGCCATTGCTGGTCACCATGGCCGAAAGCGCAAAACGCAAATTAAAATCAAAAGTACCTGCTCTATTTTGAACAGCGTCGGCCCAAGCATCTAATTGTGCGGTACCACCTACCCACTCACCTACTGCAAACATTTCTTGGCCTCCGCTGGCCCACATGGAGCCAAATTGAAGGTTCCACAAGACATCTTCAGACACATTCGTCGGAAAATGCTTGACAGCATCTAAACGCACGCCGTCAAAACCCACTTGTTTCTTGTACCAAATGAGCCAATTGCGCATACCGTTGCGCATGTAGTCTGAGCCTTGAGCTGGATTATATGTGGCATTTGATGAAGTTCCAAAAGCATTGCTTTCGTAAGAGATATCTGGCCCCCAATAAGGAGAATTGAGGTCATTGGTACAACAAAGGTTATTGTTGTTGGGATAAAAGTTTTGCCAATTCTTTGCAAAACGACCTTCTCGCGCCAAGTAATTGGTTGCGCTCTCTGCCGAAGCAGGTGTTTTGTAGCTGACGTAGCGGAAGTTTTTATAACGGTTATTTTGACCGTCGTCCATGGCAGCAGGGTCTTGACCACCAGACCCATTGGCACTGCCCGCATTGCTCACATGATTGAGCACGACATCTTGAATGACGTCGATCCCGTTGGCGTGCATGACAGCCACCATACGCAAGAGCTCGTCTTTGTCACCCATTCTGGTTTTGGTGCTGTTTTTTTGAAATTTATCACCGAGGTCGTAGTGGTCGAATGGCGAATAACCCACACTGTTGGTCCCCGAATTTTTGATAGTCGGTGGAATCCAGATGGCATCTACGCCCATTTCGGCCAAACGCGGCGCAAGTTCAGTGAGGTAGTTTGCCCAACCGTTCGGATAATTGGTGTTCCAGTAGTCCCACCAATAGGCTTGAAGCACCACCTGACGATTTGTGGGGTTAACTTGACCACGAACGGTTTGAAAAGCAACAACCGTTACAATCAAAAAAATAAATTTACGCATACAACTTGAATTACTTCAGCGCTGCTTCATGCGTGGCACCTGCCTCGATATCGATTTGGGCACCTGCTAATTGGCAAGAAACAAGCGTTGAACCTAAATTAGTAATCGTTACTTTTTGTTGATTGATCGCTACGGCTAATGGTTGATTTTGATAGCGAATTTGGAATGCATAACTTTTCCAAGGTTTTGGAATTTGCGGATTGATGGCCAAGCCATTTTCGTAAACACGAACCCCTGCTAAGCCTTCAACTACGGACATCCAGGTACCGGCCATTGAAGTAATATGTAGGCCTTCGTCAGCTTCGTGATTGTAGTCATCTAGATCCAAACGAGAAGTTCTCAGATACAACTCTAACGCTTTGTCTAGGCGCTTGATTTTGGCGGCTAAGATGACGTGTACACATGGAGATAACGATGATTCATGAACGGTTTTGGGCTCATAAAAATCAAAGTTTTCGCGAATAACTTCTTCAGAGAAATGGTCTTCGAATAGGTAAAGACCCTGCAAGACATCGGCTTGCTTGATGAAAATAGAGCGCAAAATGCGATCCCAGGACCAATGCTGATTGATTGGGCGCTCAGACTCAGGGATATCGGAGGCCGACAATTGCTCTTTATCCATGAAGCCGTCTTGTTGCAAGAAAATCTGGGTACCTTCTAGTTTCGGAAAATATACGTTTTCAACAATGTGCTGAAACTTTTCAATTTCCTTGGCAGTTAATTTATCGGCGAGTCCTTTGCTTACTTTTGCATTGACCTCCAGGCAGTAAGCAATACACCAACGTGCGATGTAATTGGTGTACCAGTTGTTGTTGACGTTATTCTCGTACTCGTTGGGGCCTGTAACGCCAAGCATGACGTATGCTTTTTTGGCCTCCGACCAATTAAAGCGCTGTGCCCAAAAACGGGCTATACCGGCTAAAACAGGTAATCCGTAGGTCTCTAGGTAGTCGGCGTCTCCGGTATGACGAACATAATTATAGATGCCGAAAGCAATTGCACCATTGCGGTGAATTTCTTCAAAAGTGATTTCCCATTCGTTGTGGCATTCTTCGCCGTTCATCGTGACCATCGGGTAAAGTGCCGCGCCGTCCTTGAAACCTAACTTTTCAGCGTTTTCAATGGCTCTGCCGAGGTGATTGTAACGGTACACCAAAAGTTGTCGGGCTACTTTAGGGTCTGTTGTCTTCAAATAAAAAGGCAAGCAATAAGCTTCGGTATCCCAGTAGGTGGCGCCTCCGTATTTTTCACCGGTAAATCCTTTAGGACCAATATTCAGCTTGGCATTTTTGCCCGTGTAGGTCTGGTACAAATGAAAAATATTGAAGCGAATGCCTTGTTGTGAGGCTACATCGCCTTCGATGGTGATGTCTGCGCTATCCCAGATTCCTTTCCAAGCGGCTTCATGTTCTGAACGCAAGGTATCAAAACCAGTGGTGTAGGCTTCTCGGACGCGTTTGATGGCTTTGGCAGCCAACTCAAATTCAGAATGATTAATGGTGGAGGTGATCGCTACATATTTCTTGAGCGTAAAGCGAATCCCTTGCTCTAAATAATGTTCAAAGTTGTTTTCGACATAGAAGTCGCGTTGGGCAATATTGGGGTGAATCGTGAGTAATTCTTGCTCGCGCCAAAAGCTAAAACGCATGGCTGTGGCGACACAAAAATCTGTTTTTTTGGTACGCGTACACAAAATGCCTTTTTGCAAGTCTACTTTTCTGGAATCTTCTACCCAAAAGAATTCGTCGTAGTTGGCGTCATGGTTAGTCACGTTGCCATCGAGGTAAGGCGTAAATTTGACGTTACCACTAAAGTTGAGTGGCGTTACACTGTATGCAATGGCACCAATTTCTTCTCGAGCCATAGAACAAAAGCGCGTGCTTTCAATTTCAAGCTCTTTGCCAGATGAAAATACGACACGCACCGTGCGTTTGAGCAAGCCTTTTTGCATATCGAGTTCACGATGGAAATATTTCACTTGCTGTTCGTTCAAATCGAGCTGTTCGCCGTCAATCGAAATATCAATACCAATCCAATTGGTTGAATTGAGTACTTTAGCGAAATATTCAGGGTAGCCGTTTTTCCACCAACCTACACGCGTTTTATCTGGGTAGTAAACGCCGCCAATATAGCTTCCTTGCAAAGAAGAACCACTGTACTTCTCTTCAAAATTGGCACGTTGACCAAAAGATCCGTTCCCGATACTAAATATACTTTCCGCCTGTTGCTGCTTGCTTGGGTCAAATTTGCTTTCGATGATCTTCCAAGGATCAATGTCAAATAAATTACGCATACTGCTCTACTCTAAATTCAGTCAAATCGTTCAAATATAAATCTGCTATATTGGCAATGTTTGGATTGCCTACGCCTACTGCGGTAAAACCTCCAGCTTTAGCGGCTGCAATACCAGATGCTGCGTCTTCAAAAACCAAGCAGTTCGCCGGATCGATACCCAGCGCTTTGGCTCCATTTAAAAAGACCTCCGGATGTGGCTTCGGGTCTGAAACGCCATTGCCATCAATGACCACTTGAAAAAAATTCAAAATTTGAAGCTTTTCAAGGATAAAATTGGCGTTTTTGCTCGAGGATCCGACCCCCAAAAGCACGCCTCTTTCTTTGGCTTGGGTTAATAAATCAAGTACACCCGGCAAGAGGTTGCTTTGATTCAGGTTTTGGATAGAATCTAAATAGAAATCATTCTTACTCTTGAGTAAGGCCTCAAATTCTTCATTAGAAATTGTTTTATTTCCAAGCTCGAGGATTTTTTTGAGCGAATCTACCCTACTAACGCCTTTTAAAAGTTCGTTTTCTTTTTCTGTAAAGGGGATGTCAAGTGAATGCGCGCAGCGCTGCCACGCTATAAAATGGTTGTGTTCAGTACTGACCAAGACGCCGTCGAGGTCAAAAAGAAAGGCTTGTTTTTTAGACATTATCTTCTTTGATGCGCAATGTAAGTAAACCTGCAATAATGAGTAAGGCGCCGCCTACGGTGACAGCGGCAATTCGAGAATTATCGAGCCAAGCGTTCATGATATCTCCGAAAAAGAGCGACGCAATGATTTCAGGCAATACGATAAAAAAGTTAAAAATACCCATATAGACACCTATCTGATGTGCTGGTAAACTGGGTACTAACATCGCGTAAGGCATCGACAAAATACTACTCCAGGCAATACCGACGAGCGCCATGATCAGAAAGAGCATCCAGGTACTGTTTTCATCTACAAAATTGATGAGCATCAGGCCTAGACCGCCAATTAGCAAACTTGTGAAGTGCGTCCATTTTTGACCGATTTTGGCAGCTAGGAAGGGCAAAACCAATGCAAATAAAAAGGTGATGACATTTTCAAATGAATAAGCCAAACCGGCGAGGTCTGCACCTTTGCCATAGGCAGCAGAACCGGGCTCCCCTTTAAAGATTTCTGAGGCCACGGCTGTCGTGAAAAAGAACCACATTAAAAACAAGCCTGGCCAGGTTAAAAACTGAACCAATGCCAATTGACGCATTCTTTTTGGCATGTGGGTAATGGCCTCTGTTATTTCTTTGATGCCATGAATCAAACCTTTTCCTTGCGCGTGCTCAGCTTGCTGTTCTGGTGTTGGTGGGTATTCTTTGGTCGTAAAAACGGTATAGAGTACAGCTCCTAAAAAAGCGATGGCGCCTATATAAAAACTCCATTTTACGTTTGCCGCAATTTCTCCACTACCGGCTGTGCCGTCCATATCAAACCAGTTTGTGAAAATCCATGGTAGTGCACTGGCTATGGTAGCCCCTACACCGATAAAGAAACTTTGCATCGAAAAACCGCGTGTGCGTTGTTCGGCAGGCAATTGATCTGCCACAAATGCACGGAAAGGCTCCATGCTGATATTAATAGATGAGTCGAGTACCCAAAGTAATCCTGCGGCCATCCATAAGGTGGCAGATGACGGCATCAGGAACAAACAAAGTGAGCTCAAAATGGCACCAATCAAAAAGAAGGGGCGGCGTCGGCCCCAAACAGGATGCCAAGTACGATCAGAGATATAGCCAATAATGGGCTGAACAAGCAAGCCAGTGAGCGGGGCCGCAAGCCAAAGACCTGGGATTTGCTCAGGTTTGGCTCCGAGACTTTCATAAATAGAACTCATGTTGGCCATTTGCAGGCCCCATCCAAATTGGATGCCCATGAAGCCAAAGCTCATGTTCCAAATTTGCCAGAAAGAAAGTGTAGGTTTAGTTTGCATGGCTAGTTTGCTTTAAAGATTAGCGAACGTAAACAGCATAGCCCCAAGGTGCTAGTTTTTCTTGATGATTTACTTTAAGTGTTACGGACTGCCCAGAAAATAAATTTTGATATTTGCCGGCAACACTTGCATCTTTAAGGGTTACCGTTTGTTCTTTTGCACTCAAATTAAGCACAACAAGCACTTTTCGATCGCCAGATTCTCTGACGTAGGCCAAGATACTCTTGTCGGTACTCTTTGTCAGGAAACGCGGTTTGGTTTGGCCTTTACCTACAATTAGAGCAGGATGCGTTTGGTGTAAGTTCAATAAAGTTTGGTAAAAAGGCACTAAATCCATTTTACGCCACACAATCGGGTCTTTTTCAAAAAATTTGAGGCGACGATCCAAAGAAGTCTCTTGACCATTGTAAACCAAAGGCATGCCATCAATAGTGGCCGCAAAAACGGCGAAACAAAGTCTGGCATCGCCCAAACGCTCCATCTCGGTGCCATTCCATGAGTTTTCATCGTGGTTAGAGGTGAAATTCATTTGAAAACCGTTATTCGGGAGTGCAGGTTTTGCAAAGAATGTATGAATAGCCGCAGCGTCTTTCTTGCCTTTTGCAACGTCATTCATGATGTGATGCAACTCCCAACCGTAGGTCATTTCAAAAGCCTGATACAACTCGTTTCCTTCGGCTTCAGCCAACATAAACACTGGTTTAATTTGATCCAATGCAGTGCGGGCCTCTTTCCAGAAATCCATTGGCACCCAACCTGCGACGTCACAACGGTAACCGTCGATGTCGTAGTCTCTGACCCAACCCGTCATACAGTTGATCATTTCTTGGCGCATGGCTTGGTTGTCAAAATTAAGATCTGCGACGTCGGTCCAGTCGGTACCGAGGGTAGGCTGCACATTTCCATTTGCATCGAGTGTATACCAATCTTTGTGACCTTGTTGAATCCAAATATGGTCTGGAGAGGTATGATTGGCCACCCAGTCTAAAATGACTTTCATGCCGAGCTCATGAGCAGCATTGACAAATGCAGCAAAATCATCGGCAGTGCCAAACTCTTCATTTACTTTTTGATAATCGCGAACGGCATAGTAGCTACCAAGTGTGCCTTTACGATTCAATTCACCGATTGGATGAATAGGCATTAGCCAAAGAATATCTACACCCATTTCTTTGAGGCGTGGCAATTGGGCTTGCACGCCCGCAAAAGTACCTTCTGGTGAAAACTGACGCACGTTGACCTCATATATGGTGGCATTTTTCACCCATTCAGGGGTTTTTAATTGAGCTACTGCCGGTAGAGAAAATATGGCGAACAATAAGAAAAGAATAAGTGATTTCATAATTTAAGCATTAACTGTTTTAAGAATATACTGAAGGTGGTAATTCACCAAACCAAGAACTGGCTTTTGAACAATTGAGGCAATTTGTATGCCAAGTTCCGCTGCCGCTTTATCGAGTTCTTTTTCGAAAATTTTAGAAAGCGAACCAACAAAATGAACTTCTGTTTCTTTGTAGTTGTCGTAACAACAAACGTGTACTTGCATAAAATGCTTGAAGCCTTTATATACCATTTCAGAGAAGAAAGGATTCTCTTTGTGCTTGGCAATAAAAGGCATAAAAGACGCTATAAATACATTGGCATTGGGCTCACGGTAAACCTTGTCAACGATTTGGTCTTTATCTAGTTGGTAAGTCGCAATAAAATCAGCCTCGATGTCTTGGGGTAAATGATGATACAAAAACGAAGACAATAATTGTTTGCCGAAATAACTTCCACTGCCCTCGTCTCCGAGAACGTAGCCCAAGGCAGGAACTTCTTCTAACAGATTTTGACCATCAAAATAACAGGAATTGCTTCCTGTGCCAATTATACATGAAATTCCAGGCTTACCAGAATAGGTTGCATATGCACAAGCAAGTAGGTCGTGTTCTACTAATATGGAAGCCGTTGGGAAAATCCTGCGCAAACCTTCTTCAACAATTTCATTGAGCTCTGGACTTGAGCAACCAGCCCCGTAGAAATATATTCCTTTGATAGAAGGAACTAAGTGCATGATCTCTGTGTTTTTCTTCAACTCAGCCTCAATTATATCCGCTGAATGAAAATATGGATTGAAGCCCATTGTTGAAAAAAAACTTTGGTTATTTTTGTTGTCTACTAATACCCAATCGCTTTTGGTAGAACCACTTTCAATAATGAAATACATAATTTGTTATAGAGTGAATGATAGCTTTGTGTCAATTTTACACTATCCAAATATATAGATAATACTTCATACGTGCAGCACAAACCAAAAAATTTCAATTCAGAACTCAATCCAAACGTTTCCGTAGACTGCGTTATTTTTGGTTTTGACCTCGAACAACTTACCGTGTTGCTCATCGACCGAGGAGAGATCTCATCTGCATTTGGGCCGCGTCTTGCCCTTCCCGGCAACCTCATCTACGACAACGAGAACTTAGATATGGCAGCCAATCGGGTTCTAGATGAACTCACTGGCCTCAACAACATTTACCTCGAACAAGTTGGCGCATTTGGCGACCCTGATCGCATTCATAAAGAGTCCGACCGCGAGTGGCTCAAAAGCATCCGTGCTGAACCTGAAGCCCGCGTAATTACCGTGGCTTACTACACACTTGTACCGATGTCCCAATACAAGCCACAAGCATCATCTTTTGCCAAAAATGCCGATTGGGTGCCTGTCAGTCAAATTACAGAATTGGCCTTTGACCATTACGAAATATTGCAAGCAGCCAAAGACAAACTCAAACAAAAAATTAAAATTCAGCCTATTGGTTTCAATCTGCTACCTCAGAAATTCACACTCAGTCAACTTCATAGGCTTTATGAATCTATACTCGATAAACCCCTAGACAAACGCAATTTCCGTCGTAAAATTCAGAAACTAAACATCCTGTCTAGCTTGCGAGAAAAGCAACGCGGCGTTCCGCACAAACCATCTTTGCTCTACGAATTCAACGAAGAAAAGTACCAAGAGCTCACGCAAACTGGCTTCGATAACTTTGGGTTTTAACCGCCCATTTTTTTATCCAAACAAAAAATTGTAATTTTCTGTAGTAAAAGTTAGTAACATGTAACTTTTGCGCCCAACAAATTGTTCTATTGCCAGACACAATTTTGAACCGCAACGACTACAATACCTGCGTGGACCAACACAGCGATGCGCTGTACCGGTTTTGCTTGCATTTCCTCAGAGATGTCGAGTCCTCGCGAGATACCGTACAAGATTGCTTTGAAAAATTGTGGATCAACAAGAAACAGATTCCCATAGAAAAAGCCAAGTCATGGTTGTTTACTTGTGCCAATCACCTCATGCTCAATCAGGTGAAGCGCGACAAAGTCAAACAACAACACCTGGACTCGCTTTGTTGGAATCAGGCTCCAAGTAGTGACCACCAATTTGAAAACCAACAGCTCATTGGGCTATTGGTTGCAGAGTTGCCGCCACTTCAAAAAAGTATCTTGTTGCTCCGAGACCTCGAAGGTTACACCTATCAAGAAATTGGCGCGCTACTGTCCTTGACAGAAGCACAAGTCAAGGTGTATCTCTTCAGAGCAAGGCTCAAAGTCAAAAAACGCATTAAAGGACAATTTGTATTGGCTTCATGAAACCAACTTTAGACAACCTAGATCAATGGCTTTTCGATTCCGTCGAAGGAAATCTGAGTCAAGAACAGCAAGAATTGCTCGCGCAATTTTTTGCCCAAAACCCTGAGCTGAGTCTCGAGCAAGATGCTTGGGAGCAAGCGAGCTACACCGCGGCGCCCATTACTTTTGAGCCCAAAGCAGCCTTGTATCGCAAAAGGAGAATCAACCAAAACTACTATTATGCGGCAGCGGCCCTACTTTTGCTTTTATTTGCAGGCAGCTACTTCTTGAAGCAAGAAGGGTACCTTAAAAGCAAATCAAAAGCATATGCAGCCAAACCAGCCAATTTAAAGAACCCCGATCAGCAGAAAAACACCTTACTTACATCATCAACATCGACAGCAAAATCATCGACAGCAATATCATCAACTTCTTCTTCCATTCAATCTTCATCCTTAATAACGCTCAACTTTCCAAATCTCCATCACACACCTGTTTCTCGCTCTTCTCTTTCCTCCACTCCTTCCTCTCCTTTTCTCTCTCCTTCTTCTGAAAACGAATTACTCTCTTTGCGTTTTCCAAAACTGATCAATGGTTACCGCACCGACCTTCGTTTTGAATCTTTGGCCGGTATTCAAACAGAAAACAATGGCAGCAAAAACTACCACTGGCCTGCTCTGCAGCGCATGAGTCAATTTGCGCAAAAAGAACTTGGACTCACCAATAACCAGTCCTATGATTTATTGTTACCAGGAAAGTCTAATATTGACGCAAATATCAGCAGTGTTGGTTCGCAATCCCAGACGCGTTTCCAAAGCGTCAGCATTGCAAGGACAGGCACCCAACAAGAACAAGCCTTACTTGGGCAGCGCATCAGCCTTGACGGCTACGCCAGAAACCTTAAGTCCGGCTTTGGATTGCAAGCCAATTACATGCAATTCGCGGGCTCATCCATTACGGACTATGAAATCGGCTTTATTGCGGCGCCAAAACTCATGCTGACCCGTCAAATCATTGTCGAACCTGCTGCCCGTTTGCGCATGGGTTCTCGCCAAGTGAACGCCTCTAAGCTTGGCCAGCTATCTTTTATTGAATTTCAGAATGCCGACTTAAGAACGGTTAATATTGACTCCACAGAAGGCATTGGTCGGCGTTTATTCTACCGCGACCTCGACCTAAGCGTTGCGATACAAACCCCCATTCTTTTCGCAAGTGCACAACTTGAAAACGTGTTTCAACATTTTGATTATGTAATGGGCAATGAGCTACAACCACAAAATAGCCGTGCACCGCAACAACTCACGCTCGCACTAGGAACCCAATATGCATCGCGCAACGAAAAAATGCGACTTTCTCCTTACTTGCTTTTCACGAGCAATCGACTTCAAACACAATTTCATGCAGGTGCGCAATTGAACATCAATAGGTGGCAATTTGGCCTCAACATTGGTACCAATCAACAATACCAGGCTGCCATCGGCTATTTCGGACGGCATACCGCAATTTTAGCTCAAAGCTGTCAACAACAACTTTTAACCTTGAATGCACCAAGTTTTTTGCATCAACTTACCTTCCGCATTTATTCACAAAATAGTCGCCAAGCGCGTCGATATATCAGTTTGTAATCATGAAAAAAATAGTTTACACCGCGTTCATTTTGGTAAATATATTTAGCGTAAATGCGCAGGACCCCACTTTTACCCAATTCTATTCAAATCCGTCCTATTTGAATCCGGCGTTGTCTGGTTCGAGCGGCTGCCCTAGAGTGTCGCTCAACTACCGTAACGAATGGCCCCAACTCACTGGCAATTACATCACCTATGCAGCCGCTTACGACAGCTACTTTAAAAATATTTCTGGTGGTGTTGGCCTCGTGGCCATGCACGATCAACAAGGACAGGGCACCATACAAACATCCATGATCGGAGCGAGTTATTCGTATTACTTAAAAGTAAATCGCAAGTTTAGACTCATGTTTGGCACCCAAGCTGCTTATTATCAGAAATACCTCGACTGGAGCAAACTCACTTTTGGCGACATGATCGATCCGCGCAGAGGCTTCATCTATCAGACCGGCGATGTACCACGCGGCAATGGTCGCCGTGGCTTTTTTGACGTCTCGGCAGGTTTTGTGGGCTTCAGCAAGAATTTTTATTTTGGCGGTGCCTTTCACCATTTGAATCGTCCTGATGAGTCCCTGATTCTTGGGCAATCTAGGCTCCCCGTTAAAATAACGGGACACATGGGTGCCAATATCAAACTTGGGCAGCGCGGCCGTTATTCAAGTACGACCTTTTTGTCTCCGAATGTGATATATCAGTATCAAAACGGTTTTCAGCAACTCAATATTGGTGCCTACTTGCGTTATGAAAGCTTCACAATTGGCGCTTGGTACCGCAACAAAGATGCATTCATCTTAACGGTCGGGCTCACCACTGACAAATACAGAATTGGTTACAGCTATGACCTCACTGTTTCTCCTTTGGGCAATGGTGTCAGTGGCGGCTCACATGAAGTTTCATTGGGAATCAACCTCAAGTGCAAAAAACCAGTGCGCGATTTCCGCAAGCTCAGCTGCCCTTCTTTCTAATCAAATACGATCTAAACTGTTGCCAAATTGCGTTTTTGTAATTTAGCAGCATGAAAAGACTACTATTTGCGCTGGCCATTGGCACCAGCAGTTCGTTCATTGCCCAGCAAAATTGGATGGGAAACACCACCCCTACATATCCTGAACTCATTGCTGAGCTTCAACAATTAGACCGTACACACAAGGAAATCAAGCTCTACAACATGGGGCCCTCGGACCACGGGCAACCCATTTACTTATGTGTTATCAACGGTGCCAAGGATTCCACGAAGACCTTTGAAAAAGCGCGCAATAGCACTACGCTACTCATCAACAACGCCATTCACCCAGGTGAACCCGACGGCATCAACGCTTGTCTCATTTGGCTCGAACAATGGATCAGAGCGGGCAAACCGTTGAAGAGTCCCGATGGTATGGATTTACCTGTCATCGCTTTTATTCCAGCCTATAATGTCGGTGGTATGTTTAACCGTTCTTCCACGAGTCGGGCCAATCAAAATGGGCCTGAATCTTATGGTTTTCGGGGCTCGAGTAAAAACTTAGACCTCAACCGGGACTTTACCAAAATGGATGCCGTCAATACGCAGACATTTGTTAAAATCTTTCAAGCGCTCGATCCAGACGTTTTTATTGACAACCACGTGTCTAATGGTGCCGACTACCCGTATACCCTTACCTATATAAGCGCTATGAAGGAAAGGCTGGCGCCTAGTATGCAAAAACTCACTTATGAAAGTTGTATTCCGACCCTCAAAGATTATTGTCAGATCGGGAATTTTGAGCTTTTCCCATACGTCGAATTAAAAGGGGAAACCCCTGAAGAAGGCATTATGGCATTCAACGACCTACCCCGTTACGCCATGGGCTACGCCAGTTTATTTCACAGCCTTTCATTTACAGTAGAAACGCATATGCTCAAGCCTTTCCCAGAGCGCGTAAAAGCGACACTTGCGTTCATGAATTCAACTATTGCCTATATGATTGAGAATGCCGATCAAATAGAATCGGCGCGCAAGGATGCAAAAGCATGGAGTCAACAACTGACCTATTATAAATACAATTACCAACTCAATCCGAGCACAGCAGACAGCATCCGCTTCAAAGGCTACAAAGCCATCTATCCGCAGCATCCAATCACAGGCCTGGCTCAGCTCGAATATGACAGAAACCAATCTTATGAAAAATATATTCCTTATTACAAACAATACACAGCTCAAGACTCTGTTAAGGTGCCTTCCTATTATATTGTCGGTGGGCAGGAAACACAGATTATCGATTTTTTAAAAATGAACGGTGTGCAATTTGAAGTCGTTACTGATTTCTCTAAAAAACGTGTTTATTGCCAAATTGTAAAAGATTACAAAGCACCGAGCCGACCCTACGAAGGGCATTTTAAATTATCCCAAATTCAAATTGAAACTACCGAAAAGGAAATTGAATTAAAACCAGGTGACGTCATTATATCCAGCAAACAGAATAGTGTACTTTTTCTGCACGCCGTTCTCCAAGGCGAAGCGGAAGACAGCTACCTGAGTTGGAATTATTTTGATAGCTACTTACAACAAAAGGAGTATTTTTCAACTTATGTATTCAAGGAAAAAATAGCTAAAATATTGGAAGAAAATCCGTTGCTAAAAAAAGAATACGAAGCGCGTAAAGCACTTGATATAAAGTTTGCCAATAATGAATGGGACCAGTTATTCTATATTTACGCACGCAGTCCTTACTTTGAGCAAACCTTTATGCGTTTACCTATTTTCCTTGTTTTTAATTGATTTTAATAAAAGCTACAGATTTTTTTAAATCTACAAGGTAAAGCAAATAGGTTCCCTGCGGGAACAATTCGGCATCGATAGTTAGCTCATAGCCTTTCATGTTTGTGCGAAGCAGGGTCTGGCCGAAAATAGTGCGCAATTCTAGATTACCAAAATACGGTTTAGAACATTTTAGATGTACTTCTTTGGCGCTGGGATTGGGATAACAAGAGAGTTGCGCTGACCAATCTTGTATCGTCAGATCGGTTTGCCCACAAGAGGTAGAAAAATAGGCTTGATTCAACCAACGATTTTCTGCCGGAATCGGGTAAGCAAGCGTTGGTTGGTCTCCGATGTGCAACCACACACCCGTGCCTACAAAAGCTGGTTTTTGAGTATACGCAAAAGAAGTATCTATTTGCAATTGTGTACCAGCTGGAACTATAACCCCTTTGTTATTATTGGCATATTGAAAATGCCCTGACCCAAGTATCGAGTAATTGACCAAACTGTACGGAAACCCCGTGTTGGTGACTTCATTTCCGATGAAAAGCTGATTTGGAGAGCTCTGATCACTGAAGAATATTCCGTATAAAATGGCCCTGTTTCGGTAAAATAAATTATCTGGTCCGTTGGCACCATGTGAATTATCAATAACGATATTACCAATGCTATTCTGCTCAAAAAGATTGCAATACGGATAATTTCCATGTAGCACAAGTTCTCCGGCTGAATTGGCCGTCAGTAAACTTTCTTGCCAATACGGATCGGTAGAAAAATTAAACGTGCACACATTTCCATTAGCACCAGACTGTAGTAATATGGAATGTCTTAAATGTTTAAAGATATTATCCTCGACAAGACAGTCGCCGGTAGTTTGCTGCAGTACAACACCATATGCCCTTCCGCCGCCGCCATATGAAAATCCTTCGGTAAAATAATTTTTTTGAATACTTACATGAGCACAACAAGATATTGCCGCATGTGAAAAAGTACACTTGTAGGAATACACCGACTGAATGAACGCATTTACAGTTGCATAAAACTGAAAAGTACTGGTCTGACTCGGTGCGGTATCATCTTGTCTTTCAACCGAAAAACAACGAAAACCAACCTCTTGAATTGGCAGAAAACGTTTCACCCAAACAGCTCCAAAATAAGCGCGCCTGAGTGGTGTCTTCAAATAAATAGTATCGTTTGAAACCTGCAGAACCTGATTGATCTGACCAGTTGTGCCTATTGCCCAACTGGAAGTCACTAGCGTAGTGTCGTCGGCCTGCTGATAAATCCAGTCTCCGGCAGAGAAGTTATGCTGCGGGCACACCAAAAACTGTTGATTTTTTTGGATCGGGCCTTCCACATTTACCGCATTTTGAGCTATTGAACCACTAACAGAAAACGCACTACTTGCTCCACCTAGGTTAAAAACAAAATGAGTAGCCTCCGTTCCAGCGCCCTCAATTACTTGATGCGCATGTAATGAAACGGGGTTCTCAAACTTAAACTCGCCACTCGGAAATTTAAAAATAACATGATCATGTTGATCAATTGCATTTTGCAAAATTTGAGAACAATCTGCTTGCCCTGTCGGATCAATATTGAAAGTGTTCATATCTAAAACCACATAGGCTGAATCAAACGAAGTGGTTTGCCCTGCTTGTTGCCAATCTGAAAAACGCGAATACGGAAACAAACTTTGTCCGTATAGGCTAGACAAATACGAACAACAGAAAATGAATAGCAAATATTTCATGATCAAATTTAACAAAAAAGCCCCGAGCAAACTCGGGGCTTTTGCATTGGCCTGTGACCTTTGTTTAGTTTTTGACGATGCGGATTGCTTCAGCGGCTTCGGCTACCTTTAAGAAGTAAATGCCGCGGGCAACTTGATCGATATCGATGGTAGTAGAGGTTCCAGTAAGTGAACCTGTAGCAACTACTTTTCCTTGTGCGTCTTGGATGACATACGTACTGTAAAGTGCTTCAGAAGCTTTCAAAGTAAAGATGGCATCTGTTGGGTTTGGTTGAACAGAGAAGCTAACGAAGCCGTTTTCATCTAGACCAACTGTAAGTGTCAAGTTGAGCGTAATTGTTGAATCACAACCTGCAGCATTAGTAAGTACTTGTGTGTAAGTACCAGACTGCGTGTAAATGATTTCATTCAATACATAACTTTCAAGTGCAGTTACGTTGAGTGTTGATGAAGTCGCTTGCGCAGCTGTTACCACTACTTGCTCAGAAGCAGTAGTACAACCATTCAAGCTGGTAAGTGTACAGCTGTAAGTACCAGGTGTTGTAACAACGAGCTCTTGCGCGGTGCTACCACCTGGAGTCCAAGTGTAAGCGTTGCCCGGTTGAGCTGAAAGCGTTAGTGATTCACCAGGACACAAGCTGTTGTTGCCATCTTGGATAAGATCAGCAGACGGTGACTCATTTACTGTTACTGTGATTTCAGCAAGATCAGGACAACCATTGGCTGCATAACCAGTTACCACATAAGTACCAGCAGTTGTAACCGTTTGGCTTGTGGCTGTTGAATTGTTAGCCCAAATGTAGCTATTTGCACCGCCAGCAGTAAGCGTTACTGAACCGCCTTCACAGAAAGTAGTTGGACCGGAAGCTGTAATTGTTGTGGTTGGTACAGCAAGCACCGTAATGTTGATTGGCGCTGAAGTACCTGTACAACCTTGACTGTTGGTAACCGTCACAGAAATTGGACCGTTTACACCAACGTTCACACCTTGCGTTGTTGCTCCATTTGACCACACATAAGAAGCTCCTGGAGAAGCAACGAGTGTAGAGAAAGCACCAGCACAAACTGTTGTTGGTGACGCAGCTGTAATTGTAGGTACAAATGCTGGTGTAGCTGTTACAATGATTTCATTTGAAACAGTGCTACATCCGGCTGTATTGGTAACAGTCACAAAGTAGATACCAGAAGCGTTGGCCGTAATGCTTGGCGTTGTAGATCCGTTGCTCCAGAGGTAAGTTGAACCGTTGGTAGCAGCGTTGAGTACCACACTTTGACCTTGACAGAACGTTGTAGAACCAGCAGCCGTAATTGCTGCGGTTGGGTTGGCACTCACCGCAATGGCAAGAGGTGCTGATGTAGCAGAACATCCGTTCGCATCAGTTACGGTTACTGTGTAGTTACCTGCTGTAGTTACATTGATGCTCGAATTTGAAGATCCGTTGTTCCATAGGTAAGCAGCAGCTGGAGACGAAGTTAGCGTAGCAGACGCACCTTGACATATAGCCACGTTGTTTGTTGTAACAACCGGTGTTGGGAGCGTATTTACTGTTACAGCAATTGGTGCAGATGTTGCAGAACAACCTGCCGTTGTCACAATTACATCGATCATAACGGTTGCGTTTGGCGTAATACTTTGGGTAGTTTCACCAGTAGACCACAAGTAGCTAGATGCTGCAGGCGCAGTTAATGTAACAGAACCACCCGCACAGAATGTGGTTGGGCCATTTGCACTAATAACTGCAGATGGAATAACGTTCACAGCGATAGGCTTGGTTACCGTAGAGGTACAACCTGATGCGTTGGTGTAAGTATAAGAGATCGTAGCAGCACCTGCGTTATTTCCACTCACGACACCGTTCGAAGAAACAGATGCCACACTAGCATTGCTAGACGACCAAACACCACCAGTTGTTGTGTTGCTCATGGCTTCAGTGGCGCCAATACAAACCGTATTGCTACCGGCAATCGGATCAAGAACTGGGAACGGCACTACAGTAACGGTTACAGGTGCAGCAATTGATGCACATCCTTGACCGTTGGTTACTGCTACGCCGTAAGTTCCTGATGAAGTTACCGTAATGGCTTGAGATGTAGAAGAGTTCGTCCAGTTGTAACCGTTACCAGCAGCTGCTGTTAGTACTACAGAACCGCCATCACAGAATGTTGTTGGGCCAGAAACCGCAATACTAGTAGCCGGTGCAGTTTGAACCGAAATAGCTTTGGTTTGGGTTGTAGAACATCCGTTATTGGTAACTGTGTAAGAGATCACCGCATTACCACCCGCAACACCACTGATGTTTCCAGTTGCATCAACAGAAGCCACAGCAGCGTTAGAGCTAGACCAAGTACCACCTGTTGAGGCGTTTGTAAATAAAGTATTGGCACCTTCACAGACTGTGTTTGCACCCACGATAGAAGCAACTACAGGAAGCGCAGTTACTGTTACTGCTGTAGGTGTGGTTGTAGTCGTACAACCATTTGCATCAGTTACAGTATAGGTAAATGAACCCGTGTTGTTAACGGCAATTGAAGAAGCCGTTGAACCATTGCTCCAAACATAAGTACCCGCACCATTCGCAGAAAGTACAACAGAAGATCCTTCACAGAAAGCGGTTGGTCCGTTGGCCGATATACTTGCCGCAGGCGCAGGCAATACATTGACCGTAATTGGCGCAGTAGTTGCCGAACAACCCGCTGCGTTGGTTACAGTTGCAGTGTAAGTACCTGATGTAGAAATGGTATTCGCAGCGGCATTGACGCTGTTGTTCCATGTGTATGAAGTACCACCAGAGGCTGTCAATACGACAGAACCTCCTTGACAGAATGTAGTCGGGCCACTTACTATTGCATTGGCAACCGGAGGCTGATTTACGGTGAGTGTTAATGGTGTAGATGGATTCGATACACAACCCGCAGCACTGGTAATTACCACACTGTAAGAACCACCTGCGGTAACAGAAATGGTTTGGGTTGTTGCACCGTTGTTCCAAGCATATGAAGCTGCCGCTGGCGCCGTTAAGGTCGTTGCACTTCCTTGACAAATTGAGTTGCCGTTAGAAGAAGAAATCGTTGCAACTGGAATGGCTTGCACGCCGATATTGGCAGTAGTTGTGGTGGTACAACCATTGACAGCGGTAGTAGTGTAAGAAACCGTTGCAGTTCCTGCGCTTACCCCTACGATATCGCCAGTAGCGGCATTTAAGCTCATTACACTTGGTGAGTTCACTGACCAAGTACCATTTGGTACAGGGTTAGATACAATTGCGTTGTTACCCACACACAATACAGAAGGCGCAATAATTGGTGCATTCGCTGGTGATGGATTCACGTTAACAACAACTTGATCAGCGCCAACACATCCGTTGGTTCCAGTTGCACTCACTGTGTAAGTTGTTGTTGCAGTTGGCGAAGCTACAGGGTTAAGAATTCCAGCATTCGATAAACCGGCTGCAGGAGACCAAACTGGCGTAATAGATGGACATCCAGATGCCGTACCGTTCCATGTGCCGTTTGCATATGGGAAATAGTTGGTCACTAAATTCACACCGGCCCCATTTTGAATCGTAAAGTAAGGCTCATAAGGCCAAGAGGCAGCGCTAAATGTCACTTGAATAGGAGCGCCGTTAGATGCTGTGAATGTGAATGGTAGTGGACCTGCTGAGAAGGTCGTGATACCGATATTGGTTAAGACTGGCACACCACCAACAGAAACGGTAGCTGTACAACCATTCCAACCATCGCCGTAAGAATCATAAAGAATGATGGTATGTGTACAAGAAGTATTGAAGTTGACAGTAGCGTTCATGTTTGTATTCTGACCACTACAAATGGTTACGTCATTTCCAGCATTTACAATTGGAGCAGGCAATACCGTAACTGTTCGTGTAGCCGTACTCGGCGGACACCATGTTGTTGGGTTTGGTATAGTGTAGGTCATGGTGGCTGTTCCGGCAGCTACTCCTGTAACCACACCCGTGTTCGGGTTGATTGTAGCCACTGCAGGGTTGCTTGAAGACCACGTACCACCGGTACTTGCAGTTGAGAAGTTTACAGTTGCACCAGCACACACTGTTTGTGTACCCGCTAAAGGTGCAATAACTGCAGTTGCTTGAACAGTAATACTCGTGTTAACTGCACCAGTAGAAGCACAACCAGAGGCATTGAGATAGTTAATAGAAACCGTTTGCGTACCTGCCGTCAAATACTGAACTGTGGCTGTATTTGACGTGGAAGTTCCACCTGAAATAATGTTGTAGTTGACACCAGCTGTACCCGGGAAGCCCCAAGTATAGTTTTGCATTCCGGATTGTGTTGTGTATGTGTAATCCGTAAAAGTACAGGCTTGGTTGCCAGGAACCACACTAAAGCTTGGCGTAAATGGAACAGCTGCAATAATATTTACGTTGTAGTCTTCTGTTTCACCGTAGAAATAGTTTGCACATGGATCAATGCTGGCACCTGCTGTTGCATAGACCCCGCGGACACGCATGCGGTGAATACCTAGAGGCGGTGTACAAGCAAGGTTAATATTGAAAGAAACCGTTTGGAAAGCAGCGGTGGTGAATGCAGGCGAGAAACCTACTTTTTCAGATGGTTCGAAAATATAGTTGTCGTTGTAATCGATCCAAACTGCAAACGCCTGATAAGTAAAGGAACCTGCTGTTACTTGCACTTGGTAGCTTGATGCTGCCTGCATAACAGCAGCCGGTAAGTTTGAGTAGTAAGTGTAAGAAGGTCCATTTGTAGCCGTTCCGGAGTTGTTGTTTAAGGTTGTTCCGGTGATGGCCACATTGGAAATGAGGTCACCGTACTGAGTACCATACGTATATGAAGGATTACAGTAAGGGTTGTACAATACTTGAACAGGCGTAGAAGTTCCTGAAGCAGGACCATTTGTACAAGTAACAATACACTGATACCAAGTAGTTGCCGTTGGCGTTGCCACATAATTGAAGTTGGTTGCACCCGTGATGTTCGTCCATGGACCAGAAGCACTTGGTGCACTCTGCCATTGGTAAGTTACACCTGTACCAGCCGTAACGTTTTGAAGCGTGAGTGTTGTGGTTTGACCTGCAAAAATAGAGTTTGGACTGGCAATAGTGTTACCAGGGTTTGGCGTTCCAGCACATGGAGGAGGAAGCGTAATGGTCACACAGTAATCTTCAGTTTCACCGTAGTAGTTCGTATAGTGTGCGTAATTGTAAGTACCAGGCGTACCGTAGTTAATATTGACCACACGCATACGTGTTGTACCAACAGGAGCCGTTGGAGCAACCACAAAGGAACCGTTGAGTGTTTGGTTACCGCCTGCATTGGTCGGCTGCCAGTACACGAGCTCACCTGCATCTAGGAAATCGCCATCGGCATTGTAGTCAATGTAGATTTGGAAGAAGTTTGAACCTGCACCAAAAACACAACCTGTGGAGGTCAAGGAGAAGGTCGCTAATTGACCTTGCTGAAGGTTGACAGACCCAACTGAGGTAGTATAGTTAGCGTAAAGGTTAAGGGCAGACCCTGGACCCGGCGCTACTGTTGCACAAGTTGAGGTGTTGTTTACACCACCGATGGTTACGTTGGTGATATCGTTGTAGTAGTTGTAGAGCGGCGCGTTGATTGGATAAGGACCACACTGACAGCTTCCACCTGTAGCCGTGTAAGAAACTACATTGGATTGTGAAGAGGTCGCACTAAACAAACACGTGGTGTTTAAACGATAGAAAGTTGTCGTGGCTGCAGAGGTGGTCAGCGTAGTGTTGGTGGCACCAGTAACGTTGGTCCATGGACCTGTTGCGGATGGTGCTGATTGCCACTGATAAGAAATACCTGTACCAAACGTAAAATTGGTAGCTGATAAAATGAAGCTGGCATTCGGACAACCACTTGCCGTAGAGATGGCGGCAACACCGTTGTTTGGCGCACCACTACAGTTAACTGCGGCTGCTACTTGCACGCAATAATCTTCGGTTTCTCCCCAAGTATAGGTGCCTGTAGGTCCAGGAACAGTTCCTTCGGTGGCAATAACGCGCATTCTTGCGGTTCCGACGGTCGCACCAGCAGGAATAGTAACGGTTCCTGAATTCACACCATTGATTGCAGAAATATTAACAGGGTTTTCACCGGCATCCGTAAATGAGCCATTTAAATTCCAGTCAAAGTAGATACGAAGGTTGACACCATACCAACCGTTACAAGTTCCGACATTGACACTCCAGTTTATGGTTTGTCCGGGATTCACAACTGGTGCACTAACTACACCTGAATAATTTGAGTACATCGATGCAATTGAACCTGCTCCAGCAGCTAAGGTTCCGCAAGAAGATGAGTTGTTCAAGGTACCGAAGGTCACGTTGAAAATTTCCTCATCATAAGTGGAGGTAGCACCCGAGAACGGATACGCAGAGGCATTTGTACAAGAGACAGGACCCGTTGGGGCTGACGAAACCTGACGCCAGCGGACGGTGTGCGAGTTAGAATTGGTAGTACAATAATATTGTGTTACCAAAACACGCACCTGACCTGTAAATGTAGCTGTCCATAAGATTTTTGGACTTGCGCCACAAAGGTCGTCGCTGTAACATAGGATTGTGTTTGACGTGTTTTTCAACGTCAGCTGTGCATCGCCTGTCGGATTGGTTGCTCCATCAGCCGGACACAATGACCACTCGTACTGGTTACCTGAAGTAACATTGTAGGTGTTGTACTCCCCACCCCAAATTCCTGCCGCTGAACTGACAAATGTTGCGGACGTTGTGGATTGGGTAGCGCCCCAGGCAGATCCTGTAAGTGTACAGCCTCCGGCATTACACTGACCCGCTTGAGACCAAGCGTTTGTGGCAATACCAAAAGTCATCATAAGGATGCTCAGACCGATGGTTAATGATTTGAAAAAATGGTAGCGATTTTTCATGGGTTATAGTTTATAGTCTATAGTTAAGGGAGAAATTATTGGTTTAAATTTTGAAGGATTGAATCCAAAATAGTTTGGTAGTGTTCAGCTTCTTCAGGATGCTGACGCAACCATGCATTGATTTGTTCAAATGATGCTTCTAGAGGCGCAGTTGGAAAATTCGCTGCTAGCGCCTGTTGTTTTTTAAGAAAACTCGACTTTAAAGTAGCGAGTTCGTTTAATTGATTTGTGGTTTCGGCAAATGCGATGATGCGTTGCTGATAGTTATGGATTTTGTGCGCCAGCACAATTGGATCTTGGTTGTTTTCCTCAAGGCTAGTTTGCTGGGTTACCGACCATCCAGAATTGGAAACAGTTTGGGCGGAAACTTTGTTACTTAAGCCAATAATCAACAGAGAAAGCACACCAATGAGTGTTCTTTGAAATTTCACCATACTACTATCTGTTTTTGACATATGAATCAATTTACAATTTTAGTGGAAACTTTGAAGAGCGTCCACATATAGATGTCTAAAATTATTCACAAACTTTTGGAAACTTATTCAAGTTGAGCAAGAAAGCAATTACAATGAATATTAACTGAGTTTTATCGAATATTTATATTTTATCATCGAATATTATCATTCTAGGCATTTTGAAAAAAGGCCTATTTTTGTTAATAACTATGAAACGGATAGGTCTACTCTCGGATACCCATGGATTTTTGGATCCAAAAATCTTCAAATACTTTGCCGATGTCGATGAAATTTGGCACGCCGGTGACATCGGGGACCTCCCTACTCTAGAGACTCTTGAAGCCTTTAAACCACTACGTGTTGTTTATGGCAACATCGATGACCACAGAATTAGAGCAGCCTGTAAAGAACATTTGCGCTTTCGTATAGAAGATGTCAATGTGCTGATGACGCATATCGGCGGTAGACCTGGCAAATATGCCAAACCAGCACTTGAAGAACTTCAGTTGAACGGCATACCACAACTCTTTGTATGCGGACACTCGCATATAGCCTTGGCGCAGTATGATCAGAAATTTCAAATGTTATGGCTCAACCCTGGGGCTTGTGGATACAAAGGTTTTCACCAAGTAAAAACCATATTTAGATTTTGTATCACCTCTGATAAAATTCATGACCTGGAGTGTATAGAAATAGGTCCACGCATTCCGAAAAATTTCGGATAGAAGAAGGTAAAATTCTGAAATTCAGTAATTTTTCGGATATTTAGTCATTGCATTGGCATTAATTTCGTTTCAAATTTCCGAATCATGAAACTACTACTTCACCTCTACCTCTGTGCTTTTCCGTTCATTTTTAGCGCACAAATTTGCAACATCGATTACACCCAAACCCAAGTAGGCATTTACCCTGACACACTCCCGAATGCCACCGTTGGGACCCCCTACAATCAAGACATTACTTTTGTGATGCCAACAGATACGTTGGGCTATGCATTCACCAATTTTCATATTTTATCGGTTGCACTGCCTGTTGGCCTGAGCTGGACCTGCAACAACAGCACCACCAATTGCGATTACAACCCTCAACTTTCTCAACATGGCTGTGTCAATGTCCAAGGTACACCTTTACTTGCGGGTTCGTACACCATTGATGTCACTGTACTCGCGGACCTCACTATACTTTCCGGTTATCCGTTCATGTTCCAGATACACATGGACGTCCTGCCCTCTAATACAGTTATTTCCAACAACGGATTTACGCTCGTCGGCGCACCAAGTTGCGCACCCGCGCTTGTCAACTTTACAAATAATAACCCCGGGCTCAGCCAATATTATTGGGATTTCGGCAATGGGAATGTTTCATTTGCAGAAAACCCCGGGCCACAATACTACCCGAATCCAGGAACGTACGTCGTCTCGTACACCGCTTTTGCCAACCTAGACACCACCCACATCTACACGCTCAACAATCTCAACATTAGTAGCATGAGTAATTTCGGTGGTGGCTTCCCTTCCTACGAAAATGCCGATGCCTATTTCAAACTTTTTGAGAACGGCCAACTTTATTATCAATCTACAATCATCGGTGATCAAAACCCACCTGTCCAATGGACACTCAACCTCAATTTAAACCCCAACAACACCTACGTATTTGAAATTTGGGAAGCCGATGACAGCTACGGCGAACCCTATTTTGGTGCCGACGACTACATGGGCAGCCACAACCTCAACCTGAATGGCTGCAGCGGATGTGGCGCAGGTACTGCTAACTTTAATTACAACATCAACCATCAAATCATCCTCCCTACTCCGCAAGTATTCGCTACCGATACAATCGTTGTTTACAGCCTTCCAACTGCTCCTGTAATCGCCTACGATTCCTTGAGTCATACACTTAGCTCACCTGACCTCGGTCTTTCTTATCAATGGTACTTTAATGGCTCTCCAATTGCGGGTGCCACCGGATCTAATCATGTAGTTTACCAAAGTGGTCAATATTACTTAGTTGCGGTTAACCCAAGCGGTTGTGTGGCATTTTCTGATACCTTACTAGCTATCTATTGCAGTCCGTTTATTCAACCTCAGCTCAGCACAGCCAGCAACGTACTCAGCGTATCGAACATCCCGCAGAATGCGCAAATCAGTTGGTACCTAGACAACAACCTGATTCCAAATCAGAGCAACACAACATTAGTTACCACACAAAATGGCAATTACCAATGTCAGATTACCGACGCTTTCGGTTGTCAATACCAAAGCAACATACTCTTAATTGAGGTTGGACTTCAAATGCAAACTTTCAATACACCACAGATTTTCCCTAATCCTACAAATGGGCTTTTTAAAATTCAAATCGATACACAATGGATTGGTTCTAGGTATTTGCTCTCGGACCTAAAGGGTCAAATTTTGTTGCAAAATAGCTTGGCGCACAGCGAAAACGAACTAGATATCCAAGATTTTACCAATGGCGTATACATACTCACTATTCAAAATCAGCAACATGAATTCCATTTACGCCTTGTTAAAAATTAACAAATAGAAGGCAAAATATTGGGTACTTTTGCTACGTGAAAAAGCAAAATACACTGAGCAAACACCAATGGTTGGTCGTTGCTATCCTCGCCCTTACCCAATTTACGGTCGTTCTCGATTTCATGGTGATGTCGCCACTGGGCGACCTTCTCATGAAAGATTTAAAGGTTAAACCGGCCCAGTTCGGCATTGTTGTGTCGAGTTACGCCCTTGCCGCAGGGCTCTCTGGCTTCTTGACTGCAGGCTTTGCAGACCGCTTCGATCGCAAGAAATTACTCGTCTTCTTTTATTCCGGATTTATCATTGGCACACTATTTTGCGGTTTAGGACAATCATACGAGCAACTGGTCATGGCCCGAATATTTACGGGAATCTTTGGTGGCGTCATGTCTTCGATATCTATGGCAATTGTAGCCGATTTATTCAGTCTAGATCAACGTGGAAGGGTCATGGGTTTTATGCAAATGGGGTTTGGTCTAAGTCAAATACTTGGCATCCCAATTAGTTTGTATATCGCCGCGCAATACAACTGGCAAATGCCATTTTATTTTATTGTAGCCCTTTCGTTGCTCATGATGATCGCCATTTTATTCGGGCTTCAACCCATTCGCAAGCATCTCGATCAAAAAACAAATCATTCTGCCTTCAAGCATTTGCTTCAAACCATCCAAAACAGAAACTACCGAATCGGCTTTATGGCCACCGCCTTCATGTCTTTGGGTGGCTATTTCATGATGCCGTGGGGTAGCGCTTTTGCGGTAAATAATGTTGGTATTGCTCAAAAAGACATACCGCTGCTCTTTATGATTGTTGGCGTTTCTACCTTTTTAATAATGCCCCTAATTGGTATCCTAGCCGATAAAATCAATAAATTCCAACTCTTTATGGCTGCATCGATCATTATGGTTGCCGCAGTGCTTGTTTATGTCCGTTTAGAGCAAACAACTTTCTTTATTTTAGTGCTGGTTAATATTTTCATGATGGGCGGCATCATGGCCCGAATGGTGCCTTCTCAGGCACTCACAAGCTCAGTACCCGAATTACATGACCGCGGTGCCTTCATGAGTATCAACTCTTCACTGCAACAAATAGCTGGCGGCATCGCAGCTATTATCGGCGGCAAAATTGTTTGGCAAGAACAACCGACTGGTCCATTACTGAATTTCGATGTATTAGGTTGGGTTGTTGTCGGTGTCATTATCATTAATATCTTCCTCACCTTCAGGGTGCATAAATACGTTTCTTCGCAAACCAAAAAGGCAGCCTAGGGCTGCCTTTTTGGTTTGGAGAGACGATTTAACTATTCGTTTGTATCGATATCAGCCATTTTGGCTAGTTTCTTAAATTGAATTTTAGCTTGAATTCGGTCCACAACATAATACATCATAGGGACAACGATAATAGTTAAGAACATGGAGCTCGTAAGCCCACCAATGAGTACCCAAGCGAGTCCGTTTTTCCATTCTGCACCAGAACCAGTAGCCGTTGCAATTGGTATCATACCGATCACCATAGCAATGGTCGTCATTAATATCGGACGCATCCGTTCTCTGACCGATTCCAGAAGTGCTGTGTAAGTGCTCATACCCTTTTCTTTGAGGTGATTGGTAAAGTCCACGATTAATATGGCATTTTTAGCCACAAGCCCAAGTAGCATCAGCATTCCAAGCATGGTAAAAATACCCATGTTTGAAGATGTTAATGCCAAAGCAAGGATGGCGCCCACCAACGAAACCAAAATAGAAAACAAGACGACGAATGGATAAACAAAGTTGTCATAAAGAGCTACCATAATAAGGTAAACCAAAATAACACCAATTCCCATGGCTGTTCCTAATGCACCGAAAGATTCTTTCTGACGCTTGATTTCTCCTCCCCACGTTAAGCGCACATTTGGATCTAACGGGTGTTTTTTGAGGTACTTATCGATATCGGCAGCAACTGTCCCTGGGGCTGCCCCAAGCACATAACAACGCAAGGTTGTATTTCCGATACGGTTCTTTCGCTCTAGGGTGCCAGCGGCGTTGTCTACTGAAATGGCGGCAAACTCGCTCAGGCGCACTTGTTTTCCTTCATTGTTCATAAAGGTCAGGTCTTGGATATCTTCGACATCTTTGCGATTGGCTGCATCGAGCATGACACGGATATCGTATTCAGAACCATCTAAATCAAGTTGACTGTCGTCGTTTCCAGACAGCGCCCCTTGCAGCTGCATACCAACCGTAGCCACACTCACACCAAGTTGACCCATTTTTTCACGGTCAAGTGCAATTTTTACCTCTGGGGTAACATCTTCAGTACTGAGATAAGGGTCTTTTGCGCCGTGGATGGCTTTGATCGCATTCTTTAAACGCGTCGCCTCTTTGACCATGAGCGCTTTATCATTGCTCGATATAAAAATTTCTATAGGCGCTTGTTCAGAATCGATGAGGCCCATGTTGAGCGCTTTCACTTCTACACCAGGGAACTCATTTTCAATTTTAGTGCGAATCGCGTTCATGTACGTTACCGTCGGAATCTCTTTTTGCTTGCCCTTGTGCATCATAACTGTAATTTCCGAACGGTTTTCAGCGCCAAACGCAGCTGCACCCAACCCGGCACTTGGCCCTCCGACATTTGAGAAAACGATATCTACTACGTCTTTCTGGGCAAGCAAAAGTTGCTCAATTTTGAGTGTGGTCAGGTTGTTTTCAGCAAAGGTGGCGCTCTTTTCGTATTTGAGCTTGAGCATAAATTTGCCTTGGTCACCTTGCGAGACAAATTCTTGACCAACTATACCTAACCCCATGGTAGCAAAAGAGGCTACGAAAATCACAATAACAATGAGGCCCATTGAAATTTTGTGACGCAAAGCCCAACCGACAATTTTAACATAGGAATCCGTAAAAATGGTCACGCGGCGCTCAAACCACAGTAAAAAGGCCTGAAAAGGCTTTTTAGGGTCGAGTTTGACTTCTTTTGCAAAACGGGAAGCCAACCATGGCGTTAAGGTAAAGCAGACAAAAAGTGACATCAAGGTTGAAACCACAACCACGATAGAGAACTGGTGTAAGATATCCGAGATGGTCCCTTCGATGAATACTACCGGCGAAAATACCACGACATCTACAAGCGTAATTGCCAAGGCGGTAAATCCGATTTCATTGCGACCATCTAGGGCTGCCTGACGGCGTTTTTTGCCCATTTGCAGGTGGCGATAAATATTCTCGAGTACGACAATCGAGTCATCCACAAGAATACCGATCACCAAAGACATGGCTAAAAGCGTCATGAGGTTCAATGTATAGCCGAGTAAGTACATAGCTACAAAGGTGGAAATGAGCGATGCTGGAATGGACACCAAAACAATGAACGCATTGCGCATGGTGTGCAAGAATAAGAGCATCACAAGCGCCACTAGAAAAACAGCCAACTCGAGGTCGTGAATAACGGCATCGACCGATTCTATGGTAGGTATAGACGTATCAGTGGCAACTGTAAAAGACAATCCTTCTTTACTGTATTTTTGCTCTAATTCTTTGAATTTGTCTTTGGTTAGGTTAGCGACATCTACCGCATTTGCATCGGATTGTTTCTTGATGCGCAAACCAATTCCATTGACGCCGTTTAAGCGTGAAATTGTAATTTGATCTTCGCTGGCATCGATGACTTCCGCAACATCTTTGAGGCGAATCGAGCTGGTGCCTTTTGACATCAGTACAAGGTTTTGCAGATCATTAAGATCCTTGTATTTACCGGTCAAGCGCACTGTAATCTGTTCAGAACTGCTTTTGATTTTTCCGGTTGGAAAATCCAGGTTAGACATGGAAACAGCTTGGTTGATCTGAGCCAAAGAAAGCCCTAGTTTGCGCATTTTCTCTTTGTCTACATTTACACGAAAGGAACGGCGCTCCCCGCCTATCACTTGCACCTCAGCAACCCCTTTGACCTGCTTAATTGCGGGTAAAAGTTGGTCGTCCATCAGACGCATCAGTTCGGCATCTGAGAGATTTTTGGCAACCGCACTCAATTGCAACACAGGTGTCGCATTGGGTTCAATTTTGGCAACCATTGGATTTTGAGCGTCTTCAGGTAGCCTGTTGAGGTTGTTGTTGATTTTTCGTTGGGCATCTTCTAAAGCGTCGTCAATATTAGCAGAGGCTTTGAATTCTAACAACACAAAAGACGCATTATCAAAAGAGAAAGAAGTGACTTCATCGACGTTTTCCATGCCACTTAAGACATCTTCGAGTGGTTTGGAGACCTGGCTTTCAACCGTAGAGGGCGAAGCGCCTGGATAAGCCGTGGTAATGGTGAGCAAAGGAGCCGAAAAGTCGGGCATAAGCTCATAGGAAAGTTGTTTGTAGCTGATCAGACCGCCACCCACCAAAATGGTAAAAATGACGATGATGAAAGAAGGCCGTTTGATGGCCAATTCAGTAAGTGTCATGGGGCTTATTTGTTGCGTTTGATATTCATGTTGTCTTCGAGATTGACCTGGCCTTTGATCACGATTTCGTCATTGCTTGTTAGGCCGCTTACCACCTCCATGTAATTGCCGTCTGAAGTCCCAGCACTAAATGCAATGAGGCGCGCTTTACCCGCTCTTACGACGTAAATTCTTGGATTTTTTGTGGAGCCAACGAGCGCTTTTCTTGGCACCGCTAAGGCCGTAATTTTTTCATTGTTGTCAAGGCTTACCGTTCCGTACATGCCTGCAAAAGTCGGGTTGGATGCTGTGTTGCGCACCAGTACCTGAACCTTGAAATTGTGCAGCGCATCGGCTTGTACAGAGATACTGTAAATGCTACCTGTTACATTTTTCTGTTGTGCATCGACGCTTACCAGTACTTTTTGACCTTTCTTGAACTTCAAAACATCGCGCTCGGGTACAGAAATGGTCAACTTTAATTCAGAAATATCTGTCAGTTCTACAATGGGTGTACCTGGCATCACCATTGAGCCGAGGTCGGCCATTTTTTTGGTAACAACGCCAGAAAAAGGCGCAAGCACTTTTGTGCCGCGTAGTTGCTTTTGCAGTTGCTTGAGTTGCACCTCAGCCGTTTTAAGTGCCAGCTCCATCTTTTCTGCTTCCATGGAAGATACGGCTTGCTCTTTGCGTAAATTAGAAAAACGCGCGTTGTCATTTTTGAGCTGTGCAATATTGAGCTTGGCCGTTTCGATCTGTAAGTTGATGAGTTCGTCGTCCAATTTGGCAATAACTTGACCTTTACTCACGCGGTCGCCTTCTTTTACCAACAATTGAATGAGTTTACCAGAGCCTTCTGCTGCTACATTGTTTTGGTGCATGGGGTCAAAAGTACCGAGGTAAGAAAAAGCACTCTCGAAGGTGTGTTGCTCCGGATGACTGGTTTGAACCAGCACCGCCGCATTCATGTCGTGGATGTAAATTTTCTTTTTGGCTTCCTTGGAATTGGAGAGCAGCTTTGCGACGGTGAGTCCGAGAAGTGCGATGACTGCGAGCGAAATAAAGATGATTCTTTTCATGATGATTTATTTGATATTTCCGTTTGATTTAAGGTAGTCTAGTTCAGCTTGACGCAGTGCCACATACGCGGCCACAACGCCTGTTTGGGCTTGTTCGAGTCCCGATTGCGCCTGAAGTAAGTCGTTGGTACCAATGAGCCCTTCTGTAAATTTTAAATTGGCATTTTGATGAACGGCTTCGGCTAATTTGAGTTGTTCTTTGGCTAATTCCAATGCGCCCGCTTTGACCTCTACCATGCGTTTGTTTTGCTCAATTTGCTGTTGTAATTGTTGTTGAACAAGCGCTGTTTGACTGGCAATTTGCTCTTGCTTCAATGCATTGACCACAGCTTTATGATGCTTGTCTAGGCCGTCAAACAAATTCCAATCGATGCGCAATCCGATAAATGCACCGTCGATACCTGTTCGGAAGTCCGTTTCGGGATTCATGTTGTAGTTATACTGATAAATGCCATATAAATTGACATTCGGTAAATAACCCATCTTGATACCCTTTGCTTCTTCTTCGGCCATGCGCTTTTGCTGCTCGAGCAATTGGATTTGAAATAGATTAGCAGCGCTTTTATCGACGAGCAAAGATTGCTGTACCATTTGATCGTTTTCTAATACCAAATTGGCTTTGGGATCTGACCCAATCAAGATTTTAAGGATTTCTTCTAGCTGACTTTTGGTCGCACTCAAATTTGCTTGGGTATTTTCTAAATTCAAGCGATTGATACGCATTTTATCGGCCTCAGTTTGCACCAACAAGCCCTGCGCCACCATTAAATCCATATTTTTTAAGATTTGATTGGTGTAGGAAATATTGCTTTGAACAAACTTGAGCTGTTCGTACATTCCTTGCAAGATGAAATACGTGTTGGCCACCTGGTATTTCACTTCTTGGATGGTCATGTCCTTTTTGATCTTGACAATTTCGCTATTGATTTGCAAGGCTGCAAGACCATAATTCACTTGCGAATTGAAGAGAATTTGATTGAGTTGAACCGTATTACTCAAGACAAACGGCACTCCAAATTTGACTTCGGCAAAAGTACCTGGTGCGCCACCAAAGAATTGTGCTGGCACGACTTGCCCGGGAATGACTGCGTTGTAGCGGTAGTCTGCCGAAAAATTAAGGGTAGGCATCCGACTCGACAAATATGCTGCGCGTTGACTTTCATTAATGGCCACATCGAGTTGTGCACTACGGATTTGCACGTTGGCTGTTTCTGCCATGCGCAAGCAGGTGGAGAGGTCGAGTTGTTGACCCCAGAGTGTGGAGCCAACAAGCAAGACATACAAACCAATGGAGAGCTTTTGTTTCATTTTCATTGCTTTGGGTTTTGAGGAAATAAATAATTAATGAGCATTTCTTTGACATAAGCTTTGTGCGCAAGAAGGTCGTGTTGCAGCGTGGCTTCATCTATGCCATGGAATTGCTGAGTAAGTTTTTTAGACATGAACGGATAATGTACATTCGACATCAGAATAATGGTCACGTTGCGTAAACTAATTTGACGCATTTCGCCATTGGCTTGCGCAGCTTCTAATTGCTGAAAAATTCCGGTTTTGGAAATAGGTTCAAAAAAATGGCTTGGCATGGGGTGCTCGCCTTTATTTTGATGGATCGCCTGAAGAATAAACATGGGTAATTCGGGGTGCTCAATAAAAAAATCAAACTCTTTTTCAATGAGTAAAGTGGTTTTCTCTTTAAGGGAAAGATCTGAACTGAAAACTTCAATCATCGATTGAAGAAAATCAGACATAGCGCCTTCAAAAATGAGTTCAAAGAGCTTTTCTTTGGACCGAAAATAATAATTGAGCAAGGCCACGTTACTGCCTACCTCTTTGGCGATATCGCGCACCGAACAGCCGTCAAAACCTTTGGTCATAAAGACTTTTTTGGCTGCCGCCTTGATTTTTTCTTCTGTTGATAGGTCTCTTTTCATGGTTGTTTTTGGGCAAAGACGCCGCAAAGTTAAACACTCTTTTTAAACAATTGTTTAAGAATTGTAAAAAAAATTAAACAGTTGTTTAAATTTTGGCAGGCTCAGGTGCTTTTTGTTACTTTGAAAGATGAAGTATTTAGTCTCTTTGATCTTCCTTCTACCCTACTTTGGGAATGCGCAACAAACTACTTGGTTTGCCGATGCCAAACTTGGGATTTTTATACATTGGGGTATGTACGCCGTGGATGGCACTTCCGAAAGCTGGGCATTTCACAACAAGACAGTTCCGCATCCTCAATACATGCATCAAATGAGGGGTCTTCATGCATCCGATTACAATCCAGCACAATGGGCAGCGCTCATCAAGGCAAGCGGTGCTAATTACTGTGTAATCACAACCAAACACCACGACGGCCTTGCCCTTTTTGACACCAAACAAATAACTGCCGCTGCGCCCAAAAATAAGCTTTGGAACAGCAATAAACCGCTCAGCACCGTTTACCAAACGCCTGCCAAAAGAGATCTTATCGCCCCTTTGTTTGTCGAGTTGGAAAAAGCGGGCATCAAAAAAGGCGCCTATTACTCTTTATTGGACTGGAGTTCCAATGATTACCCCGGTTTCTTAAAAGATTCAAGCCGCTATCAAATCCAAGATGACCCCTTGCGTTGGCAGCATTTTTTAACCTTTATGCACGGCCAAATTGGCGAAATCAATACACAACTCCAACCCGACCTTTTTTGGTTCGACGGCGATTGGGAACACGCAGAAAATGAATGGCAAGCTGCGGTAATTGACTCGATCATCCATAGCAGCAACCCAGATGCCATTTTAAATGGCAGACTAAAATCGCATGGTGACTACGACACACCCGAACAAAATATGCCCATCGTTCATCCAGAGCGTCCGCTCTGGGAACTCTGCCTCACCACAAACGACAACTGGGGATTTCGTCCTCAAGACACCAACTACAAAAGCCATTTTGAACTACTCAGTATCTTTACGGAGTGTCTTGGCATGGGTGGGAATTTACTTCTGGACATTGCACCAAAGGCCGACGGCACTTTTCCTGCTGAGCAAGTCGCCATTCTTGAAGAATTTGGTCGCTGGACCTCCAAACATGCAGCGGCCATATACGGAACAGTAGCCGGTTTGCCTTACGGTCATTACCATGGCAATTCAACGCTTTCAATAGACTCAACGACGCTTTACTTATTTGTGCCGAGCCCTAAGGGAAGCCATTTAAATGGTTCAGCCCTCTCTTTACCGCTGTACCTCAAAGGCCTCAAAAGCCAACCAACAGCAATAGAACTCATCGGATCAAAACAAAGCATCACCTCAAAAGAGGTCGGTAAGATATCTTGGAGCAGCGTTCCCGGGACACTTTTCTTGGAAATTCCAATCTCAGAAATGGACCCCATGATCAGTGTCGTTGCGTTGCATTTTAAAGAACCTATTCAACTATACCGCGGCAAAGGCGGTTTTCATTAATGCAGTTTCCTCATGAAAAAAAGCGCTTTTCTTTTCATTCTATTCTTAGGCATCCAGGCCAGGATTATTGCTCAAGTAGAAGTTTTTTATCCGAAGCTCTTGAGTACTTTTGAATTCCATCTCAAGCAAACAGGCGCAACAACTAACCCCTATAAATTGCATTTCTTTTGGCCCAATACAACAGTTTTTGAAAACGCAAAAAATTGGGGCGACGAAGGTTTTGGTGTCATTTGCAATCAAAAAGAAATACAGATTTATAGCCATACCGAAGCGGGGCACAAAAATGCCATTTACGATGTCTTGCAACGCAAACTTGGCTTTGAGTATTACCAAGCGACTGCGTTTCAGGTACCCGCTTCCTTACCCAAGTTCTTTGTCTATGACAAATATGAATCGGTTCCGGCGTTTCAGTACCGAGAGGTCTTTTACGGTGAAACCAGGCGCAGCGGTTATGCCGATTGGCATAAACTCACGAGTGGCGCGTCTTCATTTACATTTGAAAATCATCCAGGATGGGGTTTGTGGGTCCATACCTTACACCGTTTATTACCGCCCGATACCTACTTTGAAACACATCCCGAATACTACGCCCTGCGCAATGGTGTTCGGCTTTCTGACCAAGTTTGCCTGAGCCATCCGGATGTCTTGGAAATAGTTTGCGTCAATCTAGGCAATGAAATAGCCAAGAACCCCAAAGCCAAATATTGGTCCGTGAGCCAAATGGACAACTATAACTACTGCGAATGTGACGCATGTCGCCATACTGATTCTATCGAACACAGCCATTCTGGGACCATGCTGCGCTTCGTAAATGAGGTCGCTAAACGCTTTCCAGATAAGGTCATCTCTACGCTCGCATATCAGTATACGCGTTCGGCACCGACATTAACTAAACCTGAAGCGAATGTCAATATCATGCTTTGTACCATTGAAGAAAACCGGGCAAAAAGCTTGCGCGGAACAAGCTTCGAGAAAGACCTAAAAAATTGGGCTGCACTTACAAAAAACATCCTGATCTGGGACTACGTCATCAATTTTTCACACATGGTCATGCCTTTTCCGAATTGGCCCACCTTACAAGAAAACCTCCTGATGTTTAAAGAATATGGCGTACAAATGCTTTTTGAACAAGGCTACAATGCGCCCTCTTCAGAAATGCAGCCACTGCGCGCCTATTTGCTCTCCAAATGGTCCTGGGATCCGAGTCTAAACGCAGCGCTACTCATTGAAAATTTTACAAATTACTACTACGGACCAGCCGGAGGCATTATCAGAGAAGTGCTACAAACCCAAGTGCAGGAACTTCAACAAAGTGGCAAAGCCCTCACCCTTTATGAACCGCCGATTACACACATAACGGGATACCTCAAACCGAGCTCCCTCAATTGGGCACTTGCCATGTACGATAAAGCGAAAAAACTACCGGGCCTCACCGACGACCAAATCTTGCGCATCGATATGTGCGCGCAAAGTATCCGTTACGCACTCCTAGAGGTTGGAAAATCACCAAATGCCGGCTCTGATTGGTATTTCAATAACAATCAACTATTTTATCAAAAATTACTCAAGGATTTCGTTTGGTGCGCAACCCAAAATGGTCCCAAATTATTGCACGAAACGCGGCTAACTCCAAATGAATACTATGACAACACTTTGCTATTTTGGTCAGAAGCCAAGGTAACCCACCTGGCTAAAAAACAACAGCTGCGCTACATCAACCTACCTTCCCCTACCTACAAAGATGGCCTGTCTATCTCCGATACCACTTCTTGGACTACGAATTCGACGCTCAATGATGGCCTACGTTCTACACAAGAATACCAGCGCGGTTGGCAGGGCTGGCAAGGCCAAGATGCAAAAATCGAAATCAGGCTGGACAAAGCATTTGTGATCGATTCAGTGCGCATTCATTATTTAGCCAACAACCAATCTTGGATTATGGGGCCCGCATACATAGAAGCAGTTGGAACAACTCAGACTAACCTTTTATTTAAAACCATAGATTACAACCCAATCGTCAATCAGATGCAAGCCAACGGTTCTTATCCACTGGCCGTTTCGAATTTCCCAAAAGAACCGGTGCAAACCTTCCAACTCACAATAGGCAATCCAGGAGCTCTTCCCAAATGGAGAGGCGTGGCGGGCAATGGCTGGTTATTCATCGATGAAATAGAAGTTTATGGCCATGAACAATAAATTGTCGTTTACCTTATTGATGGGCATTTGGAGTTTTGTACTCAAAGCCCAACACCACCAACAACAATATTTTCCACCAACGGATAGCTTGGTTCTTCAAAAACTAGCCACCTGGCAAGACTACAAGTTTGGTTTACTTATGCATTGGGGCGCCTATAGTCAATGGGGCGTGGTGGAAAGCTGGAGTATTTGCCCCGAAGACGAAGATTGGTGCACCCGACGCGGCCCCTATGCCCACTCTTACTTTGAATATGTTAAGGCCTATCAAAACCTTCAAACTACTTTTAACCCCAGCGCATTTGACCCCAAGCTTTGGGCTAAGGCGGCCAAAAATGCCGGTATGAAATACATGGTTTTCACGACCAAACACCACGACGGTTTTTGTATGTTTGATTCCAAACTAAGTACGTATAGCGTTGCAAATCCAAACTGCCCCAATAGCCAAAGTGCGCATCCGGACCTCACGCGCAGCATTTTTGAGGCTTTCAGAAAAGAAGGACTTTGGATAGGTGCCTATTTTTCAAAACCCGATTGGCACCACCCAGATTACTGGGACCCTCAGTTTCCGCCCTATGACCGCAACCCAAATTACGACCTCCAAAAGAAACCTGCCAAATGGGAATCCTTTGTGCAGTTTACCCAAGGGCAGATTTTGGAACTCATGCAAAACTATGGCTCCGTAGATATCCTTTGGCTCGATGGCGGCTGGGTTCAGCCCTATACCGAAACCTCGCCAAAATGGGGCTACAAACCAGTAGATCAAAACATCCGAATGGATGAACTCGCCGCCAAAGCACGCATACACCAGCCCGGCCTTATTGTCGTGGACCGCGCTGTGGAGGGCCCCAACCAAAACTACCTCACACCGGAACAAAGTATTCCTGATCAACCGTTGCCTTATCCTTGGGAGACTTGCATGACAATGGCAAATAGCTGGAGTTATGTGCCAAACGATCAATACAAAAGCACTGCAACATTGCTCAAAAACCTCTGTTTGATCGTTTCGCGCGGCGGTAATTTTCTGCTCAATATAGCCCCTGACCCGCGAGGCCGCTTCGACAGCACAGCCTACAAACGTTTAGAAGAGATCGGCGCTTGGATGAAAGTGAACGGCGAAGCCATTTATAGTTCCCAACCCATTGCTCCGTATGAAGTCAAGCAAAGCGATAACGGCACTTGGGTCTTTACCCAAGTAGAAAAAAGCATATATGCGATTTGGATACCTGGAAAAGAAAACAAAAATCCGGCTCCGCTCGATCTTTCAGGCTTCCAAGTCAAAGGGGTTAAACCTTTGAATCCAAACAACCAAGCCAAGCTTAAAAACGGTGTTTTGTCCGTGGAGATACATAACAACACGCTATCTACGCCACAAGTATTTCGCTTACAATAGCTAAGGCTGCACTTTCTTTGTACCTTTGTACCTACGTTCTTTGGGGTCGACATTGGATTTGACAGCGATAGCGGTAGTCAGGTGTCAGCATGCAGAGGCTTGTAGTGTTCCTCTTAAATCAAATGCTACGAACAATAAATGACAACACGTCATACGCACTTGCTGCTTAATTAACGGAATGTTAGTTGGCTTAATCTAGCTGAAGCACAGTAGGCCAGACAAGTACTTCTGATGAACTGCCACCCTTTCGGTTCATCGTTCAGGAGTTCATCCCATAGGGTTAGTGTTGCCAATGGTTTTACCGCAACATGAAACTAAAAAACCTAAGTATGCGCGTTGGGTGTTCTTGTCCGGCCGCATATCGAAAACCAACCACGAACTAAGCATGTAGAAAGCTTGAAAACTCGTCGTTTGGACGAGGGTTCGAACCCCTCCGACTCCACTCTACAGTGAAGCACGCCAAAATCGGTGTGCTTCTTTTTTTTACGCCCTCTGGAACCCTTGATATTACTGATGATTAGCGAAACCGCCCGGTTCAATTCGATGGTTCGATATGACTTTTTTTCATAAGTCAGTTTTTGAGGAAACATCGAACCAATCAATCTCCTTTTAACCCCTAAATCGCCCTGTTTATAAAGGTTTTTGAGGTTCGATAAGGTTGAGCAGACTCGATCCAGTTTCCCGTCAATATTCTTAATTTCCGTTGATGCAATACGATGATCTATTTGCAATCTCACGAGATTATTATCGATGTCCGTTTTAAGTGATTTATACTCTTCTGCCGTAATTTCTTCATAAAGCATTAATGTCCTCGCATTTTGTAGTCGTACCTCTTGGGATAATTTGAGCCGACGAAAATGAAGAAAGGGCGCAAGAATTTACGTCTTTCTTTCTTTTGATTTTCCGAGGCATATTCCTTTAATAAATTCCTGAACGGTTACCTTTTTTTAATCCTGCTATAAA
>VFQT010000421.1_pt1 | contig 63061 bp, 49 predicted proteins | sample 3512381 | NCBI WGS metagenome assembly VFQT01 (sample SAMN10412376, study PRJNA504923) | tailings metagenome | isolation source: Relicate 2 Philex TSF3 active mining site | place: Philippines: Tuba, Benguet | collected 2017-08-29
CGAAATTTGTTTTGTAGGGCGCTTTGTTCCTGGAGAACCGGACATCCCGGTTGATCCTGAAAAGTGCGGACTTCGCTGTCTGGCCGGCGATGTCAGGATCGAAGGAAGAAATCCCGTCGATCAGGGCGGCAATGAAATCGATGTGATGATTGCGGGCGGTTTCGTATGCACCACGGTGTGCATCGAACCATGCCTTGTCGTTATGCGCAGACAGTTCGCGCAGGAAGGCGAGGGTGGATGGATGTATCATGAAGGGATTGAAGGGCGATCGAAACTTCGCTGACTCAGACGCTGGCCCAGTTTTCACCGCTCCGGATCCTGTACAGTGTCATTTCGCTGACGCCGTATTTCTCTGCGAGTTGCCGGTAGGTGAGTTTCCTCTTGGGATCCCCCAGCGATTTCTTGATGGTGCGCACCTGGGCCAGGCTGAGTTTCAATCCCTTTGTCCGGGCGGCCTGTACCTCTTTATACGCGAGTTTTGCAGGTGAATGTTGCTGGTGTTCGGCGACTTCCTGCTGGGTGGCCCACTTCAGGTTCTTTGCCCTGTTGTCCAGCTTGTCGTGATTCAGATGAAGAACGAACTTTTGTTTGGGAGAGGTTTTCTTGTGAAAGATCCGGGCTACTTCCCTGTGAACATAAAGAGTGCTTTTGCTTTTCGCCCGATGCAGGTTCAGGCTTCGGTAGCCGGTCGTCAGAGACCCGTTGAGCAGTTTTCCATCGGCGTGCAGATCTTCGGTGTAGCTGGCGATCCTCCCGTTGCTGGAAACGGCGTACTTCTTGCGAAGCTCCTTCCATCCGGGGAACTGGAGTTGTTTCCATTCCTCCCCGGTAACTTTTTTGATCATTAGGCGGATATTTTGATTCTCAATATACTAAACTCCCAACTTTTACAGAAATTTAGGAATTCGGCATTGATGGTCCGTTATCATGAGTTACCCGCCAGGGCCAGGAAGGCTTCTTCATCGAGGATATGGATGGTACCGATCTTTCTCGCCTTTTCCAGTTTTGATCCGGCATCCTCTCCCACCACCAGATAGTCCAGTTTGCTGCTCACACCGGAAAGGAGTTTACCGCCCAGTGCTTCCACCATGGCTTCCGCTTCAGAACGCTTCATCCTGGTCAGCGTGCCCGTGAACAGGAAACTCTTGCCGCTCAGACTTCCGGATACGGCTTCCTGCCGACCGCTGGAAAGATTGACACCCAGCGCTTCAAGTTGACGTAGCATCTCCTGTTGGGTGGGATCCTGAAAGAATGCATACAGACTGTCGGCCACTTTCACCCCGACATCTTCTATCTGCTGCAGGTCTTCCCTGGAAAATGTCGTTAATTCAAGCAGGTGGCCTACTTTCCGGGCAATACCCTTGGCGGTCGTTTCTCCGACATATCTGATGCCCAGGGCATTGATCAGGCGGTGCAGGGGTTGTGCCCTGGATTTATCAATGGCTTCCTGCAATTTGGCGACAGACTTGCTACCCATGCCTTCCAGTTGTTGCATCCTGTCATAGGGCAGCGCATAAATGGATGGAATGTCCGGCAGCCATCCCAGTTCATGGAACTTCCGGATGTTGGCTTCTCCCAGTCCACGGATGTCCATGGCATCCTTGCTCGTGAAATGGATGATCCGTTCCACCACCTGGGCATTGCAAGCGAAATTTGGACATCTCCAGACGGCTTCGTCTGCCGGCTTGATCAGTGTGTGACCGCAGGAGGGACAAACGGTCGGGAAGATGATCTCTGTTTCGGTGCCTGTCCGATGCTCCGTCATCGACCGGACGATGTAAGGAATCACATCTCCTGCACGCTCCACCAATACCCGATCTCCCAGTTGGATGTTCTTGTCGCGGATGAAATCCTGATTGTGCAGCGAGATGGAGCTGACCGTCACCCCGCCGATGGGAGCCGGATCGATCTTGGCCACCGGGGTGATGCTGCCGGTCCGCCCGACCTGGAACTCCACATTGCGGAGTACGCTGACCGCCTGACGCGCCTTGAACTTGAATGCGATGGCCCACCTGGGGTGGTGGGTGGTCATGCCGAGCTTTTCCTGGAGCGTGATGTCGTTCACCTTGATGACCATCCCGTCGATCTCGTAGGGCAGGTTATCGCGGTGTTGCTCGAAGTCCAGGCAGTGGTCGATCACGGACCGGATGCCCGAAAACACCCGCTTCTCCTTCATGGGACTCCTGAATCCGAGTTCCCATAAGAGGTCCAGGCTCCCCGAATGGGTCTTCAAAGCCTGCGGGACCTCCTTTCCCGGATCCGTTAACGTATAACTGACGTGGTAGAGAAAAGCTTCCAGATGTCGTCTGCCGACTTCTGCCGGGTCTTTCAGCCGCAGTGTGCCGGCGGCGGCGTTGCGGGGATTCGCCAGGGGTGGCAGATTCTGTTCTGCCAGCAGGTCGTTGTACTGCTTGAAGTGCTCCTTCGTCATCAGTACTTCACCTCTGATCTCAATCTGACGGATACCCAGCGCTGAGAAGCGGGCGGATAGCGGTAGTGATCGAATTCTTTTGAGGTTGACGGTAATGTCGTCGCCCTGCACCCCGTCGCCCCGGGTTGCGCCCCGCGTGAAACGATCAGTTTCAAAGATGAGGGATATGCTGGCGCCGTCGAATTTCGGTTCGACACAGTACTCGATCGTATCCTGGCCGCTCAGCTCCCTGGCCTTTCGGTCCCATTCCAGCAGATCCTCCGCATTGTAGGAGTTCTCCAGAGAAAGCATGGGTACCAGATGGGACACGGTCTGGAAACTTGCCGACAACCCAGAACCTACACGCTGCGTGGGGGAATCGGGGGTGATGAGTTCAGGATGATGCCGTTCTGCTTCCTCCAGGAACTTATAGAGCCGGTCGTATTCGGTATCCGATATGACCGGTTCGTTGAGTACATAGTATCTGTGTTCATGGAACCGCAGGATATCCCTGAGTTCCCCGATGTCTTCGGGCGTTTCGTTCGTGAAGGCTGATTTCCGAAGCCACTGATGTGTGCGTTCCTCCCAGTGTTTTGAAGGCTTGTTGTGCGACATGGGTCAAAAAAATTGGATGTAAAGATAGCATCCCCAAAGGCTTTCCCGGGTCAGCCATACACGAACTTGCCGATACATCTTAGCTCCTTATATTTGACAATCTATAAATTTGGTAACCTCCTCCGTTCCCACTAAAACGATTTGCCATTCATGCCATCCGTCCGAAACAAGCCCAACATCAACACCACGCCGGTCGAATTGCGTCCGGAGTTCCACTTTGCGATCTCGGTGGACTGTGTGATCTTCGGTTTCGATGAAGACCAGTTGAAAGTACTGCTCATCAAGTGCGACCTGCCCGCCTTCAAGGGGAAATGGTCGTTGCTCGGGGATCTGCTGCGTCCTGATGAGGACCTGGATGCGGCATCCTATCGCGTCCTGCGTGACCGGACCGGTCTGGAGGATGTTTTTCTGGAGCAGGTCCACACCTTTGGTCAACTGGGCAGGCATCCGGCAGGTCGTGTCATTACCACGGCCTATTTTTCCCTCGTCAATGTCCGTGACCATCAACTGAAGCTACTGGACAATGAATTGCACTGGCATCCGGTCAGTGAGGTCAGGGACATGGCGTTCGATCACCGGGAGATCCTCGACACCTGCCTGCGCACCCTTCAGAAAAAAGTGCAGGAGGAGCCCATCATCTTCAATCTGATGGAGGAGAAATTTTCGCTGCGTGAACTTCAGAATATCTTCGAAGCCATCCTGGATGTGAAGATGGATCGAAGGAATTTCAGAAAAAAACTGTTCGGCACCGGGCTGCTCAAGGATCTGGGTGAACTGGAGCAGGATGTGCCCCATCGTCCGGGGCGACTCTATTCCTTCGATGCCGAGGCATATGCGCGGATCCGGAAGAAGACGCTCGTGGGCATTGATTTTTGACGATCGTTTCCGGTTCGCAGACGGGATCCTCAGACAGAACCTTTTTCGATGAGTGTGGCCGGAACCAGGAATTCTCCCCGGGGTGTCGCCTTCGACATGCATTTGTGCAGGATCTCGAATGATCGCTTTCCGAGGTGCTCTCCGCTGGTTTCTACGTAACTGATTTCCGGTTCGTAGAGGTTGGGTATCAGGCCCGTGCTGATCGCCAGCACGCCAATGTCGTCCGGGATCCTCAGTCTGCGCTGGAGGATCGCTTTCATCGCTCCCGCCAGGATCTCGTCGCTCATGGCGAAAACGGCGTCATATGCTTCCAGGCAAAGTGAATCAAATGTGATCTGTCTGGACTCCTGCTGGCTGCGTGCATGCCTGATGGTCAATCTGGTCTCCGGCGCATGTCGCTGGAAGGTTCCCTGAAAGGCTTTGAGCCGTTTTCGGGTGATGGAAAGTGCGTGATCACCGAAGAGGGCCAGGATGTCCTTGCGTCCCTTGCGGATCAGCGTATCCGCACTCAGGAATCCTGCTTCGGCATCCGCCATGCTGACCTTAGGGAATTGTCTGCTTTCCGGCACCTTATCAAAGAAGACCACCGGAATGCCTGCAGTATCCGTTCGTTCAAAAGGGCCCAGATCGACGGTCCCGCTCGATGCTGCCACCAGTATTCCCGCCGCCCTGTTCATCCGGCACAGGCGCAGATTGGCCGCCTCCGTTTCCGGATCGTTCCCTGATTGAAGGATCATGAGGGAATACCCCCAGGATCTGGCTTCATCCTCAAGCCCTGCGATGAACGCATGATAGAAGTAACCGGATATTTCGGGGACGATCACACCGATCACTTTACTGGCATTGGTCCTGAGTTGTATTGCAAATGCATTGGGTTCATATTCAATTAGATCTGCGAGTTCACGTACTTTCTGCTTGGTATGTGCCGCGATGTCCGGGTGGTCTTTCAATGCCCGGGAAACCGTTGAAATGCTCAGATGCAGGTGTTCAGCGATGTGTTTGAGCGTGGATCTTGATTTCATGGGGCTGAAACTAAAAAATTATCAACAGAAAACATTACCGCAAACCTTTGCAAAAAACAATTTTCTTCATGAAAATCCATTAAAATATTGTTAATCAATTTTTTATCCATTTGATAAAAAAAACCTGTGCTGAGCCATCATGAGGAAAATGTGCAGCGTTTAATAAACTTGCATTGTCTTTCTACGTTATCTATTCCCTCTTTTGCCAAAATGCTTGTCTTATGCCGCGAAGTCTTCTCTGCGACACCAACATATCTAAACCCTGTCAGGGGTTATTTTTTTCCCCTCCCTCAATGGTGTAAATCTTACATATTCAACGATTGGCTTTAAATTCAAAAACCCACTGTTTATGACTCTAAGACGATTCATGCGGGCGATCCTACCTGCTGTGATGCTGATGGCATTCCAGGTGGCATTCGCTCAGACCAAGACTGTCTCCGGCCGGGTGACGGACGCCAAGGATGGCACGCCCGTTTCCGGGGCATCCGTAGTGGCGAAAGGCACCAACACGGGTGGTACCACCAACGCTGACGGTAGCTTTTCTGTTTCTGTTCCGGCCAATGCCCGGACACTGGTGATCACCTCCGTCGGATTCGGCTCCATCGAAGTAGCCATTCCCGCTTCCAACAAGGTAAATGCCAGTCTTTCCGCCGCCGCTCAATCCATGACGGATGTGGTAGTGGTTGGTTACGGTACACGTCGTGTTAAGGACCTGACCGGTTCTGTCGCCCGTGTGACCGAGAAGGATTTCAACAAAGGCCAGATCGCTACGCCGGATCAAATGCTTCAGGGCAGGACCCCCGGTGTACTGGTAACGCCCGCCTCCGGTGAGCCGGGTGCAGGTGCCAACATCAACATCCGTGGTACGGGTTCCATCAGTGGTGCCCAGGAGCCCCTGTATGTAGTTGACGGGGTACCCCTGCTGCAGGGTGGAACGCTCGGATCTGCCAGTGGTGCAGAAGGTAGTACTACCCCCAAGAACCCGCTGATGTTCCTGAACCCCGGTGATATCGAAAGCATCACCGTGCTGAAGGACGCCTCCGCAGCTGCCATCTATGGCTCCCGCGGTGCAAACGGTGTGATCATCATCACGACCAAGCAGGGTCGCGGTGGTAAGAAAGGCCAGTTGAACTTTACGGCCAACACCACCATCGCCTCTACGGCCCGCAGGTACGACCTGCTGAGCTCTGAGGATTTCCTGGTAGGTGCCAAGCGTGCCAACATTGCCGGCGGTGCTGACCCGCTGGGTGCTCAGGATGCCATCAAGGCCATTGATTTCGGTGCCAACACCGACTGGCAGGACCAGATCTTCCGTTCGGCATTATCTCAGAATTACAACCTCAGCTGGGGCTACAGCAACAATGGTACGACTGCCCGTCTGAGCGGATCCTACGACGATCAGAATGGTATCATCAAGAACACCAACCTGAAGCGCCTGACTGCCCGCGCCAACCTGGGTCAGAAACTCTTCAACGACAAACTGACCCTCGAGGCCAACCTCACTTATTCCAACGCTAAGAACAGCTACGCTCCGATCACTAACAACGCCGGCTTCCAGGGAAGTCTGCTCGGTGTTGCGCTGAAGGCAAATCCCACCGCACCGGTTCGCAACCCCGACGGTTCTTATTTCACTTCCGATGGACAGCGTAATGCCGTTCAGATGCTGGATTACTTCACGGACAATGATATCGTTAACCGTTTCCTCGGCAACTTCTCCGCTTCCTACCAGATCACGAAAAGCCTCTCCTACAAGGCAGTGGTAGGCATCGACCAGTCTGAAGCCGAGCGCACCTCCTTCACCGATCCCCGTCTGCCTGATGGTGTTTACGGTATTGGAGACCTCAATGTATTTGGTGTTCAGATCAACGGATCCGCCAACGCAAACAATGGCCGCACCACCCGTCAGAACCTGACGTCTTCTTCCAGGCTGTTCGAGCAATACCTGACCTACGATAAATCCTTTGGCAAGCACGCCCTGAATGCAGTGGCGGGATATTCCTTCCAGGGTTTCGAGAACAAGTACACCGGTAAGGCCGGTTGGGGCCTGGGTACGGCTGTGTCAAAGCCAGGTGATGTATTCGTCAAGGACTTCAACAACTTCAAGAACTATGTTGACTTCGTCCCCGGCTACAGCAACAATGAGCTGCAATCCGTATTCGGACGTGTCAACTACACTTTCAACGATCGTTACTTCCTCACGGCCACCCTGCGTACGGACGGTTCTTCCAAGTTCGGTGAGAACAACCGCTACGGTACCTTCCCCGCACTCGCTTTCAAGTGGGATGTGATGGAAGAAAGCTGGGCCAAGAACACCCTGGGCAAGGTCCTGGGCAATTTCGCCATCCGCGCCAACTGGGGTAAGCTGGGTAGCCAGGACAACCTGGGTGCCTATGCAGCCCTTAACCTTCAGCAGGTATATGCGGTCCGTGGCGGAACGCCCGTCACCCGCTTCATCCAGCAGGGTAACCCTGACCTGAAATGGGAGGAAGTGACGACCAGCGGTATCGGTGTCGATCTCGGTACCAAAGATGGTCGCTTCAGCATGACCTTCGATTACTACGACAACATGCGTGAGAACATGCTGTTCTTCGCGCCCACCCCCGGTGGTTTCGCTCCGACCAGCTACTGGTGGATCAACCTCCCGGGTAAGGTCACCAACCGTGGTGTTGAACTCAACCTGAATTACAAAGTGATCGATGGTGCCAAGTTCAAGTGGGATGTCAACTACAACATGACCACGGTCAAGAACAACATCACCGGCCTGCCCATCCAGATCAATACGGGTGAGGTGAGTGGTCAGGGTCTGACGGGTTCATTCGCCCAGGTACTCTCTAACGGCGCACCCATCTTCTCCTGGTATCTCCCGGTCTTCCAGGGTTTTGATGGCAACGGCATCGGTCGCTACGAAGACAACTCCCAGAGCAAACTCTCAGGATCCGCGCTGCCCAGGTACTTCGCCGGTCTGACCAACAACTTCAGCTACGGTCGCTGGAACCTCAGCGTATTCATGAACGCGATCACCGGACACTATGTGTACAACAACACGGCCAACGCCCAGTTCCTGATGGGTTCTCTGAAGAACTCCCGCAACGTGACCTATGATGTGTTCAACAGCAATGAGAACCCCTTTAACGGTAACGGTCCCTCTACCCGCTTCCTCGAAAAGGGTGACTTCATCCGCCTCTCCAACCTGAACCTGAGCTATAACTTCGACGTGAAAGGCATCAAGGGTGTCCGTACACTGTCTGCTTATCTCTCGGGTCAGAACCTGGCGCTGTTCAGCAACTACTCCGGCATCGATCCTGAAGTCAACGTAGACAAGAGCATCAACGGCATCCCGTCGAGAGGTTTCGACTACACCCAGTTCCCCCGTCCGCGTCTCGTCACTGTAGGTGTCAACGTAGGATTCTAATTCACGAACGAGCAAACAAGGAATGTTATGAGAACCATAAAGAATACGATTCAACTTGTAGCGGCAGCCGGAGTGATCGGTCTGTCAGCCTGCAGCAAGCTTGATCCGAAGCTGGGCGAACCCAACCAGATCGCACCAGTCACCACCGGAGGCGCTCCCACTCCGCCCTCTCTTGCTGCGGTGTACGAACAACTCAACGGCCTAACCGGCGGACAGGGCAACTGGTTCGCCATGCAGGAGCACACAACGGATATCGTGATGGGCCCCACGCGCGGAACTGACTGGGATGACCTCGGTACCTGGCGTCGCCTGCACCTCCACACTTGGGATGGTGATCACAACCAGGTGCGTGACACCTGGAACCAGATGAACGGTGCCCTGTTCCAGACCACCCTCATCGCGGAAACCGCCACCGGCGCCACCAAGGCCCAGGGCCAGTTCCTGCGTGCTTATTTCCGCTACCTGACCTGCGACCTCTTCGGTCAGGTCCAGACCCGTCCGGCTACGGCTCCTGCAAAGGAGATCCCCACCGTTCTGACCCGTTCAGAAGCCATCGATGCAGTGATCAAGGAACTGGAAGAATGCGTGACAAATCTCCCTGCATTCAACGGTGCAAACCGCCGTCAGGCCACCAAAGAGGCGGCCTGGGCACTGCTCGCAAAGGCCTACCTGAACAAGGCCGTGTACAAGCAGGATCCCACCAAACCTGCTGGTCCCTATACGTTTGCCAAGGCGGACATGGATAAGGTCATCCAGTATTGCAATCAGATCGATGCCAACCCGCTGCTGGACATCGACGATTACTACTGGGATAATTTCACGTGGGAAAATGGAACCAAATCCAGCGAGAACATCTTCGTTCGTCACAACGGCGGTGATGCAGTAGCAGGTAACGGCGCCGGTCTTCGCTGGCAGACCTCTCAGTCCTGGCACTACAACCAGGTGCCTGATGGATGGAACGGTTTCGTAGCCCTGTCGCAGTTCTACGACAGCTTCGAGGATACCGATGTAAGGAAGCGTGACTCCATCGCCAGCGCGGACTACTCCCGCACGGTAGGTGCCACGGCCGGTATGCTGGTAGGTCAGGTGTATGGTCCGATCCCTCCTGCTGGCCGCTCCGGCCGCATCGGCGACCCCGTGGGTCCGCTGAAGGATCGCTCCGGTAACCCGCTCGTGTTCACCCGCAGGGCTTCCCTGACCTTCAACAACGAGTCAACCGGTATTCGTTTCAACAAGTTCCCCCTCCGCCCGTCTGACATCAACGACGGCGCCTGGGGCTCTGAGAACGAATTCCCCTTCTTCCGTTTCTCCGATGTTCGTCTGATGAAGGCTGAAGCCATCCTCCGCGGTGGTACCGATGCTGAAACGCCGCTGGCTATCGTAAATGGTCTCCGCGCCAAGCGCAGGGTCGGTGCATTGTCTTCCATCACCCTCCCCGCCCTGCTCGCTGAGCGTGGCCGCGAACTCTACATGGAAGGGCATCGTCGCCCGGACCTGATCCGCTTCGGTGCCTTTAACGCACCGGTCGAAGAACGTCCGAGCGCATCCGCCGACTTCAAGGTCGTGTTCCCGATCCCTACGGTTTCTCTGTCCTCCAACCCGAATCTGAAGCAGAACTTCGGTTACTGATCCTGTCAGTTTCTAAATATCCAACAGGCCGACTCAACGAGTCGGCCTGTTGCGTTACAGAGAAATCACCATCGATAAATGTATGACCGGTAAGACTACCGGTCAGAACTCAACGACTCTTCACAACAATCCTTTATTGTCCTACATTTATATTCCATGTCGAGGTTAGCCGCATCGTTGCCCGTCCTTCTGCTGTTGTTGCTTGCATGTGGCAAGAAGTCACAGGGACCAACCCTGTTCACGGAGATGGAGAACACGGGCATCAACTTTACCAATACACTGGAGGAGACCCGTGAATTCAATGTGTTCAAATACCGCAATTTCTACAATGGTGGCGGAGTAGCGACAGGAGATCTCGACAATGATGGATTGCCGGAGGTTTTTTTCACGGCCAACCAGGGGTCGAATAAACTCTTCCGAAACCTGGGAGATTTTCGTTTCGAGGATATTTCAAAAAAGGCCGGCTTCGGCGATAAACCCCAATGGAGCACCGGGGTCGTATTCGTGGATGTGAATGCCGACGGATGGCTGGACATCTATGTGTGCAATGCCGGGCAGATGCTGAACCGATCTTTGCGCAAGAACCAACTATTCATCAACAATCATGATCTGACATTCACGGAAAGGGCATCGGAATATGGGCTGGACAATGACGGATATACCACCCACGCCTCCTTCTTTGATTATGATCTGGACGGCGATCTCGACTGTTTTATGGTGAACAACAGCCCCATTCCCGTCAATACGCTGAACTACGCGAACATGCGCTCTATCCCCGACAGCGCTTCGGATTTCCCGGATATGCTCAAGGGGGGTGGGGATCATCTCTACCGGAATGACAATGGCAGATATCTCGAAGTGAATCGGGAAGCAGGCATCTATGGCAGCATCATCAGTTTCGGACTGGGGGTGACCGTCGGAGACATCAATCAGGACGGGTATCCCGATATATATGTGTCCAATGATTTTTTTGAGAAGGATTACCTCTATGTCAATCAGCGCAACGGCACCTTCCGGGACGAACTGGAAGACCGGATGCAGCATATCAGTTTTTCGTCCATGGGCGCCGACATTGCCGACATCAACAACGACGGACGCCCCGATATCTTCACGACCGATATGCTGCCCGGCGATGATTACCGGCTCAAGACCAATACGACCTTCGAAGGCTGGGAGGTGTTCGATCTAAAGAAACGATCAGGATTTTACAACCAGTACACCCAGAACGCCCTGCAGGTAAATGACGGGGATGGTCGCTTCAGGGAGACGGCTTTTTACAGCGGAGTCGCCGCCAGCGACTGGAGCTGGGGTGCCCTCTTTTTCGATGCCGACAATGACGCGTGGTCGGATATCATCGTCTGCAACGGGATCTACCGCGATGTGACAGACCAGGATTTCATTGACTTCTTCGCGAATGATGTGGTGAAACAGATGGCTGCCAATGGTTTGCGCGAGTCGGTGGACAAAGTGATTGAAAAGATGCCTTCCGTACCCATTCCGAACAAGGCGTTCCGAAATGCGGGCGGGCTCAGATTTACGGACCAAAGCCGCAACTGGGGACTCGACAAACCGAGTTTCTCCAATGGCGCTTCCTATGCTGACCTCGACGCAGATGGTGATCTCGACCTCGTCGTCAGCAATGTCAACCAACCGGCCCTGGTCTATCGAAATGAATCAACACTCGATACGAACCACGCCCATATCTCTTTCGATATCCGTTACCGTGGCCAAAACCCATGGGGCATCGGCACTTCGATCCGCCTCTTCAGCGGAAACCGGGTCATGCTGCGCGAAGTAATGCCCAGCCGTGGGTTTCAATCCTCGGTGGAGTATCGTCAGACCATCGGACTGGGAAGCCAGGCCGTTGATTCCGTCCACATTGTCTGGCCGGATAAGACATTCACGCAGATCCTTCGGCCCAGGCCGGGCGCCCACCTGAAGGTCAAATGGGATTCCCTGAATGTCAGGCCTTTTTCCTTTCCTCCGTTGAAGGAGTCCCAAACTTTTTTTGCCGTGGAGGATTCCACTTTTGACATCCCCGTGGAAGACAACCATGTCGATTTCTACGAAGAGCGAAATGTGCCGTTCATGCTTTCAAAGGCAGGCCCTGCGGCGGCGGTGGCCGATGTGAATGCAGATGGATTGGAGGATATATTCATCGGCGGTACGCGAAACAGGCCATCCGTATTGTACCTGCAGGCAGGCGGGGGCTTCCGGAAAGCCGTCGTGAAGGATTTCGAACGTTATGCCTTTCAGGATGTCAACACGGCATTCTTCGCAGATCTTGACGGAGACGGAGATCAGGACCTGTTCACGGGTGGCGGCGGAAATTTCGCACCTGCTGCATCAGAAGAATATCAGCATCATATTTTCTACAATGACGGGAAAGGGGATTTTATGTTGAAGGCGGGAGCACTCCCCCTCAACCATCATAATTGCGGGATCGCCATTCCGCTGGACATCAATGACGACGGCCGTCTGGACATTTTCATCGGCAATCGAAGTGTGCCTCAGCAGTACGGAGCCCGCCCGGAAAGCCGACTATACGCCCAGCAGGCTGACGGAACTTTCATGGATGTGACGGCAGCACAGGATCCTCTACTCATGCAGGCCGGCATGGTCACGGATGCCGCCACTTCCGACCTTGACGGCGATGGAAAGCCCGAACTCATCATTGTCGGAGAATGGACGGCGCCTAAGATCTTCAGTCGCAAGAGCGGCAGCTTCCGCATCCTGAAAACAGGACTCGAGACCATGTCGGGCTGGTGGCAGGGCATGGCGGTCGGGGACCTGGACGGAGATGGAGATGTGGACCTCGTGCTGGGCAACCTCGGACTCAACTTTTATCTTCAGCCCGCTACCGATCGACCGGTCAGATTATGGGTGCATGATTTCGATGGAAACGGGGCCATCGATAAGGTCATGACGCGTCGCATCGGAAAGCGGGATATGCCCGTCTTCATGAAGAAAGACATGGTCGAGCAGGTCCCTGGTCTAAAAAAGGCCAATCTGCGCAATCAGGATTATGCAGATCGCACCGTTCAGGAACTTTTTGAGGGTAGCATCGACTCCGCCTTCTATTGGGAGGTCAACACCGCTGCCTCCATGGTGGCGCTCAATGATGGCAAGGCGGGATTCAAAGCCTACCCCTTGCCCGATCCGATGCAGTTATCCTCCATCCGGGCCATCCGGCTCACAGATGTCGATCAGGATGGCCGTCAGGATATACTCGCCGCGGGGAATTTCTTTGACCTGTTGCCTCAATTTTGCCGCATTGACGCATCCTTTGGGCATGTGGCACTGAATCAGGGGAAGGGGACTTTTCAGGTCGCAAGATCCGGTTCAACCGGACTTCACATCCAGGGTCAGGCCAGGCAAATTTTATCCATCCGGACCCGAAAGGGCCCATCCTTTCTGGTCGTTCAGAACAATGAACGCCCGAGGATCTATCGGCAGATATCCAAACCCGGGGATTCCCGGGGGACATCCCGCAACATCAATCCATGAAAAAAACCATTCATATCCTCTTGGCCGTCTGCACCTTTATGGCGCTGCGATCCTGCGGCGACAGAAAGGACAATGGTCATCCCTTTTCCGCGCTGGACCATGAACAGACGGGCCTGCATTTTCAAAACAGGATGAAGCCGACACCCGACTTCAACCTGTTTTCCTACATGTATTTTTATAACGGGGCCGGCATCGGCGCAGGAGATCTCAATGCAGACGGCCGCATCGATCTGTATTTCGCGGCCAGCCAGGATCGGGACAGGCTATACCTGAACAAGGGTGATCTGCGGTTCGAGGATGTGAGCGATCTGTCAGGCATCCCGACAGACAGTGCCTGGAGTACAGGTGTTTCGATGGTGGACATCAATGCCGATGGCCGGCTCGACATCTATGTATGCCAGGTCGGACAATACAAGGGGCTGAAGGGCAGGAACCGCTTGCTGATCAACCTCGGAACGGATAAGAATGGTGTGCCCAGGTTCCGTGACGAAGCCAAAGAATATGGACTGGACTTTTCAGGCTTCTCCACCCAGGCGGCTTTTTTTGATTACAACGCCGATGGCGTGCTGGATGTCTTTCTGCTCAATCACTCCGTTAATCACGATGGCAATTACATGCCCCGCGCGCAGTTTGAAGGGACATACGACAGCCTCGCGGGTCAGCGCCTATATGCCGGTGAATCCTATCGTGATGATGCCGGTCATGCCCGCTTCAGATACCGTGATATTTCACGGTCTGCGGGTATCCGAAGTACCAGAATTGGTTATGGTCTCGGGGTTGTAGTGTCGGACGTCGATCTCGACGGCCGGCCAGATCTTTACGTGGGCAACGATTTCCACGAGAACGATTATCTCTACATCAACCAGGGTGACGGGACATTCAGGGAGGAGGCAACGTCCAGACTCGGCCACAGCAGTCAGTTCAGCATGGGGGTTGATGCCGCGGACATCAACAATGATGCATGGCCGGATATTGTATCGATGGACATGCTCCCCTACGATCCTGAACTGCTGAGGCGTTCCCTCTCCGAGGATGATTACAATATCTACCGGCAAAAACTCAGTTACGGGTATGCCCATCAATATGCCCGAAACAATCTTCAGTTGAACCGCGGTGGCGGTCAATTCCGGGAGATCGGTCAGTTTGCGGGGATCCATGCCACCGACTGGAGTTGGGCCGCCCTGCTGATGGATTTCGACAACGACGGGCAACGCGATCTGTTCGTGTCCAACGGGATCCCGAAGCGCATGAACGACATTGATTACATCACCTATGTATCCGGTGAGGAGATGCAGCGTAAACTTCGGGAGAACTCCCTGGAGGATAAGGACCTTGCGCTCATTAAGAAATTTCCGGAGATAAAGATCCCCAACCGGTTCTTTCGAAACAACGGGGCACTGGGCTTTGAAGACCTGTCTGAACAGGTGGAAGGCAATCCGAATACGTTTTCCAACGGATCCGTTTACGCGGACCTTGACAACGACGGAGACCTGGACATGGTCGTGAACAATATTGATGATCCGGTGCTGCTGTATCGCAACAACACACAGACGGCGGACCGTGTCAGCCGCTATTTGTCAGTCGACCTGAAGGGGCCGGCCGGAAATCCATCCGCCATCGGCGCCCGGTTGATCGTATTTGCGGGTCGCCGGGTCTTGTATCAGGAAAAGCAGCCTGTGCGTGGGTTTCTGTCAAGCATGGACATCCCCCTGCATGTCGGATTGCAGGGTGTTGAAGCGGATTCCGCTGTGCTGGTATGGCCGGATAACACCTGCCAGCCGATCGACCTGAAAGCCGGCCCCCGCCTGAGTTTGACCCATCGCGAAGGATTGCCCGCTTTCAATTACAGCCGGATACACACGAACGATAACATACCGGGTGTCCTGCCGTTTGAAAACCTTACCCGTCTCTCCGGACTGCTCCAGCGACATCGGGAGAACCGGTTCAATGAATTCGATCGCGAACCCCTGATGCCGCAGATGGTTTCGGCAGAGGGGCCTGCAGTTGCCGTGGGAGATGCCAACGGCGACGGACTGGATGATGTGTGGATCGGCGCCTCGAAGGGAGAACGGAAGTCGCTTTGGCTGCAGGGCCCTGCCGGTGCATTCAGGTTCTCTACGCAGCCTGCACTGGTCAGGGACTCCATGTGGGAGGATGCAGATGCCCTGTGGCTGGATGTGGATCTTGACCGGGACCAGGACCTGGTTGTTGCCACGGGTGGAAATGAATATTACGGAAACGATGAACACCAGCAGCCACTGCTGTATGTGAACGATGGCAAGGGCAACCTGCAGCGCAGTGCGAATGCATTTGCCGGTGTGTATGGCACCCAGAGTCGGGTGGCAACAACAGACCTGAACGGGGATGGATACCCTGATCTTTTTATCGCCGGCAGGGCCCTGCCCTGGGAATATGGTAAAGCGCCGCGTTCCTTCCTACTCCTGAACGACGGCAGCGGACGATTCCGCGATGTCACGGAAGCCTGGTGCCCGGATCTGTTGTCTCCAGGCATGATCACAGATGCAGTGTGGAAGGATATGAACGGCGACGGCAGGGCGGATCTGGTGATCTGCGCACACTGGGGCGAGGTAGAGATCTACCTCCGGCAGGATCGCTCATTCGTGCGCCAGCGTGTCAGCAATCACAAGGGCTGGTGGCAGTCGCTTCTCGTGGCAGATATTGACATGGATGGCGACAAGGACATCGTGGCAGGGAATTTTGGCCTCAACAGCCGCTTGCGCGCAAGACCCGAAGAACCGGTCAGGATGTATGTGCATGATTTCGACGACAACGGCCGTTCGGAGCAGCTGCTGACCTACTACGTCGGAGGTAAGGAGATCCCCTTTGCGAGCAAGACCCTCCTGGAAAAAAGCCTGCCATCCCTGAAGAAAAGGTTCCTGTATGCAGAAGATTTCGCCCGGTCGGATATTTCGGACCTGTTCGGAGCCGCCAAGCTGGGCACCTCCATGCAACTGACTGCGACCACCTTTGAAAGCATGGTTTTTTTAAATGAAGGGGAAGGACGTTTCAAAGGGCTGCCGCTACCCTCGGAAGTGCAGTGGAGCGCGGTTCGAAGCCTGACCCTGCTGCAGGCCAACACCGATGGTCTGCCAGATATAATGGTATGGGGAAACTTCCATGCCAACAACGTCGAGATCGGCCGTCAGGACGCCTTCAATGGCCTCCTGCTCATCAATGCCGGTGCCGGGAAGTTCCGGCCATCCGGGATCCCCGGGTTCAGTATTGCAGGTCAGATCGGCAGAGTACGCCCAATTCAGGTGAAGGGTGGTCCGGCCTTTATATTGCCCGTCAATGATGACAGTTTGCGGATCATCAGGCAGGTCAGGTAAAGCTTCGATCCATCCTCAGAAGATCGGATAATTGATCGTGGTGATCCAGCTGGAGGTGTCGGGTTCCGCGTACCGGTCGGTGATCATCCGCTGAAAGGGCATGGCAGGCGACAGCATCCGGTGATCCTTCACGTAGGCATCCACTGCTTCCAGGCATGCCCGGATGCGACCGGGACCTCCTCTTACTTCAGCAATCAGGATGTTGCCTCCTGGGAGCATTCTTTTCAACGAAAAGGGCGCATCTCCCGCTAATTCCCGGTCGGTCGCAATGGCGGTCATGGCCTCAATGCCACCGTCCTCCGTAGTATATACGTTGAGCATGGGTAGATTGGTCTCCTTTGCCCCCAGGGCGCGTATCCGGCTCCGAACCGTGTCCACCATCAGGGCGATCTCCGCTGGCGTCGGATCGTGATCGAATCGCTGTTTGAAGGAGAGCAAGGTTCCATCTGTCACCCGTTGGTGTTCGATGCGGAATCCATAAACGAGGTCAGTATTGCTAAAGAACCGTGTGAGGGTATCCATCAACCGGACATGTTCCCGCTGCTGGCGCAGCATACTGATCATTTGCAGCGGCCGCCAGAGCAGGCTGGAACTGGGCGTGGGCTCAACCGATAAGGTCAGCAGGGTACTTGCCGTCCCGTTGGCGACGGCAGAAAACACGATGTCGGATTTGATCCCGTTTCGGGTTCCCTCCAGGTTGATCTGGGTCAGAAATGTTTGCCTGACCTGATAGGAGCCCTGTTCCCAGTTCCATACTGGACCTTGTGACGAAGAATCCGGCCACCAGCGACCTGTTTGCGCAGTATCAGTGATCTGCCTCAGGATGGCCGGTGTCGGCACGTTGGAAGTGGCCTGATAGGAATAGGAACGCGATGCCGGCAGGAGCAGGGCGATCAGCAGATAGAGTGATGCGAAGATCAGGATGGCGGCAAGGGGTTTCTTCATCCGGGATGCAGATTTTTCAGCACCGCAAAATTACGGTGCAAGTTCTTTTATGAGAGGTGCTGTTTAGTGCAGGAGCGGGGTGAAAAGCGATCCGACCTTCCGGCCCTGTTCCTTGCCCTGGACGATGGCTGATCTGAAATGAATGCCGCCGTAAAGCCTGCTAATCCCGGCTTCGTCCGCCGCCGCTTCGATGGAAGGGAAGCTGCGCTTCATGCCCAGGTATTTCACCTCCGTAGTGTCCGTGAAAGAGGTTTGACTGCCGAAGATGTCGGTCAGCACGGTGGCAGCAGCGGCAGTGATCACACTGTGTCCGCTGGTATATTCCGGAAAAGAGGGTGTCTGCAGGAGGGGCGACCATTCGGAGTCGAATCGTTCCCGGATCACCGTGACCGGCCTGACCATGTTGCTCCGATACTTTTCTTCCCAACAGGAGATGAACCCGTCAAAGATCGCAGCGGCCGTCACAGCATACGCGGTGGAGGTGCCCGCCTCATTCAACCCGGCCTGGCGCGCCAGGATCTCGGTGATGCCCATCCAGTGGCCGACAGGGGTCAGTTTCTTGGTCGCGATGGTCAGGTGTCCCACGTGTTTGGAAACAAAAGCATTGTCATCCCAGAAGCGAGCGATGCTATCCATCGACGGGGTCAGCGATTGGCTCACCGTCCAGACTTCCCGAAGTTCGGTGCCGTAGGTAGAGGATGCCAGGGTATCAAAAGGTGGTGGCGGAGCAGGCCTGCACTGGCCGGCGGAGTCCATCCGCAACGGTCGGATCAGCGGCCAGTGCGGCTCTGTCGCATCCGCATAGTCTGGCGGTGTCTGTTGCCATTTACCGCTTTCTCCGAAAACACTGAATCGTGGCATACTGCGGGTCTGACGGTAGTTATCAGCATCTGCCCGCTTCAAAATGCATTGCGCCACCTGCCGACCCCAATCCTCCGAGGCTTTAATCTGTTCCGGGGAGAGATGGTCGAATGTGGACCTGATGTCCGTTTCAAATGCCCGGAGACTGTCCTTGCTGAAAACGAGCCGGTCCGCTACGGTAAAGAAGGCAACGGTGGCGGATAACCGAAGATCTACCACTGTCGTATCCGGCGCCTCAGGTAAGGGTCCGAAGCCGTGTAGCCGGGCGATCAGGGCCGGCATATCCGGATGTGCCGGACGTAATGCCTCATGGAAGGCCAGGGTCGAATAGGCGTAGATGCGGGAGGATACCGGCGGACTGAGGATGTCATGCACGATCACGTCTGTCAGCCCCTGCATGAGCTCGTGCTGTAATTCCGAACCTTCCGGCAGTGGCCGCGTCCGACGTTGATCACAACCCAACATGACCAACAGGCAACAGGCCAGTAACCATTGACGGATGGCGGGAATCGTATTCATGGCAGTGGCAAAATTACGCGTCCCTTTGCATCAAATATCCTGGCTTCCTTCACGGCCGGGCCCATCAGCAGATACCTGGCTGACTGCGACAGAAAACCGCCATGAAGGCCGAATTCCTCCCGGCGCGTACGGCCATCCTTCAGTTTCAAACTGGCCGATGCGGCATTGGCTCTAACCGGGACGGCTTTTACGGTTGGGTTCCTGTTCCTGAACACCCTCAGGAATCCTGTGTTTTCTGCTGCCAGCAATACATGCTCGGCACCGATCCGCAGATCGACCAGTGCTTTGCCATCTCCCGGCACATGAAAGCCGGATGTGGCAGGTGAAAGGGTGGTGAAGTCCCCATCCGGCCCGCCTTTCAATACCAATCCCCTGAAGGCATCATATCTGCCCAGCACGGGAGCCATGGCATAGTCGTTGCCATTCAGCACCAGATCCGTCCAGCCGTCGCCGTCAAGGTCGCGGGCGAGGATTCCGTACACCGGGGCGAACTGTGCTTCCGGCGGCAGCGGATGGAAGTTGAAACGAAGCCCGCCCTTATTCTCGAACCATCCCGTCCTGAACTGACTGGCGGTCCATTTCTGTGCGATGGCCAGCGTATCCTCTGTCAGTACTACTCCAATGGTTGACCGGGCATATTTGTCATAGTTCGGGAATCGGGACTTCATGGGACTCATTTCCCGAATGAACTCGTCTCGGCCCACGATGGGGAACTCTGCCCGTTCCCCACCCCTTCGGCCGGGCAGGAAGGAACTGAAGACGGCATCGGGTCGATCGTTCCGGTCGAAATCATGGAACCAGGCATGCACGGGTTCCGATTTCGAAGGTCTCAGGTATCCGTTCATCCCGAAATTTCCGGCGACATAGTCCATGTCGCCATCGTTGTCAATATCGGACGCCGTGAGGCTGTTCCACCAGCCACTCAGTCCGTCCATATTTGTGCGGGTGATCTTCAGGCTTTTTCCATCATTGCGCAGCAATCTCACCGGTCCCCAGTCCTGGGCCAGCAACAGGTCGGCGTGGCCATCAAGGTCTGCATCCGACCATACGGCATCGCTTACCATGCCGATCATCTGCAGTTCAGGCGCGACCGCCTGCGTGATATCCGTGAATGCTATTTGCCCGTCCCGACTGTCGTTCCGGTACAGCATGCTGCTGGTGGCCGAAGGATAGGCGCCTGGCACGGTCCTTCCGGCGATAAAAAGATCAGTGTCACCATCGCCGTCGAAATCATGGGCGGCAACACATCCTTTGGCAATTCGGTTATTCGTGACCGTTAGTTGGACCTCCGTGAATGCTCCCTTCCCGTCATTCCGGTAAAAATGATCTGCATAGTGTTTCGACTGTGGCGGATTTTCCGCTCCTCCGGCGGCGATGTACATGTCGAGGTCCCCGTCGCTGTCCGCATCGAATAGGGAGATGCCGCCATCGTCCCAGGCCTGCGGATCCTTTTCATCATCCCTGAGTTTGCGGTGGCTGAACGTACCATCGGGTTGCTGGAAATGCAGGGTGGCGGCAAAGGGGGAGACACCGCCTGTGACCAGGTCGTCACGGCCGTCGCCGTTGAGGTCTCCGACAGCCAGGGAGGGACCGAATCGGGTGAGTTTTCGGGGGAGCAGTCGCTGGATGTTGAAGTCGATGAAGTCGATCTCGCGGAATGGGATATTCAGTCCGGTTTCGACACCGGCTTCGCTGAACCAGGCCTTGTCTTCGGCGACCTCATTGGTCTGAACCCCAACCGGGCCGGCCTCCCGGATATCCAGCGTGATCGTACGGTCAGCCGCCAGGTCTTTCATGCGCTGGATCCGGCCGTCGGGCCAGCGGATGATGAGGCTGTCGATCTTCTCCTGTTCGCCAAGGCCAACATGAATGATGTCTTCCACGGTGGACAGATAGCCCCGAAACGGGTTGTGTTCCGTGGACTGTCGCATGCCGGCATGGTGGATGTCGATCCGGGCGCCCCATCCCTGCAGGTTGCCGGGCGCGCCTTTGAGCCGGATGCGCAGGTGATGACCGGATTGATCCATCTGTGCGGTTCGGTTTTCCATGACGGTCGCCGGCATGTTGGTGTTGTTGATCACGACATCCAGGTCGCCGTCCCTGTCCAGATCGCCGGTGGCCATGCCTGCGGAGAAGGTCGGGGATTCCCATCCCCAGTCCCGGGAGACATCCGAAAAGGTCAGGTCGCCGTTGTTCCGGAAGGCATAGTTCGGGATCTTCACGACCGGTAATTTTTCCAGCACCTCGGCGAGTGGCACTTTTTGCAGGGCATCCTTTCGGTAGGCCATGAAGTCAAGGTCCGACATATCCCTGGGCAGTCCGTTGCTGACGAGCAGGTCCCGCCATCCGTCGTTGTCGGCATCCACCAACAGGGGTGCCCAGCTCCAGTCGGTATGGGCCACGCCGCTGTAATATGCAATGTCGCTGAAAAGCGGGATACCGGCACTGTCGGCCTTTCCGCGGTTGAGTTGCAGGGTGTTCCGGGGATATTGATGGATGTATCCGAAGCGGTCGGAGTTCTGGAAGGTCTGATAGGAGATATCGTTGTACATCATCTTCTGCCGGTAATTGTCTTCGGGCATCATGTCCATCTCGATGATGTCGGCCAGTCCGTCGTTGTTGATGTCGGCGATATCATTGCCCATCGCATTTCGGCTGGTATGCCGGAAGTAATCGGCTGCCCGGTCGGTGAAGGTGCCGTTGCGGTTGTTGATGTAGAGGATGTTGTTGGAGAGATAATCATTGCTGACATAGATGTCCTTCCACCCGTCCTGATCGATGTCTGCGATGGCGAGTCCGAGCCCGTGTCCTTCGATCAGGATGCCGGCTTGACGGGAGATATCCTGAAAGACGGGATGCCCGAGTGCTGAGTCGTACCGGTTCTCCAGCAGCTTATCGGTATTGGGCCAGGATCCATCCTTGCGGATCGGTCTGAATTCGTTGGGATAGGTACCGTCGAGGTCGTTGATGAGTAGGTACACGTCGAGGTCACCGTCGTTGTCATGGTCGAAGAATCCCGCCATCTGAGTGTTGGAGCTGTCGGCCAGTCCGTATTCCCCGGCCAGGTCCCTGAAGGTTGGGATGCCTGTCTTCGGGTCATTTCCCTGGTTGACGAAGAGCATGTTCCGGCGGGATGCCGCATCGGGCAATACGGCGGCACAGACGTGGATATCGAGCCTGCCGTCCTGGTTGATGTCCACGAGGGAGACGCCTTTGCTCCATCGCCCGAAACCGCCCACCCCTGATGCTTCCGTGATGTCTTCGAACTTCAGGTCACCGCGGTTGAGGTAGAGTCGGTTGCTGACGAGGTTGCCGCTGAAATATAGGTCAGGCAGCGAATCTCCGTTCAGGTCGCCGATGCCTACCCCGCCGCCGTTATAGAGGTATTCGTAGTTCAGGATGTTCAGGTCCGCCTTGTCGTCTATGCGGTTTTCGAAGGTGATGCCGGTTTCTGAGGGACTGAGTTCCCTGAAGCGGGTGCTCTCCGTCCGGCAGGATACCAGGCAGATGAACAGGAAAGGGAGCATCTTTCTCATGCCCTGAAAGTAGCCAATCCCCGCGAAAAATGGGCGGATCCCCTGTCTTGACGCGGGTTTTGTGGTTGGATGATTTTTTTAGAGCAAAAATTTTATTGAAAATCAATATCTTGCAAAGGTCTGTAAAAAAATAATGTGGTAAATCCTTGGTGGCAAGGGAATTAAACAAGTACCTTTGCGCTCCCTTGCCGGGAAGCATCCGGCGGGGCTCCTGCCGGGATGGCGGCGGGTGATTGAGAACCGGGGGTGTCCCCTTAAATCTTTTTATGAGTAAACTACATTTCACCACAAAGCATGCAAATGCAGCTTCCGTGCAACGCAAATGGTTCGTTGTGGACGGGACCAATCAAACTGTGGGCCGGATTTGCAGCAAGATTGCGCACGTGCTGCGCGGCAAGAACAAGGCCTACTATTCTCCCCACGTAGATTGCGGAGATTATGTGATCGTGATCAACTGCGAGAAGATGGTCTTCACAGGTAACAAGATGGATGAGAAGGAATACCAGACGGTATCCGGTTATCCCGGTGGCCAGAAGATCGCCATCGCGAAGGACGTCATGAAGCGTCGTCCGGAAGTGATCGTGGAGCACGCCGTAAAGGGCATGTTGCCCAAGAATCGCCTGGGTCGTCAGATGTACAAGAAACTCTTCGTGTATGTCGGTGCCGAGCATCCCCACAGCGCGCAACAGCCGGTTCCTTTCAAATTCTGATTCAAAAGATTCCAAAAAACAGATAGATGGAAAAGCAAAAAAATGCCGTCGGTCGTCGTAAGGAAGCCGTTACCCGGGTTTTCATGACGAAAGGTGAAGGCAACATCAAGGTGAATGACCTCGACTATAAGGCATACTTCCCGCAGGTGTACCTGCAGAACCAGGTAGAGATGCCGCTGAAGGCGATCGAAGCCACCGATAAGTTCGATGTCGTCATCAACGCCACCGGTGGTGGCAAGAAAGGCCAGGCAGAAGCCGCCAAGCTCGGGATCTCCCGCGTATTGATCGAGATCAATGCCGAATGGCGTCCGGTGCTGAAGGCAGCCGGTCTGCTTCGCCGCGATCCGAGGGGTGTCGAACGTAAGAAGTTCGGTAAGAAGAAGGCACGCCGCAGCTACCAGTTCAGCAAGCGCTAACACAAACTTTATTCATCTCATCATACAATCATCAAGATGGAAAGCAACACTTCATTACAACAGCAGTTATTGGAAGCGGGTGTGCATTTCGGTCACCTGCGTAAGAAGTGGAATCCGAAAATGCTGCCGTATATCTATGCGGAAAAGAAGGGCATACATATCATCGATCTGAACAAGACGGTAGACTGCCTGCAGGAAACCGCCGCCGCGCTGAAGAGCATCGCCAAGCAGGGTCGTAAGATCATGTTCGTCGGTACCAAGAAGCAGGCCAAGGAGATCGTGACCGAATGCGCCAAGCGCGTAGGCATGCCCTACGTGACCGAGCGCTGGCTGGGTGGCATGCTCACCAACTTCAATACGGTGCGCAAGAGTGTTAAGAAGATGCAGAGCATCGAAAAGATGCTGACGGACGGCAGCTTCGACAGCATCACCAAGAAAGAGCGCCTGCAACTTGCCCGTGACCGCGATAAAATGGAAAAGGTACTCGGTGGTATCGCTCAGCTGGGACGTGTACCCGCCGCGCTGTTCATCATCGACATCGGACATGAGCACATCGCCCTGGCAGAAGCCAAGCGTCTGGGCATCACCACCTTCGGGATGGTAGATACCAACTGCGATCCGAACAAGGTAGACTTCCCCGTTCCTTCCAACGACGACGCTACGAAGTCCATCGCCATCATCGCCAACTATATCACCGCCGCCATCGCAGAAGGTCTCGCAGAGCGTCAGGCCGAGCGTTCGGATGAAAGTGAAGAAGACGAGGACGGAGATGACAAGTCGCCCCGTTTTGCCCTCGAAGAGGACGAAGACCGGAGCGGTGCCCGCCGCGGAGCCGGTGCAGGAGCCGGTGCCAAGGCTCAACCCAAGCGCAGGGTCGCAGGACCCGGCGGTGGCGGACGCAGGCCGGCCCTCAAGAAGTAATCGGTGCGCGGGTCAGGCGTGACCCCCATCGAAAGTGACTACGCATACCATAACGATAAAAAATAGTTCCCGCTCCGGCGGGAACACTTTAAACGCTATGTCAACAATCACCGCTGCAGATATCAACAAACTGCGCCAAATGACCGGCGCCGGCATGATGGATTGCCGCAAGGCCCTCACCGAAACCAACGGCGATATGGAAGCCGCCGTCGACTGGCTGCGTAAGAAAGGCCAGAAAGTGGCCGCCCTCCGTGGCGACCGCGATGCCAAAGAAGGCGTTATTCTGGCCAGGACCACCGCTGACAACAAGACGGGCATCGCCCTCTGCATCAGCTGCGAAACCGACTTCGTCAGCAAGAACGCCGACTTCGTCGCCTTCGCTCAAACCATTCTGGATGCCGCCATCGGCGCCAACGTCAAGAGTGTGGATGAACTCAACCAGGTCGAGATCAGCGGCGTCAAAGTGGCCGACCTCGTAAACGACAAGCTGGCCAGCATCGGCGAAAAGATCGGTGTCACCAAATTCGAACGCATCGACGCAGAATTCGTGGCTTCCTATATCCACGGTGCCAACCGTATGGGTGTACTCGTTGGAATGAATGCTGCCCAGCCAGACGCAGGTAAGGATGTGGCCATGCAGATCGCTGCCATGAACCCTGTTGCCGTGGACGCTTCTTCCGTTCCTTCCGAAGTGGTAGAACGCGAGAGATCGATCGTGATCGAGCAGATCCAGAACGACCCCAAGATGGCAGGTAAGCCTCAGGAAATGATCAACAAGATCGCTGAAGGAAAGCTGAACGCCTTCTTCAAGGAAAGTACCCTCCTTGCCCAGGCCTTTGTAAAGGATGGCGGCCAGTCTGTAGGGGACTACCTCAAGTCTGTCGATAAGGACCTCAAGGTCCTGACCTTCAAACGCATTGCGCTCGGCTGATCAGGCAATACGCGAAAATAGATCGCTTGCAAGGCCGTCAGGTATCCCCTGACGGCCTTGTGCGTTCAAGTCGGCTTAAAAGGTCGAATTCTTCGTACCTTTGCAGCATGAAGCCAGTCTATAAACGTGTCCTGTTGAAGTTGTCAGGTGAATCACTCATGGGTCAGAACAGCTTCGGTCTGGACCCCACCGTTATAGGTCAGTATGCACAGGAAGTGAAAACCATCATCCAATCCGGTGTTGAAGTGGCCATCGTCATCGGCGGTGGTAATATCTACCGGGGCATGAACGAATCTGAGACGGGTATCGAACGCGCACACGGGGATTACATGGGCATGCTGGCCACTGTGATCAATGGCATGGCCATGCAGGCCATGCTGGAGAAACTGGGGGTGTACACCCGCCTGATGAGCGCCCTCAAAATGGAAGGCGTTGCCGAGGCTTATATCCGAAGGCGCGCGATCCGGCACCTGGAAAAAGGTCGCGTCGTGATCTTCGGCGCAGGCACAGGTAATCCATACTTCACGACCGATACCGCCGGTTCCCTTCGGGCCGTGGAGATCGGCGCAGACATTATCCTAAAGGGTACGCGTGTCAACGGGGTGTACACCGCCGATCCTGAAAAGGACCCCACCGCCACCAAATATGATACCATCAGCTACCGGGAATGCATTGACCGGAACCTGAAGATCATGGATATGACAGCCTTCACCCTTTGCCAGGAGAATAACCTGCCGATCATCGTCTTCGACATGAACGAGCCCGGTAATCTTCAGCGTGTGGTCATGGGCGAGAAAGTGGGTACGCTGGTGCACTAATTGCCCGCAGACCACCGTCCCATTGGCTGACTTCCCCTCAATTCATTTATCATGCAACAGGACGCATCCATTTCATCCATCCGGCGTGAGTACATGCGTGAAGCCCTCTCGGAATCAGATGTGGAGCTGAACCCGTTCCGTCAGTTCGACAGATGGTGGGCGGAAGCTTTGAAGGCGGATATCGACGAGGTCAATGCCATGACCCTCTGCACCCTGTCGTCAGCGGGTTTCCCGGGAAGCCGCATAGTCCTGCTGAAGGGATACGACGACAATGGTTTTGTCTGGTTCACAAACTATGAAAGCCGAAAAGGCCGGGAACTGGCAGCGCATCCCAAAGCCAGCCTGCTCTTCTTCTGGAAGGAACTGGAACGTCAGGTGCGGATCGAAGGCGTCTGTGAGCAGGTAAGTCCTGAGGAAAGCGACGCTTACTACAACTCCCGTCCGGAAGGCAGCCGGATCGGTGCCTGGGCATCTCCTCAGTCACAACCCATCGAATCCCGCGAGGTCCTTGACCGCAACCTTGCCGCCATTGCAGAACGATTCAGCGACCAGCCCATTTACAGACCGCCGCATTGGGGCGGATATCGCCTCAGACCTGTCATGATGGAATTCTGGCAAGGACGTCCAAGCCGTCTGCACGACCGCATCCGGTACGATGTGCGGGATGATGCCGGGTGGAAAATAACAAGGCTCGCACCCTGAGGTGGAGCCTTGGTCGATCAGTAACGATCAAATCGATCAGTTGGATGCGGGGGCAGCGGCCTTGGCAGCATTGCGCTTAGCTACGTGCGGACGCGCGGAACGGGATTTGCCGAAGGATCCTTTGAATATCTTTCCTTTCTTGGTTTTCTTATCACCTCTTCCCATGATGGTTATTTTTTTTGTTAGGATGCAAAAATAAAAAAAGCAAACCACTTTATGTGATTTGCTTCTGTGCGGGTGCTCAGGTCCCTTAGATTTTCTCAGAGAGTTCCTTTCCAGCCTTGAATTTAGCGATCTTCTTGGCCTTGATCTTGATCTCAGCGCCGGTCTGAGGGTTGCGACCTTTGCGGGCAGCACGCTTGGTAACAGAGAAGGTACCGAAGCCAACGAGGGTCACCTTGCCACCGCCTTTCAGCGTCTTGGTCACGGCTTGGATGAATGAATCCAGGGCAGCGTTTGCCTGTACTTTAGTGATTTCGGAATCTTCCGCGATCTTGGCGATCAAATCTGATTTGTTCATGGTAGAGTGATTTAATTGGGTGACTATTCGGACAAATTTAGAGGCTTTTTTCTATTGGCAAAATTTAATAAATCCACCGCATGTGAACGCTGTAATCCGCGCCAGTCAAAGATTCCAGCCGATATATAAAAAAACAATATACATAACATAACGTCCTCGAATCGCTGAAACCCTTGACAGTAAAGGGTTTCAGCAGGAAACTGTTGTAAAGGGATTGCGCGCGCATGCCATGACATAGCTCAAAACCCCTGATATCAAAGGGTTTTCAGCCAGTCGGTTTTCCACACTCAGTTGATAACTTCCATCAGGGTTCGGAAGGAAACTACCCCGTCCGACCATTTTTCCCTGACTTCCCGGCGCAATGCAGGGGCGTGTTTCGACAAATACAGATCGTAGGCATCCCGGCTGCTGCAGAAATACTGCACGGCATAGGTCATCCCTTCCGACTCGTCGGTGTCCCGAAGCCTCAGGATCCGGTGATGGGAGAAGAGCCCCGTGGCAATGACCCGCGGGATATGCTCTGTTCGCATCCAGTCAAGCCATTCGGTATGCATCTCGGGTGGAACGAGGCTGGTTACGTTGTAGATATACATGGTGTCTCTTTGAGCGGTTGACATGATTTGGGTCGACCTGCAGCCCACACGATAAAGATAGGCTCGATGTGTTAATTTTACATCATGAGGATCATCAGTTACAATGTCAACGGCATTCGTGCCGCCGTCAAAAAGGGGTTCATCGAATGGCTGGCAACAGATCCGGCCGATGTCATCTGCATCCAGGAGACCAAGGCGGAACGTGACAATGTCGATATCAGACCCTTTGAGGAATTGGGTTACCACGATTACTGGTTCAGTGCACGAAAGCGAGGATACAGTGGTGTCGCGGTCTTCACGCGGCAGAAGCCCGATCACGTCACCTATGGTCACGGATTCGGACAGAGTGATGAAGAGGGACGGGTCATTCAACTTGATTTTGGAGATACCCGTCTGATCAATGCCTATTTCCCTTCAGGCACGTCCGGCGACGAACGTCAGGGTTATAAATTTCAGTGGCTGGAAGAAATGAATGCATATCTCTCCGATATCAAAAAGGAGCGGAGCCGCCTGATCCTTTGCGGTGATTACAACATCGCCCATCGCGAGATCGATATCCATGATCCCAAGGGGAATAAGAACTCATCCGGTTTTCTGCCGGAGGAAAGGGCCTGGATGGACCGTTTTTTTGACAATGGCTGGAAGGATTCCCTGCGTCATTTTGATGATTCCCCCGGTCGGTTTACATGGTGGAGCCAGCGCTTTCCCTCGGTCAGACTGCAAAACAAGGGATGGCGCATCGATTACATCAATGTCACGGAATCCCTGTCTGACGGACTCAGATCCGCGGCCATCTACCCGGATGTCAAGCACAGCGATCACTGTCCGGTGTACCTGGAGCTGGATATCTGAGCGGTGACCAGGGCTATATTGAAGACATTACCTCACTCCAGCACCGGGCGCAGCCAGCGTTCCATCTCCTCCGGGTCCATACCCTTGCGCGACGTGTAATCTGTGAGTTGATCCTTGCCGATCTTACCCACGCCGAAATACTTCGCCTCCGGATGGGCGAAATACCATCCGCAGACAGAGGAGGCGGGATACATGGCCAGTGATTCGGTGAGGCCGATCCCAATGGCGTTGGTAGCATCCAGCAGGTCGAACAACTTGTATTTTTCCGTGTGATCCGGACAGGCGGGATATCCCGGCGCGGGTCTGATGCCACTGTATTTTTCGCGGATGAGTTCGTCGTTCGACAGCGACTCCTGCGCCGCATAACCCCAGTATTCTTTGCGGACCTGTTCGTGCATCCATTCCGCCAGGGCCTCGGCCAATCTGTCTGCCAGGGCTTGCAGCATGATCTTTCCGTAATCGTCGTGATCGGCTTCGAATGTCCGGATATGTTCTTCGATGCCGTTGATGGTGACGGCGAAGGCGCCCAGGTAGTCCTGTTTGGCCGATTCCGCGGGGGCGATGAAATCTGCCAGTGAGAGGTTTGGCTGCCCCGATGCTTTTTTCGCCTGTTGCCGGAGGAATTCCAGGGAGACGACATTTTCCGCACCGTCCTTTTCCGCCAGCAAGGTCACGGTATCTCCACCATGTCCGTTGGCCGGCCAGAAACCGATGACCGCACGGGCCTCCAGCCATTCTTCGGCAATGATCCTGGACAGCATGGCTTCTGCATCCCGGTGCAGTTTTGTGGCTTCCGCGCCAACGACCGCGTCCGTGAGGATGTCGGGGAAGTGTCCACCCAGTTCCCAGGCGATGAAGAAGGGCGACCAGTCGATGTACGGACGAAGGCTGGCCAGATCTACCCGGCGGAAACTTTTGGCACCGGTGAACCGGGGAGCCACGGGTTCATATGCATTCCAGTCTGGCTTGAATCGGTTGGAGACCGCTTCCGTGTAGGATATCGACTGCTTGACGGTTTTTCTGGCTTCGAAATCCTGGCGCAGTTGCGCGTATTCGCGACTGACGCCTGCGAGGAAATCACCGCGCTGATCGCGGTTGAGCAGATTCCCGGCGACGGACACACTGCGCGATGCGTCCAGGACGTGCACGACACCATGGTCGTATTCCCGGGCGATCTTCACGGCCGTGTGCATCCTTGAAGTGGTGGCGCCGCCGATCAGCAGGGGCTGTGTCATCCCCCGTCGTTTCATCTCCCGCGCCACGTGTACCATTTCATCCAGGGAGGGGGTGATGAGACCGCTGAGTCCGATGATGTCCGCGCCATGTTTCTGCGCTTCTTCCAGGATCCGGTCGGCCGGGACCATCACACCGAGGTCGATGATCTCATATCCATTGCAACCGAGCACCACTCCGACGATGTTCTTTCCGATGTCGTGTACATCCCCCTTGACGGTGGCCAGCAGGATGCGGCCTGCAGATGAGGCTTCCGCCTTTTCCAATTCGATGTAAGGGGTCAGGACGGCGACACTCTTCTTCATGACGCGTGCACTCTTGACGACCTGCGGCAGGAACATCTTTCCGGCACCGAACAGGTCGCCGACGAAGTTCATGCCATCCATCAGCGGCCCTTCGATCACATCCAGCGGACGCGGGTATTGCTGCCGGGCCTCTTCTGTATCTGCATCGATGTATTCGGTGATGCCGTTGACCAGCGCGTGTTTCAGGCGTTCCTGCACGGTCCCCTTGCGCCAGGATTCATCGCGTTCCTGCACCTTCCCTTTGGCCTTAACCAGTTCGGCGAGTGTGATGAGTTTTTCAGTGGCCTCGTTGTTGTCGTTGTTCCTGTTCAGGATCACATCTTCGCAGCGCGCGCGCAGTTCCGGTTCGATCTCGTCATAGACTACCAGCTGGCCGGCGTTGACGATGCCCATGTCCATTCCGGCGCGGATGGCGTGGAATAGGAAGACGGAGTGCATGGCTTCCCGCACATGGTCGTTGCCGCGGAAGGAGAAGGAGAGGTTGCTGACACCGCCGCTGATCTTCACGAGCGGATATCGTTGCTTGATGATGCGGGTGGCTTCGATGAAGTCCACCCCGTAGTTATTATGTTCTTCCAGTCCGGTGGCGACGGCAAAGATGTTCAGGTCGAAAATGATATCCTGAGGAGGGAAACCGGCTTTTTCTGTCAGGATCCGGTAGGCCCGGTCGGCGATCTCCACGCGGCGTTTCAGGTCATCGGCCTGCCCTTGCTCGTCGAAGGCCATCACGATGACGGCCGCACCATAACTGCGACAGATGACAGCCTGCTCCAGGAATTTTTCTTCCCCTTCCTTGAGCGAGATGGAGTTGACGATGCACTTGCCCTGCACGCATTTTAGGCCTGCTTCGATGATCGAGAACTTTGAGGAATCGATCATGATCGGAATGCGGGCGATGTCGGGCTCACTTTGCAACTGGTTGAGGAAGGTCACCATGGCCTTTTCTCCGTCGAGCAGGGCATCGTCCATGTTCACGTCCAGCACCTGGGCGCCGCTCTCCACCTGCTGTCGGGCGACCGTGAGGGCCTCTTCGTAGAGACCTTCCCGGATGAGTCGGGCAAATTTCTTGGAGCCGGTGACATTGGTACGTTCGCCTACATTCACAAAATTGGTTTCCGGACGGATGACCAGGGGTTCGAGGCCGGAGAGGCGGAGGTATGGTTTGATGACGCTGGGGGCAGACATGGTTTTGATTCGTTGGTGAGGAGGTGGTTCGCCTCAGATCAGTTCTTTTTCGATGATCGGCAGGGGCCTTGGTTGCAGGGTGCGTACATGTGCCGCGATGTGTCGGATATGGTCCGGGGTGGTGCCGCAGCAGCCCCCGACGATGTTCACGTATCCCTCTTTGGACCAGTCTTCAATGTGATGGGCCGTCTGTTCCGGTGTTTCGTCGTATTCGCCCATTGCGTTGGGCAAGCCGGCATTCGGATAGGCGGAGGTGTAGCAGGCGGCGATCTGAGAGAGCTCCTCGATGTGGGGGCGCATCTGATCGGCACCGAGGGCGCAGTTAAGGCCTATGCTCAAGGGGTTGGCATGTTGCACGGACGTGTAGAAGGCTTCCAGGGTCTGGCCACTGAGGGTCCGTCCGGAGGCATCTGTGATCGTACCGCTGATCATCAGGGGCAGTTCAGGCCGACCGCTTTCCCGGAAATATTTTTTCACGGCATATATCGCTGCCTTGGCATTGAGGGTATCGAAGATCGTTTCGATGAGGAGCAGGTCTGCGCCGGATTCCACGAGACCTTTGATCTGTTCGAGATAGGCGTCGGCCACTTCATCGAAGCTGATGGAACGAAACCCAGGATTGTTGACATCAGGGGAAAGCGACAGGGTCTTATTCATCGGGCCGATGGCGCCGGCGACGAAGGGACCGGCTCCTCCTGCTTTTTCCGGGTGCCGTTCGAGGTAGGTCTTCACGGCGGCCTTTGCACAGTTGACGGCGGCGACGTTGAGTTCCAAAGCCAGGTGACTCATGTCATAATCCGCCAGGGATACCGCCTGAGCGTTGAAGGTATTGGTTTCGATGATGTCTGCACCGGCCTCGAGATATTCCAGATGGATGGCCTCGATGATGTCCGGCCGCGTGATGCAGAGCAGGTCGTTATTGCCCTTGAGGTCTGAAGGCCAGTCGGCAAAACGCGCACCGCGGTAGTCGGCCTCCGACAGTCGGTATCGTTGGATCATGGTGCCCATGGCCCCGTCAATGACGAGGATGCGCTCCTGCAAGGCTTTTTGAATCGAATGCATGGTATCTGTTTGGTCTGTTGTGTGAAGTGGCCTGACCCGGGATAAGACACCAAACAGGGGATACACCGGAGGGTGTGACGCTGTTTATTAGTTCGATTCATCCCGGAAGGCATGGCGCAGGCCGAACAATAAACAAATCCGCCGGCGCATTTTGTGCAAAATTACCACAAAAACCCGACACGCAATAGTATCAGCGCATTACATAACGATCCACCGGCAATCTGTTCTGCAGACTGCGGGCAAGGGTCATTTCATCTGCGTATTCCAGTTCTCCGCCAAAAGCGACCCCCCTCGCGATGGTGGTGACGCGCACGGGCAGTCCTTCGATCTTCTTCTGGATATAGTAGATGGTGGTATCTCCCTGGATGGTGGGACTGAGGGCAAAGACGAGTTCCTCTGTCTGCTCCTCCCGGACGCGGGACACCAGTCCTTCGACCTGAAGCTGGTCGGGGCCGATGCCGTCGAGCGGAGAGATCACACCGCCGAGGACATGATAGGTTCCGGAGTATTGCTGGGTGCTTTCAATGGCGATGACGTCACGGATGGTCTCCACCACACAGATGATCGATCGGTTGCGGGCGGGATTGTTGCAGATGCTGCAGGTCTCTGCATCCGATACGTTGTGGCAGATGCGGCAGAACCTGATCTCGGAACGAACGCGGGAGATGGTATCGCCGAAGGCCTTTACCTCATCCGCATCCTGTTTGAGCAGGTGCAGCACCAGGCGCAATGCGGTTTTCCGGCCGATGCCGGGCAGTCGGCTGAAGGCGTTGACAGCAGATTCCAACAGTTCTGAGGAGCATTGCATGCGGCAAAATTACGCTAGTTGCCTGTGTCACCGAGGTCGATCTCGAATTCGTTGTCCCAGTTCGGCCGGATCGACAGTTTTTGTTTGCGACTGTTCACCCGTTCCGGCTGAAGTTTTTTCCAGTAATCGCCGGTATCCCATTTTCCGTTGCCATTCGTATCGTAGAGGATGCGGATGGAGTAATCGCCCGGCCTGAAGAGTTTGAAGGAATAGCGGGAAAGCCGCAATGGTTGTGCTTTTTCGAGTGTCTCTTCCTTATAGATCAATAAGACTGGCCGAAGGGTAGTATCCAGCCCTTTGACACGGACATTCAAGGCACCGTAGTCGCTTTCCTTCTTGGTTTCCAGTTTGAGAGTATCGGTGCGGGTGATGCTGTTACCCGCACTGTCGCGTGCGAAATCCTTTTGCAGGATGATCCTGTACTTTGTGCCGGGTATCCAGGTATGCGTGACCGTTAGTTTCCGGCCGGTGGTATCGGGTTTCAGCAATGGACTCGGCAGGGCATTGAATTTTTCATCGGTCAGCCGGAATTTGGCGCTGTCCCAGGCGGCGAGTTTGCTCTCGAAGGTCATGACCAGATCGCTGAGGATATCGAGTCGTTCTCCTTCGAGACTAAGGGAGAACTTCAGTCGTTTGTCATCCTTGTTTCTGGGGGCCGGCTGGCTGCTCCCGGCGGGTTTGCGGGCATCTTCAGATTCGACTTGAAAGGCGTAGAGGACGACCGGTTTTGGATCCTTGGTTGAAACAGCACTGTCCGCAAATCCGAAGAATTCAGAAGGCTGATCGTATTTCAATCCGCCGTCCGCGTCCTTGATCGCGAAGATCCGATAGGTGCCGGGTGCCAGGAACCGGAAATTGAAATCGCCTTTTGCATCGGTGCGGGTCATGTAGCGGGGCTTCGTTTTGGCGACGGCTGAGTCGTCCATATCCCGGTGCAGGATGACCTGCATCAGGCTGTCGGTTTTCCCCGTTTCGGCATAAATGACCCGTCCGCTCAGTGTGGCCGTATCGATCACGGCGCCGGTGGAAAACACGAATGCGTAACCTTTCACAGGGTTGTTCTCATTGATGTCCCGGATGGCGTCGCCGAAGTCGATGCTGTAGGTGGTATTGGGTTCCAGGGTATCCTTTATGCGGATGTTGACATTCTTGAGCCGGGCTTCGATCAGGGGTTTGACCTTCGGAACGGGTGAGAAGCTGACCTTTTCAAAGGGGTTCTCCACCTGTACATACTCGTCGAAGGTCAGGGTGATCCGATCCCCGGTGAAATTCCGGCTTGAGTCCACCGGAGTGGTGCGCTGGAGGATGGGGGGCAGTGAGTCGCGAGGACCGCCGGTCGGGGGCATAGGCTGGCCGCAGGAGAAGACCAGCAGGGAGAGGATGCCCGTCAGTAGACAGGCTGTGGAAGTGCGGATATGCATGCGTTTCAGGCTCATGACCGATGGGATTGCGAAGATAGCCAACAAATAAGGCGGTTCCGGAGTTTATGGTTGAAAAAGGAAGTCATGGGTGTACATATGTTGAAAAAGGTGCAGAACCTGCCGGTAAGTCTGGATGAAGCCTGGGATTTCTTCTCCCATCCGAAGAACCTGTCGGTCATGACACCGGAGTATCTGAACCTGAAGTTTACGAACCCGCTCTTTGGTGAGGAGATGTACGCGGGGCAGGTCATTACCTACAACGTGAAGCCTTTGCTGGGCATACCGATGTTCTGGATGACCGAGATCACACATGTGCAGCCGAAGAAATTCTTTGTAGATGAACAGCGTTTCGGGCCATACGCGTTATGGCACCACCAGCATCATTTCCGGGAGATCGAAGGCGGTGTGGAGATGACGGACCTCATTCATTACAAGGCGCCGCTGGGTCCCTTGGGTGATCTCGCTGTGGCACTGTTCATTCGCGGTCAGCTGGAAGATATCTTCAAGTTCCGCTTTGCGAAGGTGGAGGAGTTGTTCGGGGTTTGGAATGTCAACGCATAGAAATGAGAAAAGGAGGCACACAGAGATGAAATTGCTCAGTGTGCCTCCTTTTCTCTTTTCTTTGCGCTCGAACTCAACCCGGCATGCGGGCGATGTATTTTTCGATCTGTTTGATCTGATCGACGACCTGTTGAGCCGACGGCTTTTGTGCTTTCGCTTTCCGGAAGAAATCCTTTGCCGCGCGGAATTCGCGTTTCTGGATCATGATCTGGCACATCTGGAGGTAGGCCAGGGCGGCGCTTTCCTTATCGGGGATGCCAGCCTTGAGGGCTTGTCGGATGTAGGATTCACCCTGTTTCATGTCGCCTTTCTGCATGGCCATCATACCGAGCTGGAGTTTATTGGCTCCTTCGGTCTCTTTCATGGCGGAGCCCAGTGAGAGGCTCTTTTTCATATGCACTTCGGCGGAGTCGAAGTCCTGCTTCATCATGGCCATGTTGCCTTTCAGCGTATAGTACACGGAGCGGATGGGTTTGTACAGCAGGTCCGGGAACCAGATGGTGGCCAGCATCTTCTCTGCGCCTTCGATGTCACCGGATTCCAGGAATTCCTGTATCAGGCGCAGCGGCCCGATGAAGAAATGGGTGACGATGAGGATGACGGCGATGAGGTAGAGGACGAAGGAGGGCCAGAATCCGCTGGTGACATTGACCAGGATGGCGCCTGCGAGTGATACGATTCCGATCCAGAACTGGTATTTGATGAACAGGTTGAACAGCTTCATATGCCACGAAATTACGCAATATCGACGTCGTTTGAAAGGGGTGTCCGGGGATCCCGGATTAATCTTTCACCTCGCGTTTCCTGACGATCCAAAGGTCCTGGCCTCCGGCTGCATCGGCATCTGCGGCGCCATCGATATGATCGAGGATATCGAAGTATGCTGCCAACCACTGTTTCAGCCTCCCGGCGTCGTGGAGGGTAGTCATCATACGGTGTCCCGACCTGGGGTAGGTCTGGGTGATGCAGCCTGTGGCCTGAAGCCTGGTTTTTTCTGCATTTGACATCAGCCGGAGGAAGGCGTTTCCGTGGGTGGTGAACAGGAAGACACCGCCCTGCCTGAGCAGCCTGCAGATCTCCATCAGCCAGTCCTGTTGTCGGTCTGCCGGGATATGTGTCAGCACAGATACGCTGATCACCGCATGATATCCCTCGGACGGCAGAGCTGTCGGAGGATCAAGTGGGATCTTCACAAAGGTCACTCCTTTGATGTGTGCGCTATTCCATTCGATCATGCCGGGATGTATGTCCGCTCCGGTCACCCGGCCGATACCCGGCAGCTGCGGCAGATGGCGGGTGATGCGGGCCACACCGCACCCCCATTCGAGCAGATCGGCGTCATCCGTATGCAGCCATGGTCTGATCCGGTCGACCAGTTCACGGGCAGTGACGGCTCCGTCGAGGGCATAGTCGCGATAGCTCAATCGATAGGTCTCATGGAGATATTCGTCAGGGGGCAGGGGAAATCCATTGGCTGTCCTGAGGAAGGCGTGGTTCGCCCGGGCATAGCGGATCCGTTCAGCGAGGAAGTGCAGGCGATCCAGCAGGGGCAGGGCACCGAATTGGGCGAAGATCCTTTTGATGCGTCTTTTGAGCATGTGTGTGGACCTGAAAGTAGGAGAAATTCGGGGAGATTTCGTAATTTCAAATGTTCGAGAAGTAATAAAAGTTCAAGAATTTACCTGTCTGATGACAGGCATTTTTTCAAGTGTAGTTAATTTATAAATTTAGAAACCACCACAATCTCAAATAAAAATTTTAAGGTCGCCCAATAGCAGCCGATACAACAGGATTTCATAACAAAAGACCGATCCTTGCAAGGCACTTGCAGACCCATTGACAAATTTTTCCTGATGCTTCATCTTAATACAAGTGAATACTAAATATGAACTGCAAAATATCATTTCAGGAGTTGGCAAGTATTCAGAAGAAGATCTTATTAAAGCAGCAACCCACTTCCTTGGTAAAAGCAAGGGAGCAAGTGGCTCTTCTCAAAAATTTGAGTTCACAAAAGAACAAGAAGCAGAGAAGCTGATCGAATGGATCGATGCGAAGCGTCTGTGGTTCATGGAACATGATGAAGACAGATACATTGCACGTGGGGCAGAACAAAGAGTATATCTCCATAAAGATTAGCGATTTGTATATAAACTGAACGACTCAATCTTTTACAGATACTGGCTTGATTATTTTCACAGTCTTCAGATCCATAATTATTTTTTTCCGACTACAGCCTACCGGCTGATTGGATTCATACAGGAAGAGAACACACTGCATGCGGTCGTAAAGCAACCATTCATACAAATAACAGAAGTTACGGATATTGATTCGATCCGGGCGTTCCTTCTTGAAAATGGATTTCAGCTGAAGAAGAATAATGACTATTTCAACCCTGACCTTGGCTTGATACTGGAAGATTTACATGATGAAAATGTGCTGACGAATGCCGGTGTACTCTTTTTCATCGATACAGTATTTTACCTGGACAAATCCTTTTTCAGCGAATAAAAAAGCTAACAGACAATTGTTCAAATCCGATAAAGATTTTAAGCAGATCCTGTTGTTCAACATCCGGCATTGAAACGGCCAGGACCGGTTCAATTTACTATCTACAAGAAAAAGATAGATCTCACCCCTTCCCGGTTGTCAATTATAGCATAGAGGAGTAGCCATGCACGGTACCAGGATCTCTAAACTGACATACGATCCAAGGTGAAATGGTAGAACTCGATGTGATCCCGTCCCAACCGATGTTTTAAACAAAAAACTCTGGAAATATGGTTTGTAAATGGTTTCCAGCCCTTTAAAGATGAGGTGATGCATCTTTTGAGCATGCGTCCGGGCTTGAAATTGCGAGAAATTCGGGGAGATTTCGTAACTTTGAAACCTTGTAAGAAGAGATAGTTCGGTCCCGTAGTTCAATGGATAGAATAGAAGTTTCCTAAACTTTAGATACAGGTTCGATTCCTGTCGGGACTACAGTATAATTTTAAAAAGAATAATGGTTTTTTTAAACCAAAAACTAACCGTTATCGGTAAGCAACCTAAGCAGTTTAGCATTTAGGAAAAAATTATCCCTCCCTACTTTATGCTTAGTTAAGAACCCTGCTTTCACTAATGTATCTAAATACCGTATCGCGGTACTGCGGCTGATTTGCAAATCGTTTTGTAAAAACTCAATTTTTGTATAAGGGTATTTAAATAAGTTATTCAACAGATCCTGGCTGTATATTTTGGAGTGATTGTTGCGTATCTGTTGCTTATAATGCTGCATGAGTTCTTTAATGGAAGTAATTAATGTAACTGATGCAGCTGCAGTTTTTTCTATTCCATCCAGCATAAACAATATCCATTCTTCCCACCTGCCATCATCTATTACTTTCTGTAATAGGCGATAATAATTTGATTTATGTTTTATAACATACTGACTAAGGTATAATACTGGTAAATGAAGAAGATCTTTTTGTACTAAGTATAAAATATTTATGATCCGTCCCGTCCTTCCATTACCATCATAAAAAGGATGTATGCTTTCAAATTGATGATGAATGATTGCCATTTTCACCAAGGGATCCAGCTCCATCATCGAATCATCATTAATAAACATTTCTAAATTATTCATTAATGATATGATGGTATCAAAATCTTGTGGAGGTGTATATACTACCTCTCCTGTTTTATCATTCATCAGTTTTGTGCCAGGGAGTTTGCGAAAACCTGCCCGGTTTTGTTCTACCACTTCCTGTATTTGTAAAATATGATTGATTGTCAGCAGATGGTGTTGCTTGACAAGTTGAAAGCCTTTTTTTTTAGTGCAGCTGCATATTGGTGTACTTCTTTGGCAGCAGGACTGGCAAAAATGTTACTGAATAAATTACTTTGATATACTTCATCAAATGTGCTGATAATATTTTCAATGACAGAGCTTTCCCTTGCTTCCCTAAGTGTAAGCGTTTCGAGTAAACTAGATTGATTGGGGATACTGGTAATAATACCTTTCAGTTCTGCTAATGCCCGACGAGCTTGAGTCAGTTTTTTTATAACGGCCTTGGTTTCCAAATCCTGTTGGACAGGTAATGGCAAAAGGGGCATATTTTAAGTTGTTTAAGTCAGATATAATTCAAAAAAGCAAAATTATGACTCATATTGTTGAGATATGATTCAAAAAAGCCAATTATTAACTTATATTATTGAGATATAAGTCAAAATGGAGAACTTAAATCAAGATTACTACTTGGCCGCCCTTTTGAATGATAATCGATAATAGCGCTAAGATCAAGTTGAATTAGATTCGAAATGATTCCTGTCGGGACTACTTTAAGTAAAATTATGTCAGGTTCCCTGCTTGCGGGGACTTGAAATCCCCAGCAATTTTGCCAGGGATTTTTTTATGATCATTACGATTTGAATATCCTTTTCATCAACACCCACTTTTCTCCCTCCTTGGCCCAGGGAAGTGGTAATTGGAATTTCCACATCAATTGCTCCCATTCAGCGATCTTCGGATTGGTCGCATCGAACAATGCCTTCTTCTCAAAGGTGAATGCATCATCTGTTTCCAGGATCATGAACATCCGGTTGCCTGTCCGAAAGATCTCAATGTTGAGGATGCCCGCATCAATATCATGTTGGGTCACTTCAGGCCAGGCACTCCCTATTGCATGGTATTGTTCATATTCCTTGATCAATTCAGGATCATCTACAAGGTCGAGGGCCAGACAGAAACGTTGCATGCTAGTATTTTATAAGATGGATTAATTGAAGTACTGACGGAAGGAACGAATTGTCTGTGCAGCCGCTTGTTCGGGATCAGGCCAGGGGAATGCTTCCGCGGATACAAAACCATTGTATCCGGATCCGATCAATGCATCTGCGATCCCTTTCATTTGGGTATGCCCGAAACCCATGGGTTTTCGGTTGCTGTCGGCAAAATGCACATGACCTATGAATGGTGCGTTTTTCTGAATACTTTCATTTAGATCTGCTTCTTCTATATTCATATGAAACAGATCTGCGAGCAATTGTATTTGCTTAAAGTTGTTTTTTTCAATGAAGGAAACTCCATCCTCCAGGGTATTGATGAGGTTGGTTTCATATCGATTCAGTGGTTCATAGATGAGCTTGACGCCCAGGGATCTGGCATGTTGATCGAGGGTATGCATTCCTTCTGCCAACAGTTCCAGACTATGAATGTGTGTATTCCCAGGAGTTGAATTTCCCTGCATCGATCCGATGATAGCGGGGGCGCCAAAGCCTGCCCCGAATTCCATCATTTCCTTGATGAATCCAACGGCCTTCATTCTGACTTCACGGTCCTGATCCGTTAGGGTCAGGCCGTGGATGACCTTTCCTGCACCTGAACCCACCGCAGCTAGTTGCAGGTTGTATCGCTCAAGTAATTTCTTGAGCGTATCCGGATCAACGGCATGGCCAGATGCCGTGAACAGTTCAATCCCATCAAATCCCAGTGCAGCGGCCCTTGACATGCTGTGTTCCAGATCTTCCCAGAAGATCCAAGGTCCGGCTTTGATCTGGGGGACGAGGGCAATGGTTACGGCAGATCTAATCATGTGCCAATGGATTCAGGTCAACCATAATTTTGATGATCCCTGTTGGATCCGCAGCCCAGTCGGCAAGTGCTTCTCCTGCGCCATCAATGGGAACGGTTTTGCTGACCACTTCATCTATCGGGAAATTTCCAGCTTCAAGGTATTTAATAACCTGCGGAAATTCATCGGTGCAATTGCGCGATCCCAGGATTTCGATCTCTTTTCTCACGAACGATCCTGTATTGAACTCCACCGGTGATTTTGCATATCCAATACAGACCACCCTTCCCGTGTAAGCCACTTCTTCCACGGCTGTTCGATAGGTGAACGGACTCCCCACTGCTTCTATGATCACATCCGGACCATCTCCGTTGGTGATGTGCATCAGTGCATCATGCAGATTGGTCAGGTTGGGTTGGATGACATGTGAAGCGCCAATTTTTTGAGCGATCTCCAGTTTTGTTTCATCCAGATCGATCGCAATGGTCGTGGCTCCGCGATGAACCGCAGAAGCTAAAGCACCAAGGCCAACCATGCCCAATCCGATAACGGCCACCGTATCCTGTGGGGTAACCCTTCCCCTGGCAGCTGCGTGGAAGCCAACGGTCAGTGGCTCAACCAATGCCAGTGCCTTCAGGGAAAGGGTTGCAGACACAAACACATCTTTCCAATGGATGGCAATATACTCTGTCATGGCGCCAGGCCGCCTGACGCCCATGGTTTTGTTGTCCTGACAGGCATTCCTGCGTCCCTTTCTGCAAGAGATGCAGGTACCACAGTTCTGGTATGGATAGATGGTAGCCTGCATGCCCTGTTGAAGGGTATCCGGTACATCGGAACCCTTCTCTACGATGGTTCCACCTACTTCATGCCCCAGAATATTTGGATATTCCTGGAGTTCAAACAGGCCTTTGAATCCGTTGAGGTCTCCTCCGCAAAAGCCAACCATCCCGATCTTCAGCAACACTTCTTCTGGTCCGGGTCGGGGTATCTCGATCTCCCGGACGGCCGTTTCTCCAATGGCCGTCAAATACAGTGCTTTCATCCTATTGATCTTTTCCGGATAGATTGTTTTCGGGCATGCCTTCAAACCACATGTTGTTCTTGACAGGCGCCACCAGTTGTTCGATCTCTTCCAGCAGTCCCTCAGGGATCGAAAAGTCAAGCACGCCCGTATTCTTTTTCACATTGGCTACGTCGCACATGCCTATGATGGTGCTTGAAATGAATGGGTGATCAATGGCATAGCGAATGGCCACATCACTGAGCTCAACGCCATATTGGTTGCAACAGGCAAGCAGTGGCGCCTGCATTGCTTTCAACTCGGCGGGTGCATTGTGCCATGAGGGGATGGATGCATCTGACAGGATGCGTTGAAGCAGGGGTGCGGCATTCATCAATCCCATATCTTTTTCCTGACAGAGCCCCACGAGTGCCGGGTTGATCTCATCCTGCAGCAGGTTATAGTGTGCCCAGGATAGTACGGTGTCCACATCCACTTCCCTGGCAATATCAGCCAGATAGTAAACGGGCAATCCTGTAATGCCCACATAGCGCGCTTTTCCGGATTCCTTAATTTTTAACAGCGCGGGTATAGCCTCGTTCAGCACCTGTTCTCTGGTACCAAATTCGATGTCATGCAGTTGCATCAGATCGACATAGTCTGTTTTCAGTCGCTTCAGCGATTCGTCTGCACTGTCCAGGATCCGCTGGTAGCTGAAGTCGAAATCCCTCAATCCATATCGTCCACATTTTGTAGCCAGCAGGACGTCTTTTCGCTTGCCTTTGAGGGCTTCGCCCAATCTTGTTTCAGCCAGCGTGAGGCCATAGAACGGGGCCACATCAAAAAAATTGATGCCCAGGTCGATGGCGCAATGTACGGACCGGATGCCTTCGGCAGGGTCGCAGTCGTCGAATACATTTCCCAAAGGAGAAGCCCCAAATCCAATGGCAGAGACGTTCAATCCTGTTTTTCCGAGCCTTCTGTATATCATCAGTGTCGTAGGTTTTCAATCTTCAAAGTAAAAAGCATTTCGCAAAATGCAACCTTGAAAAATGGTAAGATAATATTGCCATGGGCGTAATTCAATATTTATTTCCTTGTCAATTCCCATACTTATGTATTTCTTTTAACTTAAAACTTTTTTCTATAGACCACTACCATGCTTTTGGTTGTCCAATTCAGATGAATACCTAAAACTATTTATAATACGAAGACAAAAATTTTCTAAAACGTTTACCCGATAGAAAACCTTTGAAACACCCTTACAGTCCTGTTCTTAAATCTTTAACTTCATCTGAGGGTGAGCTAAAGAACCCGTGAACAACCATGCAACGCAGACAATTCATCGGCCGCCTGGGCAATACAACGCTGGCCCTCATCGCTGCCCGTTTTCCCCTGAGTGCACACCCGCTGGCAGGCGCGGCCTCCAATGAATTCCTCTTTGTAGAGGCGGAACAGTTCGCCTCACATGGTGGCTGGGAACTTGACCAGCAGTCGATGGAACAGATGGGATCTCCTTATCTGCTGGCGCATGGACTCGGCATCCCGGTCGCAGATGCCACGACCAGCGTGACCTTTCCCTCGGCAGGTACTTACCGCGTATGGGTCAGGACCCGCGACTGGGTTGCACCCTGGAAGGCACCGGGCGCACCCGGTAAATTTCAGCTCCTGATCGATGGAAAGGCGGTCAAAGAAACCTTTGGAACGAAAAGCGCTACCTGGCACTGGCATGATGGCGGCATGGTCAAAGTCGGAAAGAAGGCAACACTGGCCCTTCATGACCTCACCGGTTTCGAAGGCCGTTGCGAAGCCATACTCTTCTGCAAGGACCCGAAATTTGAACCGACCAACGACATCGAACAACTCACGAAATTCAGACGCAAGCTGCTCGGACTTCCCGATCAGCCCGACGATGGCGGTTCATTCGACCTGATCGTAGCGGGTGGTGGACTGGCCGGCACCTCTGCCGCCATCTCCGCTGCCCGGAACGGGGTAAAAGTGGCACTGGTGCAGGACAGGCCGGTGCTCGGTGGCAACGGCAGTTCCGAAGTACGTGTATGGCCCGAAGGTCACACCAACAAATCACTGTATCCGCACATCGGAGATATCGTCAATGAGATCCTGCCTCCGATCGTCAAGAAAGCCGGACAGGTATTCAACGGTGTATCCAAAGAATATTACGATGATGCCTTGAAACTTCGCATCGTCAGGGCAGAGCCCAACATCACGCTGCTGCTCAATCAGCGGGTGATCAGCGTGGAAACCGAGGGAGATATGATCCGTTCGATCGTCATCCAGAGCACCCTCACATCCCGGCGCACACGGCTGAAGGCAAAACTGTTTTCCGATTGCACCGGCGATGCCACCGTTGGCTTCAAGGCCGGCGCCGATCACGAATACAAGGTCGAGCAGTTGATGGGCAGTACAAATCTGTTCAATGTACTGGACGCTACGAATAAGGAAGATGTGCTTGCCTGCGAATGCAAGGACAAGAGTGCCCTCGCCATGAAATGTGAGCAGGGTGAATTCGAGCAGCCTTTTCCGCGATGCCCGTGGGCCCTGGATCTGAAAGATAAACCCTTCCCCGGCAGAAAAGGTGTGAAGACCTTCGGCAAAGAGGGACTGGCATCCTTCGCGAACATGTGGTACTGGGAAAGCGGCTTCAATCAGGACCAGGTCAATGCGATCGAACTGATCCGCGACCACAACCTTCGTGCCATGTATGGTGCCTGGGATGTCCTCAAAAATGTCGATGGTATGTATCCCACGCACCGGCTGGGATGGGTGGCCTTCATCGCCGGCAAGCGTGAATCAAGGCGGCTGATGGGCGATGTGGTACTGGATGCTGAAGATTTCAAACAGCAGCGTAAATATGAGGATGGAGCCTTCCCTTGTTCATGGCATGTTGACCTGCATACTCCAAAGAATGAGTTCAAGGAAGGGTTTGAGAATATGGAATTCGTATCCGATTACACCCGCGGAAAAGAATATCAATACGGTGGTGAATACTGGGCGCCATACCGAACGCTGTACAGCCGGAACATCAAAAACCTGTTCATGGCCGGGCGTTGCATTAGTGTCACCAAGACCGGACTCGGTCCGGTGCGCGTGATGAAGACCTGCGGGATGATGGGCGAGGTTGTCGGAAAGGCTGCTGCCGTCTGCATTCAGCAGAACGTCTATCCCAGGGATGTTTACGCCCGTCATCTGCCGAAACTGCAGGCGTTACTCTCCAAGCCCGGCTCATCCAGGGTGTGAGAATGTCTGACAACTATCCGCCATAACGCTCCTTCAGCCTGCGGATGAAGGCCAGCCGAAGGTCCAGTGGTTTTCCGGGTTCGTCCTCGACCGGCTTGACGGAGGAGATATCGGGATGTTTATCGGTCAGGTATTCGAGCCTGAGTTCCTTTCCGGAGAGCAGGAATTCAACCGTACGAATACGGTAGTTCCGGTCGGTTTCCAATGGACGCCCTCCAATGAAGACCTTATCGGAGGCGACGCGGAGACGATCGTCCATCTGAAGATATCCACCCAGCCCCTTGCGACTGTCGTTCGCCAACAGGATCTTTTCCAGCAGTGCGCCTTTCATGGTCACTTCCACGATCTTATTTCCGAAGGGCATGATCCGGATCACATCCAGTTCAGTGATCCCGCCAGTGACATCATCGTCTATGCGGATGGCACCCGAATTGATAAAAGCAGCATCCGCTTGACCCTTCAGGTCCAGTGATGCAGTGATCATACCTCCCAGGTTATTTTGTCCGTATCTGATAGAGGCTTCCATTCCACGCAGGGTATCCGTCACGGTGCAAACCCTGCGCTCCGGCTCCAGTCCCTGCTTTCGGAAAGCTTCATATACTGCCTGTTCCCATGTGTTGACGCGCGCTGCGATTATCTCTTTCGGAGGGATGCTTTCATCCATTTTCACCAGTTCGCTTCGAATACTGATCCCTTTCCCTTTGTCTTTCCAAATAAGATGCCGGTACACCGTTTTTCCATTGGCATCAGCCTTTGCCACATGACCTGCGCCAGCGGAGAGATACATGTGCTCATGCTCGTGCCCCCCCATGATAAGTTTGATGCGTGGATAACGGCGCAAAAGTTCCATGTCCTCCGCAGCGGAGAGATGCGTCAGGCCTATTTCAAGCGTTCGGCGGCGTGCCTTTTGTTGCAGGAAAGTCTGAAGGGCCGTGTCGTAAGATGTGAATCGGGTATAGGGCGGCGTGTTGGATGGCAACGTCACGGAAAAGATCCGGATGCCGAAGCGGTTCCGCGGCGATCGTATATCGATAGAAGTCGGAAAAGATTCCACACGTCCATCTACATGTCGCTCAAAGGCACGCCCATCGCTGCGAAAGACATTCCCGCTGAACCAGGTGAAGCGGGATTCATCGATCCGCTTTTGCAGGGCCGCCTCTCCAATATCAAACTCATGGTTTCCGAAGGTCACATAATCAACACCGATCGCGTTCAGTCCATCGATCATCTGCCGGCCACTCAACCTTTCGCCGGACACCGTGGCGGTGCCCATCACAGAAGGGCTCAGGAAGTCGCCGGCCACGAAGACTTGGGTGGGATACTTCTTCTCGCATTCATCAATGAATTGGGCGATGCGGGCGATCCCTCCGACACGTCCGTTCTGCAATGGTGCGATCTCATAGATGTCATTGATCTGGACCAGACAGAGCGTATCGCGCTTTCGCCTCTTCTCCTGGGCCGAACAGAATGATCCCAGAGCGATGAACAGTATCAAACTTATCAAACGTAGGGTATGCATGCACGTTAGTTTTGGAAGTTTTTTTAGATGCTGAGGGAGATCACTGCCCCAGCGAGCAGAAAACCTATGATCATCCAGGTCTTGCCGTCGATCTGGCGCTGGTCAACCGTGATGTCCAGACAAGATATCTTCGGGTCAGCAGGATCGTAGTACACCGGACATTCGTCGCCAGTTTTGAACCGTTCACAAAAGGCCTCAGCCTTCTCCTTCGAATAGCATACCGGTTCTTCAAGGAGGGAGTACCGCTGCCCTGTAAATGCCTGTCCCGCGATCTGAAAACTGTAACGGATCCTCGGATGCCATGTCACGGAACGGTCACGCCTGCCCATGTCATCCTCATCTTCCCGGACATCTTCCCGGATCTCAATGGCATCTATCCGGCCGGTGATGATTGGAAATGTACTTGCACGGGTAGCCTGCGCAAATTGTTTTTTTCTCTTTATCCAGGCAAATATGGCCCCTGCCACGAACAGGAGGGATATCAGCAGATTTTCATTCATGAGACTTCCTTTGGATCTTGTCCGGAGTTTCGGTTGAGAGTTGTGAGTGGTCTGAGCATGAATATAAAAAAATAATTTAATTTAATCCTGTCCCATCCTGATCGCGGATCCTGATCTTGCTGCATACTTCCATGAAATGTTCAGATCCTGTTTTTTCGAGGATGCGCTTGCGATGGGTGTAGAGGGTGTGAATGCTGATCGACAGGGAAGCCGCGATCCTGTCCGTTTTAATGCCAGCACAGATCATCTCTGCCACTCTTCGTTCCTGCGGGGTCAGTCCCCAGTCGTAGGAAGCTTCGTTGAGCGGGACCGAGGCCGGCAATTCAAGATAGTCGATCCCGCCACGGACCAGTCGCCTCAGGCCTTCCAGGAGATCGTGCCCGTCGATATCCTTCGATACGAAGCCATTGGCTCCATAGACCTTCGCAGCCGACCGGATCTGTCTGTCCCGGTTCATTGTCAGCAACACGATCTTTCCCGCATATTCGTGGGTCCTCAACTGCTTGAGTAATTCGATCCCATTGTCCTTGTTCAGGTGGTAGTCCATCAACACCACGGTGGGCCTGAAATGCAGGATGTCCGCGATCGTTCTTCGGTCGCCCGTTGAGCTGCCGCGCCAGGTGAATCTTTCCTGCAGGGATACGAATACCTGGAATGACTGGGTGAATATTCGGTGGTCGTCCACCAGGAAGATGGAGATCGATTCATTCATGTCGTATGGGTATTATGATGGAGAATGACCAGCTGCCGTTTTCATGTCTGTCCATGCTGCTGCTGCCCTGCAGGTATGCCACGCGGTTGTCGATGTTGGACAGTCCACGTCCGTTCCTTTCCAGCGTCAGATCGAATCCGGGGCCATCATCCCTGTAGGTGATCATGAGCCTTTCATTTACTTTCATATGGAGCAGGATGCGGGATGCATTCGCATGTTTGAGTGTATTGGTCATCAGTTCCGTGATGATGCGGAACAACTGGATACGCTGGAATTCGTCCGGGATATCTTCAGACAGTTCATATTTCAATTCCAGTTCCACGTTGCGATGGCCAAACAATTGATGGAACTTATCCCGTATGGATTGTTCGAAATCCTTGCCTGTTGCGCGATGCAGCACCATTTCATCCACTACGGAGTACTGCTTTTCGATGCCCTCGTTGCATATATGCATCAATTGGTCGAGGTCCTCAGGGCTGGAGGACTGTCCGGCCCCCAACGCGAGTATCCTGTATTTCATGGCGGCGAACAGACTGCCGATCTCATCATGGATGTTCCGGGCGATCCTGCGTTTCTCCTGTTCTTCCGTTTCGATGAGTTTGTTGCTCAAAATTCGATCCTGCTCCCTCGTGATCTGAAGTACGCGTTCCGCTTCCGCCTCTTTTTGTTTTTTATCCATCGTGAACAGATGTAATGCCATACAGGTGATCTGAAAGAAAAAGAACACCATGATCTCCATGTGATGAAAGGCACTAAATTCAAATGGCCGAAGGCCAAGTTCATACAACCCAAGTTGAAAGATGAACAGTGAGTAGGTCACAATGGCCAGGATCTCAAATCGTTCCGCTTTATATTGCCGCAGTTTCAGCAGGAGAGAGAATGCTATATAGCCGAACAGTCCTGTCAACGCAACAGCGTTCACATACATCGACAAAGGCTTCAGCGAAGGAGGGAAAAAGCCCGTTGCCGCCATCGCACTTGTAGAGATCTTGATCACAATGATCCCTGCGAGTACATACATCGCTTTTCTTACACCCAGGAGAATTCGGCTTCCCGGGTTCTGATACAGATAACTTCCAAAGAAGGCCATGGTGATCGATGAAAAAAAACCCCGGCTGCTGTTATGCCATGACGGATCATCGGGCCAAAGGAATTGAAAGAGCAGCCCTGTATCGTTGAGGAACCAGCCCAGGGAGGTGATCACGTAGGCATTAAAAAACAGAAACTTTAACTGCTGCTTGAAATACAACAGCACCATCCCGATCATCCCTATCAGCAGATAACAGCCGGTGATGAAACCGGTGAGCAGATCATCCGTCCGTACATAACGATCCCAGTCCGGCTGGTCGAGCATGCGGATCGTGTACGACAGATTCTCTCCTTTTTTTTCGAGGACCAATCGTATCGTATCCCATCCTGCATATCCCCTGATCGGGAAGGCGAACATTCGGAACGGTAAGGGACGCATGGAAAATGGGAGGGAATCTCCCGAATTGAATTGGCTTCCCTCGCGGAGACGATCGAGTCCGATGTGATTGATGTGCGGGTTCTCCACCAGCAGATAGCGGATGCGGGCGGAAGGAGCCAAAGGCAGTAAGAGTGTATCCGCAGTGCGACGGATCCCGTGATTGAGGTGGAATGGTTCCAGGACCCAGTCATCCTCGAGCGTGATGATCGATTGCGCAGCAAGCCCGATCGACAGGATCAGACCCGCCAGCAGGCCGCAAAAGGCCTTGATGTGTCCGCATATGACCCGATGTGAAGCCTTGTCGCGCATATCCATTCAAATCTAAATGACTGCACGCGCATCCCCATGAATATACCAAAACTTAGGTATCATCCATTCATCCATCCATCCTCAACTCAAGCATCGCCTGCATGAACGATGGCTTACATCCTGAATGCATCGACGGACGGGATGATTTCCTGGGGATCCGGTTGTCTCACATCGAACCTTGATCATTGGCCATGCTCGGGACGACCCGGGCCGAACTGTCGATGAGATCCGGCAAGACCAGGACTGCATGACCTTTCCGATCGTTAAGGGGCAGGTATTGCCGGATGACGGACCGGCCAATGGGACGGAGCTGCTGTTTAACAGTCACCACCAGACCAGGTTTTGTCCTTCGTGAAATTCGTTCGGTCGTTGAACTTTTGAGATGCTTGTTTGTTTTCAAGGCCTGCCGGCATCCCTGCCGGCAAGCCCTATCTTTGCGCAAAAAACCAAGCATCATATGTCACACGATCCACATCAGAGCAGTGCATCCCATCACGGGAGCGGAGAGGCGAAGTGCCCGTTTACGGGAGCCACGACGAAGAAGAGTGCCGGCGGCGGAACAGGTAACCGTGACTGGTGGCCGAATCAGTTGAAACTGAACATCCTGCGTCAGCATTCCACCCTGTCCAATCCGATGGACAAGGATTTCAACTATGCCGAGGCGTTCCAGTCACTCGACCTGGCCGAAGTGAAGCAGGACATCGTAAAGGCCCTGACGACTTCTCAGGACTGGTGGCCGGCAGATTACGGTCACTACGGACCTTTCATCATCCGGATGGCCTGGCACAGTGCGGGTACTTACCGCATTGCCGACGGACGTGGCGGCGGTGGCACCGGCAGCCAGCGTTTCGCTCCGCTGAACAGCTGGCCCGACAATACCAACCTCGACAAGGCCCGCCTCCTGCTGTGGCCGGTCAAGCAGAAATATGGCAAGAAACTCTCCTGGGCGGATCTGATGATCCTGGCAGGCAACTGTGCCCTGGAATCCATGGGCTTCAAGACCTTCGGCTTCGGCGGTGGTCGCGAAGACATCTGGGAACCCGAGGAAGATATCTACTGGGGTAATGAGACCGAGTGGCTGGGCGATAAGCGTTACAGCGGCGACCGTGACCTCGAGAACCCGCTCGCAGCGGTTCAAATGGGCCTGATCTACGTTAACCCTGAAGGACCCAACGGCAATCCTGATCCCATGGCTGCTGCCCGCGATATCCGGGAAACCTTCGGCCGCATGGCGATGAACGACGAAGAAACCGTGGCACTGATCGCCGGCGGACACACTTTCGGAAAGACGCACGGCGCCGCAGATCCTTCCAAATATGTTGGTCGCGAACCGGCTGCTGCCCCCATCGAGGAGCAGAGCATGGGATGGAACAACACCTTCGGCACGGGTAACGCCCAGTACACCATCACCAGTGGTCTGGAGGGTGCATGGACCACCACCCCTACCCAGTGGAGCAATAACTACTTCGAGAACCTCTTTGGCTACGAGTGGGAACTCACCAAGAGCCCCGCAGGCGCACACCAGTGGAAGCCCAAGAACGGCGGCGGCGCCGGCACGGTACCCGATGCTCACGTGGCAGGCATGACGCATGCCCCGACCATGCTCACGACGGATATCGCCCTGCGTGTGGACCCCGCTTACGAGAAGGTTTCCCGCAAGTTCTACGAAAATCCGGATCAATTCGCCGATGCCTTCGCGCGTGCCTGGTTCAAACTCACGCACCGCGACATGGGTCCCCGTGCCCGCTACCTCGGCCCTGAAGTACCCGCCGAAGTGCTGATCTGGCAGGATCCCATCCCCGCCGTTGATCATCCATTGGTAGATGCCGATGACATTGCCAAATTGAAGGCAGACATCCTGGCTTCAGGTCTCAGCGTTGCACAGCTCGTGTCCACGGCATGGGCTTCTGCTTCCACCTTCCGCGGGTCTGACAAGCGCGGTGGTGCCAACGGTGCCCGCATCCGCCTCGCTCCTCAGAAATACTGGGAAGCCAACAACCCCGCACAACTCTCCAAGGTACTGGATACCCTGGAAGCCATCCAGCATGCGTTCAACGCCGCACAGTCCGGTGGCAAGAAGGTGTCCCTGGCAGACGTCATCGTCCTCGCCGGTTGCGCCGCCATCGAAGAGGCCGCTCGTCGTGCCGGTCACCATATCACGGTTCCCTTCACGGCCGGTCGCGCAGATGCGTCCGCCGAGCAGACCGATGTTGACTCCTTCGCCGTACTCGAACCGCAGGCCGATGGTTTCCGCAACTACACCAAGAAGCGCTACAGCGTGACCGCAGAGGAAATGCTGATCGACAAGGCCCAGTTGCTGAAACTCACCGCCCCCGAGATGACCGCACTGGTCGGTGGCCTCCGCGTGCTGAACGCCAACTTCGATCACTCGAAGCATGGTGTGTTCACCGCACAACCCGAAGTACTGAGCAATGATTTCTTCGTGAACCTGCTCGACCTCGGTACCAAGTGGAGCCCCGTTTCCGATCACAAAGATGTTTTCGAAGGCCGCGACCGTGCTACCGGAGAGGTCAAGTGGACGGGTACCCGGGTGGATCTGATCTTTGGTTCCAATTCTGAACTGCGCGCCATTGCCGAAGTGTACGCTTGTGCCGACGGCCATCAGAAGTTCATCCATGACTTCGTTGCTGCGTGGGATAAGGTCATGAACCTGGACCGTTTTGACCTGGCCTGAGCCTGTTACCAGCGGTCCAGCGTACCATGAATTAGAAAAGGCGGGACATGCTTCCCGCCTTTTTTATTGCATGATCTTTTACGATCAGCCTGATGATCGAAGGGATGATGGTCGAATGAAGAGTCGGGTTTTCAGGATTTCTTCGTGGTCATCGGGGATCATGCCGTGTCGCTGCATTTTTTCGATCAGGAGTTTACATGCGAGTTTTCCGAGTTCAAAGGAGGGCATTTCCACGCTGCTGATGGCAGGCGTCACGAGTTGGACGGTGGGCTCGTTATTGAAACCCACCAGCCCGATGTCGCCGGGCATCTGCAAGCCTTTTTCCCGGATTGCCAGCATGGCACCGATGGCGATCCGGTCGCTGATGGCGAAGATGGCATCCGGGCGTTTTCGCATGCTCAACAGGTCCAGTGCTGTCCAGTATCCCGACTCCTGGCTGAAGTCGCAGTAGGTGATCAGTTCCCTGTCCACCTTTCGTTTGGCAGCCTTGTGGGCGTCGAAATACCCTTTCATGCGCTTGTTTCCGATGCCGAGATTTTTGGGGCCTGCCAGGATGGCGATGCGCCGGTATCCCTGCTGGATCAGGTGTTCCGTGGCCTGGAATCCACCGGAGGCATTATCCACCCGTACGATCGGAGCCTTTAGTTCGGAGGAACTTCGGTCGAACTGTACCATCGGGAGTTTGCGCTTGAGAATCTCCTGCAGATGGTCGAAGATCTTGGTTTCGCTGGATACGGATACCAGCACCCCATCCACCAAACTTTCCAGTAGCCGCTTGGTGTTCGCCAGTTCCCGACCGTATGATTCATTGCTCTGGCATACCATCACTGTGTAGCCTGATTCCAGGGCCGCTTCATCGATCCCCCGGATCATGGTAGAGAGGACATTGTCCAGGTTTGGTACGATCACACCGATGGTGCGGGTTTGTCGCTGTTTCAAACTCAGCGCCAGTCTGCTGGGCGTATAACTCAGCGATTCCGCCAGTTCCATGACCGCCTGTCTGGTCTCCGGGTTTACATCCGGTGCGTTCCGAAGCGCCCTGGACACGGTGGAGAGTGAAAGGTTGAGCTGTCTGGCAATGTCTTTTATGGTAACATAACCGTCCATTTCCGGAAAATTTGCCGGTTAAAATACAATAATTTGCTGGATTACCGGCAACCTTGCCGGTAACGTTACCATTTAAATATTCTCTAAAATGAAAAGACAAAAATTGATTATAATTTATATAACATCATAATAAAGCCAATAAAATATAAATTATTCAACATCAGTAAGCGTGTAATAATTCCCGAACTGACGTAGCATTACCCTCCGTTAGCAGATCGGTTGTTTGTCCGTATGAAAAATGGGCTTCATTCCGTGCCGGCAGGCGTGTTTCCTTTCAGGGTGCAGGGTTTCCTTTAAGCATCCGGGTCAGGTTCCTGTCATTCGGCAGAAGATGCCATCATAAGCTACCGATCTTCGGATATGTTTCATGGTTAAAAAAAGGGAACAAATGTTGAAGACGAATGCAAGAAAGGGCCTGCCATGGTGGTCAGCCGTTTGTATCAGCGGGTTATGTATGGGACTGTTTTTATTAGGGTCCAACGCTGTGCATGCGCAGCAATTGACGGTCTCAGGTGTCGTGAAGGACGTTGCCGGGAAGCCGGTTGAGGGGGTGAGTGTAAGTGTCAAGGGGCAGCCGTCCGGAACCCTGACAGATGAAAAGGGTCGATATACAATCAAGGTTCCGGACGGTAGATCCATCATTGTATTTTCTTCCATCGGATTTACAGATGTGCTGGAAACAGTGGGTACCCGAAAAACCGTGAATCCTGTCATGTCTGCGGGAAGTTCAAACCTGGAGGATGTAGTGGTCGTGGGTTACGGTACACAAAAGAAGCGGGATGTAACCGGCGCCATCACATCAGTGAGCAGTACCCAGATCACACAGCGTCAACCGAAGGATCTGGCGGACGCATTACAGGGGTTGGCTCCGGGACTTCAGATCGCTCAGTCTTCCGGCCGGCCCGGTGCTGACGCATCCATCCGCATTCGTGGTATTGGCACCTTGCAAGGTGGGGCAGATCCACTTTTCATTGTAGATGGTGCACAGGGGGTTGATATAGCTGGCCTAAATCCCAATGACATCGAATCAGTTGAAGTGCTCAAGGATGCTGCTTCTGCTGCGATCTACGGATCCCGGTCGGCCAATGGTGTCATCATTATCACCACCAAGCGTGGGCGCGAAGCCAGGCCGCTGATCCAGGTCAGGTATATGACGAGCGGGAGTCAGTTGTCTCACAAGATCCAACAGGCCAATGCACAGGAGCGCAGATTATATGAGTACAAGCGAAGTGGGGGTGGCAACCTGAATGCGGATTCACTGAATCCATCATACAATGCGGATAACGATCATCAGGACATGCTCACACGGACGGGGATGCGCCAGCAACTCGATCTGAGTGTGAGCGGGGGTAGTAAGGGGCTGAACTACTATGGTGGGATCGGTTATCTCAATGATGAAGGGATCATCATTAATAGTTACGCACGCACCTTGCGGGGTCGGTTTAATATGGATTATAAACCCAATGCCAGATTTTCTGCCGGAAATAATCTTCAGCTCTCTTACACTACCGAGAATCGAATAGATGAGGGTGCGACACTAAAACAGGCCATTGAACGGCCGCCTACTTTTCGGATCTTTTATCCGGATGGTACCCTGGCACCTGTGATCGCCGGTCGTCGGAACCCGGTGGCGGAGGCGTTGTATCGGAAGAATGAGTTTGAGATCCTCTCGATGAATCTATACACCTATGCGACCATCAATTTCAACAAGGATCTGAAGTTCACTACTGATGTAAACATACGGGCGACGAATCAGGAAAATCTTCGATTTGTGCCTCGTCTGCTCAGTACTGCGAATCCGCCAGATAACAGCGGAGGCATCACCACGAACCTGCGCAGTTACTGGATGGCGCAGGCCTTCTTTAACTACAATAAGAAATTCGGAACTGACCACAGCTTGAACGCGGTGCTGGGTACCAGTGCAGATAATGACTTTCTCCGTTCGGCTACGGTAAACGGCACGACGTATGTCTCGGAAGAGGTGCTCACACTGAATTCACCCCAGGTCATTACCCTCAACACCAGCAGCGAAACACGCAGCACTTCGGTTTCCGGCTTCGGGCGGCTGGGTTACAGCTACCGCGGCAAGTATCTTTTCAACAGTAACTTCCGCGCGGATGCCTCCTCACGCTTTGGAAAGGAAAATCGCTGGGGCTTCTTCCCCTCCGCGTCTGTGGGCTGGCGTTTCTCTGAAGAGAAATTCATGGCCTGGGCCGGAAAATACCTCGACGAGGGAAAATTCCGCGCCAGCTGGGGGCAAACGGGCAATGACAGGATCGGTGCCTATGATGCCATTCAGCGTTATGCTTTTGGAGATAATTATTACAACGGTGCTTCTGGTGTTGCTCCATTCAGTACGTTCGGAAACAGCCGTTTGAGCTGGGAGGCTACCAGTCAGTCGAACATTGGTCTTGATCTGGCTTTATTCGGCAACAAACTCTTGATCAATATTGATTATTACGATAAGATCACGGATAAATTACTTTATCAGGCACCACTACCTCAGGAGACCGGATTCAATAACGTCAACGTAAATGTTGGATCTATCCAGAATAAAGGCCTGGAGTTCCTGGTGAACTATACTCCTGTTCGCAAAAAGGACTGGCAATGGAATATTACCTACAATATGTCCTTTAACCGGGCTACGGTTAGATCTCTGTATGACAACATTTCGTTGCGTTCGGCCTACTGGCTGACAGAACCCGGAGGATTGTTAGGGAACTTCTATGGATGGCGGGCACTCGGAGTGTATTCATATAATGAATCAAACGCCTATGATGAAAATTGGGCGCGCTTGATGCCTGTCATAGGTACGGATGGAAAACCGACAGGAGAATATACGCTGGGGGGTAAGCCATATTCCGGAAAGATCAACCGCTTGTACACGCAGGGTAACCTGTTGCGTGGCGGTGATGTGATCTGGGATAATCTTCGACAGGATAGCGTGATCGACGATAATGACCGAATGGTGCTGGGTAATGCGCAACCCAAATTTATTGCAGGCTTGTCGAACTCTTTCACATGGAAAGGATTCAGTCTGTCTTTTAATTTCTATGTAAGCTGGGGTGCCAAGATATACAATCAGGGTATGGCAGACCTGAATCGTCTGGCCACCGTGAATGTTACCCCAACACCGGAATACATCAGGCAGGCCTGGTTCAAGCCGGGGGATGTTACCAAATGGTATATCGCCCAAAATAATGCCATGGGTAACTCACGCAACCTTAGTTCGCTCTTTTTGGAGGATGCTTCATTTATACGTCTGCGAAACATGCGACTCAGCTATAACGTTCCATCCAAATTTGTCAACCGGCTAAAGATGAAAGGCATCAATGCTTTTGTATATGGCAACAATCTGTTGACCTGGACCAACTATAGCTGGTTCGATCCGGAGATCGATTTCAACAATCCCCTGGAAATGGGTTTGGACAATGGTCGTTATCCCCGGAACAAAGAAGTCGGCGCCGGCATCAACTTCAACCTTTAATGCACTTTGATATGAAGAAGATCATGTTCATCATCATGCCGGGCGTTCTACTGTTCACCGGTTGTGAGAAATTCCTGGACCAACAGCCCATATCCTCATTATCCACAGAATTATTTTGGAAAACGGCAGAGGACGCGAAGCTTGGAAATGCGGCCATATATGATGGTCTGCAGAAGACCTTGACAGATAGTTATATTGACTGGGGTGATGCCCGATCGGATAATTTCACATACAGTGGTACAGGCGATTATCAGATCCTGGTGACCATGAATGGCCTCACCTCACTGACCAGTACGGCCAGCTGGGCAGATCTGTACATGACCATTGCCCGAGCCAATGTGGCGATAGAACAACTGCCCAAGGTAAAAGCGCTTTCGGATGTGAACCGCAACCACTATCTCGCACAGGCCTATGCTGCACGCGCTTATATGTATTTTTATGCCGTCAGATTATGGGGAGATGTCCCTGTTTGGACAACTCCATATGCGTCCATGAACGATGAGCCTCGTAAACCAAGGACTTCGCAGGATTCGGTGCTCAACTTTGTGATCCTCCCGGACCTGGTCAAGGCGCGCACTCTCATCAATAGATCCCTGACCAATGTGTTTGAGATCAGTGAAGGAGCAATCCTTGCCATGCTGACCGATGTGTACATGTGGAAAAAAGATCATGCCAATGCACTGGCCACTTCCGCTGCTTTCATGGCCCTTCCCTATAAGTACGATGTCAATGCCAATACTCTGGCGGGTCTAAAGAATATTTTCATCAACCCGTCTGGTAATAAGGAGGCAATACTCGCGCTCAACTGGGATTACACTAAAGATGGCGAGAACTTCCTGGGTCTGCGCCTGGGGAGTAGCAGCAATACTTCCAACTACGAAATTGACAGTGCTGTAACCATGAAGTTCATGGCTTCTACCGGAGATCTGCGTCGCTGGAATACCTTTGACACTTCTTTATGGGGATCGAGTGTCAAGATCACACAGATCTGGAAATTTTATGATTATGATCCTGCAACCTCCAAGCCCAAGATCCCCAGTCGCATTGAGAATAATGTAAAAATACCCCTTTATCGTACGGCTGATGTGTTGTTGTTGCGTGCTGAAGCCTTGAACCGAACGGGCGATAAGACGGGGGCCTTTACCATTGTCAACAGGATCCGGACCCTGCGTGGTGCCAGGCCTCTGGTGCCTGCTGCGTACACCACGGTGGAGGCCGCTGAGGATGCCATCCTTGATGAGCGTCAGCTTGAATTGTTTGCAGAGAGCCGCCGGTGGTTTGATCTGGTCAGAACAGGTCGTGTACTCAAAGTAATGGATCCACTCATCAGGGAGCGTCAGCGCGAACAGCGTTTACAGGAAACCGGCTTCAACGATGAGCGTAAGATCCTATGGCCGATCTCCAGGGATGCGCTGACCCGCAACCCACTGCTGGTGCAGAACCCGCCCTACTCCGAATAATTCAACGATCAGATCTCAAACGAAATGAATATGAAACGAATGCATAAGCCATCTCCCCTGACGCTGCTGCTCTTACTGGCCGTGTTGATATCCACAGGAACCGGTTGCAGGAAGATGTTCGGACTTGAACTGCAGCAGAATACAGAGCATATCACCAGCGTCATCGACCCTCGGATAAATAAATCTGCCTGGCAATATTTACAGGAAAGAAGTTATATGCGCCAGCCGGATACGATCTTCAAGCGCATGTATGACGGACTGATTTATGCCGGAATCGATACTTCGGAGTACACCCAGTCGGGCCGTACTTTTATCTTCCTGAACAATGATGCCATCTACAGGTTTGCCAGCGGGCGTGTTCAGGCAGACTGCTTTTTTGGGCGATACACAGTTTCAGGCAAGGCTGCGACAAAGTGGGCCGACTATCCAAAGGATTTTGTGAAAAATTATTTCCTGTATCTCATTGCACAGGGGGAGTACACTTTTGAAAACCTGACTCCAGACAACAAAGAGTTGGGCACCTTGATGCCTAAGGGGGTTCAATCCTTGAATCCTGAAAGCATCATGGCGCTTCGTGTCGTCAATGACCGTTATTCCAAGTTGCGTATAAATGATTATCCCGGAACTGTTACCTATACCACACAGCGCTTTTCTGAGATCCTGACCGGCGGCATCATCAGCACCAATGGTCCGATCCATGTTGCCAACCGAGTCGTGGAGTATCGGATCAAATAAGAAATACCCGCCAGTATAAATATAAATGTCCCGTTCATGTCTGAGATCGATCATGAACGGGACATTTATATTTATTTTACCGGCCGGCTTTCTCAGCGCATCAACAACACTTTATCCAAACCCCGGGCCTTCATGGCTGCCTGGAACACTTCCTGCATCTGCCGCACCTGGCTGTTCTTTACGATCATGGTATCGAACATCGGGATGAACAGGATACCGGCCCGCATGGCCCGTTCCATCACATCCTGCATGAACTCCGACACTTCCCGGTGGAGCAGGGTATAGAAATTCTTATGATAAAAGTTCAGGGGCAGTCCGGCGGATTGTTTCTTGAACTGCTTGAGGAATACAATGAATTCCCGGCCGAATAGTGATGACACGAGGGCGGTCATGGCCGGTCCTTCGCTGCCTGTATTTATTTTTCCGAACACGATATTGCTGAACAGTCTGTGCATTTCCTTGCGTGTCTCGGCGTCATTGATGCTGTCGCGGCCCATCATCTGTTCTGCCATATACGCGTACATGTCCATACCTTCATACCTGGCCTGTTCAAACCGTGTAAGATATCCTTTGGGTATCTGTTGTGCCATCCCGAAGGGATTGCTTTCATTTTTCCATTTGTACAGCAGCACATACAAGAAAGCGGGCAGGGAAGACCTGATGCGTACCTCGACGGAGGGTTCATCTCCCAGCCGGATATATTTACGCATATCCGAGGGCAGTCCGCTGAGATAATGGGAGATGCCCTGTGTGAAATGATTGCGCCTGATATCGTATTGAAAGCGTCGTTCCACATTACTCATCGCAGCATGGCCAGGATGAAGATGTCCCAGGTAGGCATTGAAAATCCGATGATGTATGGCCCGGAAGGCATCGGGTTGGCGTAGCACGCGTTCGATGCGTTTGCGTTCACGCTCGGTGATGTCGCTTCCATAGACGCGGTCCCGCATCTTCTCGAGTTGCAGTTTCCACCATTCGGAGAAACGTTGTTCCGGGTTCGGGATCTCCAGCCTTCCGACATCCAGTCCTTTTTCTACATGCTGCAACACCGGATCGCGGTCTGCCACTGTCCTGGAATAGTGATGTAAGATGCTGCGGGCATATTTGGGATCGGGGATGGATGTTTCAGAGGGCCATTGATGTCGCGTCCACATGAAATCCCGGCTCAGTCTGAAATACAGGCAGTTCTTCTCAGCGTTGTATTTCGAGGCAGCGGACCGAACCTTGATGATGCGCATTCTGACCAGCAGTTTCACCAGTTCCTCCCACCGATAGCCCAGATAGGTCTTCAGGGTTCGATTGTCCATGTAGTGGAACTTCCAGTCGGAGACACCGTCGCGCCCCAGATGTGTCCGCATCAGCACGGTGATGAACAGGGAAACCTTCCGGCTGTTGATCACGCCGAAACGCTCCAGGATCCTGGTCTGGGCTACTGAGGAGAAGTCGAGCATGGTCACGGCCTGTCCGGTGCCCGGTGTCTTTCTGCTTTTCTTGCTGCACCATTCTCCGCGCAGTGCATTCCAGTACTTACGCGTGTTGCGGTTTTTCTGATTGTGCCGGGGTGGATGACCGCAGGTTTCATCATACCAGTCTACATTGCTGCGGTGGCTGTAATTGCGCCTGGCGATGGTTGTGGTTTCCGTGGAGGTCAGGTAAGTTTTCATGTATCGTGGTTCATTCAGGTTCAGATCAGGTGGATCGCCGGGGTCATGTTCCGGCGATCTGTTGCCTGCCGGCCAAGGGGTGCGCGAGCAGCCATTCCTTGAGGGATTGCAGGCAGTCTTGCATGTTCATCAGATCAGTATCCAGTCTGATCTCCGGATCTGCAGGTATTTCATAAGGACTGTTTACGCCGGTGAAGTCGCGGATCTCTCCTTTCAGCGCTTTCTGATAAAGCCCCTTGGTATCCCGTTGGATGCAGGTCTCCAGCGATGCGGCGATGTGTACCTCGTGAAAGGAACCGGCTCCGATGATATTCCGTGCCCGTTCGCGGTCGGCGGAGAAGGGAGAGATGAAGGAGCTGATGACCACGATGCCCGCATCATTGAACAGTCGGCATAATTCAGCCACGCGTCGGATGTTTTCCTCGCGTCCTTCCCGGGAGAAGTTGAGATCACTGTTGATGCCCATGCGGGTATTATCGCCATCAATGATATAAGATCGGATGCCCTGTTCATGAAGCCATTCGTCGATGGCGGAGGCCAGGGTGCTTTTACCGGATCCCGAAAGTCCGGTGAACCAGATGGTAAAAGCGGGATGTCCGTTCTTTCGTTCTCTTTCCTGTCTGTTCACGGCGAATTGCTGGCGGAAGAGGTTGCTGCCTTCCTGCGGTATTTTCCGTTGCCGCTTGAACACTTCGGGTAATCCATAGGAGACGGATACCCAGATCCTTTCATGGATGAAGTAGAGCAGGATCTTCGTGAACAGTTCCAGTGCACCAATGCGCACGCCCGTGGGGAGATCTCCGGTGATGATGAACCCCAGCAGGATGGTATCCAGCGTACCTACGACCCTCCAGGTGACTGCCTTGGCGAAATGCCGCTTCACGGTGGGGTCCTTTTTGTAATGCTTTCTGAGCAGGTCGATGATCATGATCGAGGGGAGCTTATCCCGGGTTTTGAGGAACCAAACGGCGTCTTTGCAACGCAGCAGCATTCCATGGTTTCTGAACGGATGGGGAAGTCTTTTTATTTTCCCGGGAGGCTAACTTTCATATTACAACAATCCTCGGTGCATGGCATGCCGTTGATAACTTTGTATCAAATTCGGGGATCATGCAGGGTACTTCGGAACAGATCGGATTCATGAGGGAGGCCATTCGTCTCGCAGCGGAGAACATTCGCAATGGTGGCGGGCCCTTCGGTGCAGTCGTTGTCCATGATGGCCGGATCATCGGGTCGGGCGTAAACAGGGTCACATCATCCATGGATCCCACCGCCCATGCTGAGATCAACGCCATCCGTAATGCCTGCAGGCAGTTGGGCCACTGGCAGCTTACAGATTGTGAGATCTATTCGAGTTGCGAGCCCTGCCCCATGTGCCTGGGCGCCATATACTGGGCTCGTCCCGCTGCGTTGTATTTTGCCAATACCCGCGAGGATGCTGCATCCATTCATTTTGATGATGCCTTCATTTACCACGAACTTCAACAGCCGTCGGAGGCCCGCAGTATCCCTGCCTTTCAGTTGTTGCGGGAGGAGGGACTTCGGGTATTCTCCGCCTGGGAGGCCGATCCCGCTAAGATCCGATACTGAACATGATGGATCAACGCTGTTTGGCTGCTCCCTTTCCTTCAGAAAAGAAGATCAGGAATAGGACGAGCACCACGGCTGCGATGCCGGCAGGTACATTCCAAACCGCCGTCCAGTCGGTGGTGCTTTTGCCGTCGGCGCCTGCGGTGGTATAGGCTGCATAAACCTTGCCGGCGATCACGGATCCCAGGAACATCCCGATCCCGTATGTCGCCAGCGATATCAAGGCCTGTGCCTGGGATTTGATCCGTTCGCCCGCCTTTTCATCGGTATAGATCATACCGGTCA
>VFQT010000423.1_pt1 | contig 62892 bp, 56 predicted proteins | sample 3512381 | NCBI WGS metagenome assembly VFQT01 (sample SAMN10412376, study PRJNA504923) | tailings metagenome | isolation source: Relicate 2 Philex TSF3 active mining site | place: Philippines: Tuba, Benguet | collected 2017-08-29
GAGCAGCATCGATATCTTCGTACTTACGTGCCTGTGCACCACCGGCCTTAGCAAGGACCGTAGTGATCGCAGCTGTAAGCGAAGTTTTTCCGTGGTCAACGTGACCAATGGTTCCAATGTTTACGTGCGGTTTGGAACGCTCAAACTTTGCCTTACCCATTGTTTCTCTCCTATTACAAACTTGCAAACAACACAAGCAGTACAGAACTCAACGCGAATCTGTACAGACTTGCAGCAACCAAAGCGAATGAAACGCCAGGTTCGCAACCACTCTTGAATGAGTAGTAAAAGCCCACGATGGGAATCGGACCCATGACCTCTTCTTTACCAAAGAAGTGCTCTACCACTGAGCTACGTGGGCGAACCGGAAAAGTATACCGCTAAGAGATGGGATTGGCAATCAACCGCCGTTGTTTTCTGAGGGATGCGGAATAGGCGTTGCACGCCGACTGTCAGGTGTTATCGGTACAACCTTTTCGTTGTAGCGTACGAGCACAGATGCCAAAGCCGACGACACGTCATCTCGTGTCACTTTTGCTTTCGCGTCCGTTCCAAGTTTGGTATCTGATGGAAGGTAACCTGCCTTAATTAAGTCGCGGATAGTCTTCGGTGGAATTGACGACAATGTCGTCCCGCGTTTTTGCTTTTGTGTAGACTCAAGGTATGTGACTAGCTTGGTCAGGATTGTAACCAACTCGGCCCGAGTAATCGGTGTATTGTCAGCAGACATGGATCGGACCTGTGCAGGTGTCAGGATAGCCTTCTTCGCAAGGATACTTTGATCCGGAGAACAGGACACGATTGTCAGCATCGGTAAACAGGCGGCGAACATCATAATGTACTAACTCCTAGTTCCCCGATAATTCCGAGAACGTCTGATTGTGTCGAACTCTTCAAGTGCTTTGCCGGTACCTAACGCTACACATTCAAGCGTATTTCCTGCGACACGCGTTGGTATTCCTCCAGTCGCAAGGGAAATCAGCTGATCGAGACCGCGCAGCAAGCTACCACCGCCAGTCAGTGTGATTCCCCGTTCGATTATGTCGCTCGATAACTCCGGCGGTGTGTGTTCAAGTACAGATTTGACCTTTGCGATGATTTGAGATACCGGCTCAGACAAAGCCTCTCGTATTTCACCTTCTGTTACCAAAATGGTCTTTGGCAATCCTTGCAGTCGATCTCTTCCTTTGACTTCTTTTGTTTGATCCGTTTCGCTTGGATATGCACTTCCGATTTCAATCTTGATTTCTTCGGCTGTACGGTCTCCAATAATGAGTCCGTGTTGGTGACCAATGTGACGAACGATGACTTCATCCATTTTGTTTCCACCGACGCGAATACTCTGGCTGGTTACAATACCGCCAAGCGATATGACAGCGATGTCTGTGGTCCCACCGCCAATATCAACCACCATATTGCCACCGGCGGACTCAATGGGGAGACCAGCCCCAATTGCCGCTGCCATCGTCTCTTCAATCGTGGCCACTTCCCGAGCGCCGGCCTCCATGGCCGCCTGTTCCACCGCTCGTCTCTCAACGGATGTAACACCAGCCGGAACGCAAACCAATACACGTGGCTTGAAAATGCGTGGACCAACAGCACTTTTTTGAATGAGATAACGCAACATCTGAACAGTCGTTGTGTACTCAGCAATGACACCATCGCTCATTGGCCGAATCGCAACGATATTTCCTGGTGTCCTACCAAGCATCTGGCGAGCTTCCTCGCCGACCGCTTTGACCTGGCGCGTGTTGGTATCGATTGCAACAACACTGGGTTCATTAAGGATAACACCGCGACTCCGAACGAAGACGAGAATGTTCGCGGTTCCGAGATCAATTCCAATCTCTTGGCCAAATTTCATTCCATCACCGCCATATCGGTTTCTCCGGTGTCTACTCTCCAACATCTGGCGCCAAGCTGGCGAAGCCTTACGCAGAGATCCTGATAACCGCGTTCAATGTGATGAATATCAAATATTCTGGTTTGACCGGTGGCTGCTAATCCAGCTACGACCAAAGCTGCACCAGCACGCAAGTCCGTTGCCTTGACATCAGCACCGCTCAAAGATGTCACACCAGAAACGATCGTGACGCTTCCCTCTACCTTGATATTTGCGCCCATCTTAGTAAGGTACGGGATATGGCCAAAACGCCCTTCGTAGACGCTGTCGTGGATGGTGTTTGTTCCGTGCACCATTGTGAGTAAACTCGTGAATGGTTGTTGTAGATCTGTTGGGAATCCTGGATGAGGACTGGCGACGATTGAGGTACCAGTCAGCTCCTGAACGCTTCCTGACCAAACCCGAACATTGTTTCCATCGAGCGCGATGTGTGCACCCATATCTGTCAGTTTCGATAAAACGGGACTCAGGGCGTTATAGTCTGCTCCGATTAGTGTGATATCACCGCCGGTCGCAACTGCAGCGATGGCATAGGTGCCAGCTTCGATTCGGTCAGGCGACACATTGAACTCGCAACCATGAAGGTTGCTTACGCCGGTAACTGTGATTCTACTTGTACCTTGGCCCTCGACAATGCCGCCCATCGCGACTATCAAATTGGCCAAATCGACTACGTCCGGCTCCTGTGCTGCATTTTCGATGGTCGTTACACCAAGGGCCAATGAGGCAGCCATCATCGTGTTCATCGTCGCCCCAACGGATGGCTTATCGAGGTAGACGGAACCACCCTGCAGACCATCAAATGGAGCTTCCGCAAAGAAGCAACCGCTGTCTATCGTCCAGGTAGCTCCAAGACCCCGTAAGCCCTTCTCATGTAGATCGACGGCACGGGCACCAATGTTACAGCCACCGGGCATGGCCTGACGGACAATCCCCTGACGAGCAAGTACCGGGCCTAGTAATTGTAGAGAGCCGCGCATTCGGCTTACCAAGTGTGGTGGTGGCTCATTAAAACGACAGGCGCTGGCATCAACTGAAAGCGTTGAGTTGCCATCCGATAATGTGGCAACAGCTCCCATCGAGTTAAGAATGGCCACCAAATCGGTGATGTCTGTTATGTTTGGCAGATTATGTAAAACAGTTGTGCCAGTGGCAGCCAACAATGTGCCGGCAATCAACGCAAGAGCTGCATTCTTTGAACCAGCCACGCGAAGACTTCCTGTCAGAGGATATCCACCATCGATGACAATGTGAGGTTCATTAGTCGATGATGTGGGTTGTGTAAACGAGACTAACGTATTGGTTGAAACTGATGGTGACACATTGAATCCGTTCGAACAGGAATAAGAGAACACGAGTGCGTTAACTGAATTGTTGCATAATCAGTTTGATGTGTCAAGACACTTGGACGCCTGCATACTTTAGCGCAGCAGCGACATCAATCTGCGGATTTCGGGGTCCATATTGAGCGACGATGGATGCTGACATATAGGATGCTAATCGCCCCGTTTGTTCGTATGTGTAACCTGCCACGAGCCCGCATAGCGCTGCACTTGCAAACATGTCACCAGCTCCTGTCGTATCGACTGCTTCTGTTGGTAACGCGCCGACGGCCGTAACACCATTTGCATCTGCAAATAAACATCCGTCAGGACCTCTGGTGATGATAGCCAAATGCCCCGTCGTCTGTGCCAACCACATTCCTGCTTCGAAGACATCATCCTTGCCACTGATGGCAATAGCTTCCTGCTCATTGCCGAACACAATATCAACATGTGATGACAGGAGGTTTTCAAATGCCTCCCGGTGACGATCCACACAAAAGGCATCGCTCAGTGAAAATGCTACAAGCCTGCCGGCATTTCGCGCTGCCGACATGGCATGTTCAACAGCATCCTGTTGTAGCTTGGTATCCCAGAGATAGCCTGTCACATAAAGAACTTTGCTGTCTGCGATGGCATCGACGTTCACAAGATCAGGTGAAAAGTACTGGCTTGCCCCGAGGCACGTGTGCATGGTTCGCTGCGCATCAGGTGTCGTCAAAACCAAACAGACGCCTGTGTCTACATCTGTTTGACCAAAGTGTGGCGTCACTCCCCCTGCAACTAATGCGTCAGAGAGTGCTAGACCAAAGTCATCCCGACCGACGCAACCACCAAAGGCTGCTTTGTATCCTAATTGGGCAACACCTATCGCAGTGTTTGCACCCGACCCTCCGGCTTCACGCGCAGTAATCTCAATCGCCGCACGGCTGAGTAATCGTCGTTGGTGTTCGACCGAAACCAAGGTCATGGCACCCTTTTCAGAGCCACATTCACTTAGGAGTTCGTCCGATGTAGTCGCAAGAATATCAAACAAGGGATTACAAAGGCAGTACACATCAAACATAATTGGCAAACTCCTAACTGCTATTACGCAGCATGTAATACATCACGCACGAAAACATCAGGACGCAAACGCTCATTCCAAGCAGATACCTTAGGCGGCGAACTTCAGCCCGCTCATCTCCAGCAAAAACCTGAACCCGACCCGATGCACGATACCCGGTCTCTGACTCAGACAACAAACCAATCACTGTCACCACGGCTCCGACAGGGATATATCGCACTTGTACTGCTGTGTCATCAACGTACGGCATCCTATTACCCGTTTCTCCAGGAATGTTGTTGTACGTTTTCACCGTGTTTACGCAGTGAACACGAGCGTTTGTGATATCCAGACTGATGGACCCTGTTCCATCATCAATTATGCAAGGTATCTGATCACTCACGTCTGCGACAAGCTGCCAACCATTGTGACGATACTTACGGGTTGTCTGCCGGTAAGCGATAGCCATCACATCCGTGTTCGCAATAGCCAACGCTTGTTCTACGGGTATTGCGACGCCGCGTATCTTCGTTCTTTGACCACCATCGCAAAGGGACGCAATAGACGTCCTTGGTGCGAGAAGCGGTGAAAGCTTGCTCATCGTTAGAACTATTCCAATGGTGCTTCCGCCGCACAAAATAGATAAAACGATTGACCAAGGAAACGAAAATCGAACCGTACGAGAAACCCCTACATGTTTATCAACTGTTTGTACTGAAGTTGATTTGGAAGTGGAACGTGTTGAAGCCAGAATCCAAATGTCAAGATCAAACATCCCAGCAGAGGGATCCCAGTCTGCATATCCCAGCTCTACAACACGTTGCGTAAGCGATATGGAAGAGTTCAGCAGAACTGGCCGGATACATGGAAACCCTTCCGAATCCAGTCGAGTACCCAATGAGGATTCGCTGATGTCATTACGACTAAAATGTGAGAGATACTGCTTTAAGGCTAACTTACTTCCATCATCGCTCTTAGCTCGTATAGCGCACAGATTAAGTCCGAGCACTGGAACTCGTTCATCAGCACCGAGCGCAGGAACTACCGGCAGGAATAACAGCACTGAGAAAGTACACGCTATAAACTGCCTTAAAGTCACCTTTGGATGTAGGTCCCTACTAGATTTGGCGCAGGACGTTTATCATCTCGATAGAGGCGAGCATTGCTTCAGAACCCTTGTTACCTGCCTTAGCTCCGGCTCTATCGATAGCCTGTTCAAGTGTGTCACACGCTACGACGCCAAACGAGACATGAACACCTGTTTCCAACATGACCTGCGTTACGCCCTTGGCACATTCCGAAGCAATTTGGTCGTAATGGGCAGTGGCCCCGCGCATCAGGCAGCCTAACGCAACGACCGAATCGACCTTACCAGACTGAGCAATCTTTCGTACAGCAACGGGGATTTCCCATGCACCTGGAACCCGGATAACAGTAACAGCACTGTCATCACCGCCATGTCGACGCCATGTATCGAGGGCTCCTTCGACAAGACGTTCAGTGATGAATGAGTTGAAGCGGGATACTACAATTGCGATACGCCCGTCGTTTGCGACAAGTGAGCCTTCAATGGTGCTGTACATGGTTTTATGTTACCAGAATCAGGCCGATGGTCATCTCAGATATAATCTATCGTGCGCCACATTATGTTACGGAAAACCTTTGTTTGGCTTGTGTGGCGTGTCGTCTTCGCGATTGCTGCGTTCGCTTCGATGATCGCAATGATTATGGCAATCGCTTTCGTTACTTTTACCTTGTATGTACTGACAAGTGCGCATCATCTTCTTTCATTGCCGGGAATGGCGATTCTAGCCTGTGCCATTGTGTTGATGGCCCGTGACGAGATTTCCTTCATGATCGAGAGCGCTTTATGGTCGCGAGTGCAAGCCGGGGCTCTTCTTACCTGTATTTCGGGCCATGTTGAGAACGAAAGCGGATGGCTATTGTTGATGGAAAGTAAAGACCAGCAAAGAGGTTTCCAGAGAGTTCGTCAGTTTTTTAGCGGATACAGGCGTCCGGTCAGGGTCTTACGTGTCATCGCTTCGGACGGCGACGAGCTTTACATAGGTTGGGATTGTAAAGCGTTCCCTCTCCAAAGTAACGGACAAGTCAAATGGCGCGATGGACGATGGTACACATTCTCAAAACAGTTGTTTCCTACAATTTAGGTAGCGGAGTGGAATGTGCAACTGTTGCGCAAAACAGATGTTTGATTTTATTGCGATTGCCTCTGTTACACATTACTATTTCTCCAATGCTGATGTTTAGACATTGTGTCGCTCTTCTTGCGGTTGCCCTCTTCTGTCAATCCACCTCACTAGGAAAGACGATAGTTGTCCGCACACAAGTCAGGAAGGCCACCGTTCGCGTTTCCACCGCGAAACTGCGTAAAGCCCCTACTGAATCCGGGCGCACGCTGGGATTACTTGATCATGACGCGGTGCTGAAAGTCGTTGCAGCAAGGTCAGGTTGGGTACAAGTACAAACCAAACGTGGAACCGTAGGGTGGGTTCGACGTGATCTTGTGTCGGTTTCCACATCGACGGTTATCACGACGAAAACTGTCAAACGGCCTACAAAAGCTTCCGACACTAAAGGCAAGCAGCAGTCTAAATCCGCGCACAAAACGCCTTCTCAGCCTAAATCAGTTAAAACGGCATCACCGTTAGCAACTCCTCATTCAGTCGCGAAGGTAGTGGATGACAGCAGTGGACAGCTTCCTGAAACAGTAGAGCCAGTAAACGCTGCGGTCGCGGAGCCGATGGCAGTTGTCGACACGATTGCGGAAAAACGCTCCTCTGTTGTCGGATTTGCTCAGGTATTTGCCAACGCTAACAAGAGCACCAGTCCCACCAGATCAACGTTGATGAGCCGTGCAAATGCTCAACGAGGCACCCCCTATCGCTTTGGAACCAGTGGCGGTGGCACGTATGACTGTTCAGGGTTCACATCAGCGATGTACCGCAAAATCGGTGTGCGTTTACCGCGTACGGCAGCGGAACAGTTCGGTGTAGGTCAACGGGTTGCGAAACCGGCACTGACAAAGGGAGACTTGGTGTTCTTCCGAAACACGGCCGGGCGACGCGGTATCTCGCATGTTGGTATTTACTCCGGAAACGGGATGTTCATTCACGCCAGTTCCAGAGGGCATGCTGTAAGAACTGATACTCTATCTTCTGGCTATTACGCCAGCCACTTTGCAGGTGCCAGAAGACTAATTCGCTAGTCGATTGCGGAATCTTTACGTGTTGATACAAGTACAATAATCAATGCGATTGAGTTACTTGTACTCTTCTTTGATAGCCTTTCTCGTATTTGGGTCTGGCATGTGCTTTGCGCAGCCGCCTACCGAAGACCCTGAAGTTAAGATTGGACGTGAAGCACACGAAGAGATGCTCAAGTCCGGCATGAAGCTACTTACGGACCCCCAGCTTGTTGGACGTGTCAACAGTATCGGGGCCCGACTTGCTGCGGTAGCCAACAAAACGGTCATCCCGGCAACATATGGGACTGAGAATCGCACTCCATTTGTTTATCGCTTTCATGTTGTAGATGACAAAGATGTCAACGCATTTGCATTGCCTGGAGGCTGGCTTTATGTCAACAAAGGATTGTTGGATTATGTGCAATCAGACGATGAACTTGCAGGAGTGCTTGCTCACGAAGTCATCCATGCAGCACACCATCATATTCTTAAACTGCAAAAAGAACAGGACAAGTTAAACACGCAGCTTGCAATTGGTGCGATTGCTGCAATCCTTGCAAAAGTACCTGCCACCGATACCGGGAATCTGGTGACGGGGCTGCAACTCGTTGCATTGCAGAAAGTAAACGGTTATTCACAGCAAGCAGAACGGGATGCTGATGGAGCCGGATTTGAACTTACGCGATTGGCGGGCTTTAACCCCGTTGGCTCGTTAACGTTTATGGAGCGGTTGGCCAGAGACCAACGTAATCGACCTGAGGTGGATCTGGGTATATTTCGTACTCACCCGCCTGAAAAGCAACGTGTTGCTGCACTAAAGAGCAAGCTTGATGCGGCTAACATTACAATAAATCGCCGACAGACGACCAATCAGTTACGCGTGACAGTTGTACCAGCAAAGAATCAAACGGTAATTCACGAACTGCAAGTGGATACACGCGTCGTTCTAACATCCATTGATAAAGCTTACTTGTCCCAAATCGCAACCGTGTTAGACAAGGCGCTGGATACACCAACTGAGCTGTTTGATGTAACGCGGTCAGGATCCAGCGTACTTATCCGCGGGATGGTTTTGTTCACGGTACGTTCCAGTGACCTTAAACTCGGTCAAAATCCAGAAAACATTGCGGATAAAGCGAAAGATGCTATCCGCGCGGCATTGTATAAAGTTTCGCTGGATGGGAATCTGTAGTCGCTGGGTATGTTCACATATTTCCTTGAGTTTTTGCGTAAACGTCCGGCAAGTGTGTACTGGATGTGTATCCTAGGCATTCTCCTTTGGATAATCGCCCGTCACTTCGGTTTTGATTCCGGCGCACCAGCAGTGCTCTTTGTCCCTATGCTTTGTGTGCTGTTTGTCGCGTCCACAAACCTCGTCCTGAGAAAGGCGTTTTCAACATCCATAAGGTCGTCATCCAAACTGGCATATGCGGGATGGGTATTTGCAGCCATTGATTTCGGTTGCATCGTCATGGGACTGAGGCTCACTGGTGCACTGTACTCACCTCTTTGGGTCGTTACATTCGTCGTGGTCGCAGGTGAGACTATCCTTGAGGGCAGACTTGTCGCAACCCTTACCAGGCTAGTGGCATGCTTGGCACTCCTGTTGGGTACCCTTCCGACACCGCTTGAAACACGGGAGTGGTTCAGCTACGCGCTCGAAATGTTCGTCAGAATGGGATTGATTGTGGCAGTTAGTTCCGTTATGCGACGATTACGGGTCCAAGCTGAAGTCGCCCAGTCTGAATTAGCTGCACTCCGAAGTGATCTTGCCTTGTCAGACCAACGCGCTTCGCTTTCAAGGGAAATCCATGACAGCATCGGCAATACTCTGGCAGCAACTGTATTGCGCATGGAGGTGATGAGTCGCCTTCGTGACAAAGAGGGTGACCAGCATGCGGCTGAGTTGTTTCGGGAAGAGGCAGACGCAGTACGGCAGTCAATGCAACAGATTCGAGACTGGACGTTTCTAAATCACCCTTGGAGTGTTGATGCAACATTGTCAGAAGTTCTTAGTCGCGAAGTTTCACGCTGGTCACGAAGAACGGGAATTCGCGTCCACGTCATCGGAACCGATGTTATCGACAAGCTGGATTCGCACCAGACAATCCCAATCTTGCGGATTGTACAGGAATCACTCACAAACACAGTGAGACATGGTGTCGGAGTAGAGACTGTGACTATAACCATTACATCGGAGGCGAATAGCATTTCAATTTCCATTCGCGATGACGGGAAGAATGCTAACTCCAATCAGATTTCCGCGGGTCTCGGGATGGAGTCAATGCGAGGGCGTGCAAGCTCGCTTGGTGGAACTTTGTCGACCAAGGCCGCTGAGAGCGGTTATGAAGTACTTATAGACTTACCGCGTGAACGCGTATCAAATCGACAATTTGCTCAATAACGTGTCTACCAGGTGCTCAGCCCACATGTCATGTTCATCCTGCTTGTCAAATTCGAACCGTACCCCAATCGTTTGATCTGACATCCACATGATGTCCGCTAAAACGAACACATTATTAAGATTACCAATCCCGAGCCTACACACAAATGGTCCTGACGGTGGAACGATTACATTTCTTCTGACCTTTACACCGCCGATTCCAACGTCGATAACGTCAAGGGGATGCCAATCATCGGTAAAGATTGCTACTCCGATGGACTCGGGAGCGGCCCATCTGCGATATTGGCGTCGCTGGTTTGATACCTGAACGACGTTGTTAACCGTCGGAAAGGTTTTTTGTCGTAGTTTGCTAAGCAGCTTTAGTGCAGCATCCTGTCGATCAAACAAATCTTCAACATCATGCGTATGTTCAATCTCCATTGAAGCAATCCTTCCGCAACCATTTCGATAACGCCAACGAACAATCTTATCGGTCCGTGGTAACTTGAACCGTGGATGACATTCGTAGTGTATTAGCATTTTGTATGCCGATCACGTGGATTCTCTTGGTTAGACAGCGATCAGCACGAATACAATTTATCCCTTTGCTTTCCGTATGCATCCTTGCATTGTCTGCTTTGGTGACGGTCGGATATCTTCATAGACTTCAATTCGCCGCGCTTGCCACGCTTGTAAGTAGCATAATCTCGCCACTTATCCACGCCGATTACCTGCACCTTTGCGTGAATATGTTGGGTGGGTTGGTGGTTCTCAGTCTGGTGGAAGAGACATGTGGATGGCGGCAAACTTTGTTCGTCGTACTGCTATCGTATTGCCTCCACGTTGTTTCAAATGTAGTCATCAGGATTGTCTTTGATAACCCAATGGACATTATTGGGCTCAGTTCAATCATCTACACTGGAATCGGCTTTTACAGCAAAGAAAAGTACCCAAACCTGTCAATCAAAGAAAAAACATTCTTTTGGCAATTTCTTGTATTGATGGTGATTTTGGATGTATCTATTCGCTCAATCTTCGTTCATTTAGTTGCCATGGCCGTTGGGTTGATTTTGTCGATTTTCAAACAAAAAATGCGACGTGATGGTCTCCACCATTTTTTGCCAGGTCGCTCAAACAGTAACTGATTACCATCTAAAAAACATGAGAATCACGGTAATGGTAACGACAATTTTGGATCCATGTACAGCGAATAAACTGATAATCATGATGACTGCCGGATAACATAGAGGCAATGAAGTCGACATACAAGGAGAGACTCAATCGCGTAACCTGCTTGCAGTCAATAGTTTCAAATGTCGGAACTTTGGAATCCGGTAGAGCGGAGCCGCGGGATAACGTGGTCACGGGCCTTCTCGATTTGCTCCTCGCCGTAGATGCACCGGAAACGGTGTTGATTGTCGACGAGTCGGAATCTATGCGCGTTGTAGCTTCCAATCCCACACTGCACTCAGACAAAATAAACGTCGCCCGCCTTACAGCGGATATCGCAAACTGCCTAACCCAAAACGAGGTTTGTAGTTGCAACCTGATTCGGCTTGGTGGAACCGGACCTGCAGGTAACAGACGCACGTCCCCGAGTGAGGAATCCCGCTCCCATCGCGCCTTTGGGAAGACACCAAAATCTGAAAAGACTGCCTACGTGTTGCGAAACGCACTCATTCGCGTGCCTTGCGACGCGCAGTTTATCGTCATGTCAGACTTTCGGTCACATATGTGGCGGCGAAACCTCAACGCATTGATTGCTGCATGTCCCAGAGTAACGCTGGTCCACCTTGTCGATGTCGTTGACTGCGATTTCGTGATGTCAAGTGACGAACAAATCCAAATGGCAACACAGCCTGATCCATCTCCCTGGAATACTCCGCTTGTTGACTCGGTGATTCCACCATCCGATATGCATGCGTACTTGACAGCGTTTTGCGAGTTGAATCACATTAGTTTGATGGGAATTGTTGTTCAGGAGCATACTCTCGATGAGATCGTATGTTCCTTTGAAAGGGTCTTTGTAAATGCCTAACCCTCCTTCAAAACCACTTACCGACCCTGCTGATCTACTGACGCTTATTGGAAGATTTGTAGCAGGGATCGTAATGAATCTGTTTATTGTATGGAGCATTACAAAACAGAGTTGGTGGAGTGTAAGTTTGTTTACAATTGCCAGTCTGATTATTCATCGCGCTACTATTAGTCTATACCGTAGGTTGCGACAAGAGCGAGCCGAACGCGTCGCACAACTGGAATCTGAAATGGCGGGTATTGAGCAGTGAAGAAACAACTTTTGTCAAGGCAACAGTTGTTCTGGTTGTTCGTAGCGCGGCAAACCGTGTCATTTGGAATACTTGTCTGGCTCACGATGATTACGCGGGCACTCCCAGATCCTCGCCTTTTCTATGCGATGGTCGTCTCGTGCGTCTTTTTTGCATTATTTGCCTTGACGGTCATTGTCAAAGCCGTTCAACAGAATAGAAAGAAGTCGTCATGAACGTCTTGAATGCAATGCTGGTTGACAGCATCGGAAAGTTTGACAACGGCCGAATTGACCTGATTGACATTGGCTTACACCGGGACTTAATGTTTGATACTTTTCCGGTTGTTTGGGATGGAATGGTGCTTTTTTTTGAGCTTGAGTTAACACCGGATGTTCGCGGGAAGCGCATTCATGTGTACATTACTGTGGTAGCTCCGGATTCATCCGTTGTTGGAGAGCCCGAACAGTTTCCGGTTCACTTACCAACCGTTGAGCAATACGATGGTGACAGCTTGCCCTTTGACTATAACATCCCGGCGATAACGTTGGCTGGCCCTGGTAAGTACAGCATTCGTATTCATACTTCCACCGACATTCTTCGTGACGTAAGTTTTCAGGTCCACAAACGATGAAAAACAACAGCTTTATTAGTGCCGTGATAGGTGTAGCCGTGACTCTGTCGGTTATTCGTCCCGCCCAGGCATGGGGTGGAACCGGCCATAAGTTTGTTGCAAGACTTGCCATAGCAAACTTGCCACCCTCCGATTTCAAGCAATGGCTGTCGAAGAATGAAACATGGTTTGCCAATGCCAGTTCTCACCCGGATCGATGGCGTAACCGTGTTGATCACAGCGAGGCTCCCCGTCATTTTCTTGACACCGAAAACTTTGGTGTAGGCACGGATGCTCTACGTATACCAAGCGACTTTGCTGCGGTTTTGAAGGTGCGGACGTATGAGCAGCTGCGAACAGATGGCGTCAATCCATGGACAATCGGTCGGGTCCGAGCGAACCTGGTAAAGGCTCTTAAGGAAAAGCGCTGGGAAGATGCCCTGGTTCAGGCGGCGTACTTATCGCATTATGTTGGTGATGCCCATGTTCCGTTTCATGCAACGGCAAATTACGACGGACAGCTGTCATCCCCGCCTCAACGTGGTGTCCACTCTCGATTTGAAGAAAAACTCGTTGAGCGCACGATAAAGTTTGAAGACTTGGTTGTTGGTGCCCCTGATGTACTGGCTAATCCGATAACCGATGCCATGCGTGTCTTAAACGATAGCATTAAGGCTGTGCCTGCGATTCTGGCGGCCGATAAAGCAGCATCTACGGAATCCGGTAGTACTACGAGCGATAAGTACTACGAGCAGCTTTCTCTGACGAGTCGTGCGATTGCCAAGCAGCGACTGGAAGCTGCTGGACGTAATCTTGCTGGAGAACTGATGTCTGCATGGGAGCTAGCGGGAAGACCAGCTCCGGATCAACGGGTGACCGTTACCGATGAGTGGCTACCCTATGCTCCCCCATTCGTCCCAAGGGGAGCGCCGGTGCCGCCAGCACAACCTTTGGTCGCTGAAGAAGTTCAAATTAGTGCACGAAAGAATGTAATTACTAAGTCTCTTTACAGCAAGTTGCTGAGAAAAGATGTCACGTACAACATTGCCCTTCCGGCTACTTATGCTTCTGACACCAGGAAGTACCCGGTCATCTACCTTTTACATGGTGCTTGGGGGAGCTTCGACGATTGGAATAAGAAAACGGCTGTCGCGGCATACACGTTAGCTACAGACTTTATTGTCGTAATGCCAGATTCAAATGGAAACAGTTGGTACAACGATTCACCCGGTGCTGGAGCAGTAGAGTCATTTATAACCGATGAACTGCGAAACGATGTTGAAAAAAACTTCAGAACCATTAGCTCCCGTGCAGGTCGGGCTCTGGTTGGGTTGTCAATGGGTGGCTACGGAGCTATACACCTTGCCACCGAACATAATCAACTCTACTGCGCTGCCGCGAGTCTGAGTGGAGCTGTAGGTTGGGGTACTGCTACGTTTGATAAGAACTTATTGACGATGGCTAAGGACCTCTACCCGACAGATACGGATGCAAAATATCAACAGGATTCACTCTTACCGAGTATTCTTCGACATCTGAAAAATGGAGTATATGAAGGTCCATCTCTATACTTTGATTGTGGAAAGGAAGATTTTCTGATCAAGAGTAATCAGGATCTCGAAGTTTCATTGTTATCGAAGAATATTCCCCATGAATACTCTGAGTTCGATGGCGCACATACTTGGACATACTGGGATGGGCACATTCGCGACGCTTTTCAGTTCATGAAGCGTCAACTCCGTAGACCGGAGAACTAGGTCAATGTTGTTAGGCTACGGGCTTGTCAATTTGGATGACATCGTCGTTGTAAACACGTTGGTTCACGATGGCAAAGCTCCTGCTGAGACCACATTACGGCAAGTTGGGGGGCCGGTTCCGGTCGCACTTCAGGCTTACACCAGATTGGGCGGAACTACTTGCTTTACCGGGATCATCGGTGATGACTCCTATGGTGATTACATCTCAGAACGCTTAAGTCGATCGATAACCGTGCCAGCATTGAACGTGTGTCCCAATGGCACTTCCAGCAGGTCTATTGTTATTATTGAACGTACAAATGGCGCGCGTACCATCGTGAATATCCCGGCCACAGGTACCTGCGAAAACAGCCTACTTAGCCTAAAGGAGCGCCTTTCACCCCAGACTATCCTGCATTTGGATGGACGGGATTTACCTGCGAATCTTGAGCTTGCTGCCACAGCTAAACAACGTGGTGCACTTGTCAGTATTGACCTTGGAACCATGCGTCCAGGACGGGAAGCACTGTTAGCCCAATGCGACATCATACTGGCCAGTAAATCAGGTAGTGCCGGTCTCACTCCTGATTATCCGAATGACATTGAACGCCAGCTGGATGTAATGCGAAACTTTGGTGCGAGAGTGGTTGGTGTGACTTTAGCACAAAATGGAGTTGTGGTTGGTGATGCCACAACCACATACCACCTACCAGCATTTCACGTCGAACACGTAGTTGATACCAATGGAGCGGGCGACTGCTTTCATGGTGCGTTTCTATACGCCTATGCAAATTTATATAAACACCTGGAAGATGTCACACGATTCGCACAGGCGTCGGTGGCACTCAAGATAACAGCGCTTGGTAATGATGCTGGCCACCCCACGTGTTCACAAGTTATGGATTACCTCGCATCGGCATAAAGTCTCTAAAAAATTCGATTTCGGCCAGTGATGCCCACTTGTGTCCGCCAACTTCACTTTTAGCGACTAGTCGGAGCGCATTGGTCGAAATTGGCTTTTCCAGCTGAACATCAATCCAATCAGTGGTGTTACGAAGCGTTATTTCTTTAACCGAAACCCAATTTGAGCCGTCTTTAGTTTCGATGACGATGCGGGAGACACGTCCGTTTTCCTGATTTTGCCGCTGGAGAAATCTGAACTTTCTGATTGATTCGTTCTTTGGAAATGTGATTGCGACCCAATGGGGATAATCATCTTCTTTCTGGGACCATGTCGTATGCCAATAGGTATCTACGTTGTTATCAACAATGTTTGCGATTTCACCTTCACCGGGTTCCTCTGAGTCAGTAGATACCTGAGTGGGCGAAACTGGGATTTTTTCGACAGGGACGATCGCATCGACATTGATGGATGAAGCTTCGCTCTTGATACCAGCATTAGACGATTGCTTAGCACTTATCAGTGCCGTACCAGGTACGAACAAAGTCTTTCCTGGCTCCAGTCGTACAGGTGCTCCGTTGACTGTTACATCAAGTCGGCAACCAGGGACAACGTTCGCAAACGAAACCATCCCGCGCTCATCCCGGGTAATCGTGGGCGGATCCAACAGCGGCAGCACCTGACGGGCAGCTACGCCACTCGGCAATTTGGACTTACCCAGCGGACGCAAGGAAAACACAATGGATGCTTTCATTGGCCGGCAAATGTACTTTCCTAACGGACCGGGTCCGCACGAAGCTCCTCCAAGTCCCATCTGGAGCCAATCCAATGTGAAGAATGTCTCTTTTCGTACGGGTAACGGTATGAAGCGTTTTTCCTGACCATTCCGGTGGCGGGATGCATCCAGATCCTGTGGTACATAGTGGCTCACGCCCATTGCGACAGGTTCGCGCTCGGCAACTACAAGTAAACGCCCCCCCGTATTACTACTTCGAAGGGCAAACCAACGACAGTCTTCCTTGTTACCATTCTCCTGAGGTCGGACATAGTTAACAAAGTGCTCTTTTACTGTGGCATTCCAGAGACCAACGTCCATTGCAGACTTTCGGTCCGGGTAGCTTTCACTTGGACCTCGACCAAACCAGGATGTATCTTCAAACCCTGGTGGAAGCGCAAACTTCACACCCAGCCGAGGCAATGCCGGCATATCCCCATACGGTTCGAGATCGAATCTGACACGTACTACGCCATCCGGGAAGATGTGATACGTGCCTTTGTTCACGAACCCAGCTGACTTTCCGCCGTGAAAGTCGATTTCTGTGCTGACAACAACTGCACCGGTTACCGAATCAACCTTATGTTTGAAGTAATGAGCAGATGGATTAAGAGCTGATAAACCAGAATTTACATATGCATCGCGCAGCCAAATGTCATTGTCAGTAAGAGCACGATATGTATTCAGATTTACACCATCACCCGTTAGGTAGTTTTGTCCCCTTACGGTCAATGACTTCAATATCCCTTGCGTCCGGTCAAAGGTGACACCAACTTTTGTCTTTGTGTTTGTGAATACGATTGAATTGCCTACGGTTGTGACCGACCATGACCGTTTATTAGATGGCTGGACTGGCCATGAAAAAGATGTATTTTCCTTTTTCCGTATAAGAAACTGCTGCCATGCGACTTCATGTCCAACCGCTGCGTACCTCGTAGCTGCCTTTTCTAGGACCCGAATCGTAACAAAGGCCTCCTGACCACTGGACAATTTTGGGCTAGGTAAATTCAGTGTTGTAGTTGTAGTGCTCAACGGTTCACAAGAGACTGTTGGAATAGTACCAGAAGCCGTTTTGCGGCCATCGACACTAATCTCCCAAGCAAATCGATAGCGATTCAAATTCGTAAACGAATTATAATTTTGTATCGTTATTGTTCGTCCGTCGCTTCCCAACTGGATTGCAACTGGTTGGTAACACTTTTTGACTTCATAAAGCTTGGGGGTAACTTGTCGGTCTGGAGGCACTAAACCATTACACGAAAAGTTCCCATCGTTAGGTTTATCGTCAAAATCACCACCATAGGCAAAATACCATCCCTTACCATCAGGTCGTTTTTTGCGCAAACCTTGATCAACCCAGTCCCAGATACAGCCACCCATGTTGCGCGGGCTTGAGCGAAAAGCGCTAACATACTCTTGAAGATTGCCGACAGCATTACCCATCGCGTGAGCATATTCACAAACATAAAACGGCTTCTCTGACTTTTGCTTTCCAGCATTTTCTACGTAAGAAACATCCGGATACATCACTGAATCTACATCGGCTACAACGTTGTATCTTTCATAGTGCACCGGTCTTGATGAATCAACGGAATGAAGCCACTTGGATGTCGAAGCAAAATTGCTACCCGGACCGGCTTCGTTTCCAAGGGACCACATGACGACACATGGATAATTTTTCCTGGTTTCGTACATCCTGACAGTTCGGTCGAGGTGAGCTTGTTCCCAAACTGGATTGTTGCCCAGTGAGCGCTCGAACGTGTAGCCCATTCCATGGGACTCAATGTTTGCTTCATCAACGACGTAGAGGCCATACTCGTTACAAAGGTCGTACCAGCGGCGGTCATTTGGATAGTGAGAATTACGAACGCAGTTGATGTTGAACTTTTTCATCAACTGAATATCCTGAATCATCCGAGCGATGGATACCGTCCGCCCTGTATCAGGATCATGTTCGTGCCGGTTTACGCCTAGTAGCTTTACGGGCCGTCCATTGATTTTGAATATTCCGCCCGCCGTTTCGATTTTGCGAAAACCAGTCTTTACGGAAACAAACTCAGTGAATGTCCCATCCACCTTTATCGCGAGGACAACGCTATACAGATTTGGAGTCTCGGCGGTCCATTTCAATGGATTCTTCAGCGAAACAGATAATCGTGTTGTCTCCCTTTCGTTTCCGTTTGTAATGACCGTGGTATTTGCCAATGATTCGGCGACACGCTTACCTTTTGCATCATAAACAGCCATATCAATCCGAACAGATTTGCGACTGGCCGTTGTATTCTTCAGGTCCAACCCGACATCTAAACGCGCATTTGTATATTTGTCATCCAGATCGGTTTTTACATCGATGTCTTCAACAGTTACATTTGGCATCGCCCTGATTGTTACATCGCGGAAAATGCCGGAGTAACGAAACATATCCTGGTCTTCAAGGTAGCTACCATCGCACCAACGGTAGACCTGTACTGCAAGAACGTTTGTTCCTTTGACCAAGTAATCAGTAATGTCGAATTCTGCCGGTCCCTTACTGTCCTCTGAATAGCCTACTTTTCGCCCGTTAAGCCAGACCCAGAATGCACTATAAACCCCATCGAAGCGTAGACGAATCCTTTTTCCTTCAAACGAGGCCGGGATGGTAAAGAGTTTTCTGTAGCTGGATGTCGGGTTGTAGCGCTCGTCGACAACGGGTGGCTTTGCGGGGAACGGGTAGGTGATATTGGTGTAAATCGGAATCCCAAACCCGTAGAGCTCGACGCATGATGGAACGGGTATTGTCTTCCAAGTACTGTCATCAAAACTCGGTTGATGAAAGTTTGCAGGCGCATCTGCGGGGCGGCTAGTCCAGCTGAATTTCCACTTACCGTTTAGCGATCGTAGCCACGGACTCTTTTCTGGCTGAACGGCAACAGCGTCTTCTATACGTGCATATGAGGAAAACTCTGACCGGGCTTCCAGTTTATTAATTCCGAGAACTGATGGGTCCTGCCAGGGTGGAACAGCGGATTGCTGTGCGTTTGCCGGGGCGCACAGCAACACTGCTGCCATCAGATACGTGCCGATCAGTCCATAAAGCCACTTCATGGCTTCAGTATATAACGATGCGTCTTTCCGAACCTATCAAATAACGGTATTGGTCAGTGTTCCCAGCCCCGACATCGATATATTAACAACATCACCGGATGTCATTGTGTATGGCAAATCCGGAACGATTCCGGTTCCGCTCATGAGGAACGCGCCGTAGGGAAAATCAAGTTCTTTATAGAGCCATCCAACCAGGTCATCGACATGGCGTTTCATGGTCGCGGTCGATGCTGTTCCATCGAAAACGACCTCGTTGTTTCGTTCAATGCGCAGGGCAATATCGATTGCGCGTAAATCGGGAAGGTTGAAGTTAGAATCCAGTAGGCGGATAAAAGGTCCAATCGCACAGGACCCGTTGTAGGACTTGGCCTGTGGTAAGTACAAAGGATTCTCCCCTTCTATACTCCTGCTAGATACATCATTTCCAATCGTTGCTCCGATGATATGTCCACAGTTGTTTGCTACGAGAGTCAGTTCAGGCTCCGGAACATCCCATGAGGAATCTTTACGGACACGGATGCGCCCCAAGTGTCCTGTCGCCCTCCATGATGATGCTTTGAAGAACAATTCAGGGCGATCTGCATCGTAGACGAGGTCATAAAAGTCTCCCCCCTGCTTCGACTCTTCCATGCGTGCATCACGAGAACGCTCATATGTGACTCCGCTTGCCCAAATCTCCTGCTTGTCGATGGGGGCAAGCAGAGTGGAGCCTGGTGGCAATCGAAATGATGTCAGTGTAGCCAGCACGTAATCGATTGGGTCTTCGGAACAGAGAATGTCGTCAAGGGTTGCATCTAAAACCCGCTCTGTTCCATCAATGTTAACCGACCAAAGTAAGTCGCCTTCATGCGATCGCCATTTTCTCAGTTCCATGTTTGCTCCCAACCGGCTCAAACCGGCTTACGTATTCGTTTCCTAAACGATGACAAGATCGGTACTACTGCGGGTCCGACAAACATCAATATGCGAAACATCCCCCAAAAGCCCTTACGTCCAGGCTGCCTGATTCGTTTGACCACCCCAAGTAGCTTGTTGCCTGTAATGACAACCGACACCATTTTTCTGATTGAAATCCATGACTTAGATGTCGTTTTACGTCGGCGTAGCAGTAAGCCGACCGATGCCAAATTTGCCCCTATTGCTGACAATACGGCGGTCGCTCTCTGCAGGAGCTTGCCAAATGTGTCGACTAGATCTGTTACGATACGGAGAAGTCTACCTACAGGGTGCAAAACGCGCCTGAGGGGACTGATTGCAAGTGCAAGTGCAAAACCTGCCGTTAAAATGGCGATGACTTGTAAACAAAACAAAATGACGATGACTGTACTCATTGTTGTATTGCTTTAGTAAGTACCGCTTCACTTAGGTTTGTGTTCCAAGAGGTAATGGCGCTGATATAAAGCTTAACCGCCTGATTATTGCCTCGCTTCGAAAGTTGTTGCGCAAGCTCAAGGCGAGGTGAAAAAACGGCTGATTTGCTCAGCTTTGCACTTGCAACGAGGCATGTTGTTGCTGCACCCGTGTCTCCCTTTGCCATAAAAGTAAGACCTTGCTCCTGTTGGAGGTCATGCCACGACCGTTGATGTTCTGCGGCATTACCGGATTCTCGCTTCAATGCAGATTGAAGGACACTGAGTGACTCATCCAGCTTCCCACCAAGTCTGAGAGCTGCACCGATTTTTGCCTGGATCTCGCCAGACGGTCGTGAGGTTACCGGGATGCGTCTGTAGACTGAAATCGCATCGTTGAACTTTCCCCGGAGCACGGCAATGTCAGCCTTGAGCTCAACCAATTCCCAATCCTGAGTATTTGCGGGTAACGAATCCAGAGTTGCCGCTGCATTGTCGATAGCTCGTCGAGAAACGTTACCGGTAGTCAGGTTTGCGCGTACCAGATGAACCCGCACCAGGTTCTTTCTGGCTAACCTTTTGAGCGACTCATCTTCCAGGGACTCCCATGCCTCTGCTAAAACACTGGTGACACCTCGGTACGTCGTGTCTTCTGCGATTGCTGGATAAAGCAACCCGATGATGTCACCAGCCGGAACTTCTTCCAGTAACAACAGCAACTTCGGCGTCGCCGATGGTCCCATACCTTCATAAGCAATCTGAGACACAAGCTTCTGGATGGTAGATATCTGACTTTGGGACAATGGAGGCTGAATCATTGGATTAATTGACATCCTTCGCAAATGGGTTCGTGCGGTTATAATATCGGACGAGATAGTTAGTTAGTTTGCAACGAAATTTGCCTCGGGAAAAGTGGTTGGCATAATGCGACGCGTACAGGATATTTTTGGTCGATTCACACGAAATCTTGGGATTGACCTTGGCACTGCTAATACATTGGTACACGTCCATGGCAAGGGAATTCTTGTGCGTGAGCCGTCTGTTGTGGCTGTTGATTCCAAAACCGGCCAAATCTTGAGTGTCGGCGCAAATGCAAAGCAAATGCTTGGTCGCACTCCGGGGCACATTAAAGCGGTACGACCACTCAAGGACGGTGTCATTGCGGACTTTGAGCAAACTGAAGCGATGCTGCGCTACTTCATTGATCGCTCCACACGTAGGCAATGGTGGACAGCACCTCAGGTCGTTGTTGGAATTCCGAGCGGTGTTACCGAAGTAGAGCGTCGCGCTGTGCTTGATGCGACACGTAAAGCAGGTGCACGGGATGCTTTTGTTGTCGAAGAGCCTATGGCCGCTGCTATCGGTGCCGGTCTTCGCGTTGAAGATCCTTGTGGTTGCATGGTGGTTGACATCGGTGGTGGTACCACTGAGGTTGCCGTTATCAGTTTGGCCGGCATCGTGACCAGTCAGAGTGTCCGTGTTGCTGGCGAGAAGATAGATGAAGCAATTGTTAGCTTTGTCAGGCGGTACCACGGTATGTTGGTCGGTGATCGTACAGCGGAAGAAATCAAACTCACGGTTGGATCCGCATTTCCATTGGAAGAGGAAGTCTCGATGCAGATTCGTGGGCGTGACCTCATCAGTGGCTTACCAAAACAAACCACTTTGACCAGTGTCGAAGTGCGCGAAGCTATAGCGGAACCGATTGCACAGATTGTTGAAGCAGTTAAGCAGGCGTTGGAGCGAACCCCTCCTGAACTAGCTGCGGACATCATGGATACGGGTATTTGTCTGGCTGGCGGAGGTGCATTGCTACGCGGTCTCGATGAGCTGATTCACAGGGCAACGGACATGCCGGTTTTTATTGCGGATGATCCGCTTACATGTGTTGCATTGGGATGCGGAAAGATTCTGGATGAGGTTGAGCGGGTCCCGGCACTCCGCCACGCACTGATTCACGCTAATAGGTAAATCCGATCGTGATACGTCCTGCGAAACCTGCTTCTTCGCCCATCGGCCAGAAACGTTTTTCAGCGCTGGTTTTTGTTCCAGTGGGTCTTGGTTTGATTTTGCTGATGGCTACCCTGCAGGCCCGCAGATCCGGACAGTCCAATCTGGTAATCGATTCCGTTACGTTCATTGCGAGCTTAGTGGCAACATCTGGGCGGGATACATTGGACTGGGCAAGCAGAATGAGACAGTCGTTGACAGCTGGCTCCGATTTACTGATTGAGCGTGACAGGCTTTTGGCGGAAAATGGTCAGCTACGGCTAAAAGTTGAGCGACAGTCACAGATCGAAGCTGATTATGTCAACTATCGAAACATTCTGGGGATGCCTACCCTCAAGCAGGATGGCGGCGTCGTAGCCGATGTAAAATTTTGGTATCCGTCAACAGAAAGTGCATCAATATCGATTGACAACCGTGCCCGCAAGATTGTCCGCAATAGCACGATACGTACGACACAGGGATTGGTTGGCAAAGTCGTCATCACGGGTCCCCTGTTTGCAAAAGTCAGACTGCTTCAGGACCGGGATTCGCACGTCGGTGTTAAAGTGCTACGGAGCGGCACGTTTGTCGGTACAGGCGTACTGGATGGACGTGGCTCAAATAAGGAACCGATTTTACATTTTGTACGTCCAGAGCTGATGCTGGCTCCTGGCGATCAGGTTGTTACCAGTGGTGAGGGTGGAGTGTTTCGCAGTGACATTCCCGTTGGTGTCATTCGGTCTACATCCCTTGGCGCAGGCGGTACAGAACGTATCGCAATCGTTGCACCCTTTGCGGAAAATCCTGTTACGATTCGCACTGTCATTGCATTACCACCGCTAAGTGGTTCGGACACTATTGAGGAAAAGCGATGAGATGGCAGGACTGGATGGGTGCACTCGCCGTCTTATTGTCTGCTGGTCTTCAATCATCGATGGCAGCGGCAGTCGGCATCGCCTCTCTTCTCAACCTGCCGATGATAGCGATTGCGTTACTTTCGACGTATCCCAGATCAAATGTACATATCCTCACTGTCGCAGTTTGTTTGACACGTGTTGCAATCGGAACAGAAAGTATTCCGGTCACATTATTCCGAAGTGTTTTGGCAACCTACTTGTCCATCAAAGCAGGGCTTAGTTTGATGAATCACGGGTGGTTGCTTGCAGTTGTTACAGTTTGTGCCTGCGTATTGATAGACATCATTGCCGCAATTGTTGCTCATCCCAAATACGTTGGAACGATGACATTAACTGAGATTACAGTTTCTGTGGTGTTTAATGCAGGTATTACTCTGCTCTGTGCTATTCCAATTGAGATCTATTGTCGGAGAAGGCACATTCATGGGTTTTAGGCTTTTGGAGAATTAATGTCAAATCTTAGGTTCATCCCCCTCGGCGGTGTCGGCGAAATTGGTAAGAACATGTACGTCTACGAGGTCGACGATGAGCTTCTCGTGGTCGATGCAGGACTCATGTTTCCAGACGAAAGGCAGTTTGGAGTCGACATCATTGTCCCGGATATTCGCTACCTGGTGGAAAATCGCGACCGGATTCAGGGGATTGTTATCACACACGGCCATGAAGATCACATTGGGGCTCTCGGACATGTAATTGCGACTTTAGGGAATGTCCCCATTTTCGCTCCCCCATTGGCGGCAGCGATGATCAAGGGACGGCTGCAGGAACGTCGGGTGCTTGATAGCACGACAATTACGGCTTTTGGTCCCGATGATGTGGTCAATATCGGTGGCTTTGAAATTCATCCAGTGCGTGTAGCCCATTCAATACCTGATGCATTTGCATTGGTGATCAGGACTTCAGCCGGAACGGTCGTTCACACGGGTGACTTTAAACTAGACCAGACGCCAGTAGATGGTCAAACATTTGACTTACCAAAGCTCTGTCACCTTTGTGAGGAAGGTGTTCTGGCCATCGTTAGTGACACAACAAACGTAGAACGCCCGGGGTTTGTGCCAAGCGAACGGATCGTTGCCGAGTCCTTTCAAAGGATCATCGCAGAAGCCCCTGGCCGTGTTATCATTGCGTCCTTCGGGAGCCAGATACATAGAATGCAGATGGCCATTGATGCATCCAGGCGCTACAGCCGAAAAGTAGCCGCGATGGGCCGCTCTATGGTTCAAAACATCGACATATGCATTGATCTTGGCTACATCAATCTTCCGGATGAGATACGTGTAAAGCCAGAAGAAATCGATGACATAACAGACAAAAACCTGACGATTCTGACTACGGGTTCACAAGGTGAACCGTTGGCTGGATTGTCAAAGATGGCAAATGGTGACCATCGCTATGTAACGGTAAGAAAAGGCGACACCATTGTTCTTAGTGCAACCCCTATTCCAGGTAATGAAACAGCGGTTTGGACGATTGTCAACAAACTGGTGGCACTCGGGGCCAAGGTTATTTACGAAGGAATGATGCCAGTCCATGTGAGTGGACATGGTTATGCTGAAGAACTCAGACTTCTCCTCAACCTGGTAAACCCTCAATATGTTATTCCCGTGCACGGTGAGCAGCGAATGCTTGCACTATATGGTCGAAACGCAGTCGACATGGGTTGGTTACGTGATGATGTTTTCGAGCTTGCTATCGGTGATGTCCTTGAACTGAATGAAGTGCGTGGACGAATCGTTGACAGAGTCGCGTGTGGATCCGTCATGCTTGGACAACGCGGAATGTATCCTGTTCATGAAGTCGTCATTAAAGACAGACAGTTCCTTGCAGAGGGCGGATTTGTTGTGTTGTCCATGGTTGTCGATCGTGAATCCACTGAGTTGATCGGTGGACCTGAAGTTGTGTCACGGGGCGTGGCCTTTATGGAGGACGAGACCGATCTCGTTCTTGAGATTATAGATACGGTTGCTGGAATCTTTGCAGAATCCGACCCGGATGACATCCGCATGGCTGAAAATGGTGGCGATACGGGACAAAGTAGTCTCCCCGGAGCAATTCGTCTGCAAACCCGAAAGCTGATTGAAAAACGGACTGGTGTTCGAACCAATGTTCTCTCAACCATAATCTATGTCTAGAGGCGCTTTGATTCCCTGGCTTGTTGAGTCAGGGAACGGCTTGTTTAAGTCTCTCGATCACCTTGTTGACGATGTTCTCATCCCAGAGGGGCTACAGGATTCGGATTCACCTTTACCTGTAACACACCTTGACCGGCTGATTAGCGTCGGTCTTGTATCCATAGTGACAGCATCACAGGAAGTTTGGAACGCGAAAACCAGGTTCGCTGTTACAGAGAAGTTAGCTTTTGGATGTTTGGATACATGGTTTGTCATGACTCAGCATTGGGGAGCCGTAAACATACTTCGCAGCAGCCATGTAGCCGTGGAGTCATTCTGGGATCAGCGTAGTCTAATAGGTGTTGGTTTTGGTCACCTGCGACGTAGCTCGCCATGTCTTAAAGCAGAGCTGAACGATTCAGGACTTTTTGTAACTGGAACCGCGCCATGGATTACTGGCTCATCGTGGCTGTCTTGGGTTGTTTACGGTGCCACACTTCCTACCGGTGATCACGTCTACTTTCGTGTTCGACATCTCAGTGCCGACGGATACTCGATTGGCAAACCGCAGGAGCTTGCAGCTGTAAAACGCACTGATACGCGCGAAGTGTCACTCCATGTTACGGTTGAATCCGACAATATCGTTTGTATCCGACCACAGAATGTTCTATCGAACCAGGATGAATCAACATTGATTACTTCCATGGCACCGATATTAGGACTTACAGCACGATGCCTGGCTGACTGGGAACAGGAAGTTAAGCCTGATAATGTCGCGGTGTTCAAGTCACTCACAGATGCGTTTACGCGATTGCGTAATGATGTTTACAACATGCTCGCCGAGCTCGAAGCCGTTCCTGTATCAGAGCGACTCCGAGCACGTGAGAACCTGCATACTTTGCTGGAAACAATCATCCACATTTGGTCGCTGTCATCGGGCGGGCAATCAAACACTCGTGGAATGCTCGTCATACGCCGTCGCCAAGAGGCGTCTTTTTTCAGGTTGTTCCAGCAAACGAAAATGCTTCGAGACGCGGCGATTGCATCGGCGATGGACAGGATATCCGCTTAATTTTGCGACTCCGCCTCGCTTATCCGCCATACCGACCCCGAAAAATCATCGGTTACATACAAGGCTCCATCATTGCCAAGAGTGACGCCAACGGGGCGTCCCCAGACTCCTTTATTGTTGACGACAAACCCTGTCATGAAGTCCTCGTATACGCCGGTGGCTCTACCTTGAGATAGAGGCACTCGAACCAATTTGTAACCTGTTCGAACTGACCGATTCCATGACCCGTGTAATGCGACGAAGAAAGAATCATGAAATTTTTGTTGGAGACCATTATTTACATAGCACAAATCTAGCGCAGCGGAATGACTCTGGAGCAAAACATCCGGGATGAGTACTTTTTGTGCCAGTTCCGGTTTCTTCCCTGCATGGCGAGGATCCTGGTTTGCGCCTATGTAGTAGTATGGCCAGCCGTAAAAACCGCCGCGCTCAATATGCGTCACATAGTCCGGTACAAGGTGGTCTCCAAGGCCATCGCGCTCGTTGACTGCAGTCCAAACTTCACCTGTCTTTGGATGAATTGCGAGACCAACAGGATTTCTTATACCTGATGCGTAGATACCCTTTTCAGCACCTGTGGAGGCATCGTACTCTAGTACAGTTGCACGCCGGAACTCATTTTTGTTCACATCAGGATCATCAACATTCGAGATGGAACCCACCGAAACATATAGGGTTTTGTTGTCTTTTGTGAGAGCGAGATCACGTGTCCAATGTCCCCCGCCCCGCAGCTGTCCGCCACCAGGAATATTATTGATAAACATCGATGGGGTTTCACTGGCAACAAGATCGCCGTTTGAATACGGGACACGCACTACTGAGTCTGTATTTGCAATGAGTAGAAACTTGGGCTTGTTGCCATTTGGATAAAACTGTAAGCCAAATGGGCGTGTGAGACCGGACACAAACGTGGACTTGACATCGAGGACGCCATCCTTGTTGCTGTCTCGAAGTACTACGACTTTACCGGTGTAGCTCTCAGTCACGAAGAGATCTCCGTTAGGAGCAGTCACGATGACACGCGGTTGTGCAAGATTGCTGGCATACTGGGTCACAAGCAAGCCACTTGGGACTATTGGCAATGCACCTTCCGGTCGGGCAACGCGCGTGGGGCCATTGTCTACACTGGGTGTGTCGTTGGGTCTTGGTAAATCAGAAGGAGTAATTCGCCTTGTGACTCCGGGCCGGTCAGTGGTCCAGTCTCCTAAAGCGGACTGCCCAGTCAAAACATCAGGAAGTCCGGCAACACCTGCAGAATAGATGATGGCGCAGGCGACAGCGGTAAGTATTGGTCTCTTCATGTAGATTACTTTACCTAATTTGCCTGCTTCGAATAAATGGTACTATTCCTACTGGAGAACAATGACTTTTACAGCAAAAGAAGATTATGGGTTACGGGCGGTACTTGATATCGCAATCCACTCAAAAGGTGAGCCTGTACAAGCAAATGAGATTGCCACCCGTCAGAATATTCCCGACCAGTTTCTGGAGCAGGTCATAGCGCAGCTTCGCAGAGCGGAAATTGTTCGCTCGATTCGCGGTAAGAGTGGCGGGTACTTCCTAAATCGTACGCCAGAGTTAACGTTTCTAGGTCAGATTTTACGGGCGCTTAGTGGGTCATTGGTGCCTGAATCGCTCATGGACCCTCAGCGGGCCACCACATCTGAGGGGCATGCTGTTGTTAGTATCTGGCGAAACATAGACAGTCAGTTGAGATCGCATTTGGATGATGTCTCTATTGCTGACGTCATTGCAGGGATGGATGGCAGCGACTCATCGTTTATGATGCACATTTAGGTTTGAGGATAGGAATACGGATATGCCAGTTTACAACAACGTCACAGAGTTAATCGGCAACACACCAATTGTTCGTATGAACAAATTGGTAAGCGGCTTGGATGCAGAAGTTTTAGTTAAGCTTGAGTACTTGAATCCAGGATTGTCTGTTAAGGACAGGATTGGTGTGAATATGATTGAGGAGGCCGAGAAGAGTGGTCTGATTACTCCTGGAGTGACAACAATCATTGAGCCAACAAGCGGGAATACAGGCATTGCTCTCGCATTTGTTTGTGCCGCCAAGGGTTACAAGTTGATTTTATGCATGCCGGATACCATGAGTACAGAGCGTCGAATGCTGTTACGGGGCTATGGAGCATCCATTGAATTGACTGAAGGCGCAAAGGGCATGCGCGGTGCAGTGAACAGAGCTCTGGAGCTTCATGAAGCTGACCCCAAAAACACATTTATTCCGCAGCAGTTTGAGAACGAAAACAACCCGGCTATACATGTCAGGACAACGGCACGGGAGATTGTACGCGATCTGGATGGACAGCTGGATATTTTTGTGTCAGGTGTCGGCACCGGTGGAACCATTACTGGAGTAGGCTCTGTGCTGAAAGAAGAGATCCCTGGTGTGCAAATCGTGGCCGTGGAGCCGTCCAGCTCTCCAGTAATCTCCCAATCACTTGCACAAATCCCCATTGCTCCTGCACCACATAAAATCCAAGGTATTGGTGCCGGTTTCATACCAGGAGTTCTCAATACATCACTGATTGATGAAGTGATCACTGTAAGTAATGAGTCTGCCGTTGAAACAGCCCGGGATGCAATGCAACGGGAGGGATTGGCCGTCGGTATCAGTTCGGGTGCAGCAATCTGGGCTGCTATCGAGCTGGCTAAACGACCTGAGAACAAGGGTAAGCGAATCCTTGCAATTGTGCCATCGAATGCTGAACGTTATCTCTCGACCATTTTGTTTGAGCATTTACGCTAGTTTTTGTAATAATTGTATGTCTCCGTGCGATTAGTAAATGTGTTTGGTTTTGAATAGCACCAGAGGGCACTATGTGCTACAATCGCCGGGTTGTTAGAAGTGGCATCCAATGTGATGCTGCTCCCTGCTCGCTGGACACCAGTGAGCCGCGACAGACCATAGGGAGGGTGTATGAACGTTTCATACGAAGCAATGTTCTTGGTTGATTCCGGACTTGTTGACGAGCAGATTAAAGCCGTCGTCGAAAAGTTCACCGGAGTCATCACAAAGAACGGTGGAGAGATTGTTGACGTGGATGTATGGGAGCCTCGTAAGCTCGCATACGAAGTCAAGGGACGTGAGACTGGCCGTTTCATTCTCATTAACTTCAATTCGTCCGCAGCCGCTAAGAACGAGTTGGATCGTATTTTTGGAATCGCAGATGAGATTCTTAGAAGTATGATTATCCGTCAGGACCCACGGGCAGATGTTCGTCCATCGCGTGCACGCGCTGCAGAAGCAGAACGTCGTGAGCGTGAGGCAGCAGCTCGTGCAGCTAGTGTTGCGGAAGCGGTTGTCGTTGAACCTGCGGTTGTTGAAGCACCAGTTGTTTCAGAACCGGCTGAGACATCCAGCGAAGAAGCATAGTGCCTTCCATCGAGCTGTTTGGTAGCCAACGCTGCATCATAGATGCATCAATCAACTTAGGAGACAAAGAAATTTGAACCGTGTGATTTTGATTGGCCGCTTAACTGCCGATCCAGAAGTGCGCTACACACCGAATGGTGTTCCCGTTGCAAGTATGCGTATTGCCGTAGACCGGCCACAGTCAAGTGAATCACGTGCCCAAGGGCAGGATAAACAGACTGACTTTATAGATTTGACCGCTTGGCGACAGTCGGCTGAATTTGCTGGGAAGTATCTCGGCAAAGGGCGCTTGATTGCAGTCGAGGGGAAGCTTCAAATCGAAGAGTATCAGGCACAGGATGGAACGCGTCGCAAGGCGGCGAAAGTCGTATGTGACAACCTCCGTCCGTTGGATAGGGCTCGTGATAGTAATGACTCTGGAGATGGTGGATATTCTCAGGAACGCCAGCCTTCGAGTGGTTATTCACAGCGTCCTCCGGTAAACATGCCTACATCATCGGGATTTGATGAAGACGATATAAGTGATCCGTTTGCAGAGTAAACGGATTGTGAGGTGACTATGTCAGCAATGAGACCAGCAAAAAATCGAAAGTTTAAGAAGCCGAAGCGCAAGGTTTGTTTCTTCACTGTCAATAAGATTGAGTTTATTGACTACAAGAACATCCAGCTGTTGCGACGGTTTATCACAGACCGTGGAAAGATTCTTCCACGTCGCACAACGGGAACGAGTGCAAAGTATCAGCGCATGCTGTCACAGGCAATTAAGCGTGCGCGTGAAATCGCACTTCTTCCTTACGTTGCCGATAACCACTAGTTTAAACTAGAAACAAACAACGCGGAGGCTATATTCACTGAATATAGCCTCCGCTTTTTGTTTGCTGTAGCTATGAGGGTTCTGCTCTGATGATAGTTCTCAGCAGAGCAGAACACAACCTACTTACGTGTTGATTTGATTAGTTCCAGCAGATCCGCCGGTACAGTCTTCAGTACAGATGTAGCTTCGACGATATCAACACCAACGACGTTGGTGCCGACCAGTGCCGCCATCTTGCCGAACTCACGGTTGTATACCAATTCTGCGGCCTTCATGCCTACACGCATACCAAGAACACGATCGAACAGCGTAGGAGCACCTCCGCGGTGAACATGTCCTACAACTGCATGGCGACTTTCCCAGCCAGTGCGTTGTTCGATTTCGTTGGCGAGGTATTCACCTACATTCCTGTTTGACAGGTTTACATGACCGAAGGAATCTACTACGGCTTCTGTATCGCCCATTGGAATTTCAGTTCCCTCGGATGCAACAACTAAGGCATATTTTTTGCCGCGGGCACGCACGCTGTTCAGATGCGCACACATTGCCTCAACATCAAGCGGCTCTTCGGGAAGTGTAACCCAATCTGCCCCCCCCGCCATACCAACGTACCAGGCTACCCAACCTGCATGACGTCCCATCACCTCAAGCACGATAACCCGACGGTGTGAACGAGCCGTATCGCGTAGACGATCTATTGCGTCAAGCCCGACTCCTGCAGCTGTATCAAAGCCAAACGTAAAGTCGGTACAGCTCAGATCATTATCCATGGTCTTCGGTACACCTACAGTCGGTACGCCATGTTTCGAATACAGCTTTGCAGCAACACCAAGAGTATCTTCGCCACCACATGCAACGATCGCATCAAACTTTGCAGCCTTGATGTTGTTGAGGACGGCGTTCAGGTCATCTTCATTCTTGAAAGGATTCGTACGGGATGAACCAAGCATTGTTCCACCCTGATAAATGATTTCTTCAACATCGGTCAGTCCGAGAGGTTCATAGTTTGCTTTTACCAACCCCTTCCAACCTTCTTGGATACCAACAAATTCAAAGCCCAAGTCGATTCCACGGTAAACAACACCCCGAATGGCCGGATTAAGTCCAGGACAATCTCCACCACCCGTCAAAATTCCAACTTTCATTCACTTCCTCCACTAAATGTCTTTCGCGTGCGGAACAAGTAATCCATACTTACCATCAGCACGACGATACAGGAGTCTGATTTCTCCTGAGTCAATATCTTGGAATAAAAAGAAGTCATGTCCTGACAGCTCCATTTCCAAGACTACTTTGTCTAATTCCAGGCGACGAATCGGAAAGTGTTTCTCACGAACCACCAGTTCATCACGGTTTCGCTCAGGTGAAAGCGGAGCCTGATATTTGGCCAACTGTAATTCCAAAACCTCGGCTGCTGAAAACACGGCATCACGAATCGTCGAGCCTAGCTTTTCCGAACGGACAGTCATTCCGTCAGCAACGATTACAAGTTCTGCCTTGAACCAATCGCTTTTCTGGCGGATTGAGACGGTAGATGCATCCGTTCTTACAAACCAGGCTGCCAGAACATGCATACGGTCGCGTATGGCATCTGCATCGCCTGAATCAATCAACACCTCGGAATCTATAACAGGTTGAATCATCTACCTATACACCGTTGCCACTGCGTGTGCGGCAATACCATCGCCTTGACCTATTGCTCCCAATCCTTCATTGGTGGTTGCCTTAATGCTGATGTTGTTCAGTGGTATCTCTAAAAGACTGCTGATATGCGTGCGAATTTCTGTAGCCTTTGCCATTACCTTTGGAGCTTCTGCAATGACTGTCGCATCTATGTTTCCAACCGTCCAACCATGACTCTTCAAGAGATGATTGACTTCGGTTAAAAATTCAGAAGATGGACGTCCTTTATGTGCATCATCGGATGGAGGAAAGCGTACGCCAATGTCGCCTAGCGAAGCGGCGCCCAGAAGGGAATCACAGATAGCATGCAACAGTACGTCTGCATCTGAATGGCCGAGAAGTCCAACCTTACTGCCCTCAAAGTGAATACCTCCGAGGAAGCATAATCGATCCGGGTCAGTCCGATGGATATCATAACCAAAACCGGTTCTATATTCTCTTTGTATTGATTGCATCATTGCTTGCTCAGCATACTCAATATCATCAGCATACGTTATTTTGATGTTGTTACGATGACCGGCTACGTGAATGACTGGATTGCCAGTCAGTGTCGCCATGTGCGTGTCATCGGTAACCTCGATACCCAATGACTGTGCTATCGCTCTACCGTCCTGCCAAACATCTCTACGTATCACCTGAGGTGTTTGGAGAGAGAAGAGGTCCGTGCGGTCTACACGTTCCTTCTCACACTGTTGGCTTGATCGTACGATTGTTTCGACAACAGGGAGAGAGAGACAAGCACAGACACTCCCCCGTGCCGCGCGGCAAACACGATCAATTAGTTGAGGTGTGATGAGTGGTCTCGCTGCATCATGTACTGCGATAAACGTTGAATCTACTGACTTACATGCATTTTCAACGGATTCCATTCGGGACATTCCACCTAAAATGATACCTATTGGTTTGCGTAAATTTAGTCCCGAAACCAGTGACGTCAGCTTGTCGATGGACTCGTGGCGGGTAACCAATGTAATTCCACTAATTTCCTGCGCCTGGTCAAAAGCTTCAATAGACCATTGTAGGAGTGGCTTTCCATGAAGGGAAACCCAAAGTTTATCGACGGTCCCGATGCGTTCGCTTCGGCCCGCTGCCAGAATCACTGCGTGTATCTGTTCCATGGTCCTCATCTACTGAATCTGACTTCAAAAATGCAAAAATCATCTTGCCGGCGGTTGTTTGCAAGAGCGACGACACAGTGACATCCACTGATTGACCAATCAACCGTCTGGCACCTTCGACAACTACCATGGTTCCATCATCCAGGTAGGCTACCGCCTGATTATGATCGCGTCCTTCGCGTACGAGGGAAACCTGCATATCTTCCCCGGGTAGAACCACAGGTTTCAAAGCGTTTGCCAATGCATTGATACTGAGGACAGTGATTCCTTCTAGTTCAGCCACACGTTGCAGATTGTAATCATTTGTAACCAGCTGACCGGACAATGCACGTGTGAGCCGGACCAAGCGTTTATCAACCTCTTCCGTACCCGGAGCCAGTTTATCCATAGTGCGGACGACTAGTGGCAACTCCTTCTGCATTTGGTTCAGAATGTCGAGTCCTCGACGTCCCCTCACGCGCTTGAGCGAATCACCAGAATCTGCAATGTATTGCAGCTCATCCAATACAAAACCAGGAACGTACATGGTTCCACGAAGGAAACCAACGCGAGCCACATCGGCGATTCGTCCATCGATGATGACATTTGTATCCAGGACAAAAACTGTATCGCCCTTCATCTGACCATCGGTGGACACGCCTGAAGCTGACAGCCCTTGAAACTCCTCTTTCATTGATGACGTCACCGATACGCAGAAGTATGTGATGACCGAACCGATTAGAAGAGTAATGGCAAAAGCCGCAAGTTTTTGGTTGTTGAGTGCAACGAATACAGGAATAGCGATGACTGCCGACAGTACCAAGCCGACTATGAGGCCACCGCCAATGGCAAGTTTGTCCTTAGCCGACATCTGTCGAAGAGAGTCACCCTGCTTTTCAAGACGACTAAAGATCGTTCGGCCAAGTTCAAAACCAATGATGAGCCCGGATATCAGAAATACGATTCGGTAGACGGGGTAGACCCACGCATAGGACAGTATAACGTCAAAGCGTTGCCCCTTCAGGTACCCTAAAAAAACTTCAGCACCTTGTAGGGCTAACAGAGACGTAATCGATGTAAGGAGTGCGGTAAATAGTAACCGCCAAACCTTGTTATTCACGGGTCAGAGTTCCGGTTATCGACCAGAACCCCGGACAACACGCAATCGAGCCTGAGCTCTACGCATAGCCTCTGCTGCGCTGTCCCGCTCTGATGCATCTGTTGATGCCAGCAGCTGACGAGCCTTCGCTAGCGCCTCTTCAGCTCGGGTGGCGTCGATTTCATCTTCGAATTCCGCAGCATCTGCAAGAACTGTCACTCTTTCCCGGGATACATCGAGGCATCCACCTGAAATCGCGAGGCGGCGAACCTGTTGGTTATCTAGCCGAATCACGCACTCACCTGACCCCAGCATTGCCAACAATGGAGCATGGCCCTTAAGCACGCCAAGCGAACCATTTACGGTTGCGACCTGAATGGATTCCGCGTCTGCTGAAAGTACGGTACGTTCTGGAGTAACAATGTTGACTGGAAACGATGCTGCCACGATATTTCCCTTGGAACTTAGTGCTTATATGGTATCACGCTAAGGCTATTTCGATTTTGGAATCGATAGTGGTGGAACAGGAATGTCACTCCCATTTGGTTTCGTTCCATCGACGGACAGCATGAAAGCGTCCAGATCGCATTCGCCATCGGCGATAAAGTCAACCACATGGTCACCGGGGAGCAGTTCGATATTTCCACCAGCGAACCACGCCAGCCCGTTAGGTCCGTAAGGAGTGCCTATCGAAACTGATTGACTCACACCAGTCCCTGTTAAAGACTTGCCATCGACCCGCATTCGTACCTTCCCAGCTGCTGCATAGTAGGTACTGAACTGGGTCTTGGCGTTTACCCTAAGCGTATAGGTGGCAATGGCATCCTGTTTCCCCAGCGGGTTCCGGCTCACATGAAGCAGTTTTCCACCAGATGATGACTGATTTGTCACGACACCATCCCAGGTATGCGTCATCCGGAGATTAGGCATACCTTCCGCTTCGATGTAAAGAAACGAAAATGGACGCAACATCTCAATCATTTTCTGATTGGCATCAAGCAACGTCTGTATTGCCGAGTACATGGCCTGTGGGTTTTCATGATCCGGCCGTCCTTCAAATTTAGATAACTCAAGCTGCATTCGACCGGCATCGGGAATGTTGCGTTTTCTAAGCTCGGATACCAGTTTCTTACATTCATCAAGAGCATCCGTCATTGCAGCAAAAGGTACCGGGAGCGAATTGCCAAAACCTTTCAGCAGTACTGGCTCATCCCTGACTGAAATTTGCAGAGACCCCTTTGAACGTACTCCTGCACTTGCAGGGAACCAAGATATGGGTGCCTTTTCAAGTGCTTTGGGTAGCTTGATTGTGATGACGGACGGACTTTTTGTACCAACAAAGTAGTAGCTGGATTGCTCACCGTCTGCGATGCCATACGCTACCAAGTTGTTTGGATAGCGGTAAAGGCGCATCGGACGTGTATCCGGTAACCACCAGGTGCCATTTTCAAGCTGTTTCGCACGGGTGCTAAGTTCCAATGGCAACGGCACGATGTCGGTTCGGTCAGCGGGCGTTATCTGCCCCCCTGAAATTCGGTCGATGTTTGTTTCCGGGTAGAAGACACTCGATGCTCCGGCAGCTGCCCAGTTTGCAGGTTGGACGGTTTGCGAGTCCGTTGTCGCAACATCCACCACTTTCCAGACGCGATTTCCCGACACTGTCTGATCAAGCAATTTGGGTGCAGCATCAATAACACTGCTTGATGACACGAGGAAACCACCCAGCCCTTTATGGTCACCTTTCAGCGAGTTGACGCTTATAACCGGGAAGTTATATCCAGCTCGATGTAGGGCAAGTGCTGTCCGATCCTGTACATCGCTCGATAACTTGTCAATAAATGCTGCTAAGTCATTCCAAAAAACAGAAGGTTGTGACTCACACTTCAGCAACCGACCAGTTCCAAGCGGATCGATAAATCCAGCAACGCCCCGGCCATCAAAGCTTAGTGGTAACAGTCTGCCTAGACTTTCAAAGTTGTCAATCCGCTCTGTGCTATCGAGACGCCATGAAATCCGCGCACTATCGACCGTTGCATACTTTTGTTTGAGGTAGTTGGCCCAAGCGGCCCTGAATGAATCAGATGTCGGAATCTTCCGCCTGTCCTCGATTCGAGATAACACTGGAAGGTCAAACGGGTCAGTGAAAAAACGGAGGTTCATACCGAATCGGAGACTGCCAAGAGTCGACAACAGATCATCCCGCAATGCATCTACATCAGAAAAAAGCGTTGCGTAACCATCAGAGGATTCAACTTCAGGGATGAAAATCCCGACCACATTACCCTCGATCGGATTTCGGAGTTGGTATTCAACGCTCCCTCCCGCAACCGTCTCGCGGGCAAAATCCATAATTTCACCAGATGGAAGAGCAGTCACCGTCCAACAACTGCGGAGCATTGGTAGCGATAAACTTACAGGGTCTTTCCCTAACGCCGTCGAAAATCGCATCCGGCTTGGATGGACAATTGCTACAGGCTTTGAGTAGGTTGAGCGCGCCTTCAGGGCAATTCCGTATTGAATATTGCGTGCCTCCAGCAGGTCAATAATCTTTTGTAGTCTGGTTTTCTGGACTACGGTGATGCCACCCAAAGGCAGCTGCATCAACACCGAGCTGTTGCCTTTCTTGGCGACTGCATCCAGGTATTTGATGTCCTCATCGAGAACATCATCACCTGCGGCGACCAATGACTTTGGAACCCACCGATTTCCAATAAGACTGACAGGTGCTCCTTCCCAGACGAGTTGTCCGCGTTCATTGACAGACCACTTTTGTTGACGCACTTCACGCTCGGTTTGCGCTGATCCCGATGATTTACCAACACTTCCAAGTCCAAATGCGGTCGGAATTATCAACGTGGTTACCACAAAAGTCGGGTGTAGAAGTCTGCCCAGCATCATGGCTACAATGTACCATCAGATAGATAAGTAGCATTCACGAGGTACATGATTGGATAACAGGTTGATGTCGGTAGCCAGAAGCATGGTTGAACGACAACGCAAGATTCGCGTGCCAGAAATTGTGGAGGGTAACTGGCTCCAACCTCGCATCGCTCTGACGTTTGATGACGGTCCGCACCCAGTCATGACGACTCGATTGCTTAATGAACTGAAGCGACTCGATGTCAAGGCTACCTTCTTCCTCGTTGGCAAACGAATGCGCATGCACCCCGACATTGTGATTCGTATATTGCTTGAGGGTCATGAATTAGGTAACCACACGTACAATCATGTACGTCTCCCTTGCCTGCCATCCAACGAGATTCTTGCCGCATTTGAGCGTACCGACGCTGTCATGCGTATGATTACAGGAGTTCGATCCAGACTAATCCGGCCGCCAGGCGGCGAATACACTCCGGCGCACTCGCGACGACTTGCAGAAGCTGGCTATGTCAATGTCCTGTGGACATGTGACCCCGCTGACTACAAAGTTGGTCGTACCGCAACAGAAATCACTCGACTTATCATCCGCGATATCAACCCTGGCGGCACCATTCTCCTGCACAGCGGCTTGCAGACAACGATTGACAGCTTGGCTGGTACCGTGAGTGCATTACGCAACCTTGGCTATACCTTTACAACTGTAAGTGAGATGGTAATTGATGGCGGCCTTGCTCAGCGAGCTGACCGGGCTGTTTATAGCAAAACCCGCGTGGATGACACATCAGATGACATCGGTACAGTTTATGGAGAAAACGTGTCGGTCGAAGACTTTGCTGTGAAGTTACGCGATTACAAAATTGACAACCCGGTTACTAAACTACAACAAATGCTGAACCGTGCACGCACTACGTACTAGTTCGTGTTGCGTTCTCCTGCTACGATGGCATCCTTAATAACTTGAGGTGTACATGGTTGTGAGTTGACAAGACGCTCGGCAACTTCGATTACCGCCGGATAGAGATCTCTTCGAATCAAATCCCGACCAGCCGCCAAGTACGCAGCACATAGGTGACGTTTGGATGTTTCCAAAAGTCCACTTGCCAACCCTTCGATTTCACCGTTATCCAGCTTGTCGTAGATTTGATGTACGATTTTGGCAACTTCGGTGACATCAGAATCCGGAAATGTTGGCAAAACATCATCCAGCGATCCCCCCACTGCATCGGGTGACGCCATTTGTTGCAGCTCGGCTGCTGCTCCACGAAGCATGGCTTCTGATGCCAATGTGCGTAAATAACGTCCATAATCAGATCTGTAAACAGCATCGCGTTGATCACAGTGATCTTCCAGCCACTGATCGCCAGTACCTTTGACAAGCGCCTCAACATAACTATCGTCGAGGCCAAGTCTAGCCGCGGCGACGCCCATTGCTGCATTTCGCAACAGTTCTATTCCTCCGACGACAGACGATGGAAGGTGATTATGCATGTGTACTCGTTCGACTTACAACGGTGTCCTTCCTGCGCCATTTCAAAACGACCGTCGATAAGTTACAAGGCTGTTAGATACATGGACAGTTATCGCAATGACCACACCTTCGCTTCATTCTTGGTTCACCCGAGTACGTCAATAAGTAGTCGTGTCGACACGTTCTGATCTTTAGAAACCTTTCCAGTTCAACCTTCCGATTTAACAACTTTGTGGCAAATGACTCTGGGTTATGTGTTGAACTACCGTCAATGGCAGCACGTAGGGATTCGTTTCTATGGCGTCTCTTGTTCATTGTGTCGAACAGCACACACCAAGAGTTGTCACCATCACGCCCGGCTCGACCAACTTGTTGCTGATAGTCCTCTAATGTAGCAGGAGGTTCCACATGAAAAACGTGCCTCACATCGGGTTTGTCGATTCCCATTCCAAAGGCAATCGTTGCTACAAGTATGTCTGTTTCACCGTTGACAAAACGGTGTTGAATTTCAGACCGATTTTCTTTTGTCAATCCTGCATGAAATCCATCGGCTTTAAGTCCGGAATTTATAAGCCACTTTGATGTACGGTCGACATAAGTTCTGCTATTGGCGTAAACAATGACGGGGCCTATGCGGTGCCTGATAAGCATGAGCAGATGATTATCGCGACTTTCTAGCGTTTTGTGTTCAATCGCAGTCAGGTGTAGATTTGGGCGGTAGACACTACTTTGAATCACCGTAAACTGCACTGGAAACATTTCCTGCAGGTCACTTAGCGTCCCCGGCGATGCTGTAGCGGTCATCGCCTGAATTTGTGGCTTGCCAAGCTGTTCCCATAGTTGTGGCAAGACGAGATAAGCACTGCGGAACGTGTTTCCCCACTCAGATGCACAGTGGGCTTCATCAAGGACAAATCTTGCTACGCGTCCCCTCAGTTCGAACGACCTAAGAAAGTGAGCAAGTTTCTCCGGACTTGTGTATACCAAACATCGCCCATGATTCGACAACGATGTTTCGATTGCCAATAAAAGGGAAGCACTATCTCCCGTGAGAATTACTGTTGATTGTCTCAGGTGCTTCGGTAAACCATTGAACTGGTCATCAATCAAAGCAATCAAGGGAGATACAACAAAAGTAATTCCGCGCGTAAGCATGTACGGAACCTGATATGTGAGGCTTTTCCCCCCTCCTGTAGCAAGTATTCCGATAACGTGCTTTCCGGACAGAACTGCATCTACGACTGGTATCTGGTGAGGCCTTAGCCCTGGTTTTCCAAAGTATGTTCGGCATATTGCATCTGGTTCATCCATAAGCAACTAATCGAATGATTTGAGGAAATTGCAACAGTCAGCGCAAGAAAACACATCTATAATCAACAGACCTATAAAAATGACAAAAGGTCTGGATGCTTCGATCCAGACCTCTTAGCCTTCTCTAGACAGCTTAGTCGCGAGCCCAGAACATGGCTCCTGGCTTTTCAGAAACATTCGCACGCTTCAGAACATCCAGCGCCTTGTGCAGACCTTCACCTGTTGATTGCGTGCCATCTTCATGTTCGATGGACAGGACGTAATCATAATCAAACACACGGATGGTGCTTATAAAGTCTTTCCACCACTTCTCGTCATGTCCATAACCAACACTGCGGAAGACCCAGCTTCGTCCCTTGATGTCTCCATAACTTTTTGTGTCAAGGTTTCCATTTCGAGCGGAATTCTGTGGGTCAATCAGTGTGTCCTTCGCATGACAATGGAACAATGCACCCGCTTCTGCAATCTCACGAACCGCAACAAGCGGATCGATACCTTGCCACCAAAGGTGCGATGGATCAAAGTTAGCACCAATGTTAGTTCCGGCGAGTGTGCGGAGCTTTAGCAGTGTGTCATTGTTATAAACGATGAAACCAGGGTGCATTTCAATTGCAAAACGGACTCCATGCTGTACTAGGAAGGCGTTCTGAGCTTTCCAGTACTTCTTTGCGACGCGCCATTGGTATTCCAAGATGTCACGATACTCATCGGGCCATGCACATGTAACCCAGTTTGGCATCTTGCCACGTGGCGAATCCCCCGGACATCCGGAGAATCCGTTTACCGTTGCCTGAGGCATAATGCCATCTTTATGCAGTTGCTCGGCAAGGAGAACAGCGTTTACAAACGCATTATGGTGGTCCGCTGCAATTGTCTTGTCAGGGTGGAGTGGGTTTCCGTGTACAGAAATGGCACTAATGATAAGCCCACGGGATGCAACAGCATCAACCAGTTTCTTGCGGGCATCCGCATCGGTTACAAGGGCAGCAGGCCCACCGTACTGATCAAGGTGCGCAGAACCTGGGTATGCACCACCGCCAAGCTCAACAGACTGAATTCCAGCACCGGCAATCAAATCCAGAGCTTCTTCGAACGGCTTATCGTGGAAGAGAGCTGTAAAAATTCCAATCTTCATAGGTTATCCTCTGGTACAGGTCGCATGGACCCGTGAAACGTACCGTCATTGTACGACTGCAAAGCTAAGATTCCTGCCGTATCCTCAACAACTTATCGAGAGACGGCGATGGTTTTGTTTACAGTTCTTGCTTAAACCGCCAGACAGGTATTGTAACGAACATGCACAAACCGATGCCTGCAGGGCTAGCTTGTAAGCGAAGTTAGCACATGGGCAGCAATCTGCTTTGCACCGTCAAACTGTAGTTTTGAACTATGCTGAACTTTGCACATGCAATGAAAATCCAGTGACTTCAGTTGGTTTGCATCCACTATCGTCACTAGATTCGCATCGGTAGCCGCCTGGATCAATACATCATCCTCTGCAAAACCTCGTCTCGGTATGCACCCCCAAGGTGTTCGGTTGGCCAGGCACTCCGTTACAATTCCGTATCCAGGCTTAGAGATGACTAAATCGACAGATTTCACCAAATCCGCATGCCTGACATCGCCAAACTCCAGCTGCAAAACATTTTCGGGAAGGTGTTCTAGCCGTGTGCCAATCCTGACAAATAGAGTGTCGACGTAATCTGCGGCATTCTGCCACGAGATATCTGCGCCCCAGCGACCAGCATCTATGTAAATGACTTTTGTGTACCTTGTCATCGGGTTCAGCTTCTCTCGGATACATGATCCCAACTCGGCAACCAGGTCCACTAGAAATGCCGTCTTGGCCCATGTCATGCCAGTTCTTAGCCCCGGTATACAGACGACATCCGCTTGTGAATACTGTCGTTCAAGCTCTGGCATTACTGGAGACATGGCTGGCATCGGATCGTAAATTTCGAGCCACGTAAAGTTTGCTACGAGGAGCGATTTAATGCCAAGTAGGTTTGCAAACTCCAATGGTTCCGGTGCGATATCAGAGACTATTCCATCAAAGGGTGTTGCATAGTGATACTGCGACACTTCATCGAAACGACGGTGCTTTTCCGATTGGAACGCCCGAAATGCATAGCAGGTTGCATGTTCGTCGATGGTCAGTGTTTCTTTTTGGATACAACCAATGTCGGCCTGATAGCGTTCGTGACGAACGGTCAGGTCGCCCCAAAACCAGCCCGGTGCAGTCGAAAAGACAGTGACATCCGCCAGTCCCTGTAACTCCTGCAAGATGGTACGTGTTCTTGCAGCATGTCCAAATCCATGCGAGCTGACAAAATAACCGATTCGTGGCTTCCTACTCGGCAAGGGCATCACCTGTTCCACGAGGATCACTTGACATAATCACTCCTGAACGTCTACTCCAAGAACCTGCATGAACATCACCAAGTGAGCGACTAGCGGTTTCGTAGCCAAGCGATTCCAGTGACTTACGTACGCCTGAAAGAGATTTCTCGAGTTGCAGGACTTCGGGTTTCCATTGATGGTGAAATCGCGGAGCTGAAACGGCAACGTGGACATTTCGACCAAAATACACCGATTGGAGCACCGTATGCAGGACGGAGTTGATGATAGTTGGCCCGCCGGGTGATCCAGTCGCAATCTTGATCTGGCTGTCACTATCGACGACAATCGTCGGGGTCATACTTGACAGCGGCCGTTTCTTTGGGCTGATTGCATTCCGGGCACTTTGAATCAACCCAAACTGGTTCGGAACCCCAACTTTAGCTGTAAAGTCATCCATTTCATTGTTGAGGATGACGCCAGTATTTTCGGAAATGACGGCTGCACCGTAGCTTCCGTTTAATGTATACGTTGTTGAAACAACGCCTCCATCACAATCAATCACCGTGAAGTGCGTCGTTTGTTCAGATTCGCTCAGCAGTGGTAGTTTGGCCGGTAAATCATCTGTTCTGACCTTCATGTCGACTGAGAGGCCATGAGCCAATCCTGAAATGTGCCGCATACTTAGCAAGCGACTTACAGGAACATCTACGAAATCAGCATCACCCAAGTACTCAGCGCGGTCCCGGAATGCGCGGCGCATCGCTTGCGCCACAATGTGGATGTATTCCGTAGAATAGGCATCTGGAAGGTTGCCAAACCGTTCTAGCATTCCGAGCATCTGGAGAAGTGCGATGCCCCCACTGCTTGGCGGGGGCATCGTCAAGACCTGATGGTTTGCGAATCTCCCGGAAAGCGGCTTTCTTTGTTGCGCCTGGTACGTCGACAAATCGGTCGTTGAGACAAGCCCGCCATTTTTTTGTATATCCGATGCCAATAACCGGGCAGTGGTACCACGATAAAAGTCAGCGGCTCCAGTGTCGCGTATACGCCTAAGTGTATCTCCGAGGCGTGGCTGACGAACTACCGTGCCGACTAGTTTTGGCTGCCAGCCCAACACTGTCCTATCTAGAAAAACATCCTGAAAGACAGAATCACGACTGACCCGGTCAATGGATAGAGCCAGACTTTTACGAAGCGAATTTGGCATTGCGAAACCACCCGATGCCAGTTCAACCGCGGGATTGACAATGTTTTTCCATGTAATCCGTCCGCTTCCTAATCTTCGCCAAGCCAATTCAAATCCTGCGACGCTACCAGGAACACCGCAGGCACGATAGCCATCGACTGAGCTTCCATAACCCGTAATGACATTCCCAAGTCGATCAAGATACATATCAGGAGTGGCGGCGGAAGGCGCTGTCTCGCGAAAATCAATCGCGATATTCCTTCCCGACGGGTGACGGTAGAGAAGAAATCCACCTCCACCGATGTTTCCTGCACTGGGGAAAGTCACAGCAAGAGCAAAACCTATCGCGACTGCGGCATCAACCGCATTCCCCCCTGCCCTCAGTACGGATATGCCAACGTGACTCGCCAACGTCTCTGGAGACGCCACACCCCCAAGATTACCAACAGCAGTCGTGCTCATAACTGAAAACCCTCTGCGCCGTTTGCCGCATAGGTTGAAAGATAGGACAGTCCATTGCCGTATTCTTTAGCGAGTGTTGCAACGATGTCATCCACCAAGTCCGGATCGATAATTGCCACGACACTGCCGCCCCATCCCCCTCCGGACAACTTAGCACCAAACACACCAGAGGTACGTCGGAGGACTTCCTGTACCTTATCAATTTCCGGGCATGTATTCTCGAACAATTCCCGACAGCTTTCATGACTCGCATTTAGTTGGGCACCAAATCCGGTAACGTCATTCTGTTCGAGTAACTTTGTCCCGTTTATCACACGTTCGTTTTCGTTCCAGACATGACGCGCCCTCGATTGGGATGGCTGCGGAATGGCATCAATCCCAGCGGAAAACTCTTCCGGGGTGACATCACGAAGCAGCAAACTGCGACCGTTGGAGAGGCGTATCGCGGCGTCCTCACACTCTCGTCGACGAGTCGCATACCCTCCTCCATCAGCCAGCGCATGCTTTACATTCGTGTTTACGATCAGTATTCCCAGCTTGGTGGCGTCAAGGGGAACACGTTTCCATTCAAACGACTGGCAATCGAGGAAAAGCGCCATTCCGTGTTCACCACAAGCGCTTGAAAATTGGTCAAGCAGGCCAACTGGTGCACCCACCCAAGGACCATTCTCAACGGCGCGGCAAGCAACTGCAACTTCCATCGGTGAGACCACTGAGCCAAGAGCCTCCAATATTGCACTTGCGCTGGCAACGAGAACCGCAGCGGATGAACTAATTCCGCTGCCATCAGGGACATCACTGGCAATGGCTACATCCCAGCTGCTACCAGCGGGTGCATAATAATCAAGAACACCAGCGACGTATCCGCACCAACGGGATTCATCTTCCAGTGACTCTGGACCATCACCTAGGACTACATTGGCTACTTTGCCCCCGCTCAGTTCCGTGCATATGCGTGTGATACACCCAGTTGATCGGCGTAAGACGACGGCAGTGCGAATATCGACGGCTGCTGTCAGGACAAAGCCCCCGTTGTAGTCGGTGTGGTTCCCAAGTAGTTCCACCCGGCCTGGAGCCGTTCCCCCAAACTCAGCTGTCACTCCAAATGTGTTCCAAAACAATTCCTGGGCGCGTTTAATGACATCTAGTCGCATAGCAGTATCATAACTCACGGTCGTAAACGTCGGACTAAAAACCGTGGGTCATGCACGGATGCAATGTAGAATTGGTGCATGTCTAATACTGTGCACGTTATCGGTGCGGGTTTGGCCGGTTCTGAAGCTGCTTGGCAGCTGGCCAAGTGTGGGAAACAGGTAGTCCTTCACGAGATGAGGCCTATCCGTAACACGCCGGTTCACCGATCGGATTTCGCAGCTGAAATTGTCTGTTCAAACTCCTTCAAGAGCAATCACCTCTCAAATGCAAGTGGCGTTCTGAAAGAGGAAATGCGGCTTCTTGATTCACTGATTGTCCGATGCGCAGATGCCACATCCGTTCCAGCGGGTGAAGCGCTTGCAGTAGACCGGGATCTCTTCAGTGCGATGGTAACCGCTGAGCTCGAGCAACATCCAAACATTGATTTTCGCCGGGGTGAAGTTACCGAATTACCGGAGGGTGATGTCATTATTGCGTCAGGACCACTGACATCAGATGCGCTGGCAGAGGCAATCGGTAAGCTCACCGGGCGGTATGACCTTTATTTCTACGATGCCGTAGCACCGGTGATTGAGGCATCCAGTATCGATATGTCCAAAGTCTTCCGGGCCAGCCGGCGTGGAAAAGGTCTCGAAGCAGATATGTCGGATGATGCGGCCTACCTGAACTGCCCTCTCGAAAAAGATGAATATCTTGCATTGGTGGATGCGATCAATGCAGCAGAGTTGGCTCCCGTACACGACTTTGAGGACATCAAGTTTTTTGAGGCATGTCTTCCAGTCGAGGAACTGGCTCGTCGCGGCCCAAAGACGCTGGCATTTGGTCCGTTGAAGCCTATTGGTCTTACCGATCCACACACAGGACGACGCCCTTATGCTGTCATTCAGCTACGGCAGGAAAACAAGTCCGGGACCTTATTCAACATGGTTGGTTTCCAGACACGGATGAAGTGGGGTGAGCAATCACGCATCTTCAGGATGATTCCTGGACTAGAGAAAGCGGAATTTGTTCGATTCGGCGTTATGCATCGCAACACGTATATCCACTCGCCTACGCTGCTGACCCGAAACCTGGCCCTTCGTACAGATCCTCGAATTCGCTTTGCCGGGCAGATTACTGGCGTAGAAGGATATCTGGAAAGTGCTGCTACCGGGCTTATGGCTGGTCTTGCGGCATCCATTCCACAATTGGAATTTCATCGACATTCAGTTCTCGGGTCGCTGGCAAGTTATGTAAGTGAATATGATGGTCCATCGTATGCTCCGATGAATGCGAGCTGGGGTATTGTCGATCCTCTTGACGGCGAGCGTGTACGGGACAAAAAGGAGCGTGGACGTTTGCTTGGCTTGAGAGCATTGGAAGCACATTCGGCAACAGTTAGTGCAGTGCAGTCAGTCCGAGCCGGGCTTGCAGGCTGATGCGGTTCGATGCACGTGACAGGCGCCCGCCCAGACAACGGACATCCATCTCCCTCGCTGTCTTCGTTGTTCTTTTGCTGATGATTTCGCTTGCGGGCTATAAAGGCATATCCCTGATCACAACGTTTCTGGAAGTGGCGCCTAAACATATACGACCGAGTCACTCACGGGACATCGTTCCTGTTTCCGTTGAACCGCAATCTGGAGATAAACCGTGATCGACCTTGATACATCCATCAGTTTTGTGGAACGTACAACTGGCGGTGCCGTTGATAAAGCGAGTCGACAACACTTCAGAGTGGCTCTGGCTCTGTTAGGTAACCCCCACACCGCGATCCCGACATTTCATGTTGCAGGTACAAACGGTAAAGGTGCTGTGTCGATGATGCTTACCAATGGCCTGATTGCTATGGGCCATTCTGTAGGCACGTATATGTCACCATTTGTTTACCAAATACGGGAAAGATGGTTGGTAAATGGCAAGCCCGTCGCTGAGGAGGACTTCATTACCGCTACAAACCGGGTCATGAATGTCATTCTCGATATCGAACATGGATCGCCAAGCGTTTCGACTTTTGAGATAAAGACACTTGTTGCGTTTGTGCTATTTGAAATGTTACAGCTTGACTTTGTCGTACTTGAAGTAGGTATTGGTGGACTCCTCGATGCAACAAATGTTATTCCACCACCGGTCGCAGCGGTCATTACGAGTATCGGAATGGATCATGTTGATCTTCTGGGACCAACGATTGAAGATATCGCAGCGCAAAAGGCTGGGATTATTAAGCCTGGAACTGGAATCGTCGTTTGCGGGGATAAAAATCCCAGCGTTCAGGCAGTTGTGACGAAACGTGCTTCCGATACAGGCTCTCCGGTCACGTTTCCAGAGCCTGTTGAATCTAAGACCTTGGAACTCCCTGGTGAACATCAACGCATGAATGCTGCTGTCGCATTGGCTACTTTGGAACACCGCTTCGGACACTTGACGAATCATGTTAAGGACTCTGTCCTCAGGACGACATTACCCGGACGGTTTGAATCAAAATCTGTCAATGGACGTACGGTGATCTTTGATGGAGCACATAATCAGGCTGCTGCAAAAGGACTGGCATCCGCAATCGTAGAGCGCTGTCCTAACGGTCGTGTAACCCTTGTTGTGGCACACTCAGGAAACCATGATTCCGCTGGATTCGGGTCAGAGTTAGTTGATATCGTTGACGCTGTTGTCGTCACGATGACTCCTTTTCGGCCGCAGCAACCAGATTCAACGGCTGATTTCTATCGATCAATGAGCAAGACGGTCACGGTGATACCTGATGCAAACGATGCCATCGCTTATGCGATTGAGCTCACGGAACCCGGAAGTGCGATTGTCGTTTGCGGCTCGTTTTACCTTGCCAGCAGTTTTGAAAAACTTCTGCAAAGCCCTAATTGAGGGTTTATGTGACGAATCGTCAAGTTTGATTGCAAAGCAATCATCAAACGGGTATACGTTTTTGTTCACATGACAATATCCCGTCTTCTTCCATCAGTATCATCGTGGTGTAAACCCGAAGTAACGTCCCTACCATCCACGATTGATGGCCTGACTCCTATTGCGCGTTCCTTTGTCATCGCGAGATTGATATTGGAGCAGTCAGACAGGATGGTATTTGTTGTCTCGCCAACACGCCAGGCAGCAACCGAGTTGATGGAGCGTCTTCAAAGTTGGCTGGGGAGCGATGTTCCTGCACTGCTGTTGCCATCGGATGTGCACCTCCTTCAGGATGACCAAGAGGCGGCACGGGCTATCGGGCCAGTGGGAGCCAGAGTGTTAGCACTGCAGCAACTTGTTAGTGCAACGCCTCCACGACTTGTCGTGACTTATGGTCAAGCACTTCAAACCCGACTTCCTCCTCCAAATGTTCTTTCATCAAGAGTTCTCGTCCTAAGTGTCGGTCAAACATTGGCACCGGATACGATTGCGGCACGCCTTAATGCGTACGGTTACATTCGCGAAGAACAGGTTCTTGTTCCCGGAACGTATGCACGACGTGGTGATCTCCTTGATGTATTTCCATCCGACGCTGAAAAACCGTTTCGAATCGATTTCTTTGGCGATGAAATTGAAAACATTCGAACCTTTGATATCGAATCCCAGCGTTCTGATGGTCGTGCTGAACAGATAACGCTTGTTCCGGGGCGTGTCGTGGCGTATTCAAGGGCGGTAATGGAGCCTGCTGCCGCACACCTTGAACTGGCATTGCAGGATCGGTTGAATGCATTGACTGAACTCGGCGTTGACGATGAAGTCAAAGAGCGCCTTCGTGATGCCGTCGAAGCTGAAACGATAAAGATACGCTCTGCCCAGTACTTCGCAGGAATGGAACGCCATGTTCGGCTCCTGCATCCTGAGTCCGTGACGGTTGACAGCTACCTTCCTGATGGAACATTGGTCGTATTCGATGAGCCAGCCACCACATGGAATACAACCAATCGTGAGACGGATACCCTGATTACGCACCTTGGATTTAGGGCTGACCGCGGAGAAATATTGCCTGTATCAGACTCTCTCCTCGTATCGCTTGAGACAGTCTTTTCCAACCTCAGCCGTTTCCCGCACTTGACAACCTGCCAGATGCTACGGGATGTCCCTGGACTTATTCGTGGTCCTGTGATTACCGGTCATTCAGACCCTGTTGAAGCATTCCGGGGTCGAAGCCAACCATTTATTGAAGCCGTAGGAACATGGTGTCGAAACGGAATAACCGTTGTAGCAATCAGTGCCCAGGCACCGCGAATACGTGGAATCCTACAACACAACAATCTCCCCGAAGCCGAAGTGCCAACTCCGGGAAAAATCTGCCTAATCAATGGCGTTATCAATGGCGGATTTCGTATTCAGGACCCGCCAACAATCGTTCTCAGTGATCTGGAGATCTTTCATCCAGCAGATGTCCGCAAAAAGAACAAGGCGCGCCCGGAGTTCAAGGATGGAATGCGGCTGACAAGCCTTCTCGACCTCGAACCGGGAGATTATGTTGTTCACATCAATCATGGAATTGGACGCTACCGCGGTCTGACCAAAATTCCGGTTCAGGGCACAGAACGCGAATTTCTGCTCGTTCAATATGATGGCAACGATAAGCTCTATGTCCCGACAGATCAAATAGATCGTCTTCAGAAGTACATCGGGAGCGAGGGAAACGCCCCGTCCGTTCACAAACTCGGTGGCACCGAGTGGCTAAAGGCAACGGCAAAGGCCCAGCGACAGGCGAAAGAAATCGCTGGTGATCTCGTGAAACTGTATGCTGCACGTCAAGCAAGCGAGCGTCCGATTTATTCAGATGAAAATCCATGGCTCCGTGAGATGGAAGATGCGTTCCCATACGTGGAGACTGACGACCAGCTGCGTGCCGTCGAAGATATCATTCAGGATCTTCAGGCTCCCAAGCCGATGGACCGCTTAATTTGCGGCGATGTTGGATTTGGCAAGACCGAAGTCGCGATGCGGGCTGCCTTCAAAGTCGCAACCGAAGGCCGTCAGGTTGCCGTTCTGTGTCCGACAACGGTGTTGGCCGCACAGCATTTCCAGACGTTTAGCAGGCGCCTTGGTTCGTTCCCGATCTGCATCGACATGGTTTCACGTTTCCGTACCACCAAAGAGGTCAATAAGACGATTGAAGCCGCAAGGCTTGGGACAGCAGACATTGTCATCGGCACACACAGACTTCTTTCTAAGGATGTGTCCTTCAAGAACCTCGGTTTGGTGATCGTAGATGAAGAACAACGGTTTGGAGTAATCCACAAAGAACGATTGAAGCAGCTTCGTAATCAGGTCGATGTAATCACACTCTCAGCGACACCGATACCGCGTACGCTTCACATGGCACTGACGGGAATACGCGATATGAGTGTCATTAACCAGCCACCAGAAGGGCGTATTCCGGTCAAAACATACGTTAAGTCTCACGATGACGGTCTCATCAAGGAAGCGATAATGCGTGAGGTAGACCGCGGAGGTCAGGTTTACTACTTACATAACCGTGTCAACTCTATTGATCAGGTTGCTTTCCATCTGAGTCGGAATGTTGTCCCGGGCATTCGCGTTCGGGTTGCACACGGCCAAATGACCGAGGATGCACTAGAAGATGTCATGGTGGATTTCTATAACAAGGAATTTGATGTCCTCGTTTGTACAACAATCGTTGAGAGCGGACTCGACATTCCGAACGTAAACACGATTATCGTCGACAACGCTGATCGATTTGGCCTTGCACAGCTCTATCAGCTTCGCGGCCGCGTTGGTCGCTCCCGACAGCAAGCTTATGCATACCTGCTCACACCGAGATCGAAAGCCGTTCGGGATGTAGCCGAACAGCGACTTGATGCTCTCCGAGAATTCTCTGACTTGGGGTCCGGCTACAAGATTGCGTTACGTGACCTTGAGCTGCGCGGTGCAGGCAACCTGCTTGGTAGCGAGCAGCACGGAATGGTTGCTGCTGTTGGATTTGATCTCTATTGCCAGTTACTGGAAAATGCCATCCACGAAGCCAAGGGCGAACCCGTTGAAGAGTTGACATTCAACATGCCATCCGTCGATTTACCTGTTGTTGCAACGATTCCGGAGAAGTACATAAAGGCTGAGCCACAGCGTATTCTGATGTACAAGAAACTTGCTGCATGTCGGACACGATTGGATGTTGCCCACGTTCAGGAAGAATTTGAAGATCGTTACGGTGATCCTCCACCACCAGTCTGGAATGCTCTTGCGCTGCTTCGACTTAGGATGCGATGTGCAGAGAGCGGCATAACCTCCATTGGGACAGAAGGAAGGATTATCAATATTCTGCTTGATAAAGAGCAACCGTTACCACCATGGACTCTTCGTCCACTAAATGCTGCGTATCGCTCCAAGCACGTTACTTTCGAGAATGTGCGGGTTCAGGTTCCGGTAGACTCGGCCAAGATTTTGCCGAGCATTGAGGAGATGATTGAAGTAATCGTAAACGCGCGAAACCAACCTGCACCCGTTAGAACAGAGGCAAGGAGACCACCCGTGAGGCGACTATAGGTCTAGGTGTTCCAAAAGCGGTTGGATATCTTCAAGCGTTTGATATGCGTGCGGGCTAAACCGAATCGCGCCTCCGCGTATCGCTACATCAATTCCTGCGGCATCCAGTTTTGCGGCGGTTCTCACTAATGAGCCCGGTGGGACAGCACACACAAGACCAGACGCTAATGCGGAACATCGTAGTGACCAACCATGTTGTTGAAGCTCAGCGGCAATCGTTTGCGCAAGCATCAGGACTTGGTCACCTATTGCTGGCATTCCGTAGCTTGTCAGCTCAGACAGAGCCGCATTCGATCCAATAATTGTTAGAAATGACGGGTTACCCTCTTCAACAACTCCAGCACATTTTCGTAAGTCGTCAGGACGAAGAGAGTCAAGATCAAGACTGTTGATGACCGAGTTCCATCCGATATTGGTTGGTGTCAGTTGATGCATTGCATTTGGAGAGGCTGCAATGTACCCAAAGCCACTTGGACATGTGAGCCACTTATGACTACCGCCGATAATGAAATCAACCTGAGTAGGGTCAAAGTCTACTGGTATAGAGCCAAGTCCTTGAATTGCGTCACAAATCACAATGATTTCACGCCTTTTTGCTTCGCGTACTAACTTGTCAATGTCAATCTTGGCACCCGTACACCAATGAACCCACGACACTACGACGACTCTCGTATTGGCTGTGAATGCCTGTATATAGTCATCCGCACAGTATGTTGTCCCCATTGGTTCAATGCGCACCACGTTGACACCATCTCGTTGCAGCGGTAACCATGGATAAACGATTCCAGGAAACTCATCCGTTGCAACGATAACTTCCGCTCCCGGGCCGAGGCGAAGTCCGTTTGCAATGATGCTCATCGAATGGCTTGTGTTTCGCGTGAGCCCAACATCGGTGTCGTCCACACCAATCAGCGCTGCCAGCTGGTGGCGGACAGCAGTAACCGCATCGAACATTTTGATGTATTGCTGCAATGGTCCGTCATGATGCTGAGACACGAGTGCCGTCTGCAGAGCATCCAAAACAGTTAAGCTCATCGGAGACACACCTGCATGATTCAGGTGAAGTCGATTTGAGACCTGAATGTTGTTACGCCAGGATGCAATGTCAACGCTTAACATTTCAAAGTTCCAGTGTCATCTTGCGATGAGGGATATTACAGTCATCAAACTCTGGTCCGTAAGCAACAAATCCAAGGCGTTCATAAAACGGTATGGCATGTGTTTGTGACTCCAGGTAAAGACTTTTATTGCCTAGATTGCGACTGTAAAGTATTGCCATCCGCATCACCGAAAGTCCAACTCCCGATTTACGTGAATCCCGTGAAACTGCGACGCGCCCAATTTTTGCTACGACATGGTCTTTTTTCAAAATGCGAGCACATCCAATGACGACTCCATTCACCATCGCACAGACGTGAAAAGCATTCGGGTCATTGACATCAGGCTCATCTTCAATCGGACAATGTTGCTCGGTTACGAAGACGTCTCTCCGCAATTGAATCAAGGAAGACAATATTGCATCGCCTTCCCAAGCATCGCACCACTTTACGATATGGATATTCACGGTCTTCTGTGCTCTCCGCGAAGCACGAGGTTTTCGAGGGTTCGTGAAACCAGTTTCGTTCCGATAAAGTCACGTGTAGTCAACGGATTTACAAGAATAGTCTTCACGCCTGCCCGGTAGCCAGCGCGAATGTCTGTAAACAGTTGATCACCGACCATTGCTGCATGCTTTGAATCGATGCGCATCTGGGCCAAACCTGCCAGAAGTCCGCGTGTACCTGGTTTCCCGGCATTGCCATCGTAAAAGTGAATGCCCAGCTGTCCTGCAATCGTACGCAGACGGTTGAAATTATACGTGTTTGATGTGATGCAAAGTTCGATACCGTCTCGTCGAAGCGCTGCTACGTGACGGGCAATGTCATCAGGGATGTCCATTGCGTGCCAACCAACCAAGGTGTTATCGAGATCCACCAGGAGTCCCCTAAGGCCATTTGCTTCCATAAACGATTGGTCGATCTCCGTAAAGCGACGAACTTTGAAATCAGGATAAACAATCATGGCTTAGGGCGGTACTTTCGTATAGCGCTTAGGTGTTCTTTGTATGTTGTCGTAAAGACATGGTTACGGCGGTCTTGACCAAGGACATAAAAGAAGTAAGGAGTAGATGCAGGATTGGCTGCAGCAATGATAGCTTTTCGTCCGGGATTTGCGATGGGTCCTGGCGGCAGTCCGCGTTTTCGGTATGTGTTATACGGGCTGTCAACACGCAAATGACTAAACATCACCCGATTGACATGCTTTCCCAGTGCGTATTGCACGGTGGCATCGATTTCAAGACGCATCCCCTTTCGGAGTCGATTTTCGATCACAGATGCGACGAGTGGTCGATCACGATCTGTAACTGCTTCGCGCTCAATCATCGATGCTATAGTCAGTAACCGATGTCGTTTTACCCCAACGTTTGGCAAGTCCAAGCCTTTGATAATGGCTGTCTGGCGGGAGTGCATGAGCTCAATGATCGCATTGACATCGAAACCGAGCGGGATATTGTAAGTATCTGGATAGAGATATCCTTCGAGGGTGGCACCTTTTGGAAGGCCTTCCACAAAGTCGGTTGCGTGCTCTTCGGCTGCAACGAGAAATTCATCTTCGTTTTGAATGAGACCAAGTCTGACCAGGCGTTTCGCGATCAGTGCAAGCGTAAATCCTTCTGGAATCGTTACTTTGATACGCTCAAAATCACCACGAACCAGCCTCTCATGGATCCGAAGTGGCCGCTCTGATGTTCGGAACCTATAGGTCCCAGGCTGATAGCTCCCCCGCCTTGCGACAAGTCGTTCAAAGAGAAACGAACTTCGAATGAGACCCTGTGATTGCAAAGCAGCCGCAAGTGTATGCCTTGTATCTCCGGGCTTGACACGAATCTGAATCCAGACTCCATTCGATGAAGCCATCGGTGTCATCGCTGCCCAGCTGATACATATCGCTATGACAACGCAACACAGGATAACACTGGCGATGACACGTTTTAATCCGCGGATGTTTGACTTTCGGTAGCTTTGCGCCATGCATCAATAATATGGCATGCGGCTGTCGCATCCCGTAATTTCGAAACTCGCTCGGCCGAGAATCCTCGTGAAAACAAGTCCTCATCGGCAAATGCGGATGAAAATGACTCATCGACGGTATGTACAGGGATAGGGCTCACCTTAACCAATGCACGTGTAAATTCACTAGCAAGGTTTGCCATTTTCCCAGCGGAACCATCCTTCAAAAGAGGTAATCCGATGACGAATGCTGTTGCCTTGTGTAACGTGGCTATCCGGATGAGCTCATCGATGTCATGGCCCTGACGTTTGCTACGGTGAAGTGTTGCGATTGGTGATGCGGGCAGGATATTCGTTGTGCTAAGTGCGATACCGATACGCTTAGTTCCAAAGTCGATTCCGATCAGGATTTCATCCATTTGACCTGTAAACCTCTGGAATCATCGCGAGGGCTGGAAGGAGAGCCATTAAGGCCGTAACAACTCCCGAGTCATTAAATATTAGGCTTAATGCTACAGCAAAGCTGAGGTAGCGGACGCCACTTTGCCAGTGCATTCGCGAAACAAAGACACGCCGACCAAGCCAGATGAGAAGCGAAACCGCTGCACACGCGATGAGCGTTGCAGGTCTTACTGCAATCTCAATGTTCATGATGACCTTCCTCGTAACGATGTCGAGGAGGTGTCCAATCCCAGATGACTTGGCAGCCGTCATTGCCGCTCCCGCATGCGACATTTTTGGCGAAAACATCATGTCCATCCATGCTGCAAACACGGCCGTGCAAATGCCGATTCCAATAGACGTAATAATTCGCTGAAACAGTGCGACACTTCGAATGGTAGGAATCAACCAGAGAATATCAGCCGCAGCGAGTGCAGCAAACGTGACCACCGCGCCAAAGTCTGCTCCTAGGCTTGCATTACCAAAGAAGAGAACACAGGCGATGGCTGCTTGGACACGGTACTTTTTCGGAACGCAGACAGCGAGCGTGCCGGTGATGATTCCGAGGAGCTCATTTCCGACTCCGTAGAATCGGATACCGGGTCCGAAGTAGCCCTGTAGGGGTGAGAAGTCACCGTAGCGCAGCCCCGTCAGTTGGTCGAGTAACACGATAATTGTTGTGAACCCAAGCGTTATTCGCACGGGCACAAAAGCCGACAAAATCCAGGGAATGATTAGCATCCAATAAATTAGTCCTGGCGAACCGCCGGCATAAAGGGCCAACGGGCAACCAGCGGCGGCACGTGCGGCGACGAGCCCAAATCTGCGATCACGTTTCCAAAGTCCTATTGCAAGCAGGATTCCGGCGAGAGTTCCACTACAAACAAGCTTTATGACAAGGTAGTCCTCAGTTGCATAGACATTGCGGGCAAACTGAACTAGATTGTCCTTGCTACCATTCGATGTGGCGGCTCCGGGTAAATTCTCTACGCCACGACTAAGTTCATCAAGCGTTACGAAGTTGTCACGCCTCGTTGACGCTGAGTAAACCCCATTGAGCGCATCGTGCGTGTAGACATAAAACCGACGCTGACTGTCTGCTTGATTGATTACCCAATACGGTGCGGAGTTTTTTGCGTCCTTGGCGCATGGTGGAAAGTCCATTCCCTGGCGATGGACCCAGAGTACCGATCGCCCAGCGGCAGCCTTCACTGCGGCTAACGTTTCATCTGTGCTACTAAGAAATTTACAAGGGAGCGGGTCTGTATTCAATTGTGCGAATGCTGACCCGCTCCCAAGAATCCACAGTACGAGGCATAAAATGACCCGTACGATTGACATCAGGAACCTAGTGCCGATGAAATCGCAGCGGAAACAGCTGAAATTGCATCTGGAATGCTGGCTGCATTCTTTCCACCAGCACTCGCAAAATCTGGTCTTCCACCACCGCCACCGCCCATAAGCTGCGCAGCCTGCTTTGCAAGGTTTCCGCAATGGACCCCAGCGGCAACAGCGGTCTTGGTGGCCTTGGCAACGATGTTTACCTTGTCACCACTTGGCGAAACTAGCATCACGATTCCATTGTCTGTCCGACCAATGAGTTCGTCGACTAAGCTGGCGAGTGATGCGGCATCTGCGGCATCCACAGCCTGAACAATTACCTTGGTTCCGTTGATATCAACTGCACCGGTAAGCAGTCCATCAGCAAGGTTACCGGCTTGTTGTTGCTTGATTAGCTTCAGCTCTGTTGCCAGATTCTGTCGGTCATCCAATAGGCGCTGAATAGCACCCGCCAGACCATCAATTTTCACGTTGAGTAGCCCAGCTGCATGTTCAGCATCTTCTATCGTCTTGTCGATAAATTCCATTGCATTGTCGGAGGTAATAGCCTCGATTCTACGAACGCCTGCTGCGCTGGACGACTCACCTACGATCTTGATCATCCCGATCTCGGATGTATTCGCAACGTGTGTACCGCCGCAGAACTCGCGTGAATATTCTCCTCCGACGGACACAACCCGAACGACATCCCCGTACTTCTCGCCAAAGAGCATCATCGCGCCAAGTTCACGCGCTTCATCGATGGGCTTTTCTGCAATCTCGACGGGCATCGCAGCCGCTACGGCATCGTTAGCTAGCCGCTCAATAACTCTCAGCTTGTCAGACGAAATGGCTTCCCCGTGCGAGAAGTCAAAACGGAGCCGTTCAGGAGCCACTAATGAACCACGCTGGGCTACATGCGGTCCTAGCTGCTCACGCAAAATCCTATGTAGGATATGTGTCGCGGTATGGTTAGCGCGAATCAATCGCCGGCGATTTGCATCAACACTGGCATGAACAGATGCACCGGTTGTCAGTGATCCATTATGGACGAGGACTGTGTGAAACCAGACACCATCCTTCTTGGTGACATCAAGCACGCTTGCCCTGAAGTCGTGAGCCGTGAGTTCCCCAGTGTCGCTCACCTGCCCTCCAGACTCCGCGTAGAATGGACTCGCAGACAGAACGACATCGGCGGTTACACCCGATGTGATTGACGTCAAGGGTTGACCTTCCACCAGAATGCCGGCAACAGTAGTGGTGCTTTCGAGACTAACGTAACCTGTGAACTCCGTATGTGGTAGTTCACGGAAAAATGCTTTTACATTTTCATCTGTGATTATCCAAGTCTTCTTATTTTCTTTGCCTGAGTCAATAGCATGTTGGGCACGTGCTTTGTTGAACGATTCCTCATCGACTGTTACGCCGCGTTCGCCTGCTACCTCGCGTGTTACCTCAAATGGGAGGCCGTAAGTTGCAAACAAATCAAACGCAGCTGCGCCTGAGAGATTTCCTTTGGTGAGGGAGTCATCGAGACGCCCAAGGCCATCCGAAAGAATTTCTCTGAACTGAGCCTCTTCACGACGAACCGCAGCAAGAATTGCCTCTTCACGGTTTACAAGATCAGGATAGGCATCCTTCATGTGTGAGATGACGCCGGGAACGGCCCGGTCCATAAACGGTGCATTGTCAAAGCCAAGATGGCGGATTCCAGCAACGATGGCCCGTCGCATCAACCGACGAAGAACATAGCCATGTTTGTCCTTGTCCGGTAGCACCCCATCACCAATCAGAAATGTTGTCGCTCGAATATGATCTGCAATCCTTCGGAACGCAATGTCGGTCGTGGAATGTGGAGTTGATGTGTAGGATTTGCCACTGAGGTTTTCAAGGTGAGTGATAATCGGTCGGATTACATCGGTTTCAAACGGGCCGGCAAGGTCGTTTATCGCTGCCGCAGTCCGTTCAAGTCCCATTCCAGTATCAATATTTTTCTTAGGCAATGCCTGAAGAGCAAAGTCGCTGCCAGTCCCAACACCCGTAAACTGCGTGAAAACATTGTTCCAGATTTCGAGCCAACGCGACCCCTCACCGTCCCAATCCGAATCAAATGGCATATCAGGTTGCAGATCGAAGAAAATCTCAGAGCATGGACCACAGGGGCCTTGACTCTTTTCAACAATCGCATTTGCGGGCCAATAGTTTGTCTTTTGTCCCAATCGCGTGATGCGCTCATCTGGCATCCCGAACTTCTTCCACAGCGCATAAGCATCGTCGTCATCCTGATAAACCGTGACACGAATACGCTTTCTATCTATTTTCAGGACATCAAAAAGAAATTCAGCGGACCATTCAACGGCTTCGGGTTTGAAATAATCGCCAAAGCTGAAGTTCCCGAGCATTTCGAAAAACGTACAATGGCTCGTGTCGCCAATATCATCGATATCTTTCGTTCGAAGGCACTTCTGACTCGTTGCAACACTGGTTCTCGGGGGTGTAGCACGGTCTTCAAAGTAAGCTTTGAACGGAACCATACCGGCCACCGTAAACAGGAGTGTGGGATCTTCTGTCACCAACGAATCAGAAGGCAAAATAAGCGCACCTTTGGATGCGAAGAAATCGAGGTATGCGCGGCGCAGTTCACTAGCTTCCATAGTGTGGAAAGTATATCGCCAGCACTCCATGTTAGTTTCGCCAAGACTCTCACCATAAAACCTGTATTCGGGTAAAATGATTGGCGGTTCAGCAAGGCGGTCATTATGCCGATATTGCTGAGTGGAAGGTTACAGTTCGGCATGCATGATGACTCAATCACCGTAGATCGGTCCCTCTCGCTCCATGGCCCCAATGCGGCCTACGCCCGCGAGCTGTACGAGCGTTGGATGGAAGATCCAGGATCGATTGATCCCGATACAAGTGCGTTGTTTGCCACGGGTTACATTCCACCGGTGGACACAGCCGGACAGCAAGGTGCTGGAGAAACCACCAATGTCGAGACGGTTATGCGTGCTGTCCACTTGGCGAGGCTGATTCGGGAGCACGGCCATGTCGAAGCCAATCTCAATCCTCTGCGCCGTCAGGAAAAAACCGACCCACAGCTCACGCTTAGCTATCACGGGCTCACCGAAGAAGACTTGGCATCGCTGCCTCCTTCGGTTGTTGGCGGCCCCGCTGCTGCCGGCACTCCAAATGCACTTGTGGCGATGAACCGTCTACGCCAAGTTTATTGTGGAACCATTGGTTACGAGGACGATCATGTGCAGTCACCGGAGCAGCGAAACTGGCTTCGGGATGCATTTGAATCCGGTCGCTACTTACGGTCAGTGACGAACGAAGATCGTCTTTGGTTACTCGAGCGGATTACGGAAGTCGATACGTTTGAGCAGTTTTTGCACAAGACGCAACCTTTTCAGGGAGAGAAACGTTTCTCGATAGAAGGCGTTGATATGCTTGTGCCCGTGCTGCAGAGCATTGTTCAGGGTGCTGCCATCGCTGGTAACCGGGAAGTCGTCATTGGAATGGCACACCGAGGGCGCCTCAATGTACTGACACACGTCCTGAAGAAGCCCTACCGTCAGATGCTTTCGGAATTTATCAAAGGGAAAAAGTATCTTGTCCCTAGCACCAGTGGTGCGGGCTCCGGGGGGTATACCGGAGACGTTAAGTATCACAAGGGTTATGAACTGCGCATCGAGACTGCCGATCACGGCAGTGTTCCAGTAACGCTTGTCCCCAATCCATCCCACCTGGAGTTCGTGAACCCGGTGGTTCTTGGACGTGCAAGAGCAGCACAGGAACATCGCGATCATCAGGGAAAACCATCCCGGGACATCCTGGCCGCGTTATCGATATTGATCCACGGTGATGCTGCATTCCCTGGACAAGGTGTCGTTGCAGAGAGTTTGAACCTGTCGCGCGTTCCTGGATACCGTGTCGGTGGAACCATCCACATCATTGCCAACAACCAAGTTGGCTTTACCACAGATCCGGAAAACAGCCGTTCTACACTGTATTCATCCGACTTGGCGAAGGGCTTTGAAATTCCGATTGTTCACGTCAACGGAGATGATCCCGATGCTTGTCTAGCCATGGCTCGAATGGCGCTGGACTTCAGGCAGAAGTTTGGCTGTGACTTCCTTATTGACATTATTGGTTATCGTCGTCATGGTCACAATGAAACGGACGAACCACGCTACACGCAACCCAAAATGTACGGTGTTGTAGATGCACATCCGCGCTTACGTGAGCTTTATGCCGGCAAGTTACAGGAAAAGGGAGCTGTGGCTTCTTCCTCTGTTGATGCCATGCTTGCGCGTGTCCGTGAAGAGCTAAATGATGCTCGACAGTATGCGCTGGAGCAAGCAGGTGGAACCGTAGCAACACCTACGGTGGTCGATGCTCAGGATGTCGTTGTTGAAAATGTGACATTTGAACGCCTTCAAGTCCTGAACGATGCCATAACATCGACACCCGAAGGATTTGCAGTCAACGACAAACAACTTCGTCAAGTTCTGAAACCCCGAAAAGCTGCACTGACGTCTGAAGAACCTGCGATTAACTGGGCGCACGCGGAAGCGCTGGCATTCGCCTCTATTTTGGAGGACGGGACGCCAATACGACTATCTGGTCAAGATGCGCAACGTGGCACGTTCTCACAACGCATGCTCGTTCTGCATGACATTGAATCTGGAGCGCGCTGTCACTTGTTACGCTTTGTCCCTACCGCGAACGCATCGATTGCCATCCTAAATTCACCGCTATCCGAAACCGCAGCACTGGGTTTTGAATACGGCTACAGTGCACATGCGAAGGAAACCTTGGTTCTTTGGGAAGGCCAGTTTGGCGACTTTGCAAACGGTGCGCAGGTTATCATCGATCAGTTCATCGTTAGCGGAGATGCAAAGTGGTCCCAAAAATCTGGTTTGGTGATGCTCTTGCCACATGGCTATGAAGGACAAGGTCCCGAGCACTCATCCGGACGCGTTGAGCGATTCCTGCAGTCTGCTGCTGGAAACAATATACGCGTAGCAAACTGTACTACCCCTGCAAACTACTTCCATTTGTTACGCCGCCAAGCGACATCATTGGCAGCTGACCCGCGCCCACTAATTGTGATGACTCCAAAGAGCCTTCTGCGCCATCCAAAGGCAGTCTCCACCGCAGCCGACCTCGCTACGGGTACATTCCAGCCAGTTTTGGATGATGTACGGGATGGTCTCAATAAGGCGGACATCAAGCGGATTGTGATGTCCAGTGGAAAAGTCATAGTTGATTTGCTCGCAAGTCTGTTGCTGGAAGCAGGAACTACTGCGCTCATTCGGTTGGAAGAGATTCATCCCTTCCCTATCAATGATATTGAACGGGTAGTGGCAACTTATCCGAATGCGACGGAATTCGTGTTTGTGCAGGAAGAGCCGTTGAACATGGGAACGGCCAGCTATGTCTGTCCTCGCCTACGGGAATTGCTTCCGTCCTCACTATCCTTCCGTGTTGTCAGTCGCCCAATGGAGGCAAGTCCAGCCGAGGGAAGCATCGACATGCATAATGCGATGCAGGCACATATCGTTCAATCAGCACTTTCCTAAGGGATTCATGGATTAATATCCAAAGGAGTTTGTAATGTCAGTCGAAATAATCGTCCCCAACATGGGTGAGTCTGTTGTCGAAGCTACCGTTGCCCAATGGCTCAAGGCAGTTGGTGATGCGGTAAAGGCTGGAGATGACCTTGTTGAGTTGGAAACCGATAAGGTAAATCAGGTTTTGCAGGCCGAAGCGGATGGAATCCTTTCGGCGATAGCGTTCAATGAGGGTGACACGGTCACCGTTGGTGCGGTACTTGGAACGATATCCGGTGGATCGCCTGCAAGCTCACCGTCAACAACGGCGCCGACTGTCGCAGCGACAGATACACCAGCCACGACAAATTCTGAGGCAGCATCCAAGGGCGGTGCGACGCCTGTTGCCGAAGCGATGGCCACTGCAAACGACGTAGACCTGAGTAAGGTTGCGGCTACCGGACCTGCAGGTAAAGTTGGAAAGACCG
>VFQT010000424.1_pt1 | contig 62830 bp, 44 predicted proteins | sample 3512381 | NCBI WGS metagenome assembly VFQT01 (sample SAMN10412376, study PRJNA504923) | tailings metagenome | isolation source: Relicate 2 Philex TSF3 active mining site | place: Philippines: Tuba, Benguet | collected 2017-08-29
GGAAGCTCTCCGCAAATGGGCCGCCGGACGAGCACTGGAACCGGACGGGATTTAGTTGTTAGTTGTTAGTCGTCAGGTGTCACGAGGAGCGGATTGGGCGGGGAGCTGCGCACACACTGATGGCAATCAAAACACACAAAATCCTCCCCTCGCCCCCGCAGGGGGAGAGGGGTCGGGGGTGAGGGGGCAATCCGCCCCTTGGGAGGGCGAGGCTCCCGCCGAGCCCCCTGCGTGCTCAACCGTGCTGCGGCTCAGCAGGAGCTTCGCCCTCCCGTTATGGCCCACAAGCCGGGCACCAGTTCCACGCAGGCTGCCCGCGTCGCCCCCGCTCCCTCACGGTCGCGGCTCGTGGTTGCCGCGTGGAGCGGCATTGCCCGGAGGCCCACGTGAAATCAGGGGGGCTTCACCCCTCACCCCCGGCCCCTCTCCCCTTCCAGGGGCGAGGGGTGCCAGGTGCGCCTGCCACAGAAAGGACACACAGGAAAGCTGAAAGAAGAAAACACAAGGATCCCCGCAGTGCTCAGCAGTTCAATTGTCTCACGCGAAGCCGCGAACAGGACACATCCGGCCCTGCCGAAAACCGAAAACTGACAACCGAAAACTGACAACCGAAAACCGGCAAGTCCGCTGTGTTGCATTCCCCGGGTGCTGCTTGCGAGAATATCCGGAGCATGGCGGGAACAAACAGAGCGTGGTTGAGGAGGGGGATCAGATGACGGGCGGGCAATGGCTGATTCGGCGATCCTGGTTGTATGTGCTGGGGCTGTGCTGTCTGTCGGCGGGGTCATTGGTGGCGCAGGACACCGCATGGCAGCAGCCGTTTGGGGCGGAGTGGCCACGGCTGGATTCCGATGCCACGGGTGAGTGGTGGCAGCCGTCGGTCATCCCGCGCGGACCGAAGAAGGGTCAGCAGCAGCAGCCGCAGTTGATGGTGCCTCGCAACGAAGTGCTGGCGTTTGCACTGTATACTCATGATCACGGAATCCTGAAGCTGACGGCCCAGCTGTATCCGCTGCTGCCGGAGGAGCCGCGGGAGGTGCAGCTGGAATTTCAGCGGGCGGGTCAGTGGCAGCCTGCGGCGGTGTCGCGAGTGGTGTATCCGGGCTGGAGTGCTCATTTTCGAGTTACCGGCTGGGACAATACTCAGAATGTGCCTTACCGGGTGCGACTGGGTGAACAGAGTCGATTTGAGGGTCTGATTCGGCGTGATCCTGTGGAGCGGGATGAGATTCGGGTAGCGGTACTGTCCTGCAACTCCAGCCGGACTCCGGGGCCCCGTGAAACGATCGTGCAGAATCTGCTGCGACAGGACCCGGACCTGCTGTTCTTTGCGGGTGACCAGTCCTACCACCATACTCAGCACACCTTTGGCTGGCTGGAGTGGGGGCGGCAGTTTCGGGAGGTGCTGCGGGACCGTCCGGTGGTGACGATCCCGGACGACCATGATGTGGGCCATCCGAATCTGTGGGGTGCGGGAGGCGTGCGGTCGCAGAAGCCGACGGGGACGGATGGCGGGTATTATTATCCGGCTGAGTATGTGCGGATGGTGGAGCGTTGTCAGACGTGGCATTTGCCGGATCCGGCGGACCCTGAGCCGGTGGAGCAGCAGCTGGGCGTCTATTTTACTCGCCTGCGAATCGGCGGGGTTGATTTTGCCATTCTGGAGGATCGCAAGTTCAAGACGGGGCCGGAGGGTGCGATTCCGCGAATGGGGCCTCGTCCCGACCACATCACGGATCCGGCGTATGATCGGAGTGCGGTGGATCTGCCGGGGCTGCAGTTGCTGGGGGATCGTCAGCAGCAGTTTCTGCGGCGCTGGACGGAGGACTGGACGGGTGTTTCGCTGAAGTGTGTGCTGTCGCAGACAGCTTTTTGCGGGGCTGTGCATCTGCACGGTCAGCCGGACAATCGACTGCTGGCTGACCTCGACTGCAATGGCTGGCCGCAGTCCGGTCGGCGGGACGCGCTGCGGCTGCTGCGACAGGCGCGAGCGGTGCATTTGTGTGGTGACCAGCATCTGGCGGTGGTGGTGCGGCACGGGATTGAGCGGCATGGTGACGGCCCTTACGCCTTCACGGCTCCGGCCATTGTGAACACGATTTACGGAAGGTGGTGGCATCCTTTGGAGGAGCGTGCGGGGGCCGGCGCGGTGCCGGGCAGTCCGCTGCCGTGGACGGGGGATTATGAAGACGGTCTGGGGAATCCGCTGACGATGCTGGCGTACGCCAATCCGGGGGATGTGCGTGATGAGCGGCAGCGGGGGGACGGCTATGGACTGGCGGTCTTTCGGCGTGCGGCGGGTCAGGTGCGGTTTGAGTGCTGGCCGCGTTTCAGTGATGTGACGATGGGAGATTCGCAGCAGTTTCCCGGCTGGCCGGTCACGGTGCGGATGGAGGACAACGATGGTCGGCAGGTGCATGGGCACCTGCCTGAGCTGCTGCTGAAGAATGCTGCCAGTGCGGTGGTGCAGGTGATTGAGGAGTCGACGGGCGAAGTTTTGTACACGCAGCGTCTGTCAGGGCCGCGGATTCGGCTGCCGGTGTACGCTGCGGGCCGGTATCGGGTACGACTGGGTCGTGACGTTCCCGGTCAGGTGGAGTTGCCGGGGTTGGAACCAGGGGGGGCGGCGGCTTCGCCGGAAGTGGAATTGTGAGGACTGACCGGAGACTCAGCCGGACTCTTTTATGATCTTCGGAACTTTTTGAACTTCCTCAGCACACTCGCAGGATTTGTGGTATCTTCCAGACAGTTGCGGAGTCCTGGTCGCTTCCGGCAAATGGCAACTGATGAAATTTGGCGGAAGTGGAGGAAATCGAAGGGTTGACAAAGGAATCCGCTGCTGGTTATCACACGCCGCAAATGCCGCTTCCCAGCATTTCAAACAGTCACCAGGTCAACATCATCAGAAGGCACCAGTCATGTTACTGACATTGAACAAAGGCCGCTTGTCAGCGGAAGAAACGTGGATGTCCGTCGGCGTTGCCGGCCTGGACAGCATCGACACGGTGCTCAGCCCGCAGCTCCGCGGCGATGATGACGACGAGGATTTCGGCGAATCGTTTGACGATGAAGAGCTCGAAGACGAAGACGACGATTTTGATGATGAAGACGAGGTTGACGAAGAATTCGACGACGATGACGAGTTCGAAGAAGACGACTTCGACGACGACGATGACGATGATTTCGACGACGATGACGAAGAGGAATTCGAAGGCGAAGACGACGAATTCTGATGGGAATCATTGGGAAGTGTCGTGGCTTTCCGCAGACTTTCGCAAAGGCACTTCAGCGATGAAGTGCCTTTTTTCTTGAAGTGATCACTGCTGAAGCTCAGGAGCACACGGTATGCAGGGCTTGTGGGAAGAGATCCAGGAGGCGCGTGAGTGGCTGAGCGCGCGCTGGAAGGGCACTCCGAAAGTCGGCCTGATTCTGGGTACGGGGCTGGGTGGGCTGGCGCGGCAGATTCAGGTGCAGGCGGACTTTGCCTATTCTGAAATCCCGCACTTTCCTCGCTCCACCGCTCCGTCCCACGCCGGACGACTGCTCTGTGGAACTCTGGAAGGAGTTCCGCTGATGGCGATGGAAGGTCGCTTTCACTACTACGAAGGTTATTCGCTGCGGCAGGTGACATTTCCAGTGCGGGTCATGCGGGCGCTGGGGGCTGATACTCTGCTGCTGACCAGTGCCGTCGGCGGAATGAATCCGCAGTATCGGCTGGCTGATATTGCGATACTGGACGATCACATCAATCTGATGCCCGATAATCCGCTGCGAGGCATCAACGACGACCGGCTGGGACCGCGGTTTCCGGACATGAGCCAGCCCTACCGCAGGACTCTGGTGGAAGCAGCCAGTCAGACGGCGCTGCAGCTTGGGATTGCCGCACATCGATCGGTACTGGTGGCCGTGCCGGGTCCCAACCTGGAAACGCGTGCGGAGTATCGGATGCTGCGCCTGGTCGGAGCCGACGTGGTCGGGATGAGCACGGTGCCGGAGTGCATTGCCGCGCTGCACGGTGGCATGCAGGTGGCGGCGTTCTCGGTCGTCACTGACATGTGCCTGCCGGATGCTCTGGAACCAGCCGAGATTGAACGGATTATTGCCGTCGCCAATGAGGGCGGTCAAAAACTGGAACGGCTGCTGCTGGCACTGTTCCGCAATCACTCCAGCCTGTTCTGAATCCATCGCCATCACCTTCATACTCAGGGAATCCAGTCATGCAGAGACCTCATGGACATTCAGCACCGCTGCCGGAACCGACAGTGCGTCTGACGGAAGGCTGGCACTGCCTGCACATGTATTATCAGGTTGATCAGCAGGCTCTGTGCAGTCTGGATCCCGCCGATGTTGCGCATGGCCGCGCGGAAGTGACCGCCATTCTTGATCCCGCGGCAACTGACGCTCCGGCCCGACTCCAGACTTCCGTCGTTTCCGGGCACAAAGCCGACCTCGGTCTGATGATGATGGATCCGGATCCGCTGAAAATCGATGCCATCACTCAGAAGCTGCGGGCCAGTCGCCTCGGTACAGTGCTGCGTCCCGCATGGTCTTTCGTATCGATTACGGAAGTCAGTGAGTACGTGCCGAGTGTGGAACAGTATGCCGACCGCCTGCGTCGCGAAGGCACCAGCCCGGATGATCCCGCCTTCCAGGCCAAGCTGAATGCCTATCAGCAGCGTCTGCCCGCAATGAATCAGCAGCGGTTGTATCCCGACATTCCGCCTTATCCCTGCGTCACGTTCTATCCCATGAACAAGATCCGCCACCCGCAGGCGAACTGGTACACTGAACCTTTCAGCGTGCGCAGCGAACTGATGGCGGAACACGCAACCTCGGGAATTCGCTTCGCCGGAAAAGTTTCACAGCTGATCACCGCATCGACCGGCTTTGATGACTGGGAGTGGGGAGTCACGTTGTGGAGCCGTTCGCCGGAACACATCAAGGACATCGTCTATTCGATGCGGTTTGACCGTGCCTCCGCCAGGTACGCTGAATTCGGCCCGTTTTATATCGGGTACGTGATGAGTGCCGCAGAGGCGCTGACGCATCTGCGGCTGACCTGCGAACGACGCGGCGGCTGGTGGCGACGCTGAAACCGGCAGCGGCAGTTTCTGCCGCTGGGCGTCCACTGATCGCTCGATCAGCCCCGTTCCAATTGTTTTTCGGAACTTCAGTAAACTTTCTGGATTTTCTCCTGATTGCAGCCGATACGACCGATGTGCCGTCAAAGTCGGTACAGACGTCAAAGCCGATCGGTCGGTCAGGAGCAACAGAGTGAGCAGCCCCGCAAAGTTTCCCAGCGTGATTCGAATTCTGCCGGCAGCCGGCCTGGTGGTCCTGCTGACAGCTCCGACGGGCTGTGCCGGTGACGGCATTCGGGGTATGCTGCCGTGGGGCGGAAAAAAGGACTATCAGCCGCTGGAAACGCAGCAGGCTGCGGAAAAGGCGACTGACGAAGATCCGCAGGAAGCAGCAGCGGAAACGGCACGACCCGCCGCCAAAACTGCAGCTCAGACATCCGGCAGTGCTCCTGCAGCCAAACGCAGTTCCTGGTCGCCTTTCGGACGCTCAGAGAGTTCCCGGGAAGACACAGCGGCCGCCAAAAACACGGACGCTGAACCGAAGCCGGGGCTCTTCCGCAATCCGTTCCGGCGCACCGCCGCAAGGCCTGCCGATCCCTTTGTGGAAACGGCGGGCGAGGACGCCCCCGGGGACGCAGAGAACGAAGCTGAAGAAAGCAGCACCAGTGCAGAAACTGTGAAAAAGAGCACTGCACCGACAGCTCGGGCGACAGGCGGGCGTCAGCCCGTGGCCACTGCCGGGAAAGTTCAGCGAGCTTCCGGCGGTCGCGCCGCTGGTCCGCCTGCAACTGACACTGAAACTGAAACGGAAACCAACCTCGAAGCCGAGACCGAGTTTACGGGCGAGACAGACTTTGCCGCAGCCGAGCGTGCGGACGCTGATGCCGCGGCAGATGCACTGCTGAAACGGATGGAAACGGGTGCGGTGACCAATCCCGTGCGACGGACAACTCGCGCTGCCGCAGTCGCCGCCGATCGTACTCGCACTGCCGTCGATCGCTCTGTGAATGCGGTGGCGGAGCTGGGTGGGGAGCTGGCCGAGGAAGAGCTGACCGCGGATACAGCGGCCGAACCACTGATTCGCCGCGGCAGCCCGACTCGCCGGATCACTCGCACCGCAGCAGCCGTCGAAGAACAAAAGCTGCAGGAACTGGACGCGTTGATTTCCGGCAGCTCCGCTCGTGCTGCCCGGTCCGCTTCCAAAGTCACTTCAGCCGCGCTGCAGAAAACAGAAACGGCGGCCGGAAAAGTGCAGGCTGCGAAATCCGCCGTGCAGCGTTCCGCAAAGACCCACGAAGACTCGGCTCTGCGGGAGTTTGATGAGCTGACGGGGCGTGTGGCCGAGACGGATCAGTCGGCTCGCAGCGCAGTCCGTCGCAGCATCCGGCAGACGGCAGAGCTGACAGAAGATCTTGAGTTTTCCATGGAAGAACCGACGGAAGATGCCGAACCCATGGGCGACATGGAGCCGGTGGCAGACAGCGAACTGATGGCAGACAGCGAGTCCATGGAGGACATGGATGCGGCAGCGGCTGAGGAATCCGCGGAGTCGCCGGACAGCGCGGATCTGGCGGACGACACGGAACCGGTGGTTGAGGACGAATTTCCAACTGAGCCGGCTGAGGAGCAGCGGGTGGTACCGCGTGTGCAGCCGCGAACTCGCCGGGCTCCCGATTCAGCAGCGGCTCCTGCGGCACTGCGATCAAAAGCTCCGGGAGACGGTTTTGAGTGGCAATCCGGATCAAAGACCGGGGCCGGATCAAAGACCGGGGCCGGATCAAAGACGGTGCAGGGCGGGGCAGCGGCGAAACCGAGGGTGACTCGTCCCGCGACACTGACTCGCGAAGTTGCCGAGCCGGCCGGGGATCTGGAGCAGGTGGAGGAGTGGCTGAGCAGTCCGGTTTCGGCACCGACTCCGCCAAAGTCTCAGCAGCGTCCGATTCGTCGGTCATCATGGTCTGACCCGTTTGTGCAGTCCGAGGACGCAGAGGCAGCCGACTCGCAGGACGATTCCGTCAGTGGCGGCTCTGAAGAAATGCAGCTGGACGAGTCATTTGGTCCGTCGGGCGAGCTGCCGGAGCCGCCGGAAGCCGCTGCGGGTCTGGCCGTACCGGCGGGCGCTGCCGAGTCCGGCGCTGAGCCCGGCGTTCCGCAGTCTGTCTTTTCGCGACTGTCGCCTGTGAGCTGGGTGATACTGAGCGTGGGTACAGTCTGCATTCTGGCCCTGTTGTTTTTTCCCTCCCGGCGTAAATCTGGTACGAATGGCACAGCCGTCATTCCTGCCTGAATGGGAAAGCCGTTTTCAGAAAAACTTCGCCCGATCGTTTTTTTCGAGCTAACCTGCAGAGTGGAATCTTTTGCGGGGATCTGCTGCCAGGTTTCGGGGGGGGGGCTCCCGGGCAGGCTGCAGCAATTTTCCGGATGTCTCATCCGGAAGGCAGAAAACGACAGCGGAGTGATTCATGAGTACGGACCCCTGGAGTCGTCCTTCGGCCGACGATCTTCGCCGGATTCAGGAGACATTTGATCGGGATGTCGGCCCGAACGTGCGTGCTGCGGAGCGGCTGGATCTGTCAGTTCCGGCAGAGATCCGCACGAAGCGGGGCAACACGATCGAAGCGATTACTCGTGAAATCAGTCGCAATGGGATCGGACTGCTGCACCGTGGCGCCATCAACATGGAAGAAGTCTATGTGAAGATGGCCAGTGAAACTCGCGAGTTTTACTATCGGGTGCAGATTGAGTGGTGCATGCCGTGCGACAACGGGATGTTTCTCAGTGGTGGCCGGTTCCTGCCTGCGCAGGATCAGTCGAAGTGATTCCGGTCTGAGAAAGTCGCCGGAAATTTCTGCTCAGTTCGGCAGGAATTCCGGCCTGTTGCGGTTACACTGGGGGCCCAGTTTCCGCCCACCGCGACTTTTGACGGACCATTGCAGACATGACCGCCCGGCAGGACTTTCGCCAGATTGAGCGTATTCCCTGTTTGATTCTGGCCAATTCCCGCGAGGCATCGCGGAAGGTTGCCGCTGAGATTGCCGGGCTGATCCGCATCCGGCAGGCCGAGGGTCGACCGTGTGTGCTGGGTCTGGCCACCGGGTCGACTCCGACGGGCATCTACGCCGAACTGGTTCGCCTGCATCGCGAAGAGGGCCTGTCGTTTCGCAACGTCATTACGTTCAATCTGGACGAATATTATCCGATGCAGCCGGAGGACGTGCAGAGTTACGTCCGGTTCATGCGTGAGCACCTGTTTGATCACATCGACATTCCGGCGGGCAGCTGGAACGTGCCGGACGGCACGGTAGCCCCGGAGCGGATCAACGACTACTGTCGCGATTACGAGGCCCGCATAGCGGCTGCGGGTGGCATCGACATTCAGATTCTGGGAATCGGCAGAACGGGTCATATTGGGTTCAACGAACCGGGATCGGACCTCACCAGTCGCACGCGCATGATCACTCTGGATACGGTCACCCGGGTGGATGCGGCGGCAGATTTCTTTGGCACGGAAAACGTACCGCGGCGTGCCATCACGATGGGTGTCGGCACCATCCTTGAAGCGCGGCGGATTTTCATTCTGGCCTTCGGTGAAAACAAATGCACGATTGTCGCCCGCACGGTCGAAGGCGACACGACTCCGACAATCCCCGCGACTTACCTGCAGAAGCATGCGCAGACGCAGTTTCTGATTGATGCGGCCGCTGCCGCCAATCTGACTCGCGTGCGACTGCCGTGGCTGGTGGGTGACGTCGCGTGGGATCCGCAACTGATTCGTCGTGCTGTGATCTGGCTGTCGGAAAAATCGGGCAAGGCGCTGCTGAAGCTGACGGACTCCGACTACAACGAAGGCGGTCTGCAGGATTTGCTGGCAGATCATGGATCCGCTTATGAAATCAACCTGAAAGTCTTTCGGCATCTGCAGAGCACGATCATTGGCTGGCCGGGCGGCAAGCCGGCAGAAAAGAAAACGGTGGGTGACAGGCCGCAGCCTTTCGATCACATCTTTCCAAAACGCGTGCTGTGTTTTTCCCCGCATCCTGACGACGATGTGATCTCGATGGGCGGAACTCTGATTCGGCTGGCGGATCAGGGGCACCAGGTGCATGTCGCGTATCAGACATCGGGCAACATTGCCGTGTTTGACGACGACGCACTGCGGTTTTCAGAATTTGTCACCGATTACTGTGCGGCCTTCGGACTGATTTCTCCGCAGATCCGTGAACTTGAAGATCACGTGGAAGAGTTTCTGCGGCGGAAGCAGGCCGGGCAGGTGGACAGTCTGCAGGTGCAGATGATCAAGGGGCTGATTCGCCAGGGCGAAGCAGTCGCGGGAGCCCGTTGCTGCGGAATTCCTCGCGACCGCCTGCACTTCCTGAACATGCCGTTCTACGAGACCGGTGGTGTCAAGAAGAAGCCGCTGGGTGATGCCGACATTCAGATCATTGTGGATCTGCTGCGGAAACTGAAACCGCATCAGATCTATGCAGCCGGTGACCTGACAGACCCGCATGGAACTCACCGTGTCTGTCTGAAGGCCATCTTCCGCGCCTGTGAGCTGTGCAGGAACGACGACTGGTATCAGGAGTGCGAAATCTGGCTGTATCGCGGTGCGTGGCAGGAATGGCCGGTGCATCAGATTGAGATGGCTGTTCCGCTCAGTCCGCAGGAAGTGCGTCAGAAGCGTGATGCCATTTTCAAGCATCAGTCTCAAAAGGATCGCGCTCTGTTCCCCGGCTCAGATGCTCGGGAATTCTGGCAGCGTGCCGAAGAACGCAACGCAGCCACCGCGGCGCGTTACGACAAACTGGGGCTCGCAGAATACCAGGCGATCGAAGGCTTTGTGCGCTGGGATCGCGTCTGGGGTCTGAACGACTAGCGTTTTTTACGGTGCCTTTGGATCAGCTTCCTGACTGCCGGCGGTGGTGGTTTCACGCCGCACCGGCAGGAACAGGCGCACGATGGTTTTTGACGGGGTGCCGGGGGACACGGTTTCGTCGTTCAGCTGCACGCTGTTCAGTTCGGTATCCGCCCAGCCAATCAGCACGGCACCGTTCAGATCCACCATGTCACTGACTTCATCGCGGCGCAGAGTCTCGTTCTGCAGTTTGACAAATAACTGACCACCAGCCGACTGATACAGCGACGTCATCAGCAGAATATCGAGCGGATTGCGGATGGCCACATCCCACGGACGTGAGACCTGCGAGCTTGCAGATTTGTTGATGTCCCGCACTGCATTCGGGTTTTCCACCAGCCGCACTCCTCGCAGAAAATCCCGCAGTTCTGCAATCCGCACATTGCCGCGATGGCGGGACCACGGGACTGCCGGCTGCAGGATGCGTTCAGCATCGGTGGCTTTGTCGGATGGCACATAGGCCCGATTGCCGCAGAACACTGCCCAGTCCCGGATGGCAAACGGCAGCTGATGCTGGAACTGGCCTTCCAGCAGGTCGCTGGAGGGCAGCGTCAACTGCGAATCCAGCAGGGCTTTGACCGGAGCTTCTGTGCGAATGTCGGCCTGCAGACTGCTGGAGCCACCGGCCAGCAACGGCATCGCACTGAACACAGACGGCTGCAGGTCTGAGCGACGGCTGATCATCTGGCCCAGGCCAGCTCCGCCCGGTCGATACATGCCCCCATAAATATCTTCCGCCCGACCGCTCCAGCTGACCACCGATTCCGCATTTGCCGGCAGCATGTCAGACAGAATCTCAGTGGGCTGCAGTCGGACAGCGGCATACTGAGTCTCGGCAGTGGAAAGGCTGGCCCACGTGCGGACTCGCAGCGACTGTCCGCGATGATCCAGTGTGGCATCCAGCAGACTGACGGTGCGAGACACATTCGGAGTTGCCGACGGAGCGGCAGCCGCGGCAACCAGCAGACAGGCACTGCCAATGATCAGTGGAAACGTGGCCCACGTCAGTCGCGGTGACTTCAGTGTTCGAACCACCAGAAACCAGTCAAGCGGACCGATCAGGGCCAGCAGTGCCACAATCATCAGCATCGCATCCCACGTGGACCACCGCTGTTCCGGAGGCACGGCATCCACGGCGGCAGCCAGCTGAGTGGACAGGTCCGTAATGCCGACGGACGAAATTCGTGAACCGCGCTGAGCTCGTTCGGCAGAGCTTTCATCCCGACCAAACAGCAGCATGTCCGTGAACTGCGGCAGTGACAGCCACTTGTCCATGGGGCGGGAATTCACATCGACAGCCAGCATCGTGATGACCCCGGCACCGGCCACAGCCCGGGAAATCACCGGCTCATTCAGTGCCTGCGCAACAACTCGCGGCTGCCGCGACGGGATCCGCAGGCAGGTGACCGGATTGCGATTGGTCTGCAATGCCGTCGCGCCCAGCAAAAAGTTCTGGACCGCCGTCAGATCCAAAGTTTCGTACACGCTGTTGTCAGCCGGAATCTCAAAGATCGGCTGCAGCCACTGCCCCAGTGGCGACTGCAGCAGCTGCGGAGCCTGCGCTCCGCAGCTGATCACCAGATGGCCGCCACTCAGCACCCAGCTGCGGATCGCCGCTGCCTGCGTTTCCGACATGGCATAGTCCGCAGCCAGCACCAGCACCTCCACACTGTCCAGGGCGCGGACAGTACCCGGCAGTTGCCGGGCCTGCGGCATGCTGAGCAGCAGCATGGATTGTCGGCTGCCGGTCGACAATCGCTCCGCTGCCAGCTCACGAAGACCGGCAAATGGGCCCACCGCCAGTACCGGAATCGGCTGATGGCGATGCAGCAGCAACTGACTGCTGACAGCCGGCACCGTGTCGGGGGCGGCCGACAGCGAGCCCTCGCGACAGTCGATCGAATGACTCCACTGAGTCCGTCCGGTTTCATCCTGCAGCAGCAGCTGGACCCGGCCATCAAGACGACCAGTAGTGAACACCACCTCGGCTGCAGCCGAGCCGGTGGAATCGGACGTGAGCTGTGCCACGGAGCTTTCGCACACGTCACCACGAGCATCCGGAGCCTGGACCGTCAGGCGGAAGCTGGTAGCCGGAGTCAGCCCCTGCAGTTTCAGCCGCAGTGGCAGCCACGCTCCAACTCGCCCCTGACCGGAAAAACCCACCTGCAGCTCGGCTGCCGAAGGGTTCTGGGCAACCGCTGCGGGCGGCCCTGTCAGTAAAGCCGCACCGCAGCCCACTGCCAGACTCAGCACGCAGCGCAGCAGACGATTGGTCAATGACTGAACCTTTACACAGTGAACGATGTGGAACTGAGCCATAAAGACGCCGGGGAAAGGAGGCGAAGACTTGCAGCGGAGGATCCGCACCATTTGCCTGTGGAGGCTGACTGGCTGACGAACCTGTTCGCTGTTTTCGGCAGGAATCCCGCAGAAATCGGGGTCTGCACAGGCAAATACGCTGAACGCGGTGGAAATACGGGACAAAAAACGGGGTGAATTCCTGAGCACTGACTTTGTGATTTCCGGCGAATCCGACAACAAAACAGTCCGGCTGCAGGAAAAGGTTTGTAATTTGCGGCTGATTCTGGCAAATTTCGGTGTTGAACAGCAGGGAAAGGTCGATTTGCATAGATTTCCCTGCACCAGCCCTGCTGACTGCGCGGTCAGCTGAATTTTCTGTTCCCGATGGAGGCCAACCATTAAACGAACTCGTCCGACACCGGCACCTCAGTCCAATCTGCCCCGCATGAACGAGCGTATTCGGATTTCCCCGATTCGCGTGGTCAGTGCGACCGGGGAAATGCTGGGGGAAATGGATACCGCGATTGCTCTGCGCATGGCCCAGGATGATGGCCTGGACCTCGTGGAAGTCAGCCCTGATGCGCGACCGCCTGTCTGCCGAATCATGAACTACGGCAAAGTGCTGTATGAACGCACGAAAAAATCGGGCGGTCCCAAGCAGCACAAGACTCAGTTGAAACAACTGCGGCTGCGAGCCAAGACGGGGCAGCACGACATTGAAGTCAAGGTCCGCCAGGCTCGCGATTTCCTGTCCCGCAAGGACAAAGTGAAAATCAATGTGATGTTCAAGGGGCGTGAAAACGCGCACCATGAGCGAGGCATGGAAATGCTGCAGGAAATCGTGAAGATGCTGGAAGATGTTGCCTCGGTCGAGCAGCAGCCTAAGATGGAGAATGGCAAGACGGCCTCCGTCCTGCTCACTCCGCTCAAGCACTGAATCGGCATTGCCGGGTAAGACATCAGTTCAGGGCCTTCAGCAGTTGACCTGCAATTCGACCGGTTCACTGCTGAACGGCCTGTTTGTCAAATCAGATTTCGGCTGTCCTGGGAGACACCCAAATGGCTCAAACTGCAATGACTCGTTCTTCCTGGCTGGCCACGGTCTGTGGTCTTGCTGCCGCCGGATGCATGGAAGCCGGCCCGGCCGTGCTGCCCCAGGCACTGGCTGCCGATGAACCGACTGGCGGAGCAACAAAGTCGAAACCACCTGCTGATACTGCATCTGCCGACGAGCAGGACAAGGCGTCACAGCAGGAATCCGCCAAGGCTGCAGCGAAGAAGGCAAAGGGAAAAGCCGTGACTGAAGACAACCCGGATGCTCCCTCGGAATACAACAAGCTCAGCGAGTTCGAATCGTGGGTGATCCTGCGGAAAGGGACCGAACGTGCCTTCACGGGTGAGTATACGGATCTGAAGGACCCGGGAACCTACATCTGCCGCCGCTGCAATGCTCCGCTGTACGAGGCCAAAACGAAGTTTGAAAGTCACTGCGGCTGGCCCAGCTTTGATGACGAGATCAAAGGGGCTGTGAAAAAGTCGCGTGACGCAGATGGCTACCGCATCGAGATCACCTGCGAAAACTGCGGCGGGCACCTGGGCCATGTGTTTTATGGCGAAGGCATGACCGCAAAGAATACTCGCCATTGCGTCAATTCGGTATCGATGAAGTTCGTACCGGAAGGTGAAAAGTTGCCCGCAGTGGTCAAAAAGAAATCTCGCTCGCGATCCGCCGCAAAGAAAGAAACCGAGACTCCAAACGAAAAATAGTCCGGTCCCCACCCTGAACTTCTGCCAGTTGCCGGTTGCCAGCCGGCGATGCTCCTGAGGTTTTCGTTGCGAGAAACTCCTGAAGAACTGACGGCGTGGCATGAGGCTGGTCATGCGTGGGCGGCGCTGGTGGTCGGAGCGAAGGTGCATTCGGTATCGATTGCTCCGGACGACGACGACGGTCCGCGACGATTTGGTGACACAGTGATTCACTGGAGTCGGCGGCGGTTTGCGGGGAAACGGCTGGCGGTGGAGTTGTGTCGGGTCGCCCTGGCCGGGCCGGTTGCAGAGATGCTGTATTCGGGGCGCCCGTTTCATCCCGGCACAGTATCCGAGTGGTCTCAGGACTGGCTTGCGGCACTGGAGGCCATGAATTTTATCCCGGAGCGTCAGCGGCGAATGGCCTTGCTTGAGCAGACAACGATTGATCTGTACGAGCGATTTTCGGATGACTTTCACTGGCAGGCGATCAGCGCCATTGCAGAGCAGCTGCTGGCGCACGAGATTCTGGACGAAGAATTGCTGCAGGATGCGATTGGTCCGTGGGAGGACGGAGTGAACAGTCAATTCTGACCGCTTCAGGCTGCAGTGCCAGCAGTCGGGCCCCTGACCTCCCTGAGCTCCGCCACTGTCGCGGCTCCGCGTGAGAAAAAACAACGCCACAACATCCGTCGTTCGCCCGGAGCGACGGAGGATGACTGTCTGAGGTCCAGCACCCCGGAATTTCCCGTCTGGACAGATCCCCCCGTCCGCTGCACGGTTTGCGCTGGATTGATCGCCGTCCTGCGATAACATGTCACTTTCGGTTCGTTCCCCTTCTGCTTTGCGGAGATGTCGCGGTGGGCAAGTCGGTGTTGCTGGCGTACAGCGGTGGTCTGGACACTTCGGTTCTGGTGGGCTGGCTGCAGGACGAAGGTTATGACGTGCACTGCCTGTACGTGGACCTGGGGCAGCCGTGCGAGGATCGGCAGGCCATCCTCAAAAAAGCTCGCGATATCGGCGCAAAGTCCTCTGAACTGGTCGATGTGCGGGAAGAGCTTTGTCGTGACTTCGCGTTTCCGGTGCTGCAGTGGCAGGCACGCTACGAAAACATCTACCTGATGGGCACCAGTATTGCCCGTCCACTGATTGCCAAAGCCTGTCTGCAGCGGGCCCGTGAAGTGGGTGCCGTTGCTTTTGCTCACGGAGCCACCGGCAAAGGCAACGACCAGTGTCGTTTTCAACTGGCTGCTGAAGCTCTGGAACCCTCCGTGAAGATCATCGCCCCCTGGCGCATGCACAGCTTCCGTGACAAGTTTCCTGGTCGCACCGAGATGCTGGAATACTGCGAGGCCAAGAATATTCCGGTGAAGGCCACGGCGAAAAAGCCATATTCCAGCGACGAAAACTGTCTGCACATCAGCTACGAAGCGGGTGACCTTGAGGATCCGACGGTTGATGGGCAGTCGATCATTGAATTCGGCATGACGGTATCGCCGCAGCAGGCTCCGGACCGTGAAGAGACGGTCACGATTCAGTTTGAGTCGGGAGTTCCGGTGGCAGTGAACGGAGTGCGGCTCAGCCCGGGTGCTCTGGTGGCCGAACTGAACACCATCGGCGGCCGCAACGGCTGCGGTCGCATCGACATTGTCGAAAACCGTTTCGTCGGCATGAAAAGCCGCGGCGTTTATGAAGCTCCCGGGATGACTCTGCTGTATGCGGCTCACCAGGGACTTGAGCAGATGACGCTGGACCGCGACCTGCTGCACCTGCGTGACACACTCAGTCCGCATGTCGCCGAGATGGTCTATTACGGGTTCTGGTACTGCGCCAAGATGGATGCTCTGATGGCCTTCCTGAAGGAAGCTCAGAAGCCCGTAACGGGCGAGGTGTCTTTGACGCTGTACAAGGGCAACGTGCGAGTCAGCAGCCGCAAGTCACCGTACAGCCTGTACAAGGCGGACATTGCCAGCATGGAAAAAGGCGGTTCGTACGATCAGACGGATGCGGAAGGCTTCCTGCGCATCATGGGCCTGCCACTGCGCGTGCAGGGTTCGGTGCGTCCGCGATCCTACTGAGGGATGACAGTGCAGCAGTGCATCAGCCCCGCAGCAGTTGCTCGGGGCTGAACACGCCACGCTGCAAGTTCTCAGACAACTGCTCCGCATCCAGTGCCTGCAGCGGGCTCAGTTCAAAAACTTCATGCGGGCCGACCGGGTGACCGGCGGCCTGCAGCCATTCCCGGGCGATGCGGCTGAGTGCGGTGCGGCAGGTTTCGGCCGAATCGCTGCCGGATTTGTTCTTCACCGGGTTGAATTCGCGTTCGCGGTTGCCTTCCACGATCAGTGTCCGGGCTGCCAGCGGCAGGGCGTCAAAGATGAAGCGTTCGAGTTTGATGGCGTTGGGCTGACCGGAGGGGTCGGCGGGGAGCGGCTGTCCGTATTCGTCGACGCAGGGGACCTGCTTGCGGGCAATGTGCAGCGGCAGCTGGTTCCCGGTTTCGCACAGGCTTTCCAGGAACTGTCGGTCGAAAACATGGATGGCCGTGTTGCCGGCCCAGAAAATCCACTGGCCGGAGTCGTTGCGGCGTGCCGCCTGCTCCGCTGTCAGTTCGCTGTATTCGATGATTTCAGTGCGGCCCTGCAGATCCACCAGGACTCCCATGCGTTCCGTCGGTGAAGTCTTGCACACAACGCAGGTGGTGGCCTGCGACTGTTGCTGAATATGGAAGCCCAGCAGTGCGGGATCTGCCACGATGGCGGTGGGATTGTCAACCTGGTGATAGTACAGGTGCTGCACGCCCTTCGCCTGCAGCAAAGTCAGCAGCCCGGCTTTGGCGAGCGCCGTTACCAGGCCACCATGACCATCGGGAGACAGGGCCAGCTGACCGGGTGCAGCCAGCAGCAGCTGGCCGGTGGCTGCATCCATGGCCGGCAGACTGCCCTGCTGAAAAAAGTGAATGCTGTCGGGAGACAGTCCGAAGAAATTCTGCTGCTGAAAAAAGGCGATCGTTTCCTGGTGGGTCGCGTCGCTGGTCATGATGCACCAGGGCAGGTCTGCCTGATGCCGACGTCGTCGTGCCAGAATCTGTTCGGCGAAAATCTGAAACAGTGTTCGCTGCGAAACCGGACCGATCGGGAACATGCCCTTGGGATGTTCGAAACCCAGTCGCGTCCCCTGCCCGCCGGCGACGGTGATCACCGCCACTGTGCCGGAAGACAAAGCCTGCTGACCGATGGCTCGAGCCGCAGCCCACGCCCGCTGACCCGCGTCTGAAGCCGGTTGCCGGACGACTCGCGACGGAGCCTCAGCCTGCTCAGCCCGATCTGCTGTTTCGGTCGGAGTGCTGTCCTGCCGGGCCGACTGCCACGTGGATCGCAGCAGGTCAAAATCCACATCTGCCAGCTGTGTGACCAGATACGCCCGGTCCGCCGGCGACAGCAGCTGCAGGCTGGACAGCAATCGAGTTTGCTGATGACGGGACAGAATCTGCAAAAGTTCGGCAGGCACGGTGGACATCGATGCAGAACCTGACAGGAGGAAAGAATGGGGGAGCGACGAAGCGAGTGCTGGAGGTCACGCCACAAACGGCCAGGTAATGTTCAAAAGATCAGTACCTGATGGCGAAATCGAGGCAATCTGCTTCGACAGAATACGAAAAACCGTCCGGTATTTGCCAGTGGATCCGGGTTTGGAGTAGTTTTCGGTGTGGATGAGTGAGCGATTATGCTGGGGTGTCCCGATGAAGGGGCTGTGAATCCAGCATCGGGGAGTCCTGATTTTCCAACATTCCCCGCTTTTTTTTCGTAGCAATCAGCAGTTCTGGCGCGGCATCAGGCCGTTGTCGGGCGGGACATTGGTTTTCTGCCGGGAAGTTTTTTGTGTCAGACGAAGAGCAGAATCTGGGCGGTGTGGGCGGATCAGGTGCACCGGAATCTCGCGTGCCGCCTCGAAAATCGGTGTTTTCAGACGATTTCGACGATCCGGATCGTCGTGATGATCTGGACGAGCTGCCGGATGACGAGCCGCTGACCCCGGAGCTGGTTGAGGAGGAGGCGATCCGTGGCGACTTTATGCTGCGGTGGGCGGTGGTGCTGCTGGCGGTGCTGATGGCATTTACTCAGATCAGCGATACTCGACCGCTGGTGCTGATCCGTTCGGGTGATTACATGCGGGCGAACGGTTTTTTGCCGCCGCGTGGCACGGATCCGTTGTCGTTTACGATGGAGGGTCGGCCGATCACGAATACGGGCTGGCTGTTTGACCATGTGGTCAGTCTGGCGTGGAGTCTGGGTGGGTATTACGGTCTGACAGCGTTGAAGGTTCTGGGTGCCGGGCTGTTTGCCTTTTTGCTGACTCGCATCTCGATCCCGGGTCTGCCGACCTGGTGGAGCTCGGTGTGTGCGGCGTTCGCGGTGGTGGCATGTTCACAGGATTTTGTCCCGACGCATGAACTGGCGGGGCTGGTGTTGCTGGCATATCTGCTGAACCTGCTGTTGGCTCACCGTCTGGGTCGTGGCGAGGGACTGTACTGGAAGTTGCCGGCGCTGCTGGCGTTGTGGTCCAACCTGGATCCTCGTGCCTGGATCGGTGCAGTGGTGGTGCTGTTGTATGCCTTTGGATCATTGCGACATCGCCGTTCGCTGGTGCGTTCAGGTGCCAATCCGGACCGTCTGCCAACCCGGCTGGGGGCAACCGCGGGGCTGTGTTTTGCGGCCCTGCTGGTGAATCCATTTCCGGTGGCATCCCTGGCGGCACCGCTGACTCAGTACACTCGCGAGTATCCGGCGATGCAGCTGCAGAAGAGTCTGCGTCCGGAGCTGGCGGCATCGCAGTTTGACAACCGCGTAGACTATTACTCGGCACTGGCTCCGGGAGCGGTTTCTCTGTTTGATCACACTCATGTAGCTGCTCTGGTGGTGTTGTTGTTTGCCGGTGCGACGCTGGCCTTGTCTGTGGGATCCGAGCAGGCCGAGTCGGGAGGCCGGGGGCCGATTGCGACCGGGATTCGCGGATTTGTGCGGATGGTGCTGCTGCCGTTTGTGGGGACGGGGCATCGTGGTGCGCGTGAAGCCGGATTCGTCATGATGTTCTGGGGTCTGGGTTTTCTGTGCGTACTGAAGGCGCACGAGCTGCCGGCTGCGGCACTGGTGGCTGCTGCGGTGGCCGGTATCAGTGCTCAGGACTGGTACCGACGCAGCTTCTCGATGACTTACACCGTGGATTCCTCGGAGCTGCTGTTTTCCCGTGGCGGTCGCGCAGCGACGGTGCTGGCGATGACGCTGATGGGATTTGCGGTGGCCACATCGCGACTGCCCGGCTCAGCGCCCCTGGGCTTTGGCTTCGACCCTGAGACTCGAATTACGCTGGAGACTGTTTCGCAGCAACTGAAGTCACTGGATCCAGGTGCACACGTGCTGCATACGCGAGTGGACCAGGGAGACATGCTGATCTGGAACGGGCGGAAGAGCTTTATCGACAGTCGCGTGCTGCCCTTCAGTTCGGCTCAGTATCCGCTGTTTGATCAGCATGACAATGTTCGTAAGTCATTGCTGCGTGCACCGGCATCCACAGAATCTTCGGACCCGAAGGAGAAGGAGCGGCTGCAGGCCGAGCAGACAAAGAATATCGCTGCGGCCAAGGAAACGCTGACGCAGTACGGGGTGACTCACTTCATGATCCGCCTCGCTCCGCCTGGTTCGCCCGACTACGATTCGATGCTGACACTGACGGCCAGCGGTGAGTTTGTGCCGGTCAGCATCGAGGCTTCTGCAGCGCTGCTGGAGCGAGTCTCCGGCCAGGCTGCTCCGGAAACCGTGGCGGCAAAGATGCCGAACTTTATCAGGAAGGCCTTTGCGGATGCGAAGCAGGAGATGAAGGAAGTCCGCATCTTTGCCAGACCGCAGGGCTTCTACGAACGGTACATCTACCGTCAGCGCCCGGCGACATCCGCCGAACGCCGCCAGGCTCAGCACTATATGGCACTGGCCAATCCGAATCCCGGAAATGTGCAGGAAGCGGCCAACGGAATTGCTCTGCTTACACTGGCTATTCGCAGTCTGAATCTGTCGCTGCAGGGAAATCCGGATGAGACGGAAGCGTGGGTGATGCTGGGACAGGCGTATGTTCGCCTCAGCAATCTGGAGGTACTGGTCAGTGGAACGGACCCCAGTCCACGACTGCGGCAGACTCGTTATTTCCAGGCGGTGGCTGCATTCCGGCAGGCCGTGAAGACGAATCCCAACTGGATTCAGGCCTGGGAAGGCCTGATGAACAGTTACCAGCTGATGCAGCGGCAGGACCTGCTGCTGGAGGCTCTGGACAAGTGGCTGGCACTGGCTGAAACAACGACGGTGCTGCCTTCGCAGCAGGAGAAGTTCGAAGAATTCAAAACTCAGTGCTATGCTCAGCGTCGCGAGCTGGAGGACATGATCACCGAGTCTGACAGTCAGCTGGACAAGGAAATCGAGCGTCAGATTGCGGCGAATGCCGAGGCCATGAAGCAGCAGACGGCGGCAGCAGACGGCAAGGATCAGGCGCTGGATCCTGACATGGCGGATGCCGAGGAAGCGCGGGAGGCGATTATGTCGGCAGCCGTGGCCAATCGATCCGGCAGACCGCGACGGGCCCTCAACGTGCTGCAGGAAAAGAACGCAATGATCCGCAAACTGCCGATGGGGGTCGTCCTGCTGGGGCAGCTGCTGCTGGAAACCGGTGAGATGGAGGAGGCGTATCTGCTGCTGCTGGGCATCAGTGAGCAGGCGTCGAAACAGCCCGAGATTTTCTTCGGAACCGAATGGCAACTGCCGCTGGCGATCAGTCAGCTGGGGGTCTGTGACTACACGACCGCGGCTGCCACCTGGGGAGCGCAGATGGCCGATATGGAACGCGAACTGTCCAAATCGGCGGTGTATTCGCTGCCGATCTATTCGCTGCCGCTGGTGGCCGACAGCAACTACCAGATCAATGGGGCTCTGCCGGTCTGGCCATTCCGCCATGCAACCCTGCTGGCCCAGCAGATCAATGGCTCGAATGAGCCGCTGGCGGATCTGGCACTGATGCAGGCGATTGTAAAGCTGGAAGCGGCTGATCTGGACGGGGCGAAGACGATTCTGCAGCGGATCGTTACGGAGTTTGGCGAGACTCGAGCTCGTGGTCTGGCACTGGTGTATTACTCCATGGTCGATCGCGACTCGCAGAAGGTTCTGGAGCCACTGTCGTTCAATCCGTGGGAGGAGTTTGAGTTTCCCGGGGAGCCTCGTCCGCCGGCTCAACCGGCTGCCGGAGCTCCCGGCAGTCCCGGTGGGCCGGGCGCTGCCGGCCCGGGTGCCGGACCTGCTGGCATACCGGGTTTGCCGGCGGGTGGCAATCCTGCGGGTGGTGATCCGGGGGCATTGCCCGGTCCCGTCAGACCGCAGCCGTAAAGCTGGTCACCGAGTCAGGTCGGTGGCCGATCAGCTGCGTTGTTTTGGCCATGGAGCAGGAGGAGCTGAGCTGTGTCTTTTGGCTGGAATACCGCAGAAGATGAGCTGCGACAGGAGCTGGATCCGGGCGAGCGGCTGCTGTGGGCCGGTCAGCCGAAGCAGGGATTGCGATTGCAGACCAGTGATTTCGTGATGATCCCGTTCAGCCTGATGTGGGGTGGGTTTGCCATTGCGTGGGAGGTGATGGCATTTGTCATCGGGGCTCCGATCTTTTTCAAGCTGTGGGGGATCCCGTTTGTCGCCGTCGGACTGTACATGATAATCGGCCGCTTTTACTTTGACGCTCGCGGTCGGGCACGTACCTTCTACGGGCTGACGGATCGCAGTCTGCTGCTGATCACCGGCACTGGCGGACGAATGGTGCGGCGATTTGATCTGACGCAGCTGGGTCCGATTTCATTGCAGGAACACGGAGACGGTTCAGGAGTGCTGTCGTTTGGAGCACTGGTCAGTGCCGGTACCGTATCCAGTCCGATGGCACGGCAGCTGATCCGGATGGCGGGTCGCAATCTGAACGGGGGCTTGCCGTATCTGGAAGTTCCGGAGGATGTGCGTGGTGTGTACCGCAAAATCAGGGACGCGATTGAAGACGCCGAGAGTGCCGGGCAGTCCCCCTGACTTTGTGGCCGACGATCAGTGTTTCCGGATCTGGTCTCAGGCGTCAGGCAGGCCCGGGCCACCTTTTGTTATCTCTGACAACTGAAAACTGACCATGCTGAGCATCTGTGTGTTTTGCGGCTCGAAGAGCGGTGACCGTCCGGAGTACGCGGAAGCGGCCGAGGAGCTGGGGCGGGCGTTGGCGCGGGCAGGTCATCAGCTGATTTACGGCGGCGGCAGCACCGGGATTATGGGGCTGCTGGCCGAGGCTGTGCTGATCGGTGGCGGTCGGGTAATTGGCGTCATTACCGAGCATCTGGCGCGTCCTGAACTGATGCATGCCGGCGTCTCCGACATGCGAATTACCGCCGATATGCACGCCAGAAAATCGCTGATGCACTCGCTGGCGGACGTCTATGTGATTCTGCCGGGTGGTTTTGGCACGATGGAAGAGTTCTTTGAGGCCGTGACGTGGGCTCAGCTGGAGCTGCATGAGCGTCCGGTGCTGCTGCTGAACGTTGCCGGGCTGTATGACGGCCTGATCCGGATGATGGACGACATGGTGGTGCACGGATTTCTGTCGCCGCGCTGCCGTGCTCTGGTGACGGTGTGCGAGAGCAGCGAACAACTGTGGCGTGAATTGACAGACCTGGCAAGCCGACCGCAGGGTGAACCAGTTGTCCGCAGTGTCTGAGTGTCCCGGCAGGAACGTCAGCGGGCTGAAACTGCGGGCTTTACAGGAACCATGCCTCTGCTGCAGAATACCGCCCCTGCGGTTTCTGCCTGACCATTCACTGGAGCTGTTCTCATGCCGGTTTATCTTGGAGTTGACATCGGAACAAGTGGTACGAAGACGCTGGCGATGCGTGAGAACGGTGAGATCCTGGGGTCCGCCACGGCGGAGTATCCGCTGAGCAATCCGAAGCCAGGCTGGTCAGAGCAGAGTCCGGCGGACTGGTGGCAGGCCGTTGTGGATTCGGTGAAGAAGGTGCTGCGTTCCGCAAAGCTGAAGGCCGCAGACATTGGCGGCATCGGGCTCAGCGGTCAGATGCACGGCAGCGTCTTTCTGGACAAAAAGCACCAGGTCATTCGCCCGGCTCTGCTGTGGAATGATCAGCGAACGGTGGCGGAGTGCGCTGAAATAGAAAGTCGGGCCGGTGGCCGTGCTGAGCTGATTCGGATGGTGGCCAATCCGGCTTTGACCGGCTTCACGGCGCCCAAGATTCTGTGGCTGCGAAATCAGGAAAAACGCAATTTCGACCGCACAGTGCAGGTCCTGCTGCCCAAGGATTATGTGCGATTCTGTCTGACGGGTGAATTTGCGACGGAGGTCAGCGATGCCTCGGGAACACTGCTGCTGGACGTCGTGAACCGCTGCTGGTCCGCCGAACTGCTGCAGAAACTGGATCTCAGCGGCAGCCTGCTGCCAAAGGTTTATGAAAGCGAGGATGTGACGGGGGTTTTGACGGAATCGGCAGCGAAGCAGATGGGACTGCGAGCCGGGATTCCGGTGGTGGGTGGTGGAGGTGACCAGGCCGCCAGTGCGATTGGCAATGGCATCGTGGGACGCGGCGTGGTTTCGGCAACCATGGGAACCAGCGGCGTCGTGTTTGCTCACAGTGACGAGGTGCAGGTGGACCCCGAGGGACGTCTGCACACCTTCTGTCATGCGGTGCGGGGCAAGTGGCACGTGATGGGTTGCGTGCTTTCGGCGGGCGGCAGTCTGCAGTGGTTTCGCAATCAGCTGTGCCAGGCCGAAGTGCTGCAGGCCAAAAAGCAAAAGATTGACCCGTACGAATTGATCACCAGTGCGGCAGCCGAAGCACCAGCGGGCAGTGAAGGGCTGTTTTTCCTGCCGTATCTGACGGGTGAGCGAACTCCGCATGCCGACCCGCATGCTCGCGGCAGCTGGATCGGGCTGAGTCTGCGACACAGCAAACATCATCTGGCTCGATCGGTCATGGAAGGGGCAACCTATGCGATGCGGGATTCGCTGGAGATTGCCAAAGGCATGAATATTCCGGTGCAGGAGATCCGACTGTCGGGTGGTGGTGCGCGGAGTCCGTTCTGGCGGCAGATGCAGGCCGATATCTATGGCCAGCAGGTGGTCACGATCAATGCATCTGAGGGCCCGGCCTATGGAGTGGCACTGCTGGCGGCAGCCGGCACAGGAGCCTACAAGTCGGTGGAAGAAGCCTGTCGCGCGACAATCTCTGTGGTCACGCGGACCAAACCCAAAGCTGCCGCCCTGAAGACCTACAACGCTGCCTTTCCTGTCTATCAGCAACTGTATCGTTCGCTGAAGGCTGATTTTGCCGCGATTCAGGGACTGCTGCGTTAGTCGGGTGACTACCCCGCATCCGCGATCCTCGCGGGTGCGGGAACTCGACCGGCCTCGTTCCAAACGTCGCCTTCAGCGACGCTCCCGGTCTGCACCGGGCTGTGTCAGGCGGTCGACGACATAGTAGAACACGGGGGTCAGAAAAATCCCGAACAGGGTCACGCCCAGCATACCGCTGAAAACGGCGGTCCCCAGGGCCTTCCGCATCTCCGCTCCGGCTCCGGTCGCGAACACCAGCGGAACTACTCCCAGTATGAACGCAAACGACGTCATCAGAATTGGCCGCAGTCGCTGTCGACAGGCTGCCAGCACTGAGGCCTGGGCTGAGTGACCTTCGTCCCGCCGCAGTTTGGCAAACTCCACAATCAAAATCGCGTTTTTGCAGGCCAGACCGATCAGCACCACAAAACCCACCTGCGTGAAGATATTGATGTCCATTTCCGCCATGGCGACTCCGGCCAGCGAACACAGCACACACATGGGCACCACCAGAATCACGGCGAGGGGCAGCGTCCAGCTTTCATACAAAGCCGCCAGCACGAGGAATACGAAAGCCACGGATCCGGCAAACAGCAGCATTCCCGTACTGCCGGACGTGCGTTCAAGAAATGCCAGCTCAGTCCACTCGGCAGCCATGGTTGGTGGCAGTTCGCTGGCAGCCAGTTGTTCCAGCGCTGCGATGGCTTCACCGCTGCTGAAACCAGGCGCTGCATTCGCCGTGATCGCTGCTGCCGGATACATGTTGTAGCGAGTCACCATCAGCGGGCCGCCAATGCGCCGCACGGAAGCTACAGAGCCCAGCGGAATCATCTGCCCGTCACGATTTCGCACCTGCAGCTTCTTCACATCCTCAATGCGATCCCGAAATTCGCGGTCCGCCTGGACCACAACCTGCCACGTTCGGCCAAACAGCCCGAAGTCATTGACATAACGGGAACCCAGATATCCCTGCAGCGTGCCGAACACTTCAGCCATCGAGATGCCCAGCGACAGACAGGCATCGCGGTTGACATCCACAAACAGCTGCGGGGCGTTGACATTGAACACACTCAGCAGCCCGCGAAGCTGCGGCAACTGGCCGGCCTCGCGAACCAGTGCGTCCGTCTGGTCCTGCAACCCCTTCAGCCCCAGATCACCACGATCCTCCACCATCAGTTTCAGCCCGCCGGCGCGTCCCACTCCGGAAACTGCCGGTGGAGGATTGATGGTGACTGTCGCTTCGGGAATCTCCGCAGCATACTGTTTCAGCAGCGACTCCTGAATTGCAGAGGCCCCCAGTTCCGCTGTCTGCCGCTGCTCGAACTCGTCCAAAATGATGAACATCGAGCAGAAGTTCGACGCGCGAGCCCCCAGTTGGAACGAGTTTCCGGCAATCGCATTCACGGCACGAACGCCCGCAGTTTCCAGAGTGATCCGTTCCACCTTCTGCAGTGTTTTCAGAGTGCGTTCAGAAGACGCCGCATCCGGTAACTGCACACTGCACACCAGATAACCCTTATCCTGCGTCGGAATAAAACCGCTGGGAAGGGACGTGAATCCATACCACGTCAGAATCAGCAGCCCGCCATAAACCGTCAGCACCAGCAGCGGCACGCGCAGCAGCTTCCCCACCCCGTACTCATACCCCTGCACCGAAAATCGCATGCCGGAATTGAAGCCGCGGAACAGCCAGCCAAGACTGAAATTGAGCAGTCTGGTCAGCCAGTCCTGCGGACCATGCCGCGGCCGCAACAGTACGGCCGCCAGGGCCGGACTGAGTGTCAACGAGTTGATGGTGGAAATGAGAGTGGATACGGAAATGGTCATGGCGAACTGCAGGAAAAACTGTCCCACCAGACCGGAAACAAAGGCGCAGGGGATGAACACGGCTGCCAGAACCAGTCCCACGGCAATGACCGGCCCGGTCACCTCCTCCATGGCCCGCATCGTGGCTTCCTTCGGAGCCAGACCTCGCTCAATATTCTGCTCCACCGCCTCCACCACCACAATCGCATCATCCACCACAATGCCGATCGCCAGCACCAGCCCGAACAGCGTCAGATTGTTCAGGCTGAAACCGAACACAGCCAGCGCCGCGAAGGTTCCAACGATGGCCACGGGGACCGCAATCAGCGGAATAATGGCGGGACGCCAGCCCTGCAAAAACAGCAGCACAACGAGCGCCACAAGGATCACGGCATCCCGCAGTGACTTGAAAACCTCGCGGATCGACTCGCGAACAAACGGTGTCGTATCGTACCCGGCTTCAGCAATCACGCCCTCGGGAAAGTCCTTTGACAGTTCCGCCACACGCGCCTTGATCAGGTCTGCGGTTTCCAGTGCATTGGCGTCGGGCAACTGAAAGATCGCCAGCCCCACGGTGGGTTTCTGATTGAAGCGGTTGTTTGTTTCTTCAGCGCGAGCAGCCAGTTCCACACGTCCCACGTCTCGAACTCGCAGCATGCGACCGTCCGGCTGGGAGCGGACGATGATGTCTTCAAAGGCCGGAATGGACTCCAGTCGACCGGGCACGGTCAGTGGAATCTGCCACGCCTGCTGTCCGGCCGCTGGGCCCTGACCCAGTTGTCCCAGTGCCACTTCAATATTCTGTTCGCGGACGGCATTTGCAACGTCGGCGGCTGTCAGTCCGCGGACCGCCAGTTTGTCAGGATCCAGCCAGATTCGCATGCTGTAATCCCGCTGCCCAAACACTCGCACCTCACTCACCCCAGGCACGCGGCTGAGCTCATCCTGCAAATGCAGTCGGGCATAATTGCTGAGATACAACTGGTCGTAGCGACCGTCCGGACAGTTGATGCTGACCTGCAGCAGAATGTCGGGGGACCGTTTGCGAGTAATGACTCCGGTGCGTCGCACAACTTCCGGCAGAGTCGGCAGGGCCAGACCAACGCGATTCTGAACCAGAACCTGCGCCAGATTCAGATCGACTCCGGGCTTGAAGGTAACAGTGAGTGCGTACGAGCCGTCGTTGGTGCTGGACGAATTCATGTACAGCATGTCTTCAACGCCGTTCACTTTCTGTTCGATCGGAGCGGCGATGGTTTCTGCGACAGTCTGAGCACTGGCGCCGGGATAGTTGCACTGCACTTCCACCGTGGGCGGAGCAATCTGGGGGTATTGTGCCAGGGGCAGACGCGTCAGCGCAATACCGCCGACCATCGTTATCACGATGGAAATCACGGCTGCAAAAATGGGACGATCAATGAAGAAATGGGAACGCAAAATCGGCCGCCGACAGAGTCTTCAGAAAGTAGTGCCTGGGCGAAATCCCGTGAGCTGAGCGGGAGTATATCAGCAGGCGGGCAGGCATCCCACCCCGCAGCACTCGCCCGACAGCCAACCCGGTCTTACAATCCCCGCACCGGTCCCGCGGCGCCTGCTGCCGGGTTTCCGGCCTGCTGAATCACTGCTGCCCGGATACCCCATGATCGCCTACGACCCCTATCGCTGGTGGAAATCCACATTCTCATGGCGCGGTACAGCCCTGCCACTGGCACTCAGCCGCGTACTGATCTTCCTGCTGTACGCCATACTGATTCAGGCACTGTATGAGTACGGTGCCGACGCCGGCTGGATTTCGGAAGTGAACTTTCTGGGCATCGATCCGGCCGGCCACGCGGTACTGGGGTCACTGATTGGATTTCTGATCGTGTTCCGCATCAATGCCTCAAATACCCGCTGGTGGGAAGGTCGCACCCTGTGGGGCGCGCTGATCAACAACAGTCGCAATCTGGTCCGCTTCGCCAGTCAGCACTGCAGTGAACCCGAAGAACTGGCTCGACTGATCACCGGTTACGTCATGTGCCTGCGACGCGGACTGCAGGGATTTCGCGACCTCGGCGAAGCCGATCTGTACCTTTCCGATGATGTCGCGCAGCGCATCAGTCGTTTCGGCAATCTGCCGACCGGAATCAGCCAGGTCATGTCGGAATGGATCACTGCACGATTTCGACGCCAGCAACTGGATTCCATCATGCTGCGACATATGGAAGAGCTGCTGAATCGACTGGTGGATGCACAGGGTGGCTGCGAACGCATCCAGAAAACTCCGCTGCCGTTTGTCTATGTGGCCATGATCCGACAACTGATCCTGATTTACCTGCTGACACTGCCGGTGGTGCTGTGTGAACGCTGCGGCTGGTGGTCGCCGGTGCTGCTGGCCACAATCTCGCTGGGCATGTTCGGTCTGGAGGAAGCCGGAGTGGAAACAGAGGACCCCTTTGGCCTGGAAGACAACTGCCTGGACCTGGTCGCCTGCACGATGACGATCGCCCGCGATACGGCTCAGCTGGCCACGTCACCTGCGACGGAAACAAATCTTTCGGAAGGTTCCTGATACAGCTGCGCGCAGCCTTCACACAGCAGGCCCTGCCGTGAACGCATCAGCCGAATGTTCAGCAGCCGCTGCCGGGCGACGACTGACGGTTCCACCAGCAGTCGCAGGTCGGCAAATGAGGGCTGTTGCAGAGCCGCAGCCGGACGGATCAGCATGACCGTGGCACCACTGTGTTCCACCGCCAGCTGCAGTCTTCGTACCACTGCCGATGTGCACCGATTCATCCACGCCAGTACCACTTTCACGCCACGACTGCGAGCCGTTTGTTCGAGTGCCCACAGGGCCTGACCAGACCCATTGCGGGTATCCGGAGGAGGCTGCACCAGCAGAATTCGCGACAGCGGGATGCCGTGCAGCGGTGCCATGGCCGGGAAAAAGCCACGCGCTTCGTCGATGACAGCCAGACAGCCGGGCTGACTGAGCAGACCGGCGGACGAACGCAGAGCCAGCGATGTGGCGGACTGGCCGGGACCGCGACTGAGCCACTCCACCACCGAACCGGCCGCGATGCCACCACCCGGCAGCAAAGCATCCAGTGAGGCCAGACCAGTAGGAAACACCCCGCGAGCCATCACCGGAGCCGCAGCCGCGCGGAGCTGACCCCGCAACTGCTGGATGGCCTGCAATCGAGCTGCCGCAGCCACTGCTGTCATGGATTTTTGTACCCGCCAGTCTGGTGCCTGGACGGTGTCCCTACCGGCAGCTGAAATGCAGAAAAATCCGCCTTCGGCCACACAAAATTCACCGGGATATTCCCGGGAAACACTGGAATCTGTCCGCCGAACAGATCATCGGTTCGCAGACAGGTCAGACATTACGGCTGGGTGTCAGGAGTGTCAATATCCGATATTCCCGGATCACCCACCAGTTCCTGAACTTCAGAAATCTTCCCCTCACGGACTGAACAACCGCTCCGAATACTCGGGAAAAATCGCCCGCACCGACTGCCGACATCAAATTCCGGACACTCACCTCTTTCCCCGGCCGGAAACCTGACTCCTGACCGTTTCCACGTTACACTCTGCAGCCTGTTCCAGGCCCTGCTCGCTGCGGTTTTCACTTCGCTGATACTTTCTGCTGCACTGCTTCCCCATCATGTCCGACAAACGCAATCTGTTCAATAAAGTGTGGGATCTGCACACGGTTCGCACTCTGCCCGGTGGCCAGACTCAGCTCTTCATCGGTCTGCACCTGATTCACGAAGTCACCAGTCCGCAGGCCTTCGAAATCCTGCGTGAACGCGGGCTCAAAGTCGCATTTCCGCAGCGTACAATCGCCACCGTCGACCACATCGTGCCCACCGACAATCAGGCACGACCGTTTCGGGACGAACTCGCCGAACAGATGATGGCCGCCATCGAAAAGAACTGTGCGGATTTCGGCGTCACCCTGCTGAACCTGTCAGACAACCGCCAGGGCATTGTGCACGTGGTCGGCCCCGAACAGGGTCTGACTCAGCCTGGCATGACCATTGTTTGCGGCGACAGCCACACCAGTACTCACGGGGCCTTCGGTGCCATTGCCATCGGCATCGGCACCAGCAACGTGGCTGAAGTACTGGCCACTCAGACCATGTTCCTGAATCGCCCGAAAGTCCGCCGCGTCGTCGTCAATGGACAGCTCGGTCCCGGCGTCTACGCCAAGGACGTTATCCTGTATATTATCCAGAAGCTGGGCGTGCAGGGTGGTGTGGGCTACGCTTACGAATTCGCCGGCAGTACCTTCGATGCCATGTCGATGGAAGAGCGAATGACGGTGTGCAACATGAGCATCGAAGGGGGTGCTCGCTGCGGCTACATCAACCCCGACCAGAAAACAGTCGACTACCTTCGCGGTCGCCCGCTGGCTCCCCAGGCAGCCGACTTTGACCGTGCCGCCGCATGGTGGCTCAGCATGGCGTCGGCTGCTGATGCTCAGTTCGATGACATCGTCGAATTCAGCGCGGCCGATATTGAACCCACCGTCACCTGGGGCATCACTCCGGCCCAGTCCGTCTCCGTCAGTACTCCGCTGCCCCGCCTGACACAGGTTGCGGCTGAGGAACAAAAACTGATCCGCGAAGCTCTCGAATTCATGGGTCTGCAGGAAGGTCAGCCTCTGCAGGGCACCCGCATCGATGTGGCCTTCATCGGCTCCTGCACCAACTCACGCATTTCTGATCTGCGTGAAGCTGCTCGAGTCGTGCAGGGACACAAAGTGGCGGCCCACGTCAAGGCCATCGTTGTTCCCGGTTCACAACTGGTGCGACAGCAGGCCATGGAGGAAGGGCTGGACCGCATCTTCGAAGCCGCAGGGTTCGAATGGCGGGCTGCCGGCTGTTCAATGTGCCTGGCAATGAATCCGGATAAACTGCAGGGCCGACAGCTCTGCGCATCCTCCAGCAATCGCAATTTCAAGGGCCGCCAGGGCAGTCCCACAGGACGCACGCTGCTGATGAGTCCGGCGATGGTGGCTGCCGCCGCAGTGCAGGGCCAGGTCACCGACATCCGCCACTTCCACATCCACTCCTGAACGCTGCAAAACTACAGAAACTCGGCCGTCACGCTGTCCGCCAGCAGCAGCCCGGTTTCTGTCAGTCGCAGTTGCCCGTCCGCCAGCTCCAGCTGACCGCGTCGCAGGCCCTGATCCAGAGCCGCACCGGCCAGCTGCTGCAGTGTCACGCCGAAACGTGACTCAAACTCGGCCACATCAAATCCCCGTCGCAGTCGCAGTCCCAGCATGATCGCCTCCCGCGCTCGCTGCTCCGGCTCACAACGCTCCTCCTCCTCCACACACGCCCGCCCCTCGGACCAGCTCCGCAGCCATTTCACCACGCTGCGACAACTGGTGGAACGCACACCACCCACGTACCGCGCCGCACCAGGCCCAAACGCAAGGTACTCCTCAGCACGCCAGTACACCAAATTGTGCCGACACTGCCAGCCAGGCCGGGCAAAATTCGACACCTCGTAATGCTCAAACCCAGCCCCCGTCAGCTGCTGAATCGCTTGCAAATACTGACTCCGCTCCAGCTCCTCCTCCACCCGCTGCAGCTCACCACTGCGCTGCCGACGAAAAAATGGCGTCCCCTGCTCCCACGTCAGACCGTAGGTTGAAACATGCACCACTGGCAGCGAGACAGCTCGCTCCAGGGTCCGCTGCCACGATGCTTCTGACTGCCCCGGTACTCCAAACATCAGGTCCAGACTGACTGCTGGCAGAATCGACGCCGCCTCACACACCACCTCCGCAGCCGCATCAGCCCGATGAGTCCGCTCCAGCAGTTGCAGCACGTCATCATCAAACGACTGCACACCCAGACTGAGCCGATTCACGCCGGCCTCGTACAGCACACGCAGCTTCTCAGCCTCCAGACCATCCGGATTGGCCTCCATCGAATACTCACCGCCCGGCTGCAGCTCAAAATGCCCGGCAATCAATTCCGCCAGTTGCTGCAGCTGCAGCACACTCAAATGTGTCGGTGTGCCACCCCCGATGAAGATCGAGTCCACCGGTAACCTCGCACCCGACTCCCGCCGATGCTGCTCAAGCTCACGCTGCAGACAGTCAAACCACTGCGGTATCAAATGATCACGCCGTGCCACCAACGTGAAATCACAGTAACCGCAGTGATGCAGACAAAACGGCACATGCAGGTAAACGGCGCGAGGCCACTGGATCATAAGGTCACTTCGGAGCCACAAATTTCACAGGCAGTGGAATGTCCAGCGTATCGCGGTTTGCCCGAAATCCGCCACCGTCCACATCCACAAACACGGGATTGCTGAGCGCCGTCGGATGCTGCTGCCCCCAGTCCGGACCCACCACACCACCCAGCACCTGAGTCGCATGGCCGACGAGAACCACCAGATGGGCGTCCCCCGCCAACTGCAGCTCCACCGACTGCTCAAACTTCACCACACCCGTACCAAACAACTGCGGATGAGACTGGCGAGTAAACGTCAGGCCGTCCGCAGGACGACCGTTCACCAGCACCTGCACCGTATCAATGTCCAGCCAGTTCGCACACTGCACACGGATGTGCCCGGTCACTTTCCCGGACGCCGCTCGCAAATCCTCACCGGAAATCGCCCGAGCCGCAGCACTGCCCGACTCGCCAAACGATACTTCAAGGTACGGACCATTCGACATGATGATTCGCCCCTCCCGAGACACGTCCCGCATCTCGTCCGAGCTGATTCGTGCCGGATCATCCGTGGAAGATTTCAGCCAGATCCGCAGCCCGCCCGAACCGTGATAATTGTAATGCGAATCCGTATTCACCACGCCATAAATGCGGAAACCCTGATTCAGCAGCTGCAGCCAGTTGAGCGCCGTGTGGTTCTCAATCGGTTTCCCGCCCCGAATGTCAAATCGCTCACGCTTCAGCAGTTTGTCAATCGGGTGGATTTCCATGACATTGATCAGACCAAACGAACGCTCATGCCCGCCGTCAGCCTGCTGATTGCCGTCCTTGTCATAGAACAGCCAGCCCACATCCGGATGATTCTGCTGGATCAGCTTCACACTGTTCTCGTCCCATGCCGCCAGCCTTTCCATTTGCGCCTCTGGACTGACATCCGTAACCGGCCCGCCACCATCCTGTGTCCGCGGACGAAAACGCATTGGAAACACATTCTGATGATTCAAAGGCAATGGCTGCCCCGTCAGCTCCATCCCCTCCACAGTTGCCAGATATCCCGCCAGCTGCAGCGTTCGCAGATGGTCCGCATAAGTCGAAACCCGGTTATGTTCGGTACACGGTGCGAACTCGACATGCTCCGCCGCCAGATTCAATACGCGTCCCAGTTGACTGCTGGTGTTGTCACCGGACGGAGTGCTGTGGCTGTGGAAGTCCGCACTCACCCAGCCCTCCGTGGAAACCACTCGCGGCAATACGACAGTCCGCTGCGTTACCCCACCAGCCTCCACCTGCAGCTTCATGAATTCCGCATTGTACTCCGGTCCATGACTGACCGTGACGTCATATTCGCCCGCTGCCAGACGCGCCTGCACGGTGCCACTGGCAGTGTACGCCACATTCTTCACAAAATACTCAGCCGTTTCCGGCGCCCATCGCGGAGTCACTGTGCCTGTACGCCCCGCAAACTCCACCTTCGCAGGCAACGGTCGCCCGACTTCATCCACAATCTTCAGCTGCACCTGACCGCCTCGGTACTCATCAACCCTCAACTGTATCCGCCCGTCAGTCAACGTCACCTCTCGCGACTCAAACTGCTGCCCATCAATCGACACCACTGCCGTAACATTGCCGGCCGGCAGACGCACCGGTACCGTGCCCTCGGCCCCGGTAACAACCGTGCCCAGCACATCGTCACCCGACCGCAGCTCCACTCGCGCCCCCGAAATCGGACCATTCGCTGCAGTCACCCGCAGCACCGCTGATTGCAGGCTGCCTCCCGTACCCAGACTGTCCGCATGATCTGCCCGTACAGCCGGCAGATCCGTATTGACGTAAATCATCCGCCGCAGAGTCACAGACTCGCCAGGCTTCAACACGACCGAGCCGCCGGACTCCGGTTCATACGCCAGATCCGTTTCACGATTGCCGTTCTTCGATCGCATCCGAAATCCCGGGACATGCACGCCATAAGCCTGCTGCCAGTGGATGTCGTGGAACCAGAACAATCGGCGATCTCCATCGGGACATTTCGGCATGTCTTCCTTGCCACCATCGGCCCGCACAGCGTCCTCCAGGACCACCGTCAGATCGGCCGACGTCGTGTTTTTCCAGGTGGACACAGCGGTCAGGAAACGATCTCCGGCCCCCAGTGACCACTCCGTGCGAAACTCGGGAGCCTTCTCACTGCCCGCCGCCGTAACGGTCACATCCGCGCGCCCGCCCAATCGCTTCGACTCCGCGATTCGCAGGTCCGTGAATGCAAACGCTCGACGACCCGGGAAAAATGCGCCCAACTGATCACTCTCGTGACCTCGCACCGCCAGATCAATCAGACAGCCACCCACCGAACGAATCGTCATATTGGCGTGCCGCGCAGCATCGGGGCGAGCAATCACGGCGGTCACAAAATCATTCCGCAGCACCACGTCCCCGTAAATGGCATCCACTTCCTTGCCCTGAGGCACCAGTTGCTCCCAGTTTTCAGCCGTCAGTACCGCAACCAGCGGATCATCAGCCTGTACCACGGAAACCCATGGCACAGACAGCAATACCGTGAACAGGGCAGCCAGCAGCCGCGACCAGCGGCAGGCAATTAAAACAGCAGACAGCGAAGAACACATGGCAGAATCCTGAAGTGGGAACGCAGGATGAATTGACCAGTGAGAATCATTCCGACTGGCGTTCCGTTTCGCAAGTCGAACGGACACCCGGATCGTCATCACTGAGTATTAAGCCGGGATGAACGGACGGGAAAATCTGCCAGCAAAAAGAAAAACGCCGCTGTCCCAAAACGGGACAGCGGCGCTGACAGGGGAGAGATTTCCCGATGTGATCAGGCCGCGGCTGAATCGCGTCGCGGGATCTTCAGATCACCTCGAACCATTTCTTCCGTTACCACAAATTTCTGACCCCGCTCCAGCTCCGGCAGATCGAACATCAGGTCGAACATCACGCCTTCAAGAATCGATCGCAGGCCGCGAGCACCGGTTTCGCGAGTCCGGGCGAGACGAGCAATCTCCCGCAGTGCTCCCTGCGTGAAGTCCAGCTCACACTCTTCCATTTCAAACATCCGGCGATACTGGCGAACCAGAGCATTGCGAGGCTCAGTCAGCACCTGCATCAGAGCATCCTCGTCCAGCGGAGCCAGAGTCCCGATCACCGGCAGTCGTCCCAGAAGTTCAGGAATCAGTCCGAACTCCATCACGTCCTCAACCGTTGCCTGAGACAGCAGGTGCTCACGGCTCTTCTCGTCCGGAACATCAGAAGCCGTACCGAACCCAATCACCTTCCGCCCCAAACGGCGGGAAACGATGTCTTCCAGCCCTACAAAGGTACCGCCGCAGATGAACAGAATGTTGGTGGTGTCAATCTGAATGTACTGCTGCTCGGGATGCTTGCGACCACCCTGCGGCGGCACGTTCGCCACTGTGCCTTCCAGCATCTTCAGAAGTGCCTGCTGCACACCTTCACCCGATACGTCACGCGTAATGCTGACGTTCTGACTGGTCTTGCCAATCTTGTCGATTTCGTCGATGAAAATAATGCCCCGCTGGGCCGCTTCAATGTCAAAATCCGCGGCGTGCAGCAGTTTCAGCAGCAGATTCTCGACGTCCTCACCCACATAACCGGCTTCGGTCAGAGTGGTCGCGTCGCCGATCGCAAACGGTACCTGCAGCGAGCGAGCCAGGGTCTTGGCCAGCAGAGTCTTGCCCGAACCCGTCGGCCCGATCAGCAGGATGTTGGACTTTTCGATTTCGACATCCTCCGTGCCGTTCTCAAGATTGTGCATCAGCCGCTTATAGTGGCTGTGGACTGCCACAGAGAGCAGTTTCTTGGAGCGGGCCTGACCAATCACGTACTGGTCGAGCTCGCGGACAATCTCCCGCGGCGTCGGGACGCGATTGAACAGCTTCTTCGAAGCGCCACGACGGCGACGTTCCTGGTCCAGTATGGACTGGCACAGTTCGATGCATTCACCGCAGATGTAAACATCTTCGGGACCTTCCACCAAAGGTCCGACTTCGCGGTAGTTCTTGCGGCAGAAAGAGCAGTTGGCATTGCGTTTGCCCTGCTGCGACGTTTTGCCGGAACCGAATTCCTTGCCCGATACCATCGTTTTGCCTTTGAATGCTTCAGTCACTCCGCGAGGTCAACTGCTCTGCATGACTCTGGAGGCAGGAGTCTTTAAGCAGTCGATACGCCGGAATGCACAGATCTCTGGAACCTTCGCTCCGTGGTTGTTGGCATCCCTGCCAACTTTGATCTCGTCCTCAGGTGCCGCTGCCAAAGCCCGGTAGCCCGCAGCGGCACCTGTTTTCTCAGCCTGAGCAGAACACCAGTGGCTGCCGGCCACTGGCAATCCGCCCATTTTTCAGACCCTTTCTAATTCGGAATCCGCGGGCAATGGGTGTGCATCGAGTTGATTCAGATCCCTAACAAGACTGGGAACGTATTTCGATCTGCCGGTTTATTCCGGCTGAACTGATTCTTCCTTGTCAGGCAGTTTCAGTTCAGTGTTTTTGGTCACTGTCGAGCCCTTGCTCGCAAGCGGCTGAGGAGACTGTCCTGCGGCACTTTCCGCTGATTTCGGCGGAACATTTTACGAGGACTTTTCCCCAGGCTGCAGTGTGTTGAGCCGGGTCGCCAGTTTCCCCCTGATGGATCGGAATTCATCCTCGGACAAGTCACCCTCACGCCGCAAATCACGGAGTGCCTGCAGCATCTCTCGATCCGCCTCGGCAGGATCAACGTCTTCATTCATTTTCGACAGGATACGCAAAATCGCCCAAATCAGCAGAACCAAAACAACCGCTGCAAGCAGCAAAGGCAACCAGGACCACAGAGTCTGGAACGGATCGTATCGCCTGCGTTGTGCCAGCAGCAGAAACTCCATGAAATTCATCACAACAAACTCCCCGCAATCCCAGTTCCGCACGCCTGAACTCACCATGCAATACCGGTGCCGTAACTCAACGATTTCCACGGACATCGCTCTTTGCCCCGGAAAGCCGCCGGCAGCAGGTCTGAACTCTGCATCATCGGCGAAAAATGCCTGAAATGACAGCGATTCGGCAGCCGGAGTACGCCGCGACGCTCACCACTGGCCGCTCGGCAAGTCATTGACACGCTCCGACTTTGCAGAAATTACAAACCCGTTGTAATTCCTGCAGCTCACCAGCCCTCGCACTCACTGCGGAATCTGCTGATTTTTCCGCAGAGTTTCGCCGGAGTGGCAAATCCGCCGTCCGCGCTGTCGGAAGTTTGCAGACTTTACCGGCAGACATGTTTAGTCTGGAAGTTGCGACTGATTTTTTGGTGAACGTTCGCCCATGGGGGGAATATGCGACAAGTGCTGCGTGCTGCATCGGTCATTCTGCTGCTGCTGCCATTCGTGGTCACCGGCAGTGGTCTGCTGGCAGATTTGCTGCTGCCGCAGCACTGGCTGCAAACTGGCCTGATTCTTCTCTGCACGGCCGCGCTGCTGCGGTCCCTGCTGCAGAACCCAGGTGTCCCAGGCTTCAGCACTGTCCTGCTGCTGATGGCCAGCCTGCTGCTGCTCACCGTCGCCTTCCTGCGGGATTCCGAATGGTTTGCCAGACTGGCCTTCTGTGCGTCCGCGGCAATGACAGCCGGCCGCCTGCCACGGTACCCCAAAGTCAGAATGCTGATGGTGCTGCTCACTGTCTTTGCTGGTCTGCCACCGTTCCTGTCGCAACCACTGAACACGTTCCTGTCGAACCTGCTGCTGACTCAGATCAGCACCATTTCCAGCCTGCTGGGATTGTGGAATTACACGTCAGGCACCATCCTGACGACTCAGCAGGGCCCTGTGGATCTCCATACGATCCTGAACACGCCTTTCGGTTACAGTGGCCTGGCAGTGCTGCTGGTCGGCTGGCTCGCGTACCGTCGCCGAACGACCGCACAGACGCTGCTGGCACTGCCCTTTGCCCTGCCGACGGCAGCGCTGCATCTGACCTGCTCGGGGCTGCTGGCCGTGCTGGCAGCCGGCCGGGGCCTGCCATGGATACCTGTCTGGTGCTGGCCGGTTCTGCTGCTGTTGCCATCACTGCTGCTGCTCCTGTCAGCCGAACAACTGTCCCTGTTTCTGACAGGTGCCATTATTCCGCTGGATCGTCGCGAAAGTGGACCAACGACCAAAAATCAATTCAATCGCCTCTGGGACCAGATGGTCTCCGGAAGGTCCTCCGACATGGTCGGAGAACTTCGCCTGCTGGACCGCAATCGCCGTCGTTTGTCTGCAGATGCTGTATTTACGGAATTCGTCAAAGACTGGTGGTTCTCGCGCAGGCTGAAGCGACTGCCATCTGCTGCCGTGGCTGTTCTGACTGCTGCGGTGCTTCCGCTGCTGAATACAGAGCTGTCGACACGCGGCGCTGCGGTGTTTGCCCTTTACGAAAAACAGCTCAAACTGGCGATTGACCAGCAAAATCCGGAACTGCAGGAGCTGCTGCTCCGCGGCATGGCAGCTCAGATGCCAGGCGATCTGCGCGGCCGGCTGCAGCTGGCCAACTTTCTGTGGACACAACGTTCCCAGGACGCCGGCTGGGCTGAATACGAACGCCTCGCACAGCTCGATGCCATCGGAGCGGCTGAAGCGCACCTGTGGATTGCTCGCAATGCCATGTCTGCCCAGCCGTTTCGCAGGCTGACTGACCAGCAGCTGATCCGGCATCTGCAACAGGCGCTGCAGGCGGATCAAAACAACGGCGAAGCTCACTCGCTGCTGGCCCGCCTGTACCTGCGGTCAGGTGAAAACACCTTCGGCGAAAGTCATCTGCGTCAGGCAGCCGACGCTGACCTGAGCTATCTTGATGATCTGCTGGCCTTCTGTCGCAATCGCAGACGCCCGTTTCCTCCACAGTCGCAGATACAACAGCGTCTGCAGCAGCTGACACAGCAGCTGGCCAGCCAGCCGGCAGACGACCCGCTGCGGGTTCGCCTCGCCTTACTGCTGGTGGTTGTCAATCAGCTCGATCAGGCGGAGCAACTGCTTGCAGAAGGACTGCAGCGTCAGGATTCAGCAGTCCTGCGAAAGGCACTGGCTGAACTGCGACTGTTTCAGGTCCGCGTGTCGCTGCTGTCCCCGCAGATGGTCGGCGACGAAAGCCTGCTGCGGGTGCGCGAAGCCCTGCGGCTGGACCCCACCAGCGAGGAAGCCGCTGTACTGGCTGCCCTGCTGCACCTCGAAGGTGCTGACTTCACCGACCATGCCACGGAAGCTCTGCAGCACTGGCAGACCGCAGTGCAGCAATCCGGAGAGCCGACCGCACTCCGCAGCCTTGCGATGCTGCAATTCGCCTGTGGTCGCCCGGCAGAGGCTCTGGAACTTTTCGCTCGACTGCCTCAAAAACGCTCTGAGGACGCATTCGTCGTCATCACGGCCCTGCAGCAAACCGACCGCAAGGCAGAGGCAGTCGCCGAAGCACAGTCGGCAGCAGCGCCGCAGCTGGCAGCCGGTACCGTGACGGGCCGCACCATAGCCGCCGAATTGTACTGTCGCGCCCAGGCATTTGCTGAAGCGCAGCAGTGCCTTGAAGCACCCGCTGCCACCGCCGCTGACAGTCAACTGCTCAGTAAGGCTCGCGGCCGAATTGCCATGGAAGAACTCGATGCCATTGCCGGATATCCGGGACACTTCAAAACCCTCCAGCAAGCCTGGACTCCGGTCGTCCCGGAACAGTCGGTGCAGCGCGTCCGCGAACTGATTCAGGCTGGCCTGCAGGCCCCTGAACTGAGTATGCGAGTCGCTGATCGGCTGTACCTGCTGACAGTGCAGGGCGGAGCACTGGGGGCGGCTGCAGAAGAGGCCCTGACCGTTTATCGCGCCCAGGGTGGTGACGCGGAGGGCATTCTCATGGCCATCGGCAGCCGAGCACTGCAGGTGGAACAGTTCGATACCGCACTCCACTGGCTTCAGCAGGCGCGCAATTCCTCCAGTAACCCCAGCCCGTCCCTGCTGAATAATCTTGCCATAGCCATCGTGCGATCACAGCTGACCGAGCGTTATGCTGAGGCTCTGACGCTGGCCAACGCGGCTGTGCAGGCACTGCCGGGCAATCACATCATCCTCGCCACTCGGGCTGAAGTTTACCTCGCTCTCAACGAAGTCGCTGCGGCTCAACAGGATCTTGAAGCCGCGCTCCAGCTGCGACCGGATTATCCTGAAACTCTGCAACTGCTCGCCCGTACCGCAGACCTGCAGGGAAACACTCAGCAGGCCGACGGTTTTCGACAGCAGGCTGCCGCTTTGCTCAGGCCGTAAACTCGGCAACAGGAAGCCATCTGCACCCGACGATGCATCCTGGCAACAAAACCCGGCAGTCCGGAGAACTGCCGCAAATGCTGAAACTGGCATCCGAGTGGCTGCATCCTTCCAATCTGCAGGGGCCGACCAAATTCAAGCCTTCCGATCTGGACTCGCATCAGCACGCAGGTAGTCTGAGGGCGGGATTTTATGGATGCCTCCGGAGTTTCGAATGCAACGGTTCTGCAAAGCTGTCTGCCTGTTTTTGGCCTGCCTCCCCTTTCTGCTCAATCATGGCGGATTGCCGGGTTCGCTGCTGCTGCCGCAGAACTGGTCGGCGATCAGTCTGATACTGGTGGTGGCCTGGCTGCTGCGATCTGTGCGGACTGCCGCCCTGCGGGTCACTCCCCGCGGACTGCTGTACTTCGCGTTGTATTCCATCACCCTGCCGGCGGCGATCCTGCGTCATTCCAACTGGCTGGCGTCAGTTGCGTTCTGCCTGTCGGTGCTGCTGCTGTCGGAAGCCGCCGGTTTGCGTCTGCGTGGACGTTTGCTGTTCCTGCTGGTTCTGTTTACCGGACTGCCCGCATCCATTGCCGTGCCATTGCGCACAGCAGCGGATGAACGCCTGATTCAGCATGCCAGTGCACTGGCCGGATCTCTCGGATTCCTGCATTTCCGGGACAGCACTGTGGCAGGCAGTCTGACAGCAACCACGGATCTTCAGCAAATTGTGGACTCACCTTTCGGAGTCAGCGGATTCACTGTTTTGGTCTCCTGCCTGCTGCTGTATCGACGCCGCACGCTGGCGCAGGTTCTGCTGATGCTGCCGGCGGCCGTTGTCACCAGCCTGCTGGGGCAATTCTGCTGCTGCCTGCTCGCGATTCTGCAGCTCAGCACGGTCGGACTGCGGCTGCCGGCAGGAATCTGGCCCGTGATGCTGTGTTTTCCCCTGGTCTTCACAGTCCTGACACTGCAGGGTGGCGTGCTGTTCCTGACCTCCGGCGTCATTTCGGATGATGGCAAGACCACTGTGAAGGCTCGCACCAATCCGGCCAACCGCCTCTGGGGACTGTATGTCAGCGGCGACCTGCCGCAGAAGTGGTCAGCGGTGTCATTCCGCACCAGCGACGGTCAGAAACTATCGCTCTTCGCCTGTTTCATGGCGTTTTTCCGGGACTGGGGCATCAGTCGTAAAGTCTCGTATCTGTATCGCGCCCTGCCGGGCACGGCCTTACTGGTCGTTGGCCTGCTGGCAGAAAATGCGGGGGCCAGTGCGATGCTTACGGTCAATTCCCGTTACGAAAACCTCCTCGCCGTAGCTCGCGAAAAGGGCGACCGCGACTCGGAAGAACTGTGTCTCCGGGCACTCGCAGGCCTGCAGTCCGGTAATCTGCTGTACCGTATGCGGCTGGCTGAATTTTTGTGGCAGCACCGCAGCCGTGAAGCGGGCTGGGCAGAGATCCTGCGGCTGGCTGATGATGGACAAACCGGATACGCCGACGCACACCTCTGGATCGTGCGCAATGCGCTGTCCGCAGAACCTTACCAGCAGTTGACCGCCGAGCAGATGATTGATCGCCTGAATCGGGCGATTCGCTCGGCCCCCGACACTGCCGAAGCTCACGGGCTGCTGGCGCAGCTGTATCCGGCCATCGGCGAGAAACTCCTCGGTGAACAGCACCTCATCAGGGCGGCCGAAGCAGATCTCACGTACGTGGATGCGCTCGCCGCAGGACTGGCCGCTGAGGGCCGGCTGCAGCCCGGCGACAGTCGCGTCCAGCGACGCTGTGAAATGCTGCTGACACAGCTCAACACTGCTCCGCGAAACAACGAACTGCGAATCCAGCTGGCGGTACTGCTGATGCTGAGCGGCAGGGATCGGGAAGCAGAGCAGCTGCTGGATCAGGGGCTGCAACTGGATGATTCCCTCGAGCTACGTCGCGCGGCGGCTGACCTGCAGCTCAGATCTGTCAGCCAGGAACTGATTTCCGCTCGACTGCAGGGGGATCACAGCATGCTGGCGGTCCGCCGGGCCCTGCAACTCGATCCGCAGAATCCACTGGCTCCAATGCTGGCATCCTTTCTGCACCTGCAGGGCGCCAGCTTCACAGGATTTTCCGAACCGGCGATGCAGTACTGGGACACCTGCGCCGCCGAACTCCCGGCCGATGATTCACAGTCACCCGAATCTGCCGGCAGGGCTGATGCCGTGCTCAGAAACAAAGCTCATCTGGCGTTTGCCTTAAACAAAGACGAAGACTGTCTGACGACGTTCGCAAGGCTCGGACAACTGCAGCCGCAGGATGTCAAAGTCCGGGTGGCGGCCCTGCAGTCCGTCGGCCGAACAGCCGATGCCGAGGCAGCTGCCCGGGCACTGGCGGACCAGCTCCGTCAGTCGACGCGTGCCGAAGATCGAGCGTCAGCAGCTGATGTGCTGTGTCAGGCCAGACTTTTCGAAGAAGCAAAAAACTGCCTGCAACTGGAACCGGACTCCGAGCAGGCCAAATTGATTCTTGCCGGGGCCCAGGCCTCCACAGCACTCGAACATTTTGATCACCTGACCGGATACCCCGGAGACTACTCGCTGCAGGAAGCCGATTGGGTACCGCAGGTCCAGGGCAATTCAGCACGGCAACTCGCAGGGCTGCTGCAACAGGGGCTGCTGGTCCGCGAATTCAGTATGCGAGCCGCCGACCGGCTGTATCGCATGAGTCTGCAGCCAGGGGCCATCGGCAAAGTGGCCGACACCGCGCTGGATCAGCTGCGAGCCCAGGGCGTCGCCGCCGATGATGTCCTTGCGGCGCTGGGCAGCCGAGCCCTGCAGGCAGGCAGAATCGAGCCTGCGATCCGCTGGCTCAGAATGGCTGAAACTTCTGCCGACGGACGCGACCCTGCTCTCCTGAATAATCTCGCACTGGCCCTCGTCCGCAGCAACGATCGCCAGCTGCTGCCCGAAGCACTCAAACTGGCCAGCCGCGCAGTGCAGGTTGCCCCCGACAACCACTACATGCTCACCACCCGCGCTGAAATCCAGCTGGCACTCGGTGATGTCCGGGCCGCAGTCAGCGACCTGGAACTTGCCCGGCAGGTGCGTCCGGACTTTCCGGAAACACTGCAGCTGCTGGCCAAAGCCAGCATCCAGCAGGGCAATATGCAGCAGGCGGAGCAGTATCTGCAGGAAGCCGCCCAACTCCAAAAAACGCAGCCCTGAAACCTAATCGCGTTCCCCGGAACCGGAACTTGAATTGGACAGGAATAACCACGGCGCTGCCTGATGTGCCACAGCCGGGTGCTCCACCCACTCCGGCCACATGTGCTGGCAGCCAACGGTGGAACCCACATTCACATCACGAACTTTCACAGCCTGCGCCCCCAGCTGCTGCAAATCCTTCTCGGTGAAGCCCGTGTGTCCCAGAGCCCGTCGAGAACCGATGCGCCGCAGCGGATAAATGATCAGTGCCGGGTCACGCGGATTCTGCAGATTCAGCAACGCCTCCGTGCTGCACAGGGCCCGTTCAAAACGCTCGCCTTTGCCCAGCCAGTCATGGTCAATTGCTGACGCCGTGAACACCGTGCGGATATGACGATGACTGCAGCACAGCTCCGGACAGCCAATCTCCTCCACTCGACCACCGGCCATCAGGTGCAGGGCCGAGGCGATCACGCGGGTGCCATGACTGTGACCAATCAGTCCTACCGGAGTCGCTTCAGGCACAGCTTTGATCAACCCGGCAAGGTAGAAGCCATTGCGACTGGCACGACGTCCCAGCACAGCAACATCGATATTAATCAGCAGCGAGGGACTGCGATAACTGGGCCAGCGAAAGTAGATGAATTCGAACGGCCTGCCCCCGGCTGCATGCTGCAGCCATTTCCATGTCCGCAACGACTCCGGTCCGACACTCGGGGAATCCATGAAGCTGCCGTGAACCATGACCACCAGCGGAATCCCCGGCTGCAGTGAATTGCGCAGATCTTCCAGCGAGCTCCCGTGTCCGCTGCCATCGCTGTGACGGCACTGCACGCGGGCACAGAATCGGGGGAGCGAGTCGTCGAAGGACTGCGGCGAATCTTCGGTGCTCACAATCCAGTATCGACTGTGACTTTCAGAGATCCCGACGCGGCCCGTCACAGCGGGCACCGGCTCTGCAGCGTCCGCGGCGCGCAGCGATTCGGCTGTCAGCAGCGCGACAGTCAATGCCAGCAGGCAGGCAATACGACAATTGCGTATCTGGTCTGCGTAACGGTACCGAGCCATGAACTTCTGATCCGGAACAGGATACTGCAGAAGCTCGTCCTTGAGGTAATCACCGGCTGACGAAACATCGAGTTGCGCCAGATCGAAACTCCAACAGACGCCGCGGCTGGTGCGCAGAGGCGACAGGCCGGCGGGAAGCAGGAGTTCGACTACAGGCAGATTCGGCAGGACCGCGCGGTCATGTTGAACGGCTTCTGCCGAATTTCACGAGAAATTCTGAATCCGGCGAAAGTCTGCATGCGGCAACGATGGAACAGCCGCCCGTTCAGGTCCCGGTTCCAGCCATTTTCAATCGCGGGCCGGTTTTCTTTCCCCCATTTTCCTGCGATAATCGCACTCGCCGGGAGGCCACCTGACGGAAAGGGCCCCCCTTTGCCCGGATTGTCCCACAGATTCTCAGATGAACCAGGGTGCAAACTATGCTGCGTGGATTGTTGCTGTCCTGTTGTCTGGCCACCCTCCCGATGGCTCAGGCACAGCAGTTTCTGACTCAAAAGGCCGAACTTCAGCCATCACAGTTGCGCGGCACGGCCGATCAGCCTGCTCAGCAGCCGACCGCAGTCATTTCCGATGCAGACTTTGGTGGCGGACTGCAACCGGCATGGATCTGGGGACCGAACAATGATTCCCGATATGTGCTCCGCACAACCGTGACACTCAGTGCAGCTCCGACTGCCGCTCGACTCAGAGCCTCCTGCGACAACGTCTGTGCCGTCTTCGTGAATGGCCAGCGTGTGGCAGGCGGTTCGGAATGGCAGGAACCCTCCGACGCCAGTGTGAGCAGCCAGCTGCAGGCTGGTGTCAATGTGATTGAGGCCGAGGTGGAAAATCAGGGCGGTGCTGCCGGATTTTTGCTGAAACTCGTCATTCGTGGAACCGACGGCGGGCTGACAGCAGTCGTGTCGGATGAAAAATGGACCCGCTCGGATCGTCGTGGAGCCGAGTCCGGCGAAGCGGTGGAAGTGCGCGGCCGCTACGGTGACGCACCCTGGAAGGACGTCTTCTCCAGCGCCGCAGTGGCATCGCGGGTGCCGCCCGGAGTGTTTGAGCTGCTGCCCGGCTTTGCTGTCGAAAAATTGTTCACCGTTCCGAAGGACGAGCTGGGGTCGTGGGTCTGTATCGCTTTTGACAACAAGGGACGACTGCTGGCCAGCGATCAGGGTGACAAAGGTATCTGCAGAATCACTCTGCCGCCCCTCGGTGAGCAGCAGGGGGAAACTCGCGTGGAACGTCTGGACTTTTCCAAATGCGAAGTTCAGCCAACGGCCGCCCAGGGCATGCTCTGGGCCTTCGATTCGCTGTACTTTTCGATTAACGGCGGACCGGGCAGCGGTCTGTACCGGGCCCGTGATACCGACGGCGATGATCAGTTCGATCAGTGTGTCAAGCTGCAGGATTTCCGCGGCGGTGGCGAGCACGGTCCCCATGCTCTGCGACTGTCCCCCGATGGCCAGCGGATTTTTGTGATCTGCGGCAATCACACAAAACCACCGTTCGATGCCGGTGCAGAACTGACCAATCGGAACTTCACAAGTCGCATCCCCACCAACTGGTCTGAAGACCACCTGCTGCCTCGCATGTGGGACGCCAACGGTCATGCCGTCGGTGTCATGGCTCCGGGTGGCTGGATTGCCAGCACGGATCCCGATGGCAAAACGTGGGATTTGTGGTCGATCGGTTATCGCAATCCGTACGACATGGCATTCAATGCCGATGGTGAGCTTTTTGCGTACGATGCGGATATGGAGTGGGATGTGGGCTCACCCTGGTACCGCCCCACTCGCGTTGTGCATGCGACCAGTGGCAGCGAATTTGGCTGGCGCAGCGGCTCTGGCAAATGGCCGACGTGGTATCCGGACAGTCTGCCTCAGCTTGTGAATATCGGCCCGGGTTCGCCCGTGGGCGTGGATTTTGGTTACGGCTGTCGCTTCCCGGCCAAATATCAGAAGGCCCTGTACCTGTGCGACTGGACGTTCGGAACGATGTATGCAATCCATTTGGAACCCCGTCAAAGCAGCTACACCGGTGTGAAGGAAGAGTTTCTTTCGCGCACACCGCTGCCGCTGACAGATGTGGTCGCCGGGCCGGACGGAGCACTCTATTTTTCTGTCGGCGGTCGGGGAACACAGTCGGAACTGTTTCGAGTCATTTACACGGGTGCAGAATCCACCGAGCCGACTCAGCTGAAGGATGCTCGTGAAGCCGGACCTCGTTCACTGCGGCGGCTGTTCGAGTCATTCCATGCGGGACGCACAGGCAACACCGCTCAGCCACGAGTGGATTCGGCAACTCTGCTGCAGAATCTGGCAAGTGTCAGGGGTACGACGGACCGATTCCTCCGCATGGCCACTCACAATGCCTTCTGGAATTCGCAGCTGTTCCCGGATCTGATGCGTTCGCTGGATCAGGCGGATCTCAGTGGCGACGACAGCAACTCGGATCGGACCGCCATCGCCATGGCGCTGGTGAAGGCTCCGCTGTCGTCCCTCGCCAAAACCGAAGGACTGTCGGAAGCGACAGTGTCCGGCATGGAGGAAACGCTGCGCAGGCTGTGCACCGCCATGCTGCAGGGCCAGGACTTTGCCGGGCTCAGCCGCGAAAAGAAGCTGGAGTATCTGCGGGTGGTGAGTCTGGTGTTCCTCCGCCTGGGACCGCCCGAAGCAGCCGAACGTCAGGGTTATCTTGACCGCCTCGACGGTCTGTTTCCCACTGCTGATGCCGATCTGGACCGCGAGCTGGTGCAGCTCCTCATTTACCTGCGATCGCCCACAATTATTGGAAAAACTGTGGCACTGCTGGCGGCCGAATCAAAGCCGACAGTGACCGACGACATGCAGGATCTGCTGGCCCGCAACCGGGGTTACGGCGGAGCTATTGCTGCCTCGATCACAAACGCGCCGGATCAGCAGCAAATGTGGTATGCATTCTGCCTGAGGAATGCAAAGGAAGGCTGGACCCTGGAGCAGCGCAGGGTGTATTTCGCCTGGTTCGAACGCGCTCGCTCCTGGTCCGGCGGAGCCAGCTTCAAAGGGTTCCTGCGGAATATTGAAAACGAAGCCTTCCTGAACGCCACCGAACAGGAACGCCTGCTGATTGAAGCTTCGGGAGCTCGTAAACCGTACGCGCCGCCGGAGCTGCCGAAACCAGCAGGACCCGGTCAGGACTGGACCGTTGAGGAAGTGCGGACACTGGCCGAGAATGGCCTGCAGAATCGCAATTTCGAAAATGGACGGAAGATGTTCGCCGCCACTCGCTGTGTCATCTGCCATCGCTTCGGAGGTGATGGCGGAGCGACAGGGCCCGATCTGACGCAACTGGCCGGACGGTTCACTGTCAAAGACCTGACGGAAGCCATTATGGATCCCAGCAAGGTCATCAGCGACCAGTACAAAGGCAGTACCGTTCTGACCAAATCAGGACTGGCAGTGTCCGGTCGAATCGTCGCTGAGAGCGAAAACTCGGTGACTGTACTGACAAACCCGGAAGATCCCACGAAGATCACGGAGATCCTGAAGACGGAAGTTGAAGAGATTCAGCCTGCGACTGTGTCCATCATGCCGGCGGATCTCCTGAAGCCGCTCAATCAGGATGAAGTGCTGGATCTGCTGGCCTATCTGCTGTCTCGTGGTGAAAAGAATAACGCGATGTTCAAACGCTGAGTTGGCATGCGGGCTCAACCCCATTCGCTGCCGGTCTGCTGCAGGACCGGCAGCGAACTCTGTAGTCAGTGCAGTTTTACGATGGTGACAACGATGAGCAGCGGGATACGTGCGTGGGTTGGTGTGCTGGCGATGGCAGTGGCTGCAGGTGGCTCAGGAACCGCCTGTTGTGACGAGCCTGTGGCCGCGTCCGAGCTGGCACAATTCTACGGTTTCACGGGCGTGGAGATTACGAAGCTGCACGAACGGGCTGAGCATCTGAAGTCAGGTGACTTCAACAGCGATGGCCTGACGGATGTCGCTGTGATGGACAATTTTACAAGTTCGATTCGACTGCTGCTGCAGCGGCCCCAGGGGACGGCACAGGACAAGGCCAGTGCTCAGATCAACGAGCTGTCTTCGGACAAAAGATTCGAAGATCGTCGGATTTCGATGGACCGCGCCATAGCGGAGCTCGAGACCGGGGATTTTGATGGCGACGGACGAATGGATTTTGCCGTCATCGGGCCTCCTGATCAGCTGGCTGTCTACTATCAGCCGGAGGCAGGCCGGAAGGAATGGACCAAAAAGTGGACGGTGCGTTTGCCTGGCCTCGAACCGGTCTCCGGTATCCTTGCCGCCGGAGACTTCAACGGTGACGGGCGGACGGATCTGGCGGCAGCCGGGAAAGCCACCATGTTTCTGCTCAGTCAGACAGAGCAGGGCAGCATGCGCGCGGCAGAACAGTTGATCAGCACTTCCGGGAGACAGGGACTGCTCCAGGCCGCCGATCTGAACGGCGATGGACGAACGGATCTGTGTTATCTGGCGGGAGAACAGACAGGACGCTCTGTCTGCGCTCGACTGCAGTCTGCCAGTGGCCGACTGGGGCCCGAGATTTCCTTCACCCTGCAGACTCCGCGAGCCGTCACGATTGCCAGTCTCGACAGTCGGCCCGGTGCGGAAGTCATTTCCATTGATGGTCGCAATGGCCGCATCAGTGTGCTGCAGGCGGAACCTGCAAAGCAGGCAGCAGACAGTGTGTCGGAACGACTGCTTCGCTATGGAATTGGTGCCACCGAATCCTCCCGGGATCGCGCAGTGGCTGTAGCCGATTTTGACGGTGACAAACTTGCCGATGTGCTGGTGAACGAACCAGGGCAGGCCCAGTTGCTGCTGTATCGACAAAACGGAATTGACGGTCTGGGTACAGCCGAGCAGTATCCGGCGCTGCTGGGAATCACGGATGTGGCGGCTGAGGATCTGGACGGAGACGGTCGTCTGGAAGCTGTGCTGTTAAGCAGCAGCGAGGGAGTGATTGCTGTCAGTCGATTTGAGAATGGTCGACTGACGTTTCCTGAGGCCATTCTGCGTAAGCCGGAAGGTTGGGAACTGGCAACCGTAGCGGTTCTGAAGCATGACGGACAGCCACAGCTGATTGTCGGCCTGTCGCAGGGTTCCGGGAATTCGGCAAAGCTCGAGTATCAGCGTCATCGCCGAGACGCGGACGGTCGCTGGGCGCGAGTGGCAGAAGACGCCAAACTGGAATTTGCCGGGGCTGTCGGGCAGCGCGGAGTCAAGCTGGTGCAGATGGATGTCAACGGCGATGGTCGACAGGACCTGCTGTCCATTGCCAGCGGTCAGGCGAAAGCAGGATTCCACGTCCTGCTGCAGGGCGAAACAGGCCAGCTGACGGCCGCCGTCAGCAGCAGTCAGCTCGAGGCCGGTGTGGCAGCGGCAGGACGCACTTTCGTCACCGGCTCAAATCTGCTGGTGGCTCGGGATTCCTTCGCCCGCATGCTGGCCTGGAAGGACGGTGGCTGGCAGGTTGTCGATCAGTTCAATGCCGGCGAAGCAGCAGCCAGCATTGAAAGCGTCGCGGCGCTCGATCTTGATGGAGCAGATGGTCATGAAGTGGTGCTGCTGGACTCCGGTGTCCGCAGGGCTCGCATCCTGCGTCGCGAGGACAATGTTTATCGGCCATGGCGGGAAGTCGAGCTGGGAGCGGCTCCCTTCTCATCCACCATCACCGCTGATCTGAATGGCGACGGACGGAGCGATCTGATCTTTGTCGGTGCTGAGCAGTTTGCTGTCTTGTACAGCGGCCGCACCGATGTGGTGCTGAAGGAACTGCACGGGTTCGAATCGCAGCGTGAGAAAGCCTTCCCGGCAGATGTGCTGGCCGGGGACGTCAATGGTGACGGAGCCATGGATCTGGTGGCCATTGACACCAGTATTAATGGCGTTGCCATTCTGCGATATGACGAACGCGACGGGATTCGTGAGGCCACCAGTTTCCGGGTCTTCGAAGAAAAGCGGCTGGTGTCTTCGGCCACAGATCGGGGCCTGCAGCCTCGCGAGGGCCTCATCGTGGACGTCACCGGTGACGGTCGGGCGGATCTGCTTCTCTTGTGCCACGATCGACTGCTGGTCTATCCGCAGGATTCCGGTGAAGCAGCCGCAGGATCAGCCGGAGGAGGCTGAAGAAGACTGCTGCGACCCGGGAGACACGCTGATGAACCTGTCGGATTTCAACATTCTCGATCCGGCGGACGGCGGCTTCGGGGAAAATCTGTTCGTGTGCCCCGGAGCCACGTCCGGTGTTTCGCGGGCTGTGCACCTCGCACGGCTCCATGCCGGATGGTCGGTATGTGATCAGTGTGAATGGCGACGACATACGGAAGGATTGTCGGAGCACGCGGTGGATGAGATTCAGCGGATTCGCCACTTCCGACGGGAAGGCCTCGAGCGGTCGGAATTCGGCGTGCGAGGCCCCTGGCTGAATGTCCTCGATCGCTGCCTGGCAGAACGTCTGGCAGAAGTCTTCTGTGTGTGCCTGCAGCGCTCCTGCAGCTCGGCGGCCGAGCGTACTGAGGTTGTGCCGGCTGACACCGAATCACGCCGCGAACCACTGCGGTCCATCATTCTTGGTTACGACGCACGAGCGTTTTCGCAGGACCTGTTTGCCGGAGTGGCGACAGCCGTCAGCAGGCTGGGCTTTCCGGTGCATGATGCGGGCAGAACGACCGCAGCAGCCCTGCATGAAGCAATTCGTCGGACGCCGGGGGTGCTGGGAGGCCTGCTGGTCACAGGAGCCGGCTGCCCGACTGCCTGGGCCGGACTGGACGTCTTCGATGCGGCAGGCGAGTCGGTCCCGGTGGTCTGGAAGGATTTCGGAATTCGTCTGTTTCAAACCGCGGACGAAAACGCCGCAGGATCTGCAGGAACGAGACCGGTGATCAGTCGACTGCAGCTGGATACTCGGGATCTGCCCGAGACGGGCCGACGACTTTCGCGCAGCAGCGGCACAGTGTCCGCGCTCGATACCGAAACCAGTTATCGACGCTGGCTGTCAGGCTGGTATGTGGGCACGAGCGGACGGTCGCTGGTGATTGTCAGCGATGATCCGCTGGTTCGTCAGCGTGTCCAGTGGCTCAACGACCAGGGGGCGGCTGAACTGGTACTGCGGAATCGACAGTCGGTGGAACCGGCAGCCGCTGCCATACAACTGCTGGTGGAAGATGATGACCGATTTTTCGTGATACAGGATGCAGAGGGCCGTATCTACCCCGCCGACCTGCTGGCGCAGCGGCTGAATCGACTGCTGGGTAGCGGATTCGGACACCTGACAGTCCATGCAGATGCCGTCACGGGGCGAATCTGGCTGACAGATACCGTGCTGCCAGCAGCCGGTGCAATTCGCGGATCAGCAGCAGAGCGTATCGAAGACGTGCTGGCATTCGGAGGTCTGCTGCTGCGGCTGAACGTCGGCGGCCGATTGCTGGTGTGATCTGCCGGTTTAAGACCTGCTGACGTCCACCGTTGCAGCCTAGCGGCGTCGGCCTGACGGCGTCTGCAGCCTGCGTGCCAGAGAATTCAGTTGGGGAGCAATGTCGGATTGCAGCCAGGTCAGCAGACGACTGGATTCAGCAGCAATCTCTGCCGTCGACTGGCTGGCTTTCGCGAGGGACTTTTTCTTCCCGGCAGATTTCTTCTGATTGTCCGTGACCTTTTTCAGTGACCGCGCGGCAACCACAGCATCCTGCAGCCGTCCCAGCTGCTTCTGTACCTGCAGCAGACACTGCACCAGACGCTGAATGATCGGATGCCCCGACAACTGCAGCAACAGCTCGGCCTGATACCGGTGCTGCTTTACCAGCAGTCGAAACCGATGCAGCGACTTGCTGGAGGAAGACGCTGGCAGGGCCGTCTGCAGCTCGGCCAGTCGCACCGTGGCCTGTTCCACGGCCCAGCCGGACGCTGATGAATTTGCCAGCGCCGCACTTGATTCGCGACACGCGGACCGACTGATCGCCTTCAGCAGTGCACGACGATGCTGTTTCAGGCCATCCGGACGACTGAGACGCTGCTGGATTTCACGCAGCGGTTTTTGCAGTCGGCGACGCTGCTGCTGCCACTGCTGACAAACCGCGGCCGAGGTCTTTTTTGCGGCGGCATGGTGCAAAAGCACATCCAGATCCCGCGCCGGACTACTGGCCTTCAGCAGCGACTTCAAATGCTTGCGCAGCCAGCGCAGCGAACGATCCTTGCCCAGCAACGGTCCAAGCAGCTCCAGATGCTGCTGCAGGCGACGTGCCGAAATCCGGGTCTGGTGCAGATGGTCGGGCTTTTTTCGCCAGCGATCAATGCACTTCAAAAGATGCTTCTCAAACTGCTTCAGTTCCTGTTTCAGCAGACTGCGAGCTGCCTGCCAGACGGTCAGCGCGGCGTCCGCAGCCACGGCCTGCACTTTCGGCATCTTCGCCGAAGTCCGCCTCTCAGCAGACTTTTTTGCAGGACGTTTGGCCGCAGCAGCGGCAGATGCGGATCGGGACATGAGGCAGGCCGGATGGTGGTCAGGAGCATCCGTGCCCTGGAAAACTGAAGTCATTGCTTCACACAGGTTGATGAAACAACCCAGGAAAAAGCAAACACAGAACCGATTGTTCCTGAAACCTTAACAATTCAGGCTAGTCCCAGCGGAAAATCCTCAGTGCCACAGCGAATGTCACGACCAGCCACGCTGCCATCAGACCCAAATCCGGCAAAATTGTCACCAGCCCGGCCCCCTCCTGCATCACCTGACGAAGAGACGAAATGACCGGTGTCAGCGGCAGCAGACGGATCACCGGTTGCACCAGAGCCGGAAATCGCTCGGCTGAGAAAAAGATCCCGGACCCGATCCACATCGGTACCATCGTCAGATTCATCAGCCCAGCCACCGCCTCCAGCGTCCGTGCACGACTGGCGATGATCAGACCGATCGACGCAAACTGAAAAGCCCCCAGCAGCACAATCACCGCAATCAGCACGTATCCGCCATGGCTGACCACATTGAAAATCAACCGTGACAGAATCAGGATCACGATGATCTCAGGGATCATGAACACCATGCGACTGGCCATCATCGCCGCCACAAAGTGATGCTTCTTCATCGGAGTTCCCAGCAGACGCTTCAGCACCTGGCGAATTCGCATGTCGACAATCGCATACCCGACTCCCCAGACCCCGCCACCCATGAGCCCCATACCAATCAGACCGGGAACCAGAAAATCAATGTAACGACTGCCCGCTTCGGTCACTGCAGAATCCCGAGTCCCCACACGATCCATTCGCCCGGCAGCCCGCTGCAGGGCATCGTTCACGGCATCGCGAGCACCCACACTGCCCGGTCGCGTCTGATCCAGCTGGTAGTGAAACAGAGGCTCAGCCGCAGTCCCCTCGACCGTCAGCACCAGCTCAGCCTTGCCCGAACGCAGCATCTGCCGACACTGCTCGGGACTGCCGCGAAACACCGAAAATCGGGAGTTGGCCTGCAGCGTCTGCACCACCGAATCACCGGCCGCACCCGCCTCAACACACACCGACACCGGTTCCACAGAATCACTGCGAAATGCCAGTCCCAGCGACAACATCATCACCAGTGGAAACACATACGACCAGAACACCGCCTCCGGCGTCCTGATGAATTCCCTGAACCGAGCAATAAACAGCTGCAGCAGCGGATGATTCATGGCTGGGGAGCTCATCGGACATTCCCTTCTGTCACTTCATTCAGTCCATGGCCGGCAAAATGCACGAACACATCCTCAAGTGTGGCCTGCCGAGTTGTCAGTGATGACAGCTGCATGCCGCTGCGATTGATCAGGTCCAGCAGCGCAGGAATGGCAATATGCGGCTCACGCACCGACAGGCAGCGCTGGGTACTTTCACGCCGCACCCCAATCACCCCCGGAAGCCCCGTCCCAAAATCCTCACCCGGCTGCTGCGATCCGGTGACGGTAAAGGCCACCACGTGCTCAGCACCCAGACCGCGAATCAGATTCTGCGGAGAATCAATTGCCAGGATCCGACCACGATCAAAGATCGCCACACGATCACACAATCGCTCAGCCTCGTCCATATAATGCGTCGTCAGCAGCACCGTTCCCCCACCCTCGCGGAAATCCGTGATCACTCGCCACAAATCCCGACGTGACTGAGGATCCAGACCGGTCGTCGGTTCATCCAGAAACAGCAACTGAGGATTCCCGACCAGCGCCGTCGCCACCGCTACCCGCTGCTTCTGCCCACCCGACAGTGTCCTGATCCGCGCGTGCATCTTTTCCCGGAGCGATACCCGGTCGATTACCGCCAGCGGATCCAGACCCGAATGAAAAAAACTGCGAAACAGCGTCAGAGTCTCCAGCACCGTGAGCTTTTCCGACAGCCGAGTCTCCTGCAGGGAAATTCCGATCTGCTGACGAATACGATCGGCATCCGTCTGCCAGCTCATTCCCAGAATCAGCGCCTCACCACTGGTCGCTGTCTGCAACCCCTCACAGATTTCAATCGTCGTGGTTTTGCCGGCCCCGTTCGGCCCCAGCACCCCAAAACAGATCCCTCGCTCCACCTGCAGATCAATGCCCTTCACGGCCTCAACCGGTGGATTGCCGGGCCAGGTACGAGTCAACTGGCGGCACTCAATCGCGTATGTCATCGGGAATTCCGTGTCCAAACAAACAGGTCAGCTTCCAATCACGGATTCTCCCGCGATGGACCAGAATTACAACGAGCTGTTTCCTGCAGCTGCTGCAAATTTCACTGAATTCACCCTGCGGCTGGTACTGTCCGGAACGGTTTCCCGCAGCTGATATTCTGACGGATTTGTCAGCACACTCCGGCTGCCACCATTTGCGAACAGCACCGCACATGGCACAGAATCGACGCACCGGCGTGATCCGCAATCACGCATCCGCCCACACCCGGCCCCCGGCCGCTACCACAGATTGCCAACTTATGAACGCAGCACGCTGCCTCACACTCGCCGCTCTCTTCGGGTTTCTCGGAGTCGCTCTCGGGGCCTTCGGGGCTCACGGTCTGAACGACACCAAATACCTCGAAAAACGCTACGCAGACCTCCCCGAAAAAAATGTGGCCGGCCAGACATTTCCAGCCAGCTTCAAATACTTTCGGGATTTTGAAACAGGGGTCGAGTACCACCTGACCCACACCGCCGCACTGCTGGCCGTCGGACTGCTCATGCTGCATCAGCCATCGCGACTGCTGCAGGTGGCTGCCTGGTGCTTCACAGGTGGAATCGTGCTGTTTTCAGGATCGCTCTACATCCTGGTCATCTGCGGTCCCAGGGCCGGTGGCATCCCGTGGGGCGCCGTCGCTCCCATCGGCGGCACGCTGCAGCTGATCGGCTGGCTCACACTGGCAGCAGCAGCCCTCCGCCTGCGCAGCAGTCGCCCAACTTGAGAGTTTTCGGGAGACGCTGACGGAAAATTCATGATTGCTGCCGACTCAGCGTTTTTGCCGGTCCACGCAGCGTATTCTGCGGACAATTCGCAACCGCCAGTCCGTACAGCTTTTTAGCGGTTTTGCTGCTCGAGCTCGCACTGAAAGCTTGAGCGTGCCGGATTCGGGACGTAAACTTGCCAAGGCGTCATCCAGGGTGTGATCCTTCCGTGACGACCATTCCATGATGACCGGCAGGTTCAGGGATGTTTCCTGCACCGGTCTGCAGTGTGCAGGATTCGTTCAAAATGGATAGCTTGCTTCAGGTGGAACTGACATCCCACGAACGCGACGTTCTGCTGCGCGGACTGCGTTACGTCCGCAGCGCCATCATGCTGGAAACCCGCGATCCCTCCAGCGACGACACTCGCCGCCGACTGTCGCAGCTGGACGAAATCCAGAACCTCTCACAGCGGCTGGAAAACTCCGACCCGCTCGCCGTGCACTCCTGAAACGCCCGCACACCTGCCTCGATACATGCAGCCTTCAGCAGTCCGCTGACTGCAGGCCGGCGATGTCGCCGGAACGCATCATTCGCCGTTCGACACACGGGTCTCCAGAGCCCGCCGCAGGTGGCCATCACACAGCTGCAGACGCTCACGCGCCTGCTCAGGCCCCACCCCCGTCAGGCTGACGACTACCGCCGTCTTGACCTCGCCCGCACACTGCCCCAGTACCGCTGCAGCTTCAGCGGCAGGCAGATCGGTGATCTCAGCCACAATCCGCACCGCCCGATCCTGCAGCTTCTCATTGGTCGCACGCAGATCAACCATCAGATTTCCCAGCGTCTTCCCCAGCTGCACCATGATCCCGGTCGTCAGTGTATTCAGTACCAGCTTCGTCGCAGTGCCGGCTTTCAGTCGAGTCGAACCGGTGATGATCTCCGGACCCACGACCGGCGTAATCATGATGTCAACAGCGCTGGCCAGTGCCGCACCCGAGTTGCAGGCAAGGCCCAGCGTCAGACAACCTGCGGCACGAGCTGCCGCAACAGCACCCAGCACATACGGCGTCCGGCCGCTGGTGGCAATCCCCATGACGGAATCCAGCGGTGTCAGTCCCAGCGCCTGCAGGTCCGCAGCACCCTGCTGACTGTCATCCTCAGCCCCTTCCACAGCTGTCGTCAGCGCCCGCTGACCACCCGCAATAACCCCAATGACCATGCCCGGCGGCACACTGAATGTCGGCGGGCACTCAGCCGCATCCAGAACACCCAGTCGCCCGGATGTTCCCGCACCGGAATAAATCAGACGCCCACCCCGACGCATGCGGTCCGAAATCTCGGTAATCGCCCGCGCGATCGCCGGTGCCTGGGAGGCTACAGCGGCAGGAACCTGAGCATCCGCGGCATTCATGACCTCGACCAGTTCCAATGCCGAAAGTGAATCTATGTTCAGTGACGCAGGATTGCGGGCCTCTGTGGCGGCGGCGGCAGGCAGCGGATATTTCACGGGAAACCAGTCTGTCACAAAAAACGGGGAACGTGGCGTCGGCCTGCGATTCTGACGACTTTCTCGTCAGCTCGCCCGTCGCCGGCGAAAAACCGGGCGATTTTCGCATATTTCCCCAAGCCGGAAACTTTTTTCCGGAATTCCATGGAAATTCGGACGGATTCTCCGAACCATTCGGGCCTTCATACGTGTCTAAGCTTGCGAGGGACAGATTGTCTCTCAAACCCGGCGGATCTGCCGATCGTGGGCAATCCGCTGCACCGCAATTTGCGGTGGTCCAGGAAATACGCCGTCGGAAAAACGGCGTTCCTTCACAGGAGGCAGAACCATGCTGCTCAATACTTTCAGCACAGCATCCACCAGTTCAGTCGTGGCACACTTTGCCCTGACGACCGTGGCACTGTCTGCAGGTACAGCCTCCTGTTCGCGCAGTCTGCATCGGCGTCATGAACGCTGGCTGCGGCATCAGTCAGGCAGGTGCTGGAATAAACCCAGTCGCTGCCGTACTGCCGGATGTCGAATGTCCATGGGACATCTGCACCGACAGTGCGCGGCCCTGCTGAACCAAAGCAGAACGGTCATAAGTCAGACCGTCTGCTGAATGCTGCCGGCGGCGGATCTCTCGGTACTCAGGCTTTCAGCGACATTCGCTGAACGTCCCGTTTCACCCTGGCATACCACCGCCTGAGACATCTGAACTGTGAGTTGTTATGTGACTGCCGAATGCCGGCAGCCACCCGCTGTTCAGTCTGCGTAACCTGGAACCACATTGCAACTTCGCAGCTGTCGCGATCAGGCGACCGGCTGCGAACCTGCGGGAGCATAACGATGGCAGACGAACTTATTGTCCGATTGGTACTGCGGGCACAGGCTGGCGATCGAGCGGCCTTCAACGAACTGGCGGTGGAATTCCGCCCGATGGTGATGGGCACGATTCAGCGTCGCATCCGCAACACTTCAGAGGCGGAAGAAGTGTCCCAGGACGTCTTCCTGCGAGCCTTCCGCAAGCTGTTCCAGCTGCAGCAGCCTGAAACTTTCCCGTCATGGCTGCAGCAGATTGCCGACCGACTGGCACTGAATCGCATTCAGCGACAGCCACGTGAACGCATGATCGACGGCGACTGCCTCGAGAGTGTGGATCAGCCGACCGAGCAGCCTCTGACGCAGTTGCTGCGTGAAGAGGAAGCCGAGCAGCTGCACGAATGCCTCAAGCTGCTGCCCGAACTTGATCGCAGCACCCTGTGGGCCTTCTACTTCGAAGGCTGTTCACTGCTGGAGATGGCAGAACAGTTCGATCGCCCGGTTGGCACGATCAAGCGTCGGCTGCACACCGCGCGAGGCCGTCTGCGGGACGTCATCAACGGACTGCAGCCGGCATGATCCGGTCCGGCAGCTTTCAATCAGCAGGTCATGCCGCAGCAGGAGCGACGGACTACACTGTCCGCCTTTCCTGACTGCGGCGTTTTCACTCACCGGCACGACACTCACTGCGCCCTTCAGAACAGTACGCTCTGCAGCCAGACCTGCAGTACCACAGGTTCCAGAAACAACAGCAGGCTGCAGATCATAATCCAGCTGAACAGCTGCAGATTCAGCACCAGTTCGAACACCAGGTGCAGCAGAATACCGCTGATCAGCAGCGGCATACGCAACTCCTGCACCCACAGACCGGCTCCCAGAACAGCCTCCTCAGCCAAAGTGCCCCAGGTCGCCGCACGAATCAACGCGGGACGAAGCAGCCACTGCGGAGGTCTCCAGCGAACATAAGCATCCACCCAAAGCGGATACCAGGCTGCTGAACCGTCCCGCCAGCGCGGTCCGCTCAGCTTCCAGGCGACCGTCCGCAGATACACGATGCTGACCTGCAGCTGCATCAGCCGCAGCGGCCACGGATCCATCCGATTGAAATGTCCCACCGGGAACCCCTGCAGCCAGTGATCCACCGACAAGCCACCGGCAGCGTCAGCAAAGCAGCAGAAAAATGTCAGCAGCCGCAGCAGTGAATCGCCGCTGGACAGAATCCACGGGTTTCGATGATGGATCGACGCCAGAGTCAGAAACACGACAATCGACGCACCGCGAAACTGCCAGCCGATCACAAAACAGAACACCGCCACGACATGCAGCAGCAGCAATACGCGAAATGGCAGCCAGCCCTCCGGCAGCAGAGCCTGCAGAGACAATCGCGAACCACGGCAGACCGACCGCGATAATCGCTCCGGCCAGATCCCGCACTGCGAATAATAATCGTTCATCAGCGGCAGCAGCAGACCCGCGTTCACCAGCAGCAGAATTCCCAGCACCAGCCGAAACAGAACCAGTGTGGCTGTGGAACACTCACCATGAAAAAACTGCTGCCACGCCGCTGTCAACTGAGTGATTGTCCACACGCCTGCCGCCCCTCACGCACTGACCACCGGCCATTGAAAAATCACGTCCGCACGCTCCGGACCAAATCTCTCTGCATCCGCCCAGCTGTTGACGGGCTGAGTCAGGCGAATCAGTTCGATCGACTGCACCACTCGCCCCGCACACAGAGCCTCCTCCACCAAAAACTCGCACACGGGTCGATACAGTCGCTCACCACCCGGACTGAACAGAGAAAATTCAAACTTGAAACTGCGGACAAACAGCATGCGGTGCCACGTCCGTCCCGCTGTCGCTGACAAGGGCTCCCACTGCTCGCGAACCCCGTCCGCAAATGTGACCAGAGCCACCAGCCGCCGATTCAGGTTGACCGGATGCGGAGCAAACATGGCCCAGCTGTGCCACAGTCCCAGATACACCAGCGGCCGCGCCGGCAGCAGAATCAAACGCCGCAGCGCGTGGTCCGCCGGATGATCCCAGCACCACAGAAACAACAACAGCCAAAGAATCAGCAGGTCAGTCATGTCCCACCACAACTCAGCACAGCAACCCTCTGGTCGATGAGTCCGCAAACACGCTCACTTTCGCTCCTCAGGCGGCAGCCACGTGGCATACGGATGATCCTCCGGAAACCGTCGCTTCACATACTCGCGAAACTCCCCGCCATTCTCACCGCAATAGCGATCGTCCCGCTGCAGACGCCGCCAAACCAGATACGGCAGCTCATCCACCAACTGCTGCCGTCGTTCAAGATCAATCAGTGCCTCCGTGAGCGGATAGCCACGCTCACGCAAATGCCTCACCAGCTCCTCCCACGCACGCTTCCGGTCAGAAGCCTCCCACTCCTGCCGCGACTCAGGAAACGCTTTCAACCGTCCCTGAATCACCCTGTACTCCATCGCCACGTGATGAATCAGCTGCCAGTGATCCCTGTTGTAGGTGTCCGGACTGGTGCCATGCTCCAAAAACCACAACACAGCGTCGTACCAACCATTCTCCAGCGCTCGCACAGCTACCGAATCACCACGATCATCCAGTGCATTCAGATCAATCCCCGCCGTCACGAACTCCTCAGCAACATCAGGTCGCCAACGTTTTTCTATCGTCTGGCTCAAAAAGCTGTGGACCACATCGAAACCAGAATGGGGATTTCGACACACTGCGAAGTTGTTGTACTTTAGCGCCTTAGACAACCACCAAGTGGAACTGACCCGTCTTGCAGCTTGAATCAACAGGGAGTCACCATTCGAGTATTCACACAGTCTGACATCAGGCCATAGGTTTGGTGGAAGATCAAGGGCTACCGTGATATCACATCCCAATGCAAGAAGATATTCGTAACAGCGTTCCTGCCCATGCAAAAACGCCCAATACACCGGCGTCACACCATATTCTCCCACCGCGTGAGGATTTGCTCCCGCCGCAATCATCCCTTGTACCCAACTTACGTCCCCGCATTGAACTGCAAGGCACAATTGCTGTTCAGCCTCACCGTCGAAAAAAAACCTTGGAGCATGCCGATGCAGCGGAACATCGCTTTCGTCCATGCCATGAGTCGGACTGTTCTGCAGAAAAAAAGAGCAAATTGTGAACAATACGCAAGCCAGACTTTCCTGCAAAGACGGCACCGTTTGTTTAATACACACAGCACCTGCCCCTAAGTTACTATTCAGGCCTTTTAGAAACCTGCAGCGAAGTCTTTTCATTTGTCTGGATCCTTGTCTCCAAAAATATCAAACAACCTGTTCCGCTGATTCACCGGAGTTTGGACCATCAGACCATAGTGTACCGCACGAATTCCATGATGCGGCAACATTCTTCCGAGTGGCAGATAGTGTTGTTTAATGATTCCCAGCAACCATCCCGTAAGAGACACCACATAAACCTTGTAGTTTTCCATCCAGCCCGTGTCGGGAACCACTCGGATCGCTTCTGCAATCAGGTGTTTGTTTGTACTGACAAATGTATCAAACGGCGACTGCAAACGCACAGCTTTCCCAATCGCCTGAGGAATTCGACCAACAAACTGCAGGGGCCCAAGGTGCTCCTGCACGAACGTTAGCGGATCATACGCCGTCGAGAAGGCAAGTATCCGACCCTCCATCGCTCTTTCAGTCCAGTACCTCACAAACGCGTTCGGAGTTCTCGGCGAATCAGGCTGCAGCACACCATTATATCGTTTTGTGATCGTATTGAGATGGAGGCCAGCGGCATTGAATGTGTGTGCAGGAAGTGCATAGTTCTCGCAAACTACACTCGCTGCACTCGCCAGGCCACCACCCAATGAATGCCCGGTGGATCTGCCGCGAAATCCCCTCGCTGCCAGCATGCTCCCGAACGCCTCCGCCACATCCATGGCGTCAATATACTGGTTCTCAAACGTTTTCCCATTGATCCATTCGCTGCCCGACAATCCCAATCCCTGCAGAATGTCGTTCACGATATCGCTCAGTTCCATATCTGTACCACCGAAAGCCAGAACATAATCGAGACCGTCTTCTGAAAGGTAGTCTCGGTAAATCGAACACTTGAATCCTTTGTCCTTAATCCTTCCTGCAATGATTCTGCCTACGGCATCCGAAGACAGCCCCAGGCGTTCCATCATCTCCTGATCCAGCAGCTGCTGCCCGAACTGCGGC
>VFQT010000425.1_pt1 | contig 62783 bp, 55 predicted proteins | sample 3512381 | NCBI WGS metagenome assembly VFQT01 (sample SAMN10412376, study PRJNA504923) | tailings metagenome | isolation source: Relicate 2 Philex TSF3 active mining site | place: Philippines: Tuba, Benguet | collected 2017-08-29
TACTCTAGTGATCCATGGCGTCGCTTGGAACAACACAATAAAAATGCTGCTGATAAGTATACGGGAAAGGCCAAAGATTGGCAATTAAAGACCGTGTTTCAAGTTAGTGGTTCTGAAGGCGAAGCAGTTAGAATTGAACGATACATTAAAAAACAGAAATCCCGCAATTTAATCGAACGCATGTGTGATGATCGGTTTGAACCAACAGGAATTATAGCTCAGTTGGTTAGAGTCCCGCATGTGCGGGATTAATCAGAGGGTCGTCCCGTTAATACGGGGCAGGGGGAGCAAGGGTCACAGAAATGTGACCCTTTTTTATTTTCTGTCGCTGGTTCATCCCGATAGCTATCGGGACCAGCAGGGGGAGCAAAACAAAATGAGAATGAGAGCGAGAGCGTCATTCTCATTTTTGTTTTCAGTCGCTTTTATTCTCATTCTGACCTATTCTCGTGATTGTACCATTATCGTTTGAGCGAGCGCGTCATTCTCATTTTTGTTTTCAGTCGCTCTCATTTTGAGTAATTTCATGTTAGTTCAATTTTCAAATACAAAATCATAAACCTTTCGGCCCACTGAATCTAGGGTAAGTCCAAGAGGAAATGAAATCAGAAGTTACGCTGACCTACCCCTCCAAATCGTATAAAAACTTCGAAATCTTTACGCGCAGTTCTTTGGCTGCTTGTGAGATGAGGTCGTCCACATCACGGATGGCACCGCCAATGAGTGGTTCGTTGCAAGATCCGCGCTTGTTGCGTACGCGTTCACGAGAAGAAGCCGTGCGCGTCCAGGATTCTAACTGTTGACCGTTACGATACAACTTTGCTGTGACAGTTACCTCCAGATCCCGGTAGTATACATAGGCTGTTTCGTAATTGAAGGAACAGCTATCGGTGTAAGATTCACGGTTGATGCCTTCATCTACCGAAATTTGGGTAATACGCAGCTCAAAAGGACACGCTGTATCCACCAGAAAAATGTTGTTCCTATATAAGAAATCTGTCAGATCTTTGCGGAACTGGGCATCAACTTCATTCTCGGTGAAATAGGAAACATACTGTGGATATTGCACTGGTTCAAAAGGATCAAACGCATTGAAGGGTGCAAAAGCACCTTCTGGACTAATACTTGAAACATTTGAACAAACAATGGTCATTGGAACCGGGTTCGATAGTTTTTTCCCGCGTTTACATGAACTGAAAGTGGCAATAAACAAGGCAGAAAAAGCAATATAAATAAAGTTCATGTTTCAAATTTTCACAATCTTTTAACAAAAAGAAGGCCAAGAATGCAAGTGATGGTTCAAACATGGTTCAAGCTGTTCAACTCTTTTCAGTGCTTCATGTTCACTTTTCCATGTTCTTGAACTTTTGATCTTCTTGAACTTGTTTCAACCCAAAGAACGCAAAGAAAGGCCGTAGAGATTGAATTGCTCTTACTTTTCAATTCTCAATTATCAAATTTCAATTGTTAATCCTCTTTTTCTTCTTCACTCTCTATACTCTGTGTTTAACGGTTCGGGTAGCCGATTTCCTTCGACGATCTGAATAGTGCCAATTGGACCTCATCCAAAGAGCTTAATTTAACCTGTGCCGAATAACGGAAAAGAAGATGAGGTTCAGTTAACCACGTATACCGAGAATTACTAAACCTAAAACGAAGTTCCGGTTCCGTAAAGTAAACCGAAGGCATCTATTCCAAAACTGTAACTACAGCCCAGGTACATGATGAAATTTTCGCCACGAAAGATCTTTAATCGACCGGCAACAATTGGTGCAAACCGAATACTGTTTTTGGTGTCTATTAAACAACTAACCAGGGGACCGGCCTCAAATTCCAAGGCTGTTTTATCATTGATCCGGTATTTTAAGCAACCAACCAAGATCCCACTTCCCAGGGTGGGAGAAGCTTTTTCGTTCACCAGTACACCGTTGATCAAGAATTGTTTGGATTCTGTAGCTAAGTTAAAGAAAACCGGAATTCGGAGTCTGCGATCCGGTCTGAACTCGGCCGAAAAAAGTACAGCGCTGGTTGGAAGAACCACGGCCTCGTTCTCTACAATACTTGTTTGTTTGGAATTTGAAATGAACAACAATGATTGCCCAAAACTAAGTTCGAAATTACGGTAATTGGTTTTACTCGAATCTGAGCCCTGAGCATGGAGTGTTAACGCACCAATTAAAACACCAAGTTGAAAAAGAAGTTTCATACTGATCTTGTATTGTGGGAAAGGGTGTTTTGATTCGGAAATTTAAACAATTATAGAGGTTCATCCTAATTCAAAACTCCTTTTTTCATTAGTTAGTGCTTCATGAGATTTCACCCTTTTCAAGTGTAAGGTTTCAATTTTCAATTGTTTTGAACTTTTTTCCTACATGAGTTGTTGAAACATTATGTTGCGTTTTCCTATCTTCTTGGTGCTGAATTTCGGCGCACTCTTTTTTGGTTCCATACTCATGGGTAGTCCTGCTGCGAATGAATGGTACCAACAACAAGACTTAGCACCTTGGACGCCTCCCGGATGGGTCTTTGGAGCGGCTTGGTTCACGATCATGGTCGTTTTTGCTGTTTTTCTAGCGCGCGTGTTGAAGAAAACAAACCGAAAATTTGAGTTTTGGATCTTACTTGCTGTCCATTACTTACTCAATATAACTTGGAATCCACTCTTTTTCAAATGGCATTGGGTGGGAACAGCACTCATTGTTCTTGCATTGCTTTGGGTAGTGGTTTTGCTCATGTGGGTGCGTTTTCGCAATACGGCCGGCTGGACAGGCTGGTTGTTATTGCCTTACCTGGTTTGGTTGGTTTTGGCTTTCTCGTTGAATGCTTTCGTTGTGTGAATGGAGAACTGACTTGAAACAAATCTTGTTATTTTCGCAGTATGATGAAATGGATCTATGTTGCTTGTTTGCCTTTGCTGCTTACTTCCTGTTTTCGTTGGGGGGCTGAAGCTAAGTATTTGAAATTCCGGGACTATGACCTTGTGGGTGACGGAAATAATAACGACTCAACTTTTTTTGCCGTGACCTATGAAAACTTAGGTGAGTATGAAGTAACCAATCCATATTTGCGTGTTGTGGTGAAAGATACTACGAGAAACATATTATTGTTCAAGCGTATTTTGTTCTCCGAGGGAGCTAATTATGCAACCATTCCTGCTCACCAACAAATGACTTATTACATCTACGCAAAGCAGTTTCAACTAACGGATCGCGCCGACAAGATCAAGTTCTTCATTTCTTGGGAAAACTACAAAGGAAAAAACAGTGGGCGTAGGAGTGTTCGTCAACTATGAGTGTGAATCTGCCCGAAATCGAAGTGCTGATCGATCGGATTAAACGTGGCGACCAGCAGGCTTTTTCAGAGGTCTATGATCGCTACTGCGGTGCTTTGAACGGAGTAGTTCAGCGCTTTGTGAAGGATCCGGATGCAGCAGAAGACGTACTTCAAGATACCTTTGTAAAGATCTGGAAGAACTGTACCACCTACGACGATACCAAAGGCAGTTTTTTTACTTGGATGCTCAACATCGCGCGCAATACAGCCATCGATCACCTGCGCAAACAACAAAAAAAGGCGATCGGCGAAAACCGGATTGGGGAGAATAACGTAGGTTTGTCATCGGCCAACGAACAAAATACCAATACCATAGGCTTGATGTCTATGGTGAGTAAGTTGAATCCGGATCAGCGCTTGATGGTGGAATACCTGTATGTAAAAGGATATACTCAACAAGAGGTGGCGGATGAATTGGAAATTCCTTTGGGAACTGTTAAAACGCGCACGCGTATGGCGATGAAGGAATTGAGAAAGTGGTTTACAATACTGATGGTGTGGATATAAAAGCGTACATAGAATCGGGGATCCTGGAATCGGTGATTTTGGGTGAGGCCACTGAACAAGAAGTTCAGGAGGTGCGCTGTTTGTCGCATATTTATCCGGAGATCAAAACGGAACTTGAACAAATCCGTGCAGGTTACGAGCGACAAGCGCTGCAAGAAAGTGTTGCTCCAAATCCGGCGCTCAAAGCACGGGTCATGGACGCTATCCGAAACGAAAAACAGGAAGCACTCCTAAAAACAGAGGCGCCGTCTGAAGCTAAGATCGTTTCATTGAACCCGAATACGGATAAAAACAGCTCTCCCTGGAAATGGGCGGCGGCGGCATCTTTGGTATTAACCTTGGGCCTTGGTTCTTTGTGGGTTTTGAGCATGTCTGATGCCAAACAAATGCGTGCCGAACTGGCGGCTTTGGAACAGAAAAAACAGCAAGATGATCAGATCATGATGGCCATGCAAGTTGAGCAAGAGCGCATGCAGGATATCCAAAAAGTCCTCACGCTTGGCGATCTGAAAACGGTGGTAATGAACGGTATGACCAAAGATCCGAAGGCAGAAGTGCACGTGATGTGGAGTCCGGGCGATAAAAAAGCCGTGATGGTTGCCGAGGAGATCACGCCTGCACCGGCCAATATGCAATACCAGTTGTGGGCAATCGTTGATGGAACTCCAAAAAGTATGGGTCTTTTTACCTACGATGAATTGGACAATATGACTGAGCCTTTCGCGGTGTATGATCAAGAGATCGAAGCTTTCGCGATCACCCTGGAAAAAATGGGTGGAAACCCGACGCCAACCATGGAAATGATGGTAGTGATGGGTGAATTGGCGAGCAATTAGGACGCATTTTCCGCGCAATGTTTCTGGGAATGGTATATTTGAAAAAAAAATTGATCCATGATTCGTCCTTCTGTTTTGCGTCCCGGAGATACCATTGCACTTGTTTCACCCGCCAAAGCGATCGAACCGGAATTGATCCAGGCAGCAGCCAGATTTTTTGAAGAAAAAGGATATCGGGTACTCATCGGAGCACATGCTGCAGGTTCACACAACTATTTCAGCGGAACAGATGCAGAACGAATCGCAGATCTGCAATGGGCCATAGATCATCCGGATGTGAAAGCCATCATTTGCAATCGTGGCGGATACGGAGCCTTACGTGTTTTGCAACAAGTTCAATGGGCCAATTTCTTGCGCGAACCGCGTTGGCTGGCTGGCTTTTCGGATATTACCAACTTTCATTTACAGGGATTGAAATTGGGGGTTGAAACCATTCACAGCACCATGCCCCTGAATTTTGCCGAAAACACCCCGGAATCCTTAAGTAGTTTGCTGTCTATTTTGGAACACGGTCATTCCGAGATTCACTGGGAAGCTCAAACACCCGGGATTTCCGGTTCGGCTACAGGTCGTGTAATTGGCGGAAACCTGTCGATTCTCTACAGTTTGTTGGGAACGCCATTGTGTCCGTCATTTCAAGATACTATTTTGTTTATTGAAGATGTTGGGGAACAGATGTATCACCTGGATCGCATGTTCCAAGCTATGAAATTGGCCGGAGTCTTTGACGAAATTGCCGGTTTGGTGATCGGAGGGATGACGGATATGAAAGATACGGCTACACCAACCAATTTTACCCTTGAATCTTTGGTTCGTGAACTTGTACAATTTCGTTCCATTCCGGTGGCATTCGACGCACCGATCGGACATCAGGACGACAATCAGGCGGTGATCGTAGGTCGTATCGGACATTTGACGGTTGCGGACAAGCAAGGCGCCTTGGTGCAGTCGAATTAACAATCATTGTCGTCTTTGGTATTGTTTTTGAAGACAGGCGACTTACTTTTACAAGCGAAAATGAAACTTATGAAATTCTGGTTTGGATTAGCGGCTCTTTTCTTGGTGTTCACGATGAGCTCTTGCGTGGACATTTTTGACGAATTGATCTTGCATAACGATGGTAGTGGAACCTATAAATACACCATCAATTTGAGTGCGTCCAAAGTGAAGATCAACTCTGTTTTGGCGTTGGATAGTTTGGACGGACAACGCGTACCGAAATTACCGGAGATCAAGACACGCATTCAAGAATACAAAGATAAGCTGGAGGCCAAAGAAGGTATTTCGAACGTAAAAGTGGACGCGAATTACGACGATTTCGTCTTCAAATTCAGTTGTGATTTCACCACCCTTACGGCACTTCAAAATGCGGTGAAGGAATTGATCAAGGAGCAAAGTAAAGAGAAGAACGACCCGATGTTCAGTGAAACTTGGTTGACTTGGGATGGGACAACGTTAGTGCGTTCGATACCGAACTTTCAGTCGCCGATCCACCGTTTGAAAGCAGAAGATCAAGAGGCTTTGAAGAATGGGAAGTACATTTCAGTAACGCGCTTCGACAGCCCGATTGCCAAATGTGATCACCCACAAGCGCAGATCAACCCAAGTAAAACAGCAGTAATGGTGAAGGCATCTACGCACGCTGTTGCGTCCAATCCTTCTTTGCTGAAAAATACCATCACAATCACCCGCTAGGAAATTTCGCCGATTTTAACACAAGTTATCAACCAAATGCCTGTTGATTGCTGAATTTGCCCCGGCAATTCAAAAATGGTATGTACATTCGTATTATCAATTTTTTAGCGTATGCGTTTCTTACGTGCATTGCCACTTTTAGTGCTGTCTACAGCGGTGTTTGCTCAGAATTCTGAAGACATTATTCCCAAGGATGCTGTAACAGTTTTCAGTTTCAACAACATTTCGATTTTCCAGAAGGTTTCCATGGATGAATTGGTTAGTTATGACTTCATGACGGAACTGCAGTCGGAATTGTTTGATGGCTCTACCCAAGGCAAGACGATGAAGGAATCCGGAATCGATTTCAATCAAAAAATGAACGTCTTTTACGGGAAAAACCCGGAGTTCGAATTGTCCGGCTTTACCTTTGGCATCAGTGATAAGAACCAATTGTTCACGGTTTTTGACGATTTCGACCGCATGGAAAGCTTCGTTCCGGAGGTGGAATACTACAACAACTATTTCAACCACCTGTTCATTCGTGGCAATGTGGGCTTATTGATCCGCGTAGATTCGGACCAGGAATTCTTGACTGAAATGACTGATTCGATCTGGGTTGCTCGCGGTAATGAATTGCCTTGGGTGTATGACTATGATGATTTCTATTTGGATGAGAATGGTGAGCCGATGGAAGAAGGTGACATCATAGAAGACGAAGGTGCGGAAGAAGGCGATGAAATGGAGGAAGTGATCGAAGAGGAAGTAGCAGCATCTTCGGATACTGATAACGAAGAATTGTTTAAGAATTATTACGAATTGCGTGATAGTTTGGAGTCGGAACTTTCCAGAAAACGCCTGCAGGATCTGATCACAGATCTTTTCCTGAATGGCAAGAACCTGAAAAAACAAGATGCCAGATTGGCTTCACAATTGACCCATTCGTCTGATGGGATCTTCTACTTAGATAACAGCCGCAACTTCCGCAACACAAACGGATTGTGGTATTTCCAAACAATGTTCCCGGAATTGTATAAAGATTTGGGTGAATTGTATACCGGAAATGTGTTGTTAGGGGATATTGTATTGAACAATGAAACGGTAGATATGACCTTGGAAGCGAATTACGGTGATGCACTTGGTTCGATCTACGAAAAATTGAATGGCGCGAAGTTCGATAAGAACGTATTGAAGTACATTCCGAAAAGCAACTCGGGCTTTTTTACTTATAACATCAACTTGCGTGAAGGTTATGAGCGTGCATACGACATCATCATCCCTATCTTGAGCGAAGAACGCAATCCACGGATCTCTGCCAATGTATTGACGGTGGAATTGTTGGATGAATTCATCAATAAAGATGCCTTGTTCAGTACCTACAAGGGAAGCATGTTTGGAACATTCAACGGTGTGAAACGCGTGAAAACTAAGCGCATTGAATTCTTCTACGACGAAGAAACTTTCGAATATGGAGAGCGCGAAATTGAAAGTGAAGAAGATATGCCGGTCTTTACGATCGGTTTCTCTACTGCACGTCCGGATATTCCTGAAAAGATCTTGCGTCATATGTCGCGTTTGACGTCGCAATTCAAAAATATGGGGAATTACTGGGTGTACGAAGATGCTATTTTGAATTCCTTGCCGTTGTACATGATCAATAAGAATGGACTGTTCATTTTTACAAATGACGAAGACTTGGCGAAAAATCACTCGAATGGGTATGGTTCAGAGGCGATCAGTGCTTCGGTTGTGAAGAAAGCAAAGAAGAGTGGTTCAGTCTATGGCTACATGAATGTGGGTGATGTGATCAATAAGTTACCACGCGAAATGTTCAGCGCGGAACGCTACGAATTGTTGGAGTCCATGAAAGGCAAGAAAGGCATCATGGAAATGACCTCTTCGAAAACAACGACGTCGAAAACGGTTTATAAAATGACGTATAGCTTTGATGGAGCGGATAATGCCGGAAAATATCTACTTGACTTGGTAAACACTGCTTACATCCTTTCTAAGCAATAAAGATGAAATCAGAAGGTATTGGAAATAAGGTATTGCTGATCGTAATGCTCTGTGCATTGCTTGGTCTCTTCCTATACTTGCGTCCGCGTTTGTTTGCTCCAAAACCTGAACCAACATTGATGGATCGCCTGTCGGAAGGAAATATCATCGGGAGATTTTTCCTCCTGGATGTCGCTCGCGAAACCTCTTCCATGCTTTACAAACAGAAGGTTCCATTCCGTGAGTACATGACCTATGATTTCTTGTTGAGTCAGGGTAAAAGTTACGGACTTGATTTACAGAAACCGGGCTATTTCTTTAGCAACGGACAAGAAGAATGGGGCACCTACCTCACGGTGTCAGATAGTTCCAAGATCATTCCAGGATTGGTGCGCATGAATCAGTACATGGAAGTGAAGGACACGATGGTATTCGGACAACGGATCTATAAAATCCCGGCTCTGGAAGTGTATTTATATTACGATAAGACCTTCCTGTTCGTGTACCATGGAAATCAATTGAAAAAGCGTTTGGGAAAGGCCCTTTATGCTGAAAACGGGGAAATGGAAACCATGTGGAAGCACTTCGAAAATGTGCCGACCTTTAAAGACGAGAAATTGGTGGTCTTTGCTCAAAATAAAGAGCTACATGAGTACGGCGTGGATTATGGTGTTTTTGCGCATGATTCAGATTCTATGGAGTTCAAATTGAAATCCTATGTGCACACCTGGATGGACTTAAAGGTGAAATTGAAAGACCCTGGTCCAGCCTTGGAATCAACCGAGAATGTGACAAAAATGTTGAACTTACACTTGGATATTTCAAGGTTGAAAAAAGATAAGAATCATCCTATTTACAAGTGGATTGCTAAATTGGGTAAAAAGATCGGTTTCCCAACAGATGCCTTTTTCGAAGCGTGGGAAGGAGATCTTAGTTATCGCGAAGGTGGCATTCAAATGATCACTGAAGAAGTGGTGGAAATGGGCGTGGATGAAGATTTCAATCAAGTAGAGATTCGTAAACAAAAGCAAGTCCCGGTGCCCGGTTTCGGCGTGTTAATGTCTGTGAACGACAAGAGCAAAGAATTTGTAAATCGCCTCTTTGCCAAAGGGATCGTCAATAAACAAGGAAATAAGTACCGCTTTTTGTTTTCACCGCCTCTCAAATTGAATTTTCAGCCGAATTTCATCAGTGCCTACACATCTGATGCTCCGCCAAAACAGAGCTTATCTAATGCGTGTAGTGGTATCGTGAATTACAAAGGGACCATGTTGGAATTTCGCATAGATTCATTGAATACACGCGACATTTACGGCTCCCTCCATTTCCCGGTGAACCGCTTGATCAAAAAGCAAAAATTATTTTAGGATCAGTGTCCTCCCTGATTCAAATATGGGATGAAGATGTTCTTCGCTTCCGTGAAGAAACGCATGGCTTCCCAACCACCTTCACGCCCAACTCCGGATGCCTTTACTCCTCCAAATGGCGTGCGTAGATCGCGTACCAACCACGAATTGATCCACACTATACCCGCGTGAACATTGTCGGCTACACGGTGCGCACGATTCAAGTCGGTAGTCCAGATCGTAGCACTCAAACCGTATTGGGTGCTGTTTGCCATGTGCAAGACCTCTTCTTCACTGTCGAAAGGTGTTAGGGTCACAACCGGACCGAAGATCTCTTCCTGATTTGTTCGACAATTGTATGCCAATCCTTCGATCACTGTTGGTGCGATGTAATACCCCCGATCGTATGGTGCTTCCAGATTTACGCGGTGTCCACCACATAGAACTGTTCCACCTTCTTCCTGAGCAAGTTGAATGTAAGACAATACTTTCTCCATGTGCGGTTGTGAAACCACAGCTCCCATTTTGGCTTTCGGGTCATTTGGATAGGATACGGTCAGTTGTTTCACGCGCTCTACAAAAGCACTTTTAAAGCGGTCGTAAATTGCACGTTCAATGAAAATACGTGAACCACACAAACAGATCTGACCTTGATTCGCAAAAGAAGAACGAACCGTTGTCTTTAACATTTCGTCAAAGTCACAATCAGCGAAAATGATATTTGGGTTCTTTCCACCCAATTCAAGGGAAAGTTTTTTGAACATTGGGCCAGCCGTGCGTGCAATGTACTCTCCGGTTTTCGTTCCACCCGTGAATGAAATAGCTTTTATCTTTGGATGTTTTACGATCGCATCACCTACAGATTGACCCGTACCGTGCAAAATGTTCAAGACTCCTGCAGGCATGCCGCTTTCAGCAATTACTTCACCTAACAAATAAGCGGTGTATGGGGTAATCTCAGAAGGCTTTGCAATAACACAGTTTCCGGCTGCTAAAGCAGGAGCGATCTTCCACGAGAATAAATAAAGCGGTAAGTTCCACGGCGAAATGCACCCAACAACTCCAATCGGTTTGCGAGTAGTGAAATTTACACCCAAGCCTTCCATGTAATGCGATTCTGAAGCAACGTGTTCCACGGCAGTTGCGAAGAAATGAAAGTTCGAAACGGCTCTTGGAATGTCCACGTGTGCTGCCAAACTTAAGGGCTTTCCATTATCGCGGGATTCCGCGGCCACAAATTGCTCCATGCGTTTTTCAATTCCTTGAGATAAGCGCATCAAAATAGCACCGCGTTCCGCAGCTGGCATAGTAGACCAAATTGGGAATGCTTTTTCAGCGGCCTCAACCGCCATTTGTACATCTTCTTCTGTTGAATTTGGGATCTGACAGTACACGCTACCGGTCGCCGGTTCGTAATTATCCATGTATTGACCCAAAACCGGTACACAATAGTTGCCGTTGATGAAATTGCGAAGTTGTTCCATAGTTGGTGTTATTTCGTGGAGTACAAAGATACCGAAAGGATTTGGTTCACTTGTGATTTCTGATTGGAATCTGTTAAATTCTGAAACGCAATCCGCTGCGAATTTGAATGCCGAGTTGCATGGCCCCCAAGTAGTTGATCCCTGCTCCACACTCCAAATAGATCTGCTCCAAATTACGACCAAAGCCGTTGTTTCTGAAGAGCAAACCAGCGTGCAGATCCTGATAGATCTCCATTGGTGCACGCGGGAAATACAGGGTTGCGGCTGTGCCGGCATATACGTTCAACATCCGGTGGAAGTCGCTAACCAATGGTCTGTTCGTTTTTGCCACGTAGTATTCTTTGAAAGGCGCATAGCCCCAGATTAGAAAGTCATATTGAATACTTCCCCAACCGGCCAACTGATGATCGATCCCTGCTTTGGCCGTTATTTCGGAACGCTCATAACGGTATTGTCCGTAAGCTGTAGCTAAACCCAAAACGCCATTCAGATAAGCTCCTCCCAAATCCAATCCGAATTGCATCCAGCTGTAGCCATTTGTCAGAGGCTCGCTGCTATGCGGGTCCAAACTGTCTATGGAATAATTGGGTTTGTAAAATTCGGATGAGCCGGTGCAGGTTGGGACATAACCGTATACTTGCCAACCGGAACGTTTTACGGTTTGTACCGGAAGTTCAGCGAAATAGTAAAAACTGTTCTTTCTGCCCGGAAGTGTATGCCAATAAATGGATTGTTCTTTCAACGAATCCGCAAAGTAGCTTTTTCCGGGTTGTACGAATTGTCTGGGCACCACTAGCGTGACTTCATCGAAGAAGGGTCGGTTGCGCACCTGCACATGTTGCATCACCATGATGTCGGATCGCGGGATATCCACCAAACTCCAATCGGAGCCATTATCTGCATCACAAACTTTACAGGCTGTTGAATCCGTGCTTTTTGGTACACGGAACAAGATTCCGTAGCGTTCGAAGTCAGCGGCTCTAACTGTGGCCACATAGCGATTGCGCTTCCACCACAAGTCGCCACTGGTTTCCAGTTTCCACTTTACTTGTTTGGTATAGCCGGTTTTAGCCGACATGGAGTACACCTTCCATTTTTCATTCCAATGGTGTGTTTCGATCTCCAATTGTACCAAGCGCAGGTTGCCTTTGCGGTAATGTGTTTTCTTACAACGTGTCAGGATGGAATCGGCCAATACGTAGCAATGTAAGGACAGCGTATCGCGTTTAAAATCTTCATCGAATTGCGTTTTAGAGGGCGGCAGGACTTTGTAAAATACCACTACTTCTACCCGACGATGGTTCAAATGCGCTTTTGTGGGGTCGGCTTCTTCGCCAAAGGCATAACTGGAAATGACCAAAGTATCTCCGAATTGACGGTGCAAGTGTTTGTCCACTAATGCACAGCGTTTTTTTGAAAGTTTGAGGTTCTTCTTCTGCTTCCCGGTGCTTTCAGCATAACCATTTAGTGCAATGCTGTCCACGTTACTGATGTCGTTGCGCAACATGAAGTCGTTCAACAACAATTTATTTTCCGGACTCATTCGGAATGCCCCGCCTTGATAAAAGATGGAAACGGTGTCTTGAGCAAGGCTGGTTTTTGCGCATAAAAAAACGCACACGATCCAAAAAAGCTTGGCTACGCGTGCGCTATATTTTTGATTGCTGATCATCCTCACTGCTAAGTCGTGTGAGGGAAGATAGCAATTATTCGTGAACGATCAATTTAAAACCTTTTCCATGCACATTCAAGATCTCGATGCGCGGGTCTTCTTTCAGCAGTTTACGCAATTTGGCAATGTATACATCCATGGATCTTCCGTTGAAGTAATTGTCATCACCCCAAATTGCACGTAAAGCCGCTTGACGATCCAAAATATCATTGCGGTTCTTGCAAAGCAAGTTCAATAATTGCCCTTCTTTGGTGGTCAATTTGCGCTCTTCTTCTTTCAAATGCAAAATGCGCGTTACCGGATCGAAGGTAATGGTTCCGATGGTTTGTAAACTATCTTCTTCGTTCTCGTCAGACGACGTTCTGCGTAGGATTGCGTTGATTCGCGCCAACAACTCTTCCATGGCAAATGGCTTCGTCATATAGTCGTCTGCACCGGTTTCAAACCCTTCCAATTTGTCTTCCTTCATACTTTTCGCAGTGAGGAATAAAATTGGAATTTTAGGATCTATCAAACGCACTTCTTTGGCCAAAGTAAATCCGTCCATCTCGGGCATCATAACATCGAAGATGCAGAAATCGTAGGCTTTGGTATTGAACTGTTCGTAGGCCAATTTTCCGTTTCGAGCAAGGTCAACTAGGAATCCTTTAGCTTTTAGGAAGGTTTGCAACAACTGACCCAAGTTGTCATCGTCTTCGGCGAGTAAGATGGTTTTCTGCTTGTTCATGACTTCATCGTTTTATGGTTATACGGAATTCTGATCCATTGCCAAACTGGCTCTTTACTTGAATCGCCCATCCGTAATAATCGGCTAGTGCTTTAACGTAACTAAGTCCCAATCCGAATCCCTTCACATTGTGAAGATTTCCAGTAGGAACCCGGTACAATTTATCAAAAATTTTCGAAAGGTGTTCTTTTTTGATCCCAATCCCCTGATCAGCAACACTCAGGATGATCTTATCCGGAGCTACCTCCATTTTCACGCGAACGTGGATATTTTCCTTACTATACTTTATTGCATTATCGATCAAGTTCGATATCATGTTCGTCACGTGGGTGCGATCAGCAATAATGGTTACTTCTTCATCCGGGAGATCAAGCAACAATTCTCCGTCGTTTCCGGCAATACGGAATGCTGCGGATTTTGAAACTTCACGAATCACTTCGATCAACGGCACCGGTTCTTGTTTCAATTTCAATTCACCGCGATCCATGACCGCACTTTGCAGGATAGATTCCACGAGATTGCTCAAACGCTTGTTCTCGTCACTGATCATCTTTACAAATGGAGCTGCCGGTTCGTGTGCATTGCCCATCATACTTGGGTCGTTCATTGCCTCACAAGCCAAGGAAATGGTAGAGATCGGTGTTTTGAACTCGTGTGTCATGTTCGAAATAAAGTCGTTCTTCATTTCGGAAAGGATCTTTTGGGTAAGGATCGTTTTGAACATGTAGGTGATCGCGAACACGATCAAAATAACCAAGAGCAAACTAATGATCAACGGACTACCCATAGCCTTTAAGACGAAGGTCTTTTCTTGCGGGAAGTATAAGTGTAAGGTGAGTTTGTCTTCCAGAATCTTATCCGGAAACAAAGTTACACCGGTCGTTTTGCTCGTATCCAGATCTAGCTTGTAATGTTCCGGTTGTTTGGGGAAGGTGAGTGGTTTGTTGTTTTCTTCGGTGATCACAAACGAATAGCGTAAAGGCAATTTATCTACGGCTAATTCGCTGCGAATAATGCTATCCAACAATTTCAGGTCAATCCGCTTGTTCGGTTCCATGTAAATGTTGTCCCGAAAAGTTTCCACCATCAGATCATTGATGTATTTCGCTTTCTTAACGATCTTGTGCATCACGCGCTGGTCGAGATGGTAAGCAGCACGGATAGAATCTTCCTGAAAAAGAGAATTGGACTTGCCATCAAAAAGCTCACGAATCTGGCGGACATCTCGTGCTAAAACCTCTTGTCGTGCATTCAGTCCGGAAGCAGAATCATAAGCAGTTCCCGTGACAACAAGGTAGTTTTGCAATTTCCCGTTGATCAACAGGGCCGTATCGCGAATCGAGATCGATTCTTTTACCTCAAAGAGATTCTGGAATTCCTCTTTCAACACGTCTTGGTATTGTCTGGAAACATCCTTATTGATCAAATTCGAATAGCGGTGAATGTCTTCGATCTTTTCGTGTATCAAAGAGATCCGTTCAGCCGCAGTTTTGATCTTGGATTGGAAATCATCGGATTTACGGTCGTAAAGCTGCACCGTTTGGTAGATCTGGATCAATAGCAAAGCCAGCATGGCGATCCATACGGCGGTAATAACGATATTGATGCGAATCTTGATCATGTTCCAAGAACGACGAATGTACTCGAAATGTTAAAAACGCTTAGGAGCTTAACGTTTTTTAACCTGAAAAAAGCAGCTTACTTTTTCTTAGACCCACGCTTTTTGGGCTTACCATACTTTTCTTGCATGGCTTTTTTGTGGTTGTAGCGCACGTTCACTTTCTTATTCTTGGCTTTCTTTTCGTGGAAGGCAGGACCCACATCATCGCGTTTTGGCAATTTTACTAAGACGTTTTTCATGGCAACCTCCGGTTTTTCGAAGTCGAGGATGACCTCGCTGTACTCTACAGCTTCGGGAAGTGCTTGAACGGCCAGGGTTTGGCCCATGTGTTGTTCGATGCGTGCCAGAATTTCTTTGTCCTTAGCGCCTACAAATGCAATGGCGGTTCCGCGCTGGTCGTAACGACCGGTTCTACCAATGCGGTGAATGTAGTTGTCCGGATTTTCAGGCAGGTCAAAATTGATCACGTGACTCACCGCAGAAATATCGATCCCGCGAGCTACCAGATCCGTTGCGACCAACACGCGATACGTTCCGTCATCAAAGCTTTTTACGGCATTGAAACGCTGATTTTGTGCTTTGTTGCTGTGAATGACACCAATCTTCTCCGGATACACTTCTTCCAATGCATCGAAAACGCGATCTGCCAAGGAACGCGATGCAGTAAAGACCAGAACCTTGTCCATTTCGGCTTGCGTATCCAGCAAATGAAGCAATAAGTTCATCTTCGTGGTGTAGTTCGGCACAGCATAGCCTGTTTGTTCTATACTATCGATTGGTGTGCCGGCGCGTGCTGCCTCAACCTTGATTGGATCTACGAAATGGTCGTTGATAAATGTTTCTACTTCTTCGGAAAGGGTAGCAGAGAACACCATGTGTTGACGTTTCTGCGGTAAATATTCAAATATGCGCAGCAATTGCGGTCTGAATCCCAAGCTCAAGGTCTCATCGACTTCATCGATCACCACTTTTTTAGCATGTTTCAGTTGCAAGGAACCGTTCGCTGCAAGATCCAAAACACGCCCCGGTGTTCCTACCAAAATGTCCAAGCCTTGCAAGACCATCGCAGCCTGTGTGTTGATGTTGGCACCACCGTAAACTCCACCCACAACTACATTCATGTAGCTTGTTAGTTTTTCCACCTCACGAACTACCTGAACTACTAGTTCACGAGTTGGTACCAAGATCAAAACTTGTGGATGCGGTTCTTTGGAAAATTGCCACATACAAAGGTTTGGCAGGATGTAAGCCAGGGTTTTTCCTGTACCAGTTTGCGCGATACCGATGGTGTCTTTTCCCGACATCATCACCGGAAATGCTGCCGCTTGAATGATCGTTGGTGTGGTGTATCCAAGGTCATCCAGTGCATTCCAGATTGGTTTTTTCAAATTCAAATCGCGAAAGGTCATGGGAAATTTTTTGAGGTACAAAGTTACGCTTTTCCCTTGAAGCTGGTATAGTTCTTTTTAAGGACCCTGGTTTCGAACTATTTAGCTACTTTCACAAAGCGTTGAATACCTCCATTTTCACTGCGAACGAAGTACATTCCAGGAGCCAGATCTGCCACGTGCATACAATCGGTGTAAGCCAACGGAATTAAACTGTAACCATGCAGATCAACCAGTTCATATTTTCCGGGAGGATCCAAACAAACGCTGTGTTCACCGGGATTTGGAAATAGAATAAACGCATTCTTTAGTTTATATTCTGCGTCTATACCGCTTTCATTGTTGTTGGCACGCGGAGTTGGATAGGTAAAAGTGGTGTAAGTTAATGATCCATTGGGTGAACTGCCATAGGACTGATCATATTCGAGATCTGGAATGATCACCTGTTGGAGCACACTGATACTGTCCGGCGCTATCAAATACAATGTGTCGCCTGATCCGAGCACAAAATTCACATGCTCTTTGCCTCTTTCTGATACGCCTGAAGCAAACAAAATCAGGTAATCACTGGCTTTAATGGTTTGCGCTTTAAGGGAAAACTTGGTGGGATTATTCAAGTCGTTGCTTAAGAAATAACCTTCCAAGGAAATCGGGTAACTGTTCGGATTGTACAATTCTATCCAAGGTTCATGTTGCGCATAGCGGTCAGTCTCACTCCAAACGTTGGCGGTTAACACTTCGTTGATATGCGGTTCTTGAAACTGTGCATCGGCTACGAAGGTGGCAAGCAACGTGGAATCCGATTGCAAAAGGATCGTTTGCTCCGGAGTGGTTTGTCCATTGGACCATTGATCAAAGCGATATCCGCGTTTTGCAAAAGCAGTAAGCGCTACAGGTACACTTTGAAAATACAAGCCATTCCAAGGATATTGATCGAAACCGGGTGTTTCTGCGTGCAGCAATAAGGAGTTTACTTGGATCGTTCCAGCGACAGCATCCGAAACGTTGAGATAAATTCTGGAGCTATCTGGATATCCGAAGTAATTCATGAAATGTCTGAAAACATAACGTTGTCTTGAATCCAAGTAAACGCTCATGGCATTATTCAGTTCATCCCATTTGGTCAAAGATGGCGTTTCGGCGTAGCGGTCGATCAAGGTTGTTGCCATAGACGGATAACCCCAACGATTCACTTGTAAAAGGCGATTTGGTTCTATCTCGTTCAAGTAATTATTGTAATGGGTTTGCAAGACATCCGCACGAAAATTTGAATTGAGGAGATCTGCCATGTCTGAAGCAAAACGCTGTTCAAATTCCGGATTGTTCAATAAGTTGCGTAACAGGCGATTGGCTTTGGTCCATTCAGTTGTACCCGTTTGCAAATAATAGTTGAGTGCATTGAAGGTGCGTAGTATTGTGTCGCAATCGCCACCAAAACCGCCGTCCAGGTCAAAGAAATAATTGTGCCATTTACTTTTGCTGTGTCCGTTTCGTACGATGAACCAGCCATTGTTGGTACGGGGGTAATCACCATTGCCCAAAAAGATCTGCGAACAATTCAAGTCAAGAAACTCCTCCAGGTCCAGATTGGCAGCAATGAAGTTATAATTGGCGGGTACAGACAGATCATTGTTTTCGGCAAATAATGTAAGGTTTGCAAACTCGAGGGAATCAGGATAGTTTTCGGTTTGGATCAAATAGGTGTGGTTGGCAAAGGCACTGGAATCTGTTGGCAATTCAAAGTGAGATTCCACAAAAGCTTCGTCTATGTTTGCCCGTAGATCGTAAATACCCCAAAAATCACCATTGATGAAGCATGCATGCATCTTTGGACGTGCTTTCAAAAAAGAGAGGTTGGCAACGAAGTGATGGGAGAGATAATCACGACCAAAACAATCCGGACGATGTCCCGCTCCGCGCAACAGCGAATAATTTTCCAGAAATTCCCGTTGATTTCCTTGAACTCCCGGATAATAGGAACGTTGGATAAAGCGCATGTTCTTCATGGCTGAATGGCGTGAACCATTTCCTTTGATGCGTAATCCGGCACTGGTCTCATATTTCAGTGTGCCTGAACTGTCAAAAACATGCATGTAAACTAGCCGTTCAGCTTGAGATCCCCTAAGATTATAGTTGCCATCAGGGTTGTTTCCGTAAACGGAGATCCCCTTCGCAGGATCAAAGAATCCAACGCTATCTGTGATCAGGGACAACACCGGCAATCCAAAAGTGGGCGCTGCCGTAAAAATGCTACGGACAGTTTGGTTACTTTTTAATCCTGAATTGGCAATTTGCTGGCTTCTCAGGATCACTAATCTTGGTTGATTTGCAGTTGGCGGTAGCCATCCGCGGTTGTTGGCTCTGGATTCGGTGTAATCACCAACCGGATAATTTAATCCCGGGTTCGTTGGAATTACTGAAAAGCGAAGCGGAGTTAAGTAAGGATCGGGAATGGCAAATAGGCCTGTACTTTGACCACCAACGGCAGGTTCAAACCCATCCATGCTGGTGTATGCTGTATTGGGTGATGTTGTGAAAATTCCGCCAACGGAGGCAATTCCCGAGTTCACCGTCAAAATTGGTTCATCCAGAATGGCTGTTTCCCCTGGACCATTCGCTTGTGATATACTCGGGGTAGTAAATTGATACGATCCCACACCATCCGGATATCGAGCAATCGACACATTATAGTGATAATCGGCAATGCCAAGCGAATCAACTAAATTTAACGTTGGTCCGTTGATCAGTGATAAATACAGATTTTCTCCTTCCACCAAACGGAAATCTGCGTGCATGTTGGGTGTGCTTCGATCCTTATTGCTTAAAAAAATGATCGCCCGATCGTTGCTCGCTAGATCGATAAAAGGCAAACGCCATTTACTCAATTCCTGCAGTTCGTCAGACAAGTAATAGTTTTGCAAACCGATAGTAGCGTTGGAAGTATTGTATACCTCTAATACTGCCGGACAATCACCGTCCTCGTCGCAATAGACACTACCGTTTTTTACAAGGACTTCATTGATCACCAGTTGAGCACGCGAACCGAATGAAACGAACAGGAGTAATACGCTGATTACAATCCTAAATCCTTGGCGTGAGCAGAAGTTTTGGGCGGATTCCATGGGTCTTTGTACGACATTTTGAAGAACAATTCCTGAATATAGGCAACGGTTCGCACTACGCGCAGAAAATATCCAAAATAAATGACCATTAACGGCAAGTAAGGGATGAAATAAGCCAAACTCTCACGGCGTGGTCGGAAAAGCGAGAAAAGGACGAACTTGACAAAATTGGTTGTAGTGTAGAGAAAGAAATTGGTCAAAATGATATACCCTAATTGACTTGGATAATTGTGGATCATATCAATGAAATAGATGTACCATTTTATATTTAGAACCAAGTTATAAATAATGTTTTCCGAGAAAGAAAAGAAGTTCGACAAACTAAATCCTTGGTTTGGTATAAACACATCACGGTGTTTACGGATACGAAAGCGGATCAAACTCTTGTCCCAGCGAAGTCGTTGCTTGGCAAGTTTCTTAAATGAATTTGGGCCACTTGTTAAGCATACCGCTTCTTGAGCGAATTTCACTTTATATCCCAACTTACGCATTTTTACCGAAATATCGCCGTCCAAACCTGGACCAATGTCCCATCCCTGAATTTTTTGCAAGGCATCTGTTCTGAACGCTCCGAAGGCTCCAGAAATGATGCGGTAAATTCCTAAATGACTGGAAACAACCCTTCCAATGGAAATGGTGTCGAAGTATTCAATAGCTTGCAAGGTAGTTGCCAATGATTCTCGGTAATTGCGGATCATGACGTTTCCACCTACAGCACCAACCCGTTCATCAACATAAAATGGCAATATGATCTGTTCGATCGCATCATTGTCAAACGAACAATCGGCGTCTAGGTGCACTATGATGGAGCCTTTTGTAAATCGAAGAGCTGTATTTGCTGCAGATGCTTTTCCTCCGCGGATGTTGTTGCGAATGAACTTGTCTATGAAACCGTTTTTCTGCAAGTCCTTGCCAATGATCGGAGTGTCATCCGTGCTACCGTCATCAACTACAATGATCTCTATGTTCTTGTAGGTTTGTTCGCGGAGAGAAGTAACGAGTTTGTACAGGTGTTTTCCTTCGTTCTTACCTGGAATGATCAGGGAAACCAAGGGCTGTTCCAAACGGAGTCTGTATAATGCTTCTGTGCGTTTTTTGCGGGTTAACAAGCGTTTCAATTGATGCGAAAGCAAGGCAACAAGGTCCACGATCACATAGCGCATTAATTCAAAGAACACGAAAAACCAAAAGATCCGGATGAATCTTTCATATCCCATGGTTGTGAGAAACGAAATGAAATCATCCAGCGCACTCATACTACGAAATCATTGAGCATTTGATCGATCTGAAGTTCAGCCGATAGGTGATAGTTCAATTTGCGTACGGTTGACTTCAATTCTACCTCGAAATCTTTAAAGTTGTTGTCCAGCAACTGTTGCAAGATCTTCATGATATCCTTGGCAATCCTTTCAGCGATGCGTTCCGGGATCTCATTCATCGATACCAGAATGATCGAAGAGGAGTGGAAAGTGATCACATCAGACGAACGCAAGGAAGCTCGGATGGAAGCTACCAAATCGCGCAAGAGCTCTTTTTGTGCACTGGATCCAATCTTAGAGAAAACAGTTCCGGAATTTACAATGTTGATCCCAACAATGTTCGAATTACCCTCTGTCTGACGAATGCGCTCGATCTCGTACTTACACATCGTTTTGAAGGTGTCGTATTTCACTGTTCCAATGATCTCTTCAATGTCTTTTGGAGTAGAAACAAATCCGTTGATGGCTGCATACTCGCCTTTTTTGGTGAGTTTGTAACGGAATACTTCGACAGGTGCGAGGGTTTCAACCGGGTTGTCGTGCGAACAGCTCATGCAGCGCGCATTTACGAAGTAATCCTGAAAACTGGTCAAACAATTCTTGCAATGATGCAGTACAGACGGCTTGTCATAATCCACACCTATATGGCGCAAGCGTTTCGAACATTTCGGGCAGTTCAAGTGATCATCCAACTCATTGGTGAAATCGGTGATCGGTCCGACATATGCACATGGGAAATGATGCACGATATCAAAGGTTTCGCTGTTTGAAGAGTTGCATTTTGGACAAACCTCACGCACACTTAAATGCGACGATTTGCAATTGGCGCAGAGGTAAACGCGGTCGTGAAAGTCTGAAAGGAACAAGGCCTCTTGACGCGCGATTTCCAAGACATCGAAAATGTTGTATTCCTCTTTGAAATCGTAGTGAACGGCCAAGAAAGGAAAGGTATAATTGGTATTCGAAATTACGGAAGGAATAGGTTCCAATTCGCGTAATTCCCGGGAATACATGAATGCCAGTAATTTGGTAATGATCTGCGCTTCCAAGGAAAGCGAATTGATGAAGGTGATCTCTTTGATCCGTTCATTGATCATGTGGATGTGCGATTGGATCAATTCGATCTGATTGAAGGAATAGATCACGCCGTCGCTTAATTCGCGGATGAATGGATCGCGGTGTGCATTTCCATTCAAGATCACAATAGGTTTTAAATAAATGTCAGCGTGGAAACTGCTTCGAATTCGTTTAACAACCATTCGGGTAAATTCGAGCGTTTTACCATCGATTATCACGGCGGCATGATTTGTACCACGGTCAATGTTCAACGGGCGATTGGGAGACACGTATAGGTAGCTATGGCCTGATAGCTCAACGATCCCTTTTTCGTTATTTATCTTAATAGATCCCATTTAGAACTTGTATTTTGTAATTGTCACACCCATTTTCCAGAACGCCTTCCATTTTTGCAGATCGGCGGGATTTACCGGGTAAATATCTGCAGATAAGGAACGTGTGGTGGGTTCATACTTCTTCTGGAATTCTTCCGGGAGTCGGTAAGTAGCAAAGTAGAATCGCTTTATAACACCATTACTGGTGCTGCCATCCGGGAATTCCAACTTGACTATTTGTCCTTCCTTCAACCATTTCAGATCTTCTTGCGGGAAGAAGGCCTTGATGTATACATTTTTTGGTTTATGCAAGGAAAGTATGCTTTCGGATTTCAAAGCCACCTCAAACTCTTTTTTCATCATGTTCGTCACTGTACCGGTAAGTGGCGAATAGAAAATGTTATCCGCAAAACGATCACTTTTTCCTGCTGAACCACCAGCTATCGCTGTGCCACTTGGCGTCTTGTGAGTGTTGCTTTTGGAAGTGCTTCCCAAATCACGTGTCATTCCACGCAGTAAGGCCAGTTCATTGTTCAGAATAGCTTGTTCGCTTTGCAAGTTTTGGATGTCTAATTCCATTTTTGTGATCACCTCTTCTTGGTCATCCAAACGGTAACTCGGCATCGCGTCTAGCGCAATAGCATTTTTTAAACGCGCCAATTCTGCTTGGTAGGAAGCCAGCAGTTTTTTCTTGCTCGTAAGCTGAATAGCGTTCAACTTTAGCTCCTGTTGCACAGTAAAGATCTCGCGTTCTGCCCAGGAAAGATCTCCTGTAGTTTTTTTCTCTTGTATGCGATCAAGACGATCGTTACTGTAACCGCCGTATCCGCCAAATTCATCTGCAGGAGCAAAGGAAAAAAGACGGTCGCCTTTCTCAACTTCATCTCCTTCTTCTACAAAGAACTCAATGATGCGGCAATCGCGCGTATTGCGAATATCCACGGAATCGAACAGGACTTGCCCGTTTCCTTCCACATACAGGAACTTGTTTACCAAGTATTTTCCAAGGAAGAACAAGAAAAGGAAAAGGATCACGAAATAAACCAGGCGGTCCCAATTGATGGGTCTGCGACGAGGTCTTACCTCTGTTTGTTCCAGACTTCGGATAACGGATTCCTTTCGTTTGAAGTTAACGCTTTTCATGTTGTAATTGATCTAGGTCCCATTGTATCAGTCGACTCAGGTCGTGATAATCGAATTCAACGAAACCATCGTTGGTTGATAAGTGATTAATGAATTGTTCTAAGCTGTAGCGATCTTGAAAATCTTCAGTTCTCAGCGCAATGTGGATGCGATTCCCATATTGTTGATAAGGAGCGAGTTTTCTGCTCAAATAAGTCGCTTTGATGTTTTCATAACACATGAAGTGGATCTCATCGGCAATCTCTAAACATGCTTTTACTTGCGCACTGTCGTAACTGATCGGGATGGCAATCGACAAAAGCCAACCATTTTTTGTACAAATGGTCTTTGTTTCCTTTAGTTTTTCCATGTAATTGGCAAAGGCTTTTGCTTCATCTTCCTTCCAATTCTCCTGCGTATGGGGTTCGATATCCAAATGGATCTCTTTAAAATTCCAATGAGCGTAAGCCTTTAGGATTTCCTCTAATTCTTTGGAATAATCTGTTGCGAATAACAACTTGTTCGAGCCAATTAGTGGAGCCACTTCAATGTCTGCCGTTGCTACCAGACGCACGAATTCATCTTTTCGAGAGATCAGCGAATCCGATTCTCCAACAGCTAGCAAGACTTTTTTAAAGCGATTGTATTCTGTGAACGCCGCAAGAACTCCCGGTTCATTAATAAAGACCTTGCTCCATGCATAAACCGTACGGTTATTTTCCGGAAAAGCATCGGATCTCAATGGGTCGAGTTGGGTCAACCACGTGTCTGCGATAGTTGGATTGTTCTTTTCATGCAGATCGATCAACTTCAAATACAGCACCTGACGCATGCCGATCTCCTCTAGTTGGATCTGAGCCAAATCATCGATCAACTTCAAGCCATGCATCGGATTGAAATCACTTTCTTTCAACTGATTTTTTGCCCGCTCTATTCGAATGGCCTCCCGGATCTGTTTTTCCTTCTCTTGCAGCATGAGCAATTTATTCAATCCAAATCGGTATTCGTAACAACTGTTTGCCTGTTCCAACAAGCGTTCGTTACTGGATTGCATGACGCGTTGGTGGTCCTTTTCCCATTTCAGAAGATCCATTTGTGCTTTTTCGCGATGGGATGGCATTAAAGGCATAGAAAAGTTAACGCCCAATGAAAAGAACGAGCGGTAAGGGTTCATCGGTGAATAAAGGTCATAGACGTTCATACGCGTATACGCACGCAAGGTCAGCTCGTTGTACCATTTGTTTTCCGTTTGGGCGATCTCTTGTTGTAAAGAGCGGATCTTGGCTGTATCGATTGCCACGGCATTTCGCAAGGAACCGAAAAAAATACTGTCGTTGATGTCGAATACCGGAGCAGAGAGATCGAATAAGTTTTCGATATAATCAAGTTGTAACTGCTTGTTGTAGTTCTTGTATAGATCCAATTGCTCGTGCGTTTCAACAAGCCTTGATTGTGATGCAAACAAATCTTCCAAGGTGATCTGCTTGGCGTAGAATAGTTGCTCGAGATAAGGCAAATAGGATTTCAGCGTTTTTTGACGTGCCTCAAGTAATTGGATTTTTTTAGCATTGAAATAGGCAATACAAGCCGTCCTTGGAACTGAGGATTTCAATGGCACGGCATTCTTTTGCTCGATATTGGTCACTTCTTCTTGCAGTTCAATGCTCTTCAATTGGGTGTTGCGTTGCAGGAAACCATTCTTCAAAATATCCCATTCCAATCCAATAAGGTAACGACGCTGGTACAAGATGTTGTCTTCCAGGTCTGTGAACAAGGTTTGCGAATTCTGCAAAGCATCCGCACGAAGCGTCAAACCCAATTGTTTTTTGGCATAGGCTGCTTGTGCTGCGTAATATCCGGCGTAATCAAAACGGGTTGTGAGCGTGGTGTCACGCAGGTCTTTTACTTCATGAAAAAGTAATTGTGCCTTTGGACCTGAAAATTCTAATTTGTAAAGTTCTTGTGCGTTGAAGATCTGTCGAATGCGATCAATTGTTTCGGCATTGGCTGATGTGCCGTTCTGCGCACAGGCAAACAGCACAAGCATTTGAAACGAAAAAAAGCAAAGCAGTTTCGGCACTTATTTCAGTTGAGCGGGATTAAGTGCGGCAAATATAGCGGTTTTTCATGAATGACTTTAGCTGTTTTCGGGCAATCAATTTGATAATAAACAAGTTACATTACTAAATCGGGTTAGTAACGGCTTTTGTTTATCAAACGGGCCTTTTATTGCAGGATTTGTAGACTACAAACAACAAAAAAAGCACAGTGTGTACTGTGCTTTCAAAGGATAGAAAAAAACTTACTTTACAACCGTTAGTCGCTTCGTTAGAGCTCCATTACCGGATGCAATTTTCACCAAATAATCTCCCGCAGGAATATCATTTGTTTCAAAGAACACGATCGTGGTTCCAGCTGCTAACGTTTTGCTTGCCAAGATTCTTCCAGTCATATCCATCAATGAAACGCTTAGGTTTTCTTTTACAATGCTTTTCACCTGAAGTGCAACCAAAGTAGATGCTGGATTTGGATACATTTCGATCACCATTTCCGACAAATCTGCTTCGCTAATTGCGGCTGAACTTGGTGTGTATGTTGTGGTTGATTCTGAAATGTTGTTCACTTTAGCAGCCACTTTGTTTCCGTAGAATGTTGGTCCAACTGCATACGGATATGCGGAGTTCCAATTCTCATCCACTGTTGCGAAATAGCAGTATGTTCCGTTTGGGTATTCCGGAGTAACGCAATAACGGCCGTTATGAGCATCTAAATAATCATCGCTTGTTGGAGCTATATATTCGTAATCCTCTTGAAAATATCCCAATGGATAAGTAGTGCTCACTGCTGGTCCTGCTGTAACGGAGGCTCCAGTCGGACTCGTATTTCTAACTGTGATGTTGCGTAACGAGTAGCTTGATTTGATACGCACAATGCCTCCTGTTCCGTCTGCATTCTTGTACCCGTAAGCGCCGTAAATTGGAAAACCATCGTACGCAAACCCGATCAAAGGAGCATGTACTGTTGAATCAATGGCGTAAAGTCCATCTGCATCATACAAGGTACAAATCGTTGAAAGTACGTTTAGATCTAAATCAAAGGCGCTTGGGTTTTGGTGGTGGTGATAATTCCCCATCGCCGGATGTCCTTTCGAACAATCGAATCCTGCGCGTTCTGCTACGATCGCATCGCGGTTCCAAACGCCATCACCTGTTCCGCCTAATGGCCCACCTGCCAAACCATTTGTCGAATTCTTCCAGGAAACACCATCTCGTGCATCAAATAAGGCAGTTCCATTAATGAACACACCAATGTTTCCCATTGTAGTGGCTGTTGGAGTACCCGTATTTTGTGTTGGATTCAACGGAAATTTGAAGATAGCGTTCTGATCTGTTGCAAGGGATGGATTTCCATCTAAAAACGGTCCGGTTGTATATGCCGGAATTCCATTCGTGGTGATGTACACCCAATTTGTGGAGTACTGAACAGCTTGACAGTTGGCAAGGACGTTGTCTTGAATTGCGGTTGAATTTCCCTGTACATAATGACTTCCATAAATGGTTGAATTTTGCAACCAGGATGTAATTACCGGGCTCTGGGCATAAAGCAAGCTGTTAAAGAGCGCTGGTGCAAGGAGAAGCATCGTTTTTTTCATAGTTGTTTGTTTTAAAAGTGTTAGACGCATGTCATTTCCATATCCTTCGGTGGACTGCTATTTTTTTAAAAGATCCATTGGAAATTGATGCTGTTTGTTATTGAGAAATGTTGGATCAGTGAGGGTTTTGAGGAAAGCGATCAACTGTTTTTTGTCTGCTTCACTCAGCGGTAGTCCTTGTTTCAAAGAAGCGTGCAATGTTTTAGAGTTATGAATATTGCTCGAATAATGGAAGAGGACCATTTGCAAGGAGTTGTAACGACCATCGTGCATGTACGGACCGGTTCGATCGCAATTGCGCAAACTGGGTACTTTGAACTTCAAGGAATCGGAGGCTTTGTTTGTCACTTTCATTCTGCCAATGTCCCGAAGCACACTATCCGGCTTCAAACCATTGTTCTGAAAGGATTGATCGGTAAACAGGGGTTCTTTGTGGCAGCTGGCACAATGTTGCTGAAACACCTTGTAACCGTTGGTTTCTGCTTCTGTAAATGTCGCTTTACCGTCCATTACCAAATCGTATTTCGATTGATTGCTGACAAGCGTCAGTTGAAATTGTGCCAAGGCTTTCAAAACGCGCTCTCCGGTGATTTCTTCACTCCCAAATGCAAGCTTGAATTTGTTTCGGTACTTGGACAAACGCTGCAATTTCTGGATCACATGTATCAACTTTTCATCCATTTCAAGCGGATTTTCAAGTGGCGCCAGTCCTTGCACATCCAAATGATTCACCGAACCATCCCACATGAATGATTTGTTCCAGGCCAAATTCGATAAGGCTGGTGCATTCCTGTTTCCGATGCGGTCATAAATACCGTGACTCAAGGCGTGATCGTTGTGTGCAAATGCCGTGTAGGGTGAATGACAACTGGCACACGAGATCGTGCTGTCCTTGGAAAGGATCGGGTCATAGAACAACCAACGCCCCAAGGCGATCTTTGCACTGTCCAGTGGATTGCGTTTGAAATTGTAGGTTGGCTCAGGCCAGGCTACTGATGCACTCGGCCGGTCAATAAATGCAGTTAAGGTCCACCCGAAAGCAGCGAATAAAAAGATATATGCCAACCTGGTTGGATTCAAAAGATCTGCATGCCTTTAGTGAATAATTCCAATGCATCATTTCCGATTTTTCCGGGAGACATAATATGAAAATTTGCCTGTTGCAGAAGTAATGCCTCCAAAATGGATTGACAATCCACTCGCAAACGCGTTGCAGTGGGAGTCAGACTCAGGTTCACATTATAGGAGTGATATCCACCCAAATGGTAGGTGAATTCTTGAGTACGCCCATCTTTTTTCCATCGACCGCTCAATTTTACATGAATGTATCCGCTTTGCCAGGACCAATACATGCCGTACATCGGATCCAGTTTTCCTCCCATGGCGCCCATCGTACTTAACACACTGTCATTTCCAAGTGTCATTGAAAGGTTCGTATTTGCCGTAACGCTTGGAACACGAAAATGGGGAATGCTGTCTGCGGAAAGGTCGAATAGCACCACACTGTCCGCATGCACATCTTCAGCTTGTTGCTCCTTGTCTATATGAATATTCGACAAGTAAAACTTGAACTCTGTAAAGGTCATTTCGCCATTTTCTCCCCAATTCACCGGTTGTTCCAATGATATTGGCTCCTTACCCAACACGGGTTCCAGGGCCAGTTGGTTTTCCTGACCGAAAGAAAACGCGCAAAGGCTCACAAAGAAAATGGCTGTCAAGACTTTCATTTACGAGGAGGATGATGAGGTGCAAACAACTTCGGCAGGTCTTTTTCCAATTCGTGAAAAGCTGCCAGTTGATGGGGTTTGCAAATGTCTTTGATGGCTGAAAAGTGCGTGTAATGAACCAATTGAATGGATTCATAAACAGCAGTTAGTTCTTTGAGAAGGCTTGAGTCTGGAACGGAATCGATCTTTTGGAATAGCTGATGCTTTAAGGAGCGCTGTTTGTCTTCCAAGGTCCGAATTTGATTTTTGTGTTTGGCAATTTCTTGTTCGTAACGGGTTACTTGTTGCTCGTCAAAACCAAGTCGTTCGATGATCTCAAATTTCGGTTCACGGTGCTTCATGGGACCTGACAGCAGTAAAAAAAGCGTGACTGCATTTCCCGCAAGTAGCAAGTAAAAAGCCCATTTAAAAAAGACTGCTTTTTTCATCTTTTACTTTTTAATACAACTGATTTGTCGCTTCTGTAAGAAACTGACCTTGTTGGGTAGAAGCGTTTCGTTCTTGTTTTACAACGCGTATGGAAAGCAAGAGCACCGATGCCAATGCTGCACTCACCAATATAGCTTGCAACCAGGAAACTTTTTCTTCCTTCAAGGCACTTATGCGAGCCTGCACCTTGGTGTACAAAAAGGCAGGAGTTTCAACTCGTTGGATGCGATTCAATATGTGATCGATTTCTTCCATTTGTTTCATTTGACGTTTGATTTGATCTTATCCTTCGGTGCGTGCAATTTTTTTTGAAAGATTTTCTTTCGCGCGACTGATCAGACTTTCAATTGCTTTCGGACTTAGATCCATGATCTCGGCAATTTCAGCCATGGATTTGTGTTCGAGTTTCATGAGAATGAGCGCTGTTTTCTGGCGTTCGGGCAAGGCATGAATGTGTTGGAATACGCGATTGACTTGCTCTTGATGTTCCAGTTGCACACCGGGATGATTAAATTCTACAGCGGTTGGGGTGGCAGTAGAAAATGGTCGGAGCCAACTCTGGCGTTTGCGTTTACGCAGCAGATCCAGTGAACGATTGATGGTGATGCGGGTGATCCATGTTTTAAGCGAACTTTCCTCGCGAAACGCATCCATTTTTAGATAGATCGTTACAAAGACATCTTGAGTGATTTCTTCAGCATCTTCCGTTGAGCCACAGTAATGCAAGGACAGGTTAAAAACCAAATCCACATGATCTTGATAGACTTGTTCGAAATCTGCTTGCGACATGTTCTCTGAGGGTTCAAGTTAGAGCATTTAATCGGAAAAAGGTTTAATAAAAAAGTCCGCTGCCTTGTAAAAGAGGAGCGGACCTTTGCAGTTTGCCTAGAAATTGTTTGCTACACTTGATACATGGAGTGTACTACTACTATCTGAACCTAACAAGCGATACCAAGTGAATTTGAATGGAAGCTACAATTACATTTTAGGCAAGACCACTTTGTCGATCACATGGATCACACCATTCGACTGGTAAACGTCGTACGTTGAGATATTCGCCACATTTCCATTTTCGTCTTTGATCTGGATGTTGTGCTCACCGTTCATCATTACATACAACTTAGCACCCGCTACGGTAGTCAATTCTGCCTTCCCTTTTCCTTTTTTGATTGCTGCTACTAAGGCATTGAAATCCATTTTTCCTGCAACAACGTGGTAAGTCAAGACTTTCGCTAAGGTTGCTTTGTTCTCTGGTTTTAACAATGTTTCTACTGTACCGGCCGGTAGGTTTTCGAAAGCATCATTCACCGGTGCGAAAACTGTAAAAGGTCCTTTGGTTTGTAAGGTCTCAACCAATCCTGCTGCTTGAACGGCTGCAACCAAAGTGGTGTGGTCTTTTGAATTTACCGCGTTCTCAACGATGTTCTTCATCGGGTACATGGCTTCACCACCAACCATTACGGTGTTGTCTTGTGCAAAGGATACGATGGTCATCAACGAAAAAATTCCTGCTGTTAAAATTGTCTTTTTCATGGTTTGAATTTGAATGTTACGTACCAGTTACGCACCGTTTTCAAATTCGGATTTCATAAGGGTGAAATTTTTTATCAATGCAACAACAGCATCCCCACCGTGAAGTAGATGAAGAGTCCCAAGACGTCGTTTGAGGTAGTAACGAAGGGTCCGGTTGCTAAGGCAGGATCGATCTTATAGCGGTTCAAGACCAGCGGGATCATGGTTCCAAATACTGCCGCGAAAACGATAACGGTCATCAGGGAAATACTTACCACTAATGCCAAATGATAGTCGCTGTTGGCCAAATAGGCAATCCCAAAAATGAGTGAAGAACACAATAATCCATTGACGATCCCTACCAAGGCTTCTTTTCCAACTTTGCTGATGATACTGTCGAAGGGATCGTTGCCGCGTGCTAAAGATTGTACCACGATCGCCGAAGATTGTACCCCTACGTTTCCACCCATCGCCGTGATCAACGGAATGAAGAAGGCCAAAGCCGGCAAATGAGAAATGTTTCCTTCGAATTTGGAGATCACCTGCGCGGAGAGAATTCCACCCAGCATCCCGATCAACAACCACGGCAAGCGGGCACGCGAAATGCGCCACACACTGGAATTAGACTCCACCTTTTCCGAGATACCGGATGCCAACTGGAAGTCTTTGTCTGCTTCTTCTTTGATGATGTCGACAACGTCGTCGATGGTAATGCGACCTACCAATTTATTTTGCAAGTCCACAACTGGCACCGAAACGAGGTCGTATTTTTCCATCACCTTCGCAACAGTTTCGCTAGAATCGCTCGTTTTTACGGAGATGAGGTTCTTTGCCTGGAACAATTCCCGGATCGGTGTTTTCGGCGAAGCAAACAAGAGGCGCTTCAAGGAAAGTACTCCAACCAATTTATTTAGATCGTCAACCACGTAGATCGTATACACTTGTTCCACGTCTTCTGCTTGTCGACGCAATTCTACCAAAGCACGATTTACCGGCCAATCCAATTTTGCCTGGATGAACTCTTTTTGCATGAGTCCCCCGGCAGTGTCTTCGTCGTAATTGAGGAGGTCAACGATATCGTCTGCGGCATCGTCGTCTTCCATTTGTGAGATGACCTCCTGGATCTTTTCATCCGGTAGTTCTCCCAAGATATCCGCCGCGTCATCCGAATCCAAATTTTCCAGCTGCTCGGCCATTTCCTTGGAGGAAAGGGATGCTAAGAAACGGTCACGGACTTCTTCTTCCAGCTCCATGAGCACATCGGCCTGAACTTCCTCATCGAGTTGATAATAGAGGAATTTGGCTTGCTCATTTGTCAACTCATCCATGATCTCTGCGATATCCGCAAAGTGGAGGTCGATGATGTGTTCTTTAATCCATGCGGTATCCTCCGATGTGATAGCCAATCGGATGCGCTCCAGAAAATCTTTGGTTAATTCGAACCGCATAGCGCTGAAATTTGCTGCAAAATTAGGGCTTTCCCCGCGTTAAACAAGCAGGTGCCGTAAGGTGTACGTTATTTTTTCGTGAAGGTTTAGGATTGGGGCACTTTTCTGTAAAAAAGTCCGACATTTCCCGCAAACAATCCGAAGAAAAAGGCAATGAATGTCACGCCAATTTGGGTTTCTAAGGTGTCTTCGATCAAAAAGGAAGTGATCGCAATTCCGGCAAAACACAACCATTCGAAGGCTCGCATCTGAAGGGAGGAACGAATAACGCGTATCCAAAGCCACAGAAAGGCAAAAAGTCCCAACAAGCCCGATGTGATCCACGTAGTGAGATACTGATTGTGCGAACGGTGTCTGTTTTGAGGGAGCAACTTGCTATTTGTGCTTTCATAAACTTCTTGGAAAGCATCGTCGATATCTCCTGCACCAACCCCGAACAACCAGTTTTGCGCAATGATTGCCTTGGCGGCCTTCCAATATTCAAAGCGCTGCAACATGGAATGTCCGTTCGGATCTTCCGGATATTGGATCTGCGTGCGCAAGGAATGTAAGCGCGCATGCAAACCGCCTTTCGCTAATTCTACCGAAGCAATGCCATTTTCAATGAGTTGAATCTCCTGTTTGCTCAATTTGGAGAACCCTTCTCGGTCTTTCGTCAATCCACGAGATGTCATGTAACGCCATAACGTGTAATGAACCATGGTGCCTTTCGCATCTTTATCGATATTGTAGCGCAAATTCGACACGGAATTCCAACAAGAGTCGATCTCCTTTGGTGCAATTTGTGCCAGTACAGGATAACCGTTTTCCCAAGGAGTGTTTTTTTCGAAATAATAAGGTTCACCGTATTTTGAAACGAGTGCAAGTTCAGAAACTTTTACTTTTTCAGAAAGAGGCTTTAATTGCAGATACAACCACCAACCACCGATAAATAGTATACAAACGGAGGAGAGGGATAAAATCCGTTTAACAAGTTTTGATTGCAGGTTTTGAATGAGTAAAACCGTTCCAGTTAACAGAATTGCAAGTAAAGAGATATATCCTGCTACTACTTGAGAATACCAGGTGTAGTAGGTAAACCAAACGATCAGCACCAGCGCAACCCATCGAAAGGGAAGTTTGCGGAGCCACCAACCCAAGAGTAGTGCGATACCCATTGCAACAAGTAAAGCATAACGAATGTGCGACACAAATAGGGAAAGTCCACGAATGTCGTTGTAATTTTTTGGACCAAACCACTGATTGTAGTAACCGTAATTCAGTATGGATGTGACAAAGAGACTTCCCAAAAATGCAAGACACAAGGCGTAGATCCAGTTGCGGTTAGGAAAAGGAATTGCGACCAATCCCAGTGGCAAGGCGTAAAGCGGCAATTTGACGCGGAAATCATGTCCAACGTAGCCCATATTCGAGCTCCAGGCGATGGACAGCCATTCCAATCCAACGTAAAGAAACAAAGCAATCAACCAAGGGTTTTGCTTCCAGATCTGCCAGTAATTTTTGAAATCTGCCTTCAGAAGCAAGTTGGCAAAAAGCAGCATGGTTCCCAGTGAAAGCGGAATTTTGCTCCAGGGAAGACCAATGGCTATGGCCAAGCAGGCGATGAAATGAATAACAAGATGTACCGGTTTTCCGGTCAGTTTATCCAGCATACAAGAAGGCTTTCCTTACAAACGCTTATTTTCCCAATATAGTGTTGTATTGCTTTGGATCGTTCAATATTTCGATTGCTTTCTGCACATCCGGATCCAATTGGAAAGCTTGTTCTGCACGCCCTTTTTGATAATAGTAGCGCGATACGATCTCATTCGACAACAAATCGTTGATCTCCTCTTTGAACTTCTCCATGTCTCGCTCTTTCGATGGTGTTACTTTGGCCAACAAAGCATCGTACTCGGCTTTCACATCTTCGTAGTATCCTTCTTCTTCGGCAGTTTTTTTCATTTTTTCAAGCTGCTCTTCCGAGGCGGTATTGTATTTGAAATCTTGTTTCAAGGCAAACTGCTTGAATGCTTCGTATTCCTCCGGAGTAAGACGGAAATTACGTGCATCACCGATATTGCTGTGTGTGCGTGCATATTCGGTTGCATAGTTGAAGATTACGTTGCTCACCATTAATTGCGCCAATAAGCGGCTGTAGTCATTCTTTTCAACGTCAACATCCGGTTCAATTCCACGTCCGTCGATCACGGTACGTCCGTTAACAGTTTTGAATTTTTTCAAAAGGGAATCAGCAATTTGCTTCGGTTTTTCTCCGTTTTCTTTGTCGTAGTATTCCAAACGTTGCACACAGCGACCGGAAGGCGTGTAGTATTTAGAGATCGTCAACTTGATCTTAGAACCGTATTTCAGATCAAAGGTACGTTGTACCAATCCTTTCCCATAACTGGTAGAACCAACAATTACTGCACGATCCAAATCTTGCAAACTTCCCGAAACGATCTCGGAAGCGGAAGCAGATCCACCGTCGATCAAAACCACCACCGGAATGTTTAGGTCAACCGGCTCTGCTGATGTGGCATACACGCGGTTTTCTTCCTCGATTCGTCCTTTTGTGGTTACAACGGTTTGTCCTTTTTTCACGAACATATTCACGATCTTCACCGCTTCGATCAACAATCCACCACCGTTTCCACGCAAGTCTAAAACCAGCGATTTCATGCCGTTCATTTTCAACTGATCGTAGGCCACACGGACATCGGAAGCTGCGGTTTGCGTAAAGCTGTTGAGTTTGATGTACCCCACTTGAGTTGTTAGCATTCCAGAATAAGGAACATCCGGTAATTTGATCTCATCGCGGGTGATCGAAATGGTTTCAATGGCTCCGTTGCGCTCAACTTTCAAAGTAATTGTTGAACCTTTAGGTCCTTTCAAGGCAGCGGAAACTTCATCGGAAGGTTTGCCTTTCATATCCTTATCGTCGATACTCAAGATCTTGTCACCGGCCTTGGCGCCCGCTTTTTGTGCAGGATTTCCCTCGTAAGGTTCAGCGATGTAGGTGTAATCTCCCATTTTGCGGATCAAAGCACCGATTCCACCGTATTGACCAGTCGTCATCAAGCGGTAATCTTCCATATTTGCTTCATGGTAATAAACCGTGTACGGATCCAGTTCTTTGAGCATGGCATCGATCGCCGTTTTACTCATTTCACCCGGTTTGATGTCGTCCACGTAATTCATCTCCAATTGCTGGAAGATCATGTCCATCAATTCCATCGATTTAAGCACTTCAAAGCCATTTGTTTGAGCCTTTATTCCTTGATAGGAAAACAAAGAAGCGCTTAGTAAGCAGATCGCTATTAATTTATGCATTGTTCTTTCCGGTTTATTCATTGCTCCTTTTGGGAGCTCATTGTTAGGTAAAAATACCAAAGTTTGACTTGGGTGCGAGATGTAGTAACGAAATTCTCTCACGATTCATTGTTCACAGCGCCAAAATCCAACTCTTGGGTCAACTTCTGTACCAGTTTTTGCCAAGCTTGGTTTAGTTGCTCGTAATTCGGAATTTCCTTTGCGCGGTAAAAGACCATGATTCCCAATTGAGCAGCATTTGCTTGCAGTTTTGGTTCGATCAATTGCTTGTTTTTACGGATAACTTCGCGCAGAAGCCGTTTGATATAATTTCGATCATGTGCACGTTTGAATGCTCTTTTTGGAACTGCAATTACCACTTGAAACGGGACAGCGGCGTCCAACGAAAGCGGTAAATAGTGACAATTGAGCGGGTAGGATTTCACCACCTTACCGGATGCATAAACTGCATTGATCTGCTTTTTACTGCAAAGTTTATATGCCTTACCGAAGTGTTCCCCTGCAGTCATGTAATAAAGATCATTTAGCCGACCAGGTTGTTCCTTCCTTGGCGTCTTTGATAGTGATTCCAGCTGCAGCCAAACGGTCGCGAATAAGATCTGAGGTTGCCCAATCCTTGTTTTCACGTGCTGTTTTGCGCATTTCCAGTACCAGATCCATGGCTGCGTTCAATGCTTCGCTGTTATCACCTGATTCCAATGTGATTCCCAGTACATCCTGAAAGAAACTGGTCATTTCAAGGGTAAGTATAGTCAAGTCCTCCGCAGAAATTTGCGCTTTATTTTCGGCGACCGCATGAATCGTTTTCGCTGCTTCGAACAATTGAGCAATGAGCATTGGCGCATTGAAATCGTCGTTCATTGCTTTATAGAAAGTGTTCACCAAAGCCGGAACGTCTACTGTTGATTGCTTAGAAACCGGAAGAGTTGCCAATTTATCCATAGCTTCTTGTAAGCGCGACAAGCCTTTTTCGGCTGCGTTCAAGGACTCTGAACTTAGATCCAAGGTGCTGCGGTAATGTGCCTGCATCATGCAGAAACGAATCACATGGGGTGCGTATGGTTTATCAAATACCGCGGTTGTTCCTTCCACGATCTCTTTTGGCAAGAAGTAATTTCCCAATGACTTGGACATCTTTTGACCATTCACATTCAACATGTTGGCGTGCATCCAGAAGCGCGCAGGATTGCAACCCAAAGAACCACAGTTTTGTGCGATCTCATCCTCGTGATGCGGAAATTTCAAATCCATTCCACCACCATGAATATCGAATTGTGAGCCTAAATATTTGGTGCTCATGGCTGTACATTCGATGTGCCATCCCGGGTTTCCATCTCCCCAAGGCGAACGCCAGATCTGCATGTCTTCCGGATTGGCTTTCTTCCAAAGTGCGAAATCCGCAAAAAAGCGTTTCTCATCCTGTGCATTCAGATTGCGTGTTTCTTCTTCCAATTCGTCTACTTTTCTTCCCGACAAAATGCCGTAGTGGAATTTTTGGGAGTAGGCGCGAACGTCGAAATAAACTGATCCATTCACCACGTAAGCAAAACCGTTTTCAATGATCTTTTCGATGATCTCGATCTGCTCTTGAATATGGCCTGTTGCCGTTGGTTCGATTGCAGGAGGTAACATATTGTAAATGCGCTGCAACTCTTGAAATTTCACATTGTACTTATAAACGATCTCCAGCGATTGCACCTGCTCCAGTCGCGCTGCTTTTCCAATGCTGTCAACGGCCTCGCCGGCAGAGTTGGTAATGTGACCAGCGTCTGTGATGTTGCGGACGTATTTAACCTGATAACCCAATTTTAACAAATAACGGTAGATCATGTCAAAATTGATGAAAGTCCGCATATTTCCCATGTGTGGTTCCGAATAGAGTGTCGGACCACATACATACATACCAATTCGACCGGAGTGCAGCGGTTCAAAACGTTGCTTTTCGCCATTCAAACTGTTGTAAATGCTTAATTCGCTAGCTGATGTATGTAAATTACTCATGAGATCGGGAATCTTTGAATTGCGAAGATAACCAGAAATTGCGATTGTACGATTTGGAAAATTTGGTTCTAATATTGCGGTTTTCTTGGTATATTGCTCTTTAAACCAATCAAAATGAAATCAGTCTTAATGCTTTTTGCCTTGCTTTTTGTTGTGCAATCCAAGGCGCAAACCTTTGCAACTGCTCAGGAATACAATGATTATATCGTAAATGTTCAAGTGAGCATCGGTGAAAAGATGTTGGCTTTCAATGACATTGTGGGAGATGAAAATTCGACTTTAGAATATGCTATTAGTGAATTGAACGCGATGGTTGCATTTGCAGATGATGCCATTGCAAAGGCATCTAAAATTACGCCTTTTGAGAAAAATACAGAATTGAAAGAAAGTGCTTTGGCCTTATTCCGTTTTTACCGCCAGATCTTGAATGAAGATTACCGCAAGATGGTTTCCATTTACTTCGACCCGAATTTGAACGAAGAGTCGATCAAGGAAATGGAAGCTATTTTAGAAAGCATTTCACAGCGTGAGGAATCCTTGGATGAACGTTTTCAAACGGCTCAAATTGCTTTTGCTGAAAAATACGATTTGGAATTGTTGGAAAACGAATTGCAAGAGGAAATTGATGAGATTAATGAGGGGGAGTAACCACTTCATACATTTAAAACAGATACTTATGAAAACGTTTTTTATTTTTCTAGTTAGCACATTGTCCTTTTTTGCGGGTGCTCAATCAGATGATGCTGCAGTCGCTTATAACGACAATATTGTTGAATTACAAAACCGAATTGGCTATAAAATGGTTGCTTTTAACGAAAAAGTTGGCGAAGAGGGAAGTACGCGTGAATCTGTAGAGGTTTATTATCAAGACTTGCTCAACGAGACGCGCAAAGTAATTAAAGAAGCAGAAAAAATTGGGCCATTCGATGGAAATGTGAGCTTGCGAAACTCAGCCATAAATTTGTTCAAGTTCTACGAAAAGGTGATCACAACAGATTACAAGCGTATGCTGGATATCATTTACGCAGCTGAAGTAAGCGATGAGATGTATGATGAGCTCGCTGAGATTCTTGCTATGGTGACAGAAGAAGAAGCTGGATATGACCAGGCATTTCAATCAGAGCAGGTACAATTTGCTGAAAAATATGGGTTCGAACTAACGGAGAACGAACTTCAGGAAGAAATGGATGAAGAATAAAAAAAGGCTGCAAAACTTGCAGCCTTTTTCGTAGTAGTAGCAATGGGTTAAATATGTTGCAATGCTTGGTTGATATCGGCAATGATATCTTCAAAATGTTCTACTCCAACGGACAAACGTACTAAAGCCGGAGAGATTTTCATCGCTTCTTTTACATCTGCTGGCACATCTGCATGCGTCATGGTGGCAGGATGCTCTGCCAAACTTTCAGTACTTCCTAATGACACAGCCAACTTGATCAATTTCAAATTGTTCAACAAACGGAAGGCTTCGGCTTCTCCACCCACCACGTCAAATGCGATCATCGCTCCGCTCGATTTATATTGTTCTTCGTAAATGCGTTTTTCATTTGCAGTTCCTTGTTCCGGAATGAAGCCCAGGTAGTAAACATGACTTACTTTCGGGTGGTTTTTCAAGAATTGGGCTACGTGTACAGCATTTTTCGCCTGTTCTTCCATACGCACTTTCAAGGTTTCCAAACTGCGCATCAATAACCAACCTGTCCATGGCCCGGCCATATTCCCTAAGAATGTACGCAAGCCTTTAATGCGTGCCATTAATGCTTTCGATCCCAAGCAGGCCCCGGCGATTACATCCGAGTGTCCACCGATATATTTTGTAGCAGAGTACAAGACCAAATCTGCTCCGTGTTTTAATGGATGCTGCCAGATTGGACCCATATATGTATTGTCAACAGAAAGGATCACTTCTGTGTCGCTTGTTGTATAGCGTTTTTTAATGGCAGCGCACATTGAAATGTCGATCAAGGCATTCGTTGGATTAGCCGGTGTTTCAATGTGTATCATGCGCAACCGATCAGCTTTTCCCGTTGCCTCTATGCGTTCGATGATCGTTTCCATCGACTCATCAGCACGGAAACCAACTGCATCGATCTGCATTTTCTTCAAAAAGTGATTGATGAAGTGATCTGTTCCACCATATACAGGGCGGGAATACAACAACAAGTCGCCCGGAGCCAAGAACTCCATCAATGCAGTAGAGATCGCTGACATTCCGCTTTCAAAAACAGCGCAATCTTCCGCTTCATCCCACAAGCACAAACGGTTTTCCAAAATTTCCAGATCCGGATTGTTCAATCTCGAGTAGATCAAGCCCATCTCTTCGTTTTCCCCCTTCTCTCGGATCCCATAAGCTACCTCAAAAAATGCTTTTCCTTCCTCAGCTGTGTTGAACACGAACGTAGATGTTTGGAAAATTGGACATTTGATGGCTCCCTCTGAAAGCGAAGGTTTGTAGCCATAACTCATCATTAAACTTTCTGGTCTCATTTTCTGTAAAATTTAAACCAAGTAAAATAAAAATGTAACTCAAGGCAACTAACGCAGAAAATAAAACTGTAAAAGAGGGTGAATAAGAAATAAGGTTCTGTATTATTACTTACATTTGTATCTCAACGGAATACGATTCTTATGGCTATCAGACCAGAGCGCGAATTGGATGAGGTAGATCTGCAGATCATTGACCTGCTTCAGAGCAATGCAAAATGGAGCAACAAAGAAATTGCCGATAAAGTTGGACTTTCTGTCACACCAACTTTCGAGCGAATTCGCCGCTTGGAGCGTCTGGGCATTATTACCGGTTATATAGCGACTGTAAATCGTACCTTTTTAGGAAGAGAATTGCAGGTCTTCTGTCAGGTTTCGCTGCGCACACATCAATTGGAAGCTCTCAATGAATTTGAGCAATTGGTAGTGAAATTGAAAGAAGTGACTTCGTGCTACCACGTTGCCGGTTCGGTTGATTACACGCTGCTGGTGGAAGTGAAAGACATGGAAGCTTACCAGCATTTTTTGAAGAATAAGTTGACCACGATCCCGCATATTGGACAAGTTCACAGTAACTTTGTTATGACCGCGATCAAAGAACCTAAAGCCCAAGGCTTATGAAAATGGAAGTTATTTTTTTGGATACCGTACATCCGGTTTTGGAAGAAAGATTGGAAGCCAGCGGACTGTTCTCTTGCGTTGATGGTACGAAATGGAGTAGAGCGGAATGCGAAAGTCGTTTGAAAACTGCACACGGAATCGTTATTCGTTCGCGTTTCCCAATGGATGAACAGTTGTTGCAGTTTGCACCGGAACTGCGTTTCATCGCGCGTTCAGGCGCAGGAATGGAAAACATTGACGAGGCATACTGCGCAAAAAGAGAGATACACTTGTTCAACGCTCCGGAAGGAAATCGAAATGCAGTTGGGGAACATGCCTTGGGGATGTTGCTTGCACTCATGAATAAATTACACACCGGCGATCGCGACGTACGCAAAGGAATCTGGGATCGTGAAGGAAATCGGGGAGTGGAGCTGGATGGTAAAACAGTTGGCATCATTGGCTTTGGAAACAACGGAGCCGCCTTCGCCAAAAAATTGCGTGGATTTGATGTCAAAGTTTTGGCCTACGACAAATACAAGTCCGGTTTTGGCGATGACTTCGTCATGGAAGCAACGCTGGAAGCGGTATTGCGCAAATCCGATGTGCTTTCATTTCACATCCCGCAAAATGCCGAAACGATCTACTTTGCAAATCAAGAGTTGTTTGATGGACTTGGAAAATCAATCTATTTGTTGAACCTGTCTCGAGGAAAGATCGTTGAAACGGCGGCCTTGATCCGTGCTTTGGAAAAAGGGGTGGTGCTTGGTGCCGGGTTGGATGTCAACGAATTTGAGAAAGCATCCTTCGAATCGTTTTTTGAGTCAGAGATTCCGGAACCACTTAAGTATTTACTGCACAGTGACCGCGTCTTACTGACTCCACACGTTGGTGGATGGACCCAAGAAAGTTACTTCAAACTGAGTGATGTATTGGCCGATAAGATCTTGTTGGTTTACGCACCGGATTAAGGTTTTACCCAATCCACGATCCAGTTAGCATCGCCGATCTGTAAAACCAGATAAATAGTTTGCAAATCCGGCATTTCATCCAGGGAGAATTTTTGTCCTTTTTCGTTTTTCAAGCACTTACCCTGCTGATCGTAGATCTGAATACTACCAATCTTCCCGTCATTTACGTATAGAACATTATTTAACATGGTTACCGGAGCTGAAGCGAGTAGCTCATCCAAACCAGCGGCTGAAATGATAAATTCGTAGCTGATCGTTTGAACGAAACCGGGAGCGTCTGGATCATACACATCGAAATAGGCGATCCCGTTTCCAGGCGTGTTATTCAACATTGCTCCAATAATCAATTTTTGAGGGTATCCCAAATTGGCGAATAAAGTGAAATCAGCGCTATCTCCATCCAAAACAACTGGATAATAATTGTCCTGATCATCAAAATTAATTCCCCATGCAGCCGGAATATTTGCAAAATGTGCCTTCCAACGTAGATTGGTGTCTACATTACTATCTGTGATTACTTCGATATACCAATGCGCAGGAGATTGATTTGTGTTTTTGATCAATACAGCAGATGTATCGACCACGTGAAACGCTTGTGCTTTTACTGCACCACAACCCAACACCACAAATAATAGAGCAAAAACTGTTTTCATGTAACAAATATCCTGAATATGAAGGAGAAGTCCAACTGTTTATGATGGAAAGATTGTGGATTGCAAGCGGGCTTCAGATATATTTTGTGAGAATTTTAACTGTCTTTTCCTTTTGGAATCGTAACTTCGCGTACTCGCATCTAAGAACTGAGAGACATGAAAACGATTTTGCTATTAGGCGCAGGAATGTCGGCCTCTTCCTTGATCCGCTACTTATTGCAACATGCTGAACAATTCGATTGGCAACTGCGTGTTGTGGATCAATCATTGGATCTGGTAAAGCGTAAGTTGAATGGACATCCGCGTGGAATAGCTCTTTCATTCAATGCCTTGGATCGCTCTGAGAGATGGGAGGAACTCAAACGCGCAGATTTGGTTATTTCCATGCTTCCGGCCCGCTTTCATGTGGAAGTTGCCAAAGATTGTTTGGAATTGAAAAAGCACCTGATCACTCCTTCTTATGTGGCGCCGGAAATGAAAGCTCTGGATGCGGAGGTGAAAGCCGCCGGTTTGTTGTTCATGAACGAAATTGGTGTGGACCCGGGGATTGATCACATGAGTGCCATGCAGATCATCGATGAGATTCGTGCAAAAGGTGGTACGATCACCTCGTTTAAAAGTTATTGCGGTGGATTAATTGCTCCGGAGAGTGACAATAATCCCTGGAATTACAAATTTACCTGGAATCCGCTGAATGTAGTTCTTGCCGGACAAGGCGGAGCTGCCCAGTTCATCGATCACGGTCAATACAAGTATATTCCATCCGGACAGTTATTCGCGCGCCTCGATCACATCGAAGTGGAGGGATACGGTTCGTTTGACGGTTATGCTAATCGCGATTCATTATCGTATCGTGAAGTATATGGTTTGGAAACAATCCCAACGTTGTACCGGGGTACTTTGCGCCGCAAAGGATATTGCCAGGCTTGGAATGTATTCGTTCAGTTGGGAATGACGGATGATTCATATGCCTTGGCAAATGCCGAAAATTTAACCGCTAGAACCTTTTTAAATTCCTTTTTACCATTCGATGAAACAAAGAGCGTTGAAGAAAAATTCATGAATTTCTGTGCAAAAATTGGTGTGACAGATATCGAACGCTTCCGTTGGCTCGGCTTATTTGATGGAGAAACGGTAATTGGTTTTGAAAAAGCTACTCCGGCTAAACTATTGGAGAAGATCCTGGTAAAGAAATGGGTTTTAGAACCGGGTGATAAAGACATGTTAGTGATGGTTCACGAGTTTGAGTATGAACTGAACGGAATGAGGCATGAGATCAACTCTTCGATGGTCAATATCGGAGAAGATCAGATGTATACTTCCATGTCGAATACGGTTGGTTTACCAGTTGGGATCTGTGCGAAATTGATGCTTACGGGAGCATTGAAAGATACCGGAGTTCACGTACCTACCGCTGCACATGTTTATCAACCGATCTTATTGGAATTACAAGGAATGGGCATCGCCTTTAACGAAAAGCACCGCTCTTTAGGATCTTGCTAAAAAACGGTAAGCCATCGTTCCGGCAATCGTTGCAAAAAGCACTGCCTCCGGAGGATATACCGTGAAAAAGCTGAAACCAAGGAATATTCCTGCTGCTCCCAAAAGGATCAAGCCTTGTTTGGTCAATCCTCCTGTGATCTGTTGCATGGTCAATCGTTCAAACAAGCGAAAACGCAGAAACTGTGAGCGGTAGACTAAAATGCCATTTAAAAGGATCAGTGGAATCAATAAGACACCTTGAGGCAATCCTAGATCTTGGTAACTGAGGAAAGCCCAAATACGCTCGGTCCATAAAAATGGTTGCTGCAAACGTGGTAATAAAGTCCAGACTAAAAAAATAGTAGCTAGGAGAAGTAAAGCACCCAAAACGGCATTCTTAATGAAAACGCGTTTTTCATTTTCGGAGGAATGATAAGCAGAACGTTTAGCACCTTTAGCAAGTGTTAATCCGTAGAAAAGCAGCCAATCCAATAAGAAGAATTGCAGGATGAACGAAGTGTCCCAATTCCAAAACAAATATCCCGCTACCGGAAGCAGTGCCTCCAATAGCGTTTGTACGATCAGGGCATTTTTTGGGGTCATATCTTGTACTTGCGGGCCGCATCGCGCGACAATTTGAATTCCGGATTGTACTTCAATGCTTTTTTAAACGCTTCGATCGCACTGGTTGGATCTCCCTTCAATTCGTAACAAATCCCCAGATTGTGCCAAGCCTCTACATATCGCGGTTCTTTCTGCAAGGTCGCATTGTAGAAAATGATCGCACTATCGATCTGATCTTGGTGGAATTGTTTGATCCATCCTTGTTGGAACAAAGAAGGAGTGAATTCCGGATCCATTTTGGCCATTTTTCGGTAGATCTCCAGGGCTTTTTCGTCTTCTTTGAACTCTTGGTGTGCATAAGCTAAATTGTACCAAGCATCAATGGATTTCGGACGCAATTGTGTAGCCGTTGTAAAATACTCCAAGCATAATTTATCTCCCTCTTCCTGATACAAGGTTCCTAAGAAAATGTATGCTTCAAAGAAATCCGGATCTTGATCGATCGCCGTTTGGTAAGAAGATTTCGCCAGTTCGCGGTATTTGTTGTCTTTGTCCAATTTCGGTCCTGCCAATTGCAAGTAATTTGTTCCTTTCAACACATACGCATCGCGGTAACGCTTGTCAATACGCAGGGCGGTGTTGATGTATTGGAAGGATTTCTCGTAGTCACCCATTTGAGAATAGGTAGAAGCGAGGGCAACCAATGCTTTCAGGTTACGTGGCTGTTTTTTGATCACGTATTTGAAATGATCCTGCGCAATTTGAATATCTTCTGCGGTGCGTGCCGCGCGGTTATTCAAGGCATTGGCATACAAGAAACGCGCTTCAATGTTTTTAGGCTGCATACGATACGCTTTTGCCCCATCTTTCAATGCTGCATCGTAATCGTAACGTTCCATCATCTTATTTCCATGTTGGATAAGGATCGGAACACTGTCAGGATACATTTTGTACAGTTTATCGATGTCCGTAACAGCTTGCTTCTTTTTCGTTTCCCCGCAGGAAACAAACAAGAGCATTACCGGAACCAGAAAAAACAGAATGCGAGTCATTTTCATGCAACAAAAATAAGGATTCCTGATCGAAAGGAAGTCATATACCTAACGCGCGATCACAGGAAATGGTTGGAAAGCAAAAAGCACGATCTGTTGATCGTGCTTTTCCAATATTCGAAGATCTTACAATCCCAATAGAACCGCCATTGGATCTTTACCACCAAACAGCATTCTTTCCGGATTTTCGATCATTTCTTTCACTTTAACAAGGAAACCAACTGACTCACGACCGTCGATGATACGGTGGTCATAAGATAGTGCCAGGTACATCATCGGACGGATCTCCACTTTGCCATCAATTGCTACCGGACGCTCAACGATATTGTGCATTCCCAAGATAGCTGATTGCGGCGGGTTGATGATCGGAGTAGACATCATGGATCCAAACACACCACCATTCGTGATCGTGAATGTTCCACCGGTCATATCATCTGGAGTGATCTTACCATCGCGAGCTTTGATCGCCAAACGCTTGATCTCACGCTCGATCTCAGCCAAAGACATTTGCTCTGCGTTGCGTACTACGGGTACCATCAAACCTTTCGGAGAAGAAACCGCGATACCTACGTCAGCATAGTTGTGGAAAACCACTTCGTTGCCATCGATCTGTGCATTTACAGCAGGGAACAAATTCAAGGCTTCAGTAACTGCTTTCGTAAAGAAAGACATGAACCCAAGGTTTACTTCGTGGTGCTTCGCGAACTTATCCTTGTATTTTGCACGCAAGTCCATGATCGGCTTCATGTCTACCTCGTTGAAGGTAGTCAACATCGCTGTTTCGTTCTTCACAGAAACCAAACGCTCTGCAATCTTGCGGCGCAACATCGACATTTTCTCGCGGTTTTGGTCGCGTGTTCCGCCCCAACCTTGTGCATCCGCAGCTGAGAATCCAGCAGCCATAGCAGCTACCACATCTTGCTTCGTAATACGTCCGTCTTTTCCTGTTCCGTTAATCTTCGCTGGATTGATGTTGTTCTCAGCGATAACTTTTGCAGCAGCCGGAGAAGGCGTTCCTTTTGCGTAGCTGTCAGATGCAGGCCCTGGATTTGGTACAGGAGCAGCTTTTACTTCAGCAGGAGCCGATTCTTTAACCGGAGCCGGAGCTGCCTCTTCTACTTTCGCAGGAGCAGGAGCCGCTGCACCTTCCGGACGCGCAGCAGAAGTATCGATCAAGCAAACCACCTGACCTACTTTTACTACATCCCCTTCAGCAGCTTTTAGTGTAATTACTCCACTTTGCTCTGCAGGCAATTCCAAGGTTGCTTTATCAGAATCAACTTCAGCAATCGCTTGATCTTTTTCTACATAATCACCATCAGCTACCAACCACGTTGCGATCTCTACTTCAGAAATAGATTCACCCGGACTTGGAACTTTCATTTCTAGAACTGACATATCTCTAATTTTTTTTAAGCGTTGACTTTAGCGTATTGAAACAGATCAGCGTACAATTGTTTCAAACGACGTTCATGTAATTTTTTGGAACCTTCTGCTGCAGCTGCCGAAGCTGGTCTGCAAACTCCCTCAATTCCTGTTTTGCGCATGCGCATTGCTATGTATGACCAAGCACCCATGTTCTCAGGTTCTTCCTGAGCCCAAATGATGTTCTTCGCGTTGTATTTAGCGATGATCGCATCAATCTGATTTTGCGGGAACGGATACAATTGCTCCACACGCACGAATGCCATATTGTCTACACCCATTTCGGCTGCTTTTTCCTTCATTTCGTAGTAGAATTTACCCGAACAAAGTACCAAAGTATCCACATTTGCTACATTTGCCGTCGGATCATCCAGTACCTCCTGGAAGCGACCACTTGCCATTTCTTCTAAAGTAGAAACCGCAGCCGGATAGCGCAACAACAATTTCGGAGAGAAAACAACCAATGGTTTGCGGAATGGACGCGATAACTGACGACGCAATAAATGGAAATGGTTAGCCGGCGTTGACGTGTTTACGATCTGCATGTTGTCATCGGCACATGCTTGTAAGAAACGCTCCATACGACCGGAAGAGTGCTCAGCACCTTGTCCTTCATAACCGTGTGGCAACAACATGGTCAAACCACTTTGTGTGGACCATTTATCCTCACCAGCAGTGATGAATTGGTCGATCATGATCTGGGCTCCGTTGAAGAAGTCTCCAAACTGTGCTTCCCAGATCGTCAATCCATTCGGGGTAGCCAATGAATATCCGTATTCAAAACCAAGAACACCGTACTCGGACAACAAAGAGTTGTAAACCGAAAACGGAGCCTGTTTGTCTGACAATAAATTCAAAGTTACGATCTCTTCTTCTGTGTCCTCTGTTTTAACCACAGCGTGACGGTGCGAGAAGGTTCCGCGTTCTACATCTTGTCCTGAAATACGTACCGGTTTGCCATCAACCAACAAGGTTGCGTAAGCCAACATTTCAGCAGTACCCCAATCCAAACTGTTGTTTTCAACGGCCGCTAAACGGTCGTCAAAGATCTTCTGGATCTTGCGGAAGTATTTTTTGCCTTCAGGAAGGGTAGCCAATTTGCGGCCTAATTCAACCAATTTATCTTTTGCGATCCCTGTTTCAGGACTTTCCAAGAAATCAGCTGAAGTACTGTGACGGTAACCTTCCCAAGTTTTACTCAAGAAATCCCAAACCACTGCCTTTTCATTTTGGCGCGCGATCTCGAATTCAGATTCCAAATAATTGTTGTATTCATCTTCTACTTGTTTTGCTGCTTCGTTCGTAATAGAACCTTCAGCCAACAATTGCTTCAAGTAGATATCTTTTGGATTTGGATGTTTTTTAATGATGTTGTACAAGCCCGGTTGCGTGAACATAGGCTCATCTCCTTCGTTGTGTCCGTATTTACGGTAACAAAGCAAATCAATGAATACATCTCGATGGAATTTCTGACGGTATTCCATCGCGATTTCGATTGTTTGGATCACTGCCTCTACATCGTCTCCATTTACATGGAAAACCGGAGTTAAAGTAGTTTTAGCAACGTCCGTGCAGTAAGTAGAGGAACGTGCGTCCAAGTAGTTCGTTGTAAATCCTACCTGGTTGTTCACCACGATGTGGATCGTACCACCGGCGCGGTAACCATCCAGCAAAGCCATTTGGATCACCTCGTAAACGATCCCTTGACCAGCTACCGCAGCATCTCCATGGATCATTACCGGACAAACTTTGTCTTCATCTTTGAAGATGTGATCCAGTTTTGCGCGTGCAATTCCTTGAACAACCGGATCCACCGCCTCCAAGTGAGAAGGGTTTGGTGCCAAAGTAAGGCCGATCTCTTTTCCGTTCGAACATTTTACCGAGCTCGTATACCCTTGGTGGTACTTCACGTCACCGTCAAATGCCCCATCGTAATCGAACTCTTTCCCTTCGAATTCTGAGAAAATATCTTGAGGACGTTTTTGGAAGATGTTTGTCAAGGTGTTCAGACGACCGCGGTGCGCCATTCCCATCACGAAATATTCTACTCCCAAAGAAGAACCTTTGTCCACTAAAGCATCCAATGCCGGGATCAAAGCCTCACCACCTTCAACAGAGAAGCGTTTTTGTCCAACGTATTTTTTACCCAAGAAAGCTTCGAAATTGGTTGCTTGAACCAACTTTTTGTACACGTTCAACTTACGTGCGCCATCAAATTGCGGGCGATTTTTAATTTCAATTTTATTGCGGAACCACTCCAAACGCTCCGGCTCGCGCATGAACATGTACTCGATACCGATCGATTGGCAATAGGTTTCTTCCAGATGCGCAATGATGTCTTTCAACGTCGCTGCTCCAATACCGATCTGATCTCCAGCTTGGAAAGTAGTTTCCAAATCTGCTGGTTCCAAACCAAAATTCTCGATTGCTAAAGATGGTTCATACTTTCTGCGCTCACGCACCGGATTGGTCTTGGTGAACAGGTGTCCACGAGAACGATAACCGTTGATCAAGTTCAGAACTTTGAACTCCTTCTGAAAGTTTTCTGGAATTTCCCCTCCGTCTTCATAATTGGTACGGGCAAAATCAAATCCTTCGAAGAATTTTTGCCAGCCAATATCTACACTCTGAGGGTCTTTCGTGTAAGATTGGTACAAATGCTCTATGGCATTTACGTCTGCATTCCCGACGTAGGTCACTTTATCCATGTTATGTGCACTAAAATGGTGCGTAAAGTTAAATTAATTTGAAGAAAGAAGTTCAGAAAAAACCTATTAAAATTTGCAAATGCGACCTAAGAGGGATTTCGCTTGTTGTTCGTAAACTTTTGCTCGACGAATCTAATGGTTCGAGAATTGCAATTTGTAGTAAACTTTGGTTATCTCACGGATAAAAATGGCCTCCGCAAGTGCGCTGTTTGGTTCTTGGCTATCAGCGAGTTGAATGGACCAATTTTCCGGAACATCCACGATATACAACAGCTGTTTCAATTGATAGCCGGATAAGCCGGACAGCGTTTTGGCAAGTTCAGGAATCCAGGCCTTGGGAAGATCGCCTTCCAGAACAGGAACGGGCGCACCGACCAACATCAGGTCTTTTTCCAATTGGTTGTAAATGGCCTGCAGCACGACGTCCTTGGAAGATACTTCCAGAGCTTTGTTCCAAAGTGTCATTGCTGTTTCCATGAAAAAGTAGTTTTCTGAATGAAGTTACCAATAAATTTGATATTCCATTGATCTTAACTGTAAATTTGCCGCATGAAGAATGCCCTGCCACAAGTGATCATCTTCGATTTAGGAGGTGTGTTGTTGAACTTGGATTACACCTTAACTACGAAGGCTTTTATTTCGTTGGGGATGACCGATTTTGAAAACCGGTATTCGCAATTGCAGCAAACCGACTTGTTCGACCTGTTCGAAACCGGAAGGGTGTCACCGTTCCACTTCATCAATCGCTTGTTGGACCAATTACCTGCCGGTACTACTGCGAACCAAGTGGTGCATGCCTGGGATTCGATGATCCTGGATTTTCCTGTAGATCGCTTGGAATGGCTGCAACAATTGAAAAATGAGCACCGGATCTTTTTGTTGAGCAATACGAACGCTTTGCACATAGATGCCGTAAAACGCGCACTCAAAAAAGCGGTTGGTCACGATCGTTTGGAGGATTACTTCGAACAGGTGTTTCTGTCGCACGAGATCGGTATGCGCAAACCCCATGTGGAAACCTTTGCCTGGATCGTTGACCAAATTGGCGCAAAACCGGAAGATTGCTTGTTTATCGACGATAGCCCGCAACATGTGGAAGGAGCTTTGAAGGCTGGCTTGAAGGCATGGCATTGCCCTGCCGGAGTAGAAGACTTATTTAAAGTAGAAAACTAGGAGATGAAGAACACTAACCAAGTGATCGTTGCCTGTTTGATTCTGGCTGTCATTAGTTTTGTTTACCACTTACAGCGAGAATTTGGATACCAGATTTCTCGAGAAGAAAGTCTGGTACAAGGTAATTTAGCAGTAAACCACACCGTTTACGGATTTTCATTTTTTGGGTCTTGGATATATATTGTAGGAGCAATACTCAGTGCATCACTATCCTTAATTCGGCATAAAGTGGTGCGAATTGCTTTGTCACTAATCACTTTACTTTTAACGATAGCAATAACTTGGTTATCCGTTTTAATAAGTAACGTTCCCCTAGGACCGGGGGTGTCTGACATGTATTTCGAGCTGAATGGTCAGCCCATTTACTTGTACGCGAGTCTGGTTTTTACAAGTGTATTTATACTGTTTACTATTTTCAGAAAATCAAAATAGGAGTTTGAATTACAGCTTAGCCTTTTTCCTGACACAATTCTACCAATACGCCATTCGCTGACTTAGGATGTAAAAAGGCAACTAATTTGTTGTCGGCACCATTCTTCGGTACTTCGTTCAACAATTGGAAACCTTTTCCAGAAAGTTCCTGCATCGACGCGTGGATATCGGTTACATCAAACGCAATGTGGTGAATGCCTTCGCCTTTTTTCGCAATGAATTTCGCAATAGGACTGCTCTCATTGGTTGCTTCCAACAATTCGATCTTCGATTCACCTACCTGGAAGAAGGCAGTCTTTACACCTTCACTTTCTACACTTTCAGTTTTATAACAAGGTGTTCCCAGTAGTTGGGTATATGTTGCGATAGCGGCTTCCAAATTAGAAACGGCAATTCCAATGTGTTCGATCTTATTCATGGTGTAAAAATAAAAAACCCCGACTAAAAGCCGAGGTTCTTTGTTATTGTTTCTAACTGATTATCCTTTAAAGAACTTCTCAGTTTTATTATCAAAGTTGATGTAGTAAGCACCTTTCAATAAGTTTCCACACGGAACTGAGGTACCAACACCTTTCTTCACGATATTCCCGTAAGCATCGTAGATCTCGTATTTTGTCTCTACCGGCTTGCCATTTGCAGTGAAGTTGATGACATCTTTCACTTTAACAGGACTTTTCACTACAATTGGAACAGTAGATGTAAACTTCACTTCTTTAGAAGAACGTTTTGTGCCACTGTGGTCGATTTGAACTACTCGTACGGTATTTTCACCTGAGTGAGGAGCAACCTGGAATTCATAAGAATTTGTTCCCGGTGTACCTTTACCTTGAACCTCACCAACTTGTACCCATTTGTTCCAACGGTATTGTTCAATGATGTAAGGAAGCTTTCCTTGCTCATTCGATGTTTTCCAAGTTAACATACCGTTGGGAGCCACTTTGATCTCAACAGTATTAAATGTAGAACGCGGCAATAATACCTCAGGATTCAGGATCTTCGGCTTACAGCCATCATTGTGTTCAATAACGATGAAAACCGGCTCGCCGATTTCAATATTGAACAATGAGAAGTCGATCTCGAAAGCACTGGATGCACAACCACCTGGCATTACATCACCATTCACGGTTACCTTCGTAGCACAAAAACCAAATCCATCTCCATCTTCCGGATTCTGAACATATAAGTTTTTGCCTTGGTAACTTCCTTCAATTGACAGAGCCGCAAAGCTAGAAAAGCCTGTGAACAGAGCAAATAAGGTAAGTAAGAGTAAGTTTTTCTGTTTCATTACAAATTAGTAGCTACACTAAAACATGCGCAAGTATAATAGCAATTTTTCATAAAAACAACCTTTGTCGACGTAATTTTTTATTTCGTCGAAACGAGCTCGTTTATCATAGGCCCGTTTGAGTTGATTATTTTGCCAATTTCGATGAGTAATTTTAATTGAATGGTTGAGACCGTTTATTGATTGGTAATGTGTTGAATATGGTCAGATAATATTTTTTTAGTATTCTTGTCTTTCATATTGAACCAACTGATTCTATGAAACTTTCGATATTTGCTTTTTTGCTTTTGCTAGTGTTGGTTGCCTGTGGCGACGGATCGGATAAAAAGCAATTTGAATTTGCTGGTGGAACTCTTACCCTGTGTGTTGAAAACGAACCAAGTACCCACATTGCGTGCGAAGTGACGGATGTATACTCCAACGCGGTACTAAGCCAGGTCGTTGAAGGCTTGGTTTCTTTCAATCCGGAAGACCTACAAATTCAGGGACAATTGGCAGAAAAATGGTCGATCTCGCCTGACGGTACGAAGTTTACCTTCACGCTGCGCAAGGATGTATACTTTCACGAACACCCGATTTTTACTTCCGATGAGGAGCGCAAAATGACCGCTGAAGATGTAAAATTCTCTATCGAAAAAGCCTGTTCACCTACTAAAAAAGGCGAACCATCATCTGCATATCTCGGATTGTTTGCTGATCAATTGAAAGGCGCAAAGGAATATTTCGAGAAAAAAGCGACCACTATCAGTGGAGTAAAAGTAAAGGACAATACGGTAGAATTGACCTTGATCGCTCCAGACCCTACTTATATCAATAAGTTGGCACAGATCAATGCGGCGATCATTTCGAAAAAGATCGTTGAAGCGGACAAAGAAACAGATCTTGTAGGTACCGGACCGTTCAAATATGCAGATTATGTGCAAGGTGAACCGGGTAAGATCATCCTTACAAAGAACGACTCATATTATTTATCGGATGCGAAAGGAAACGCACTTCCATATTTGGATTCTGTTGTTTTTGTGGTTGAATCCCGTAAATTGGAACAATTAGATATGTTCGAACGTGGTGAAACGCAAGTGATCAATACCCTGCCTACTTCACGCATTGCAGAAATGTTGGAAGGACGTATCAAGGATTTCAATTCGGAGCCGCCTCTAATGGTGTTGTACAACAATCCGTTATTGATCACCAATTACTACTTTTTCAATATGACCGATCCACGTTTCCAAGATCCGCGTGTGCGTCAGGCATTCAACTTTGCGATCGATCGCGATCAATTAACGAGTGAGGTCTTGCGTGGTCAGTTTTACGAAAATGGAATTTATGGTGTTGTACCTCCAATTGGTTCAGCATTCCGCGGTTACGATTTCAAAGGCGTGAAGGAAGTCTCTTATAATTACAATCCTGAATTGGCGAAAAAGTTGTTGGCTGAAGCTGGCTATCCCGGAGGAAAAGGATTTGGTTCTGTGAATTTGCGTTTAAACATCGGAGATATCCATTCAGCTGTTGCTGAAGAGATCAGTGAACAGATCTACCAAACTTTAGGCATTAACGTAAATATCGATGGGTCTTCCTTCGAGCAGAAGAATGAGGATGCCAATTACGCTAAAGGAGATATCTTCCGAAGTGCATGGGTAGCGGACTATTCTAGTCCGGAAACGTTCCTAACAAATTTCTACGGTCGTTTGGTTCCAAAATCGACTCAAGAAGCGTCAAAAATTAATCAAGCGCGTTACGTGAATCCGGAGTTTGACAAGCTGTTGGAGCAAGCACGTGCGGCTAAAACACAAAAAGAGCGCTACCGCTTATTCGGTGAAGCGGAAAAGGCATTGATGAAGAATCCGCCGCTCATGGTATTGTGGTATAACAACGATTTCCAATTGAGCTACTCACGCGTACGCAATCTTAAAAACAATCCGATGAACTTATTGGATCTGAAGCAGGTTTACTTGAAAGAATGGACGAAGGAGGAATACCTGAAATCGATTCAATAGTGTACGGATTACCGCAACAGTGAAAATTGATATACGGAAAATCGGGACGTCTTTTGATCGTCCCGTTTCTACTTTTACCAAAAAAACTTATGAAAACACAAGTACTACTTACACTAATATTTTGCTTGGGCTTAGGTGCTTTTGTATCGTTTGGGCAAGGTCCTACCCAACGAGTTCGCGGAAAAATTGTTGAACAAGAAACGGAATCTGAAGTCATTGGAGCTACTGTCCGCATTTGGTTTGAAGATTCTACGAACATAGCCACTGTAACAAACGAAGAAGGGAACTATGAATTTGAAAAGGTTCCTGTAGGGAAACACCAATTGGTGGCTTCCTTTGTTGGCTTCGAGCCTATCTCAGTGACCATTACTGTTAATTCCGGTCGTGAGTTGGTGATGGACTTGAAAATGACCGAGATGGTCAATGAAGTGGAAGAAGTAGTGATCGTTGCTCAAAAACAAGGGGAGGTGAAGAACGAAATGGCCACGGTTTCAGCACAACAATTTTCGGTAGAAGAAACGGAACGCTATGCCGGTTCTCGTGGAGATCCCGCACGTATGGCCAGTAACTTTGCCGGTGTACAAGGAGCAGATGATTCCCGAAACGATATCGTTATCCGCGGAAATTCGCCGCTTGGAGTTGTTTACAAAGTAGAAGGGATTGACATTCCAAACCCATCACACTTTGCTATATCCGGTAGTACGGGTGGCCCGGTGTCGATCATCAATAACAAGGCTTTGAGCAATTCTGACTTCTTCATGTCGGCCTTCCCGGCAGAATACGGAAACTCCACTTCCGGAGTCTTCGATTTGAAATTGCGCAACGGAAATAATCGTCAGCATGAGTTTACCGGTCAATTTGGTTTCCTTGGAACGGAAGTATTGGCAGAAGGACCAATGGGTAAGAACGGACGCGCTTCTTATTTGGTGATGGGTCGTTATTCTACCTTGAGCTTGTTTCAAACTTTAGGGATCAAGATCGGTACAGATGCTGTTCCGGTTTATGGCGATGGAGCTTTCAAATTCAACTTCCCGATGAAAAAAGGCGGACAATTGTCTGTATGGGGAATGGGTGGAGCTAGTGAGATCGCGATCAAGATCTCGGATCAAAAAACATTCTCTGAAGAATTGTATGGAGAAGGAGACCGCGACCAATACTTTGGAACTTCGATGTATGTTGGTGGTATTACTTATAAGAAAACGCTTTCTGAGAAGACTTTCTTTACGGCGAGCCTTTCCGGAGCCATGGATGAGCAACACACGAAGCACGATTACTTGTACCGTTCATTGGATACAACAACTGTAGATGGCGTGGAAACCGTAAATGTACGCGTGGATTCGATGTATACCTTATTGCAATACCAATTCAAAACAACGCGTGCATCCAGTTATTTGGCGTTCAATCACAAGTTCAACAAGCGTCATGTAATGAAAGTAGGTTTGAATGCAGATTACTTGTACTTCAACATGCAAGATAGTATCCGTCCAACCTACAACGGTCCGTGGAATTTACGTTGGGATTACCAAGGAGCTTCCGCTTTGATCCAACCGTTCATTTCTTGGAAGTACCGTGTTTCGGATAAGATGGACGTCACTGCCGGAATTCACGCACAGTACTTCTCCATGAGCAAGTCGATCAGTCCTTTCGAACCGCGTTTGGGATGGAAATACCAGATCAATCCAAAATCTAAAGTGTTCGCGGGAGCAGGATTGCATTCCCAAACACAACCGTACTATATATACTCGTACCATTTGACAGATGCGAACGGACAGCGCGTATACCACAACAAGAACATGGATTTCTCGAAATCAGTTCACACTGCTTTGGGTTATGAGCGCGCCTTCAATAAAGGATTCGTTTTACGCACCGAGGTGTACTACCAATACTTGTACAACGTGCCGGTAACGGTTGATCCTAGTTCATTCTCCGTGATCAACATGGGTAGCGGATTCTCACGTTTCTTCCCGGATAGCTTGCAAAACACGGGAACAGGAACCAACTACGGAATCGAGTTGACGGTACAGAAATACTTCGATAAGAGCTTCTACATCTTGTTCACTACGTCTGTTTATGACAGTAAATACACCGGAAGTGACGGCATTGAGCGCAATACATCTTACAACGGATTGTACACATCGAACTTGTTGTTCGGGAAGGAATTCAAGATCAACGCGAAGCACATGATCGGGATTGGTGGAAAAGTGACTGTTGCCGGAGGAAAGCGTTATGGGTATGTTGACTTGGCAAAAACGCAAGCGGCAAACGAATTGATCTTCTCGGACTCTTTATTCAACGAGCGTCAGTTCCGCGACTACTTCCGTGCCGATGTGAAGATCAACTGGCGCATGAATGCACAGAAGGTGACACACGAGATCGGATTGGATTTGGTGAACGTACTCAACACAAAGAACTTATTGAGCTTGGCCTATGCGCCTAACTTGGCTGATCCTACAGCAGAACCGATCGCTGAGAAAACGCAATTGGGCTTCTTGCCGATTTTCTACTACCGCATCGAGTTTAAGATAGGGAAGAAGGAGAATTGAAAATTGAGAATGCAGAATTGAGAAGGGGCGCAGTTAATGTGCCCTTTTTTGATTTAGAAAGATCCAAGGAAGTTCAAAAAGTTCAATTCAATCCCTGCTTTCTTCTTTCCTCAGCGTTCTTTGCGTTAAAACAAGTTCAAACAGATCTACAGGTTTAACAAATCAACTCCCGGAGCATTAATTAAAGACCAGATCAATTCGAGGCAAGGCTTTGTATTTGTTCGAAACGTCTGATGAACCGTAATCATGAAAATTGGTCTCCGTGATGGTCATGATGCCGTAGTTTAACGGATAATCAGACTGCTCGGTTCTCACCAAATGTCCGATGGTTTCGGTGATGTATTGTCCCCAATTTGTCTGGATTCGATTGATCGTATAAGACAGGCCACTTTGTAAATTGACCGACGTGTGAGGTGTCGCGTAAGAAATATCACTGGAGCTGAATTGATGTCCGCCGCTGTATATGATCGCTGAATCTGAATTCCTGATGATCTCAATCACGTAATCTGTTGCGCTCAAATTTGGCTGACTTTGGTAACCAAATGATTTAATGGACTTGTTCTCGTCCAGAACAAAGGTGTATGAATGCACTTCCGTATCCCAGGTTTCCTGTGCCTCATGTCCCTTTTTGATGAGCTTGTTGTAGATGTTCTGAAAATCGGTATCATTCGTTTTGAACTTTCCTTTTTTGCAAGAGATGAGCATTACAGGAAGTAATAACAGCAGGGTGTATTTGGAAGTGCAGGTCATGAGCGGGTAATTTATAGTCATAACGGTTTGGGACAAGAGATTATTGTTAAAATGAAAATTGAAAAGTTATAATTGAAAAGAAAGTTCAAAGGAAGATCAAAGGAAGTTCAACCAGTTCAAAAGGAAGTTCAAAAGATCAAATAGATCAAGAGTTCAAACAGTTCAATTTCATCCTCTGCGTTCTTCCTTCCTCTGCGCACTTTGCGTTAGAAATGAAAAAGGGAGTTTTAAGTTTTATTTCGCGTGCTCTCTTTTTTAAACACAGAGTAAAGGAGTGAAGAAGAAAAGGAGACTCTGCGCTCTTCCTATCTCTGCGCACTCTGCGTTAAAATAAGTTCAAGAAATTCAACCAGTTCAAAAGTTCAAATGTCTGCCGAAGGCCTACAAGCGATAACTCAATTGCAATCCATTGAACGTTGGGTTCACTTGTATTTGTCCTGAATTGTTGTTCGTCCATTTGCGCATGCGTTGTGCCATCCAGAGATCGTATACGAATAGAAAACCTCCCTGGAGGATCATCCCGTTGCCAAAACCTGTCAGACGGTCTGTATTTGCGCCTTGAGCCCTGTGCTGCATGATGCCTCCGGCCACCATGTAACCAATATCGAGTCCGGCATTGATGAGGTAGATCTTCCGGTAACGCAATGCCAGTTCATCTTGCGGCAGTGCTTTGGTGCGTTTATTCGACGGAAGTAGCGTTGCGGTAGCCAGGCTTGCATTAATGACATTCCAATAGCCGTTCATTTGGTGGAAGTACAAACGACTCCCCTCACTTTGCGAAGCACCGATTCCTGCTCCAGCCATGTTGGCAACCGACCAAGATAAAAGCACCAGAGATCCGTGACGCACTTCGCTTTGCACAGAATTCTGATCTTGTCCGAAGCATAAAACTGGCAAGAGAAACAAAAAGAACCAACTTTTCATATTCTAAAGACAGACGAGTTCTTCATTTGTTCTCGAAACAAACCGTTTACTGATCCAATTGAACAAATTTTGTTCGGCGCGTCTTGTTTTGGATATCTGTTGTTTCTAAAATGTAGATCCCAAATGGAATAGAACTCGACTTTAAAATATTTTTCAAGTCAGAGGTCTCACCAGCATGTGCAAAGATAACCTGACCATTTAGGTCAATAATTTTTATTTGCTTTATCGGAGCATTCGATTCGGACATCTCGCAAGATGTAGGATTGTAAACCGTTTTTTCACCGGATAGATCCACTTGTGTAAGGCGGTAATAATTGGTGCCTAATTCCGGATTGGCGTCTATGATGTAATAATCTGTTGGATTCGAAGTCGTTCCTTGTCCCTGAGAACGAACAAGCTCACTGTAGTTCACACCATCGGCACTTTTTTCCAGAATGAAATAATCCGAGTTAACTTCTGCAGCCGTGTTCCAATGAACATTTATGAAGTTTTCATCTTGTGCACATTCAAAAGATGTAAGCTCTACTGCAAGTGGCGTGCAATTCAGAGAGGCACCACTTGTAAGGTTCCAATCCAGTAAAAAACCATTTGCCGTTGGACTCCAGTTATTCACCATGAGGTAGTAAACTTGACCGGCAGTTACAGCAAGCGTACTTGTCCATCCATCACCCGACACATTCTCTGAATTATCCGCTGCCCCATTACCCATCCCGGTATTCCCGGTGTTTGCTGCATAACTGCATCGAATAGGCGTTCCCAAAGTACCGCACGTAACGTTCGGTCCGTATAGCGCATAGTCGTAATCATCCGTATTCACGTTTGGATCGATGGTTAAACCCAGCGTTCCACTCGATGATACCTGAAATACATACCAACTAGAGTACACTTCTCCACCGGAAGCAGTACATCCGGAACAACCATCTGAAACCAATCCCGGTCCGGATGGGGTGCTGGAGATAGGTGTGTCTGCACACACTTGAATGGCGCCTGTGCAATCTGCATTTCCCACTGTTGGTCCACCAGCACAAGCTACACAACTCAGTGTGGCTGCCCAACCTGCTAATTGAACACTTCCATCAGAAACTTGTCGGAAGGTTAAACAGCCGCTTGGGTTAGAAGCCGTTACGGTTCCGGGTGAGGTAGTGCAATTGTTGTAAATGACTGGGGAATTTTGCGCAGGACCATTAAGAATACGTAAATAATCGCAGCAACTACTCGGACCTGAACATAAAAAGTAGGTATCGTTCATGGAAAACGATGTGAATGTTGCACGAACGCACATCCCGGGAGATGAGGGGCAAAATGTTCGGTAGATATTGTTGATGTTTGGTGCGTAATTGCCTCCAGCACCGCCGTTATCGTAAAAAACACCTGAACAGGTATTTACCATACAAGCACCGGCATACGTACTGTTTATTCCGGTTGTGGGTTGTGTGTATGTTTGTGCGAGCAAGATCGCTTGCAGCATCGAGAAAACTACAAGTAACAAAGGTGATTTCATGATTATAGTAGATTAGTTTTTGTTCGCTCGGCATCGTTCATCCGAGTACAGAATGATAATATATCCGCTGGAAGGGTCCAAAATTTCTTTGTCCACCAAGGGATCTCGTTGTAGATCGTATTCCAAAAAAGGTAGGTGTCGAACGACTTCTGGTTCAGGATTTGGGTTGTCTTTTATTTCAAAATCTACCCACAATCGCTGGTAATAATCGATTTGAATTGCTTGCTCTGCACGCGAAGTTTCTTGTTGACTCCAACTTGTAAAAACAAGACAGCAGCACAGCGAAATAAACAAAGTTTTCATAGCAGCTTAACAGTTAAGGCCGTGAAAATAAGATAAATAAGCGAATTATACAATACGGAAGCGTTGGATTTAACAATTGGGAAAGGAGAGGAAGTAATTGAGAATGTAGAATTGAAAAGGAAGAGCAATTCATTCCCTGCGCACTTTGCGTTAAAATATGTTCAAAAGAATTCAAATTCCCCTATTTCATTTCCAATGCGAACAGCTTGATGTTATCGATATGGAGTTCTTGCAAAACCAGCTTGTTCCATTTCTGCAAGGCATCTTTATTCGCGCCCCGCTGCACTTCTTTGAAATACACATTGCTGATTTGATCGGCCCGCTTAACGGCATTTTGGTAGACTTCTTGAATCAGTTCCCGGTTATATTTTACCGGCTCTAACGCCAGTGCCAATTTTCTTCTTTCGATTTCCATGAGATCGAAGTAAATGTTCAGAAACACCTGACTCTCCTTCGTGGTTTCGAAATGGTAAAAGCTCTCGTAAGGGTCAAAGATGGTCTTGGTAATCACCTGCACCGAATCGCAGACTTCGTTGACATCCACAAACAATTGAACCTTCAAGTGATAGCGATCTTTAGCGATCGTTCCTCTTGCATCGTAATAATTGGAGCTGTCTGCTGAGAGTCCTTTAAAGAGGATCCGATTCCCGGTCCAGCTCACGAAGGGGTTTTCGAAGAAATTCTTTTCGAAAATGGTGTCAGTACGAAACAGGTCGTATGCACTGATTGCTGCTTGATCCTGAATAAAGGCGTTTTTCGCTGCGTTGTTCTCAAGTTTGAATTCATCCGAACAAAGCCAAAAGAGACTGTCGCTTGGAAGTAGTTGAATGCGGCGGTAGTCTGCGTTGGAGGTATTCGGGAATGCGAAAAAAGGCAAGGTGAACACTTCGTCATAGTTGTAAGCATACAAAACCGCCCGGGTGGAGATGTGTAAAGCAGAATCTTGAAGCGATTTGTAAACGAGGTCATAGTTGAAATGAACAGTGTTTAAGCGAACCTTAGAATCTTCGAGCGTGTAGGATTTCGTGATTTCAAGATTCACGGTGTCCAAGGTATGCGTGGACCAAATGGCACTGAAAGGATGCACCTGCGCATTCGAAATGGTGAGTTCTGTTTTCAGGATGGCATTAGACAGCGAATCGATCCAGACCTTACCGGAGAAGTAAGTTTCCTTTTCTTTCCGGGGCTCAAATTGAATGACGTAAACAGATTGCTTTGCTTCGTTGATGTACTTCGCATGTAAGCTGAGCTTGTAATGCTTGATCAGTTTTTGTTTGTTGAACTCAAACGGACTTTTTGGAAAAAAGCTGTTTGCTTGCATCATGTTGTGCATACACAAGGCTTTTGAAGATTCCGTAGAGGCAAAAATGCGTTTGGACAAAGGCGCCAGGGCAAAGCGGCCATTTTTCATTTCAAGCTTCGCGACATTGTAGCCCACAAAGGAACCGTTGTAATAGCCCTGAAACAACTCCAGCTGTTTATCCGCGTGAAATGATTCCAACTCAAAATATGCCTTAGATCTTGCTTCCTGATTCTCCTGTGTTTTACGTGCCTGAGCGAGCAATTCGTACAGAAAAGGGTTGTTCGCAAACACGACCACTTCATCAATCAGTTGCGTTTCCGGATTCAAATAGATGGTATCGTAAACAGCTTTCGGGTTAGCCAACATCACCGCTTTTTCATAACCGATAAAGGAAAACGTGATCGTATCGTTGGGCTGCACCTGATCCAAAATGAAGGCACCGTTAAAATCACTCAGTGTTCCGGTTTGCTGACTACTGTTGTAAATGGTTGCAAAGGGAATGGTTTCACCGAGGATCGAATCAACGATGACGGCTTTTATCGTAAAGGAATGCTGTCCGAAGGTCCAAGAGCCCAGCGAAATAAGTAAAAAGGACAAAAAATACTTCAAAAGGAGTCATTTAGGATTAGCACACTTTTCCCTACGAGGTTTTGCAGTTTACTACCGCGCGTTACCGAAGATACGGTTTTTACTTTATCTCAATATGTTTTGGCCTTGTCTGCGTGCTGTCTAGCCATTCATGCGAAACATTGAAGCCCGCGAACCAAATGAATCCGGCGTCCTCGTTAAAGAGGGAATCAGCGAAATTGTTGGTGTGAAGCTTCAGCGACAAAAAATTCGTGAGCGGCTTTGCTTTTAGGTTTACGAAGAACGATTTGTCTTGCTCTTCCAATGCTTTTGCGATGAAGGCATCTTTTAGCACATCAAATTCATGATCCATGATCTGAAAAGTGTCTTCCATGAGATTGGGGGCATTGATCTGCAGATGCACACAATGATCGATTGTAAGCTTCAGTGTTTTGGTTTCCCAGGTTTCCGATCCTTCCGGATTGCCTTCCCAATTATAATAATCGAT